>OLGB01001998.1_pt1 | contig 22964 bp, 19 predicted proteins | sample 1605691 | NCBI WGS metagenome assembly OLGB01 (sample SAMEA3888925, study PRJEB22519) | human gut metagenome | biome: human gut; feature: human-associated habitat; material: faeces | place: Denmark | collected 2010 | reverse complement strand
ACTGTAAATCTGTTGTCACTGACTTCGGTGGTTCGAATCCACCTTCCCCCACCAAAAAGCGCCTGCAAATGCGGGTGCTTTTTTTATGCCTGCGGGTGGGAAGAAACTTGTGGCACGCATAAAAAATTACAGGATTCTTGTGAACAAGCATAGCGTAACACAAGATACTTGTAATGTCAAGGGTAAATTTACAAGTTTCCTGTAAATAATCGTTGACAAGGGCCAAAGAATCCGGTATGCTGAAGAAAACAGCGAAAGGGGCGTGTTACTGTGCGTCTTGGGGACCGCATCCGGGAGCGGCGGGAGCAGCTGGGGCTGAGCCGGCCGCAGCTGGCACAGCGGCTGGGCGTCTCGCCCTCCGCCGTCAGCAATTACGAACTGGGCGGCAGCTTTCCAAAGGAGGACATCCTGCTGCGGCTGTTTGACTGCCTGGAGACCGAGCCCAACGATCTGTTCCGGGACAGCTTCCGTGCCGGGGGACAGGTGCTCTCCCAGGGGGAGCGGGCGCTGCTGGAGCAGTACCGGAGCCTGACTGCCCTGGGGCGGGAGACGGTACGCTCCGTGACGCGGGCTCTGTGCGACTATCGGGACGATCTGGAGCGGGGAAAGCCGGACCGGGAGGCCCGGGTGATCCCCCTGTACCGCAGCCCCGCCGCCGCCGGCTATGCCGCGCCGGTGTTCGGGGAGGACTTTGACTATATTCCCGTCACGGAGGAGGTGCCCCAGGGGGCGGAGTTTGCCGTGCGCATTCAGGGCGATTCCATGGAGCCCTGGATCGCCGACGGCTCCGTGACGTATGTGAACCGGGATCCCCTGGCCGCGGGAGACGTGGGTATCTTCTGGGTGGACGGGGACATTTTGTGCAAGCAGTACTACAAGGACCCGGCGGGGACGGTGTATCTGTTCTCCCTGAACCGGGCCCGCTCCGATGCCGACGTGGTGCTGACCGCCGGCAGCGGCCGGGGCCTGGCCTGTTTCGGCCGGGTGATCTGCCACGCGCCGGCCCTGCCGGGCAAGGACTGAGATCATGGCGGTGCACGCGTTCGGCAACCTGCCCCGGGATCCGGTGTCCGGAGAGCGGTATGACACCTATGAGCCGGAGCGGTATGGCTGCGTGGCGGTGGACGACCAGTGGGTGGAGCCTCTTGCGGAAAAGCTGCGGGAGGTGCCTGTCTACTGGCACTCTCTGGACCTGCCGGGGAAGGGGCTGGATGACTGCGGCATCACCCTGATCCCGCCGGCGTCCATCCCGGCGGTCCTGGCCGCCCTGGACGCGTCTGAGGTGTGGGCCACGCTGGGGGCCCTGCTGGAGGAGGCCGGGGCCGGTTCGTGATCCACTTCGGGCTGTGAATCCGCAAAAAAGAGGAAGGGGAAACCGATCCGGTTTCCCCTTCCTCTTTCACTGTCCGCTCACACGATGAAGCCGCCGTCGGCCCCCAGCACCTGGCCAGTGATGAAAGAGGCCTTGTCCGAGGCCAGGAAGGCCACGGCGTGGGCGATGTCCTCCGGCCGCCCCAGGCGGCCCAGGGGCGTCTGCTCCGCCAGGTCCCGCAGAGTCTCCTGGCCCAGGACCTGGACCATATCCGTGTCGATGACCCCGGGGGCCACGCAGTTGACCCGGATGCCCGAGGGGGCCAGCTCCATGGCCAGCGACCGGGTCAGGGCGATGATGGCCGCCTTGGTGCAGGCATAGGCCACCTCGCAGCTGGCGCCCCGGAGGCCCCAGATGGAGGAGATGTTGACGATGGCGCCCCGCTTCTCTGAGAGCATATGGGGCAGCACCGCGCGGATGGTGTTCCGGGCGCCGCCCAGGTTCACCGCCAGATAGCGGTCCCACATTTCGTCGCTGATGTCCTGGAACTGGGCCTGTCCGGCCACGCCGGCGTTGTTGACCAGCAGCGTCACCGGGCCCAGCTCCTTTTCCGTCCGGCGGACCATCTCCGCCACGGCGGTGCCGTCGGCCACGTCCGCCCGGATAGCCACGGCGTCGCTGCCCCCGGCCCGCAGGGCCTCCGCTGCCTGCCGGGCGGCATCCTCGCTGTTCAGATAATTGATGCACACGGCGTAGCCTGCCCGGCCCAGTTCCATCGCCACGGCCCGGCCGATGCCCCGGGAGGCCCCGGTGACCAGTGCGACTTGTCTCATGGATGATTCCTCCTTTTCCCCGCCCGGAGGCGGGACCGGCGGAGCCAGAGGCTCCGCCGGATATCTGCAAAAATTTCAGCCCGGGCGGATTACGCGCCGGGGTTTGCCCCGGCATCGGGCTCCGGAGTGTCCGCGCCGTCGGCATCGGCTCCAGAGGTAGACTGGGAGGGGATATCCGCCTCGCCTTCATCCGGCACCATCACGAATTCCACCAGGCCCACCGGACCCTGGGCCGGATAGTAGGAGATAGTCCAGGGAGGGGCTTCCGCCAGGCCCCGGTCCTGGCGCAGCTGCTCTGCGATGGAACTCACACGCTCCTGGCCGCCCTCGCTCCAGTAGCCGATGCGCACCGCCAGCTCCGTCCGCCCTTCGGTCAGGGCGCTGTCCAGCAGGGCGTACAGCGCCTCGATGCTGGTGGCGTTCACCACCGCCTGGATCTGCTCAGCGGTGCGGCGGTAGCCGATCTGAATGGAAATCTCGTGATAGCCCCGCTGGGCCTGGGCAGTGGTGGCGATGTACTCCACGGCGTAGGCCCCCAGGGGCGTCTCCTGCTGGATCTCCGCCGCGGCCATCTCCAGCGTGTCCGCCACGGTGATCTCATTGCGGTAGTTGTACAGCCGGACGGTGGCGCTCTCGGTGTGCTGGCCGATGAGGATCAGCAGGTCGTTGACGATGTCCTGGTAGTTCTCCGCCCGCAGCGTACCGGCGGCCTCGCTCTCCCAGAATTTGCTGGAGTGGGGCTCTGCCGTGTGGTACTCCCGCTCCAGCAGGGAGCTGCACCCGGTCAGCAGGCACAGGCTCAGGACAAAGGGGATCATCCGGCGTCCGGTCACGGCGGCGCCTCCTCTCCGCTCAGATGCCCCGCCGGCGGCGGGGGTAGGAATTACATGCCCAGGTCCTGGTCCACCAGGATCACTTCCGTCTCCATGCCCATCATGGGGCCCCACAGCGTCACCAGACCCCGGCAGATGCGGTCCGGACTCTTGCAGTCATAGCAGCGGTCGCCCTTGACAGCGCAGGGGGTCTTTTTCCCCAGCCTCCGGGCGTTTTGGGGCCCGGCGATGTTCCGGGCCCGCCACAGTGCCTCCTCACAGGTGGGGGCCAGTTTGTTGCGGCCGATGACGAAGTAGACCTTCTCGTGGCCGAAGAGGGTGGAGGCCACCCGGTTGCCGGCGCCGTCGATGTTGAGGATCTCGCCGGTCTCCGCCAGGCCGTTGGCGGAGGCAAGGTAGATCTGGGCCGCCTGGGCGCTTTTCCGGGCGGCGTTGGGGTCGTCGGACTTCCAGTGCCAGGCCACGGTGTTGTGGCGGCTGAGCAGGTCGTACAGTCCCATGGCGTCCAGCGTCACGGAGCCGCCGAAGCCCACGGTCTTGCCGTCGATGGCACTGTCCAGATAGGCCGCCGCCTCTTCGGCGGTGGCGAAGGTCCTGACGCAGTAGCCCCGCGCCTTGAGGTTCTGTTCCACCGTCTCGAAAATCTTCATGGGTCAGTCCTCCTTTTGATAATCTCCAAATCCCTCGCCCAGCACCTCGTGGGCGTTGCAGACGATCATGAACGCCTGGGGGTCCAGGCTGTGGACCGTGCGCCGCAGCTGCACGATGTCCCGCTGGCGGAAGGCCACCATCAGCACCTGCTTGTCGGCGCCGGAGTAGGCCCCCTGGCCCCGCAGGATGGTGACGCCCCGGTCCTGCTCGGTCAGCAGCACGTCGGCGATGGCGCGCCAGTTGTCCGAGATGATGTAGGCGGTCTTGCAGGTGTCCAGGCCATAGAGCACCGTGTCCATGACCCGGGCGGTGACGAACAGGGCCACCGCGCCGTACAGCGCCGCGGACACCTCGCCGAAGGCCAGGGCCGCCGCCGCCAGGACCACGCCGTCCGGCACCAGCAGCAGCTGGCCCATGGGCAGCCACGGGAACTTCAGCTTCAGGAGCCTGGCCACGATGTCCGTGCCGCCGGTGGTGGCGCCCTGGGAGAACACCAGCCCCAGCCCCAGGCCCAGCAGGGCCCCGCCGCAAAGCGTCGCCAGCATGGGGTCCATGGGCGGGAACTCCCACACCAGGGCAATCAGGTCGATGGCGGCGGAGCTGACGGCCATGGAGAACAGCGACGAGGCCAGCAGGTGGAAGCCGATGAGCCGCCAGCCCGCGATAAACAGCGGGATGTTCAGCACGATGGTCAAAACACCCACCGGCAGTGCCGGGATCAGGACGTTGATGACCTGGGCCGCGCCGGTGATGCCGCCGATGGCCACCTGGTTGGGGGCAAAGAACCAGTCGAAGGCCAGGGCGAACAGCAACGAGCCCACCGCGATCACGGCGTAGCTCTTCAGGGTCTTTTGGATCATGCATTTCCTCCCATATCGTCCAGCAGGCCGATCTGCCGCTCCTCGGTGTCCTCCTGCCGCAGCAGCGCGCCGGCGGCGGGCACGGCCCGCACCCGGTAGCGGCTCTGGTTGGCGATGGGGGTCTCGTCCAGGTAGGCGGCGGTGTCCAGCCGGTATTTGGGCTTGAGGGTCATCACCGCCACGCCCTGGGTGGAGCGGGTGGTCTTGGGGGCCAGCAGGGCAGTGTGGAAGATCAGGCACCGCGGCTCCGTGGAGTAGACGGCCACCTCCCGGTCCTGGTCGATCCGCAGGATGCACTTGAGGGGCGACTTGTCGGAGTAGGCGCCGGTGAGCTTGCGGCGGTTGGAGGTGGTCTTGTAGGCGGTGAGGTCCACCCGGGCCGCCTTGCCGTTTTCAAAGAAGAACAGCAGCGCCCCGGCGTAGTCGGCACCGGGCAGCACCGCGTAGATCACATTCTCCCCGGCGTCCATGCCCAGCTTGGCGGGCAGGTAGTCGCCCAGGACGCTGGCCTTGGTGTCGTCGAACTCGCTCAGACGGGTCTTGTAGACCTGGCACTGGTCGGTGAAGAACATGATCTCGGCGTTGGAGACGGTCTCGAAGCTCTGGCGCAGGCCGTCGCCCTCCTTGAACTTCTGCTCCCCGCTCATGCGCAGGGACTGGGGGGTGATCTTCTTGAAGTACCCCTCTCGGGACAGGAACAGGTGGACCGGATAGGCCTCCGTCTCCTCTTCCTCCTGGTAGACCTCGATCTCGTGGCCGTAGACGATGGAGGTCCGGCGGGGCTCGCCGTACTTTTTCGCAACGGCGTCCAGCTCCTCCACGATGAGCTTCTTCACCCGGCGGGGGTCGTTGAGCGTGTCCTCCAGGTCCGCGATCTCGTCCTGGAGGGCGGCGGTCTCGTTGACCCGCTTGAGGATATACTCTTTGTTGATGTTCCGGAGCTTGATCTCCGCCACGTATTCCGCCTGGATCTGGTCGATGCCGAAGCCGATCATCAGGTTGGGGATGACCTCGGATTCCTCCTCGGTCTCCCGGATGATCTTGATGGCCTTGTCGATGTCCAGCAGGATCCGCTTGAGGCCCTTGAGAAGGTGCAGCTTGTCCTGCTTTTTCTTCAGCACGAAGTACACCCGCCGCCGCACGGACTCGGTCCGCCAGGCGGTCCACTCCTCCAAAATCTGCCGCACGCCCAGCACCTTGGGGGTGCCGGCGATCAGCACGTTGAAGTTGCAGGCGAAGGCGTCCTCCAGGGGGGTGAGCTTATAGAGCTTGGTCATCAGCTTGTCGGGGTCCGTGCCCCGCTTGAGGTCGATGGCCAGCTTCAGGCCGGAGAGGTCCGTCTCATCCCGCATATCCGCGATCTCCTTGGCGCGGCCTGCCTTGATGAGCTCCGCCACCTTGTCCAGAATGGCCTCCACGGTGGTGGAGTAGGGGATCTCGTAGATCTCGATGAGGTTTTCCTCTTTCACATAGCGGTATTTGGCCCGGACCCGGACGCTGCCGCGGCCGGTGTCGTAGATCTCCCGTAATGCCGCGCTGTCGCAGATCAGCTCGCCGCCGGTGGGAAAGTCCGGCGCCAGCAGCGTCTCGGTGAGGTCGCAGTCCGGATTTTTCAGATAGGCGGCGGTGGTCTCGCAGACCTCCCTGAGGTTGAAGCCGCAGAACTGGGAGGCCATGCCCACGGCGATGCCGCTGTTGGCGGAGACCAGGATGTTGGGGAAGGTGGTGGGCAGCAGGGTGGGCTCCTTCATGGTGGAGTCGTAGTTGTCCACGAAATCCACGGTGTCGCTGTCGATGTCCCGGAAGAGCTCCGCGCAGATGGCCGTGAGCTTTGCCTCGGTGTACCGGGGGGCGGCGCAGGACATATCCCGGGAGTAGGACTTGCCGAAGTTGCCCTTGGAGTCCACAAAGGGAGTCAGCAGCGCGCCGTAGCCCCGGCTCAGGCGCACCATGGTGTCGTAGATGGCGGCGTCGCCGTGGGGGTTGAGGCGCATGGTCTGGCCCACGATGTTGGCGGACTTGGTCCGCGCCCCGGTCAGAAGGCCCATCTTGTACATGGTGTACAGGAGCTTGCGGTGGGAGGGCTTGAACCCGTCGATCTCCGGGATGGCTCGGGAGACGATGACGCTCATGGCGTAGGGCATGTAGTTCAGTTCCAGGGTATCGGTGATGGGCTGCTCCACCACCGCGGCGTGGAGGCCCAGAACGTTGGGATTGTTGACTTTTGGCCGGGTTTCCTCCGGCTGCTTCTTTTTTGGCATGGTTTACGATTCCTTCAATGATTTGTTGACGTTGGGTGTATCTGTCCGGCCCAGGAGATAATCCACGGAACAATCCAAGTAGTCCGCGATTCGGACCAGATTGGCAGAAGAAACCCTGGAAGAGGGCTTTTCCCGCCATTTGCTGAACAGGCTTTCCGAAATGCCGGTATCTTTTGATATCTTGTAGGCGGTAATATTCCGGGCATCCATAATGGCCAGAATTCTCTCCGTGTGCTCCATTGCGCAAACCTCCGCATGATATAGTATAAAAAATACATGAAAGATTTCAAGCAAAAGATGGTTGACTACTTGAATATATTCAAGTATACTGAGCACATAAAACCATGGGGGGACATCCAATGAACGAGACCTACGAATGGCTGTATGACCGTTACGCGCTGCCCCGGCTGGGAGCTGAACGGGAGGCGGAGACTGTCAAATCAAAGATCCTGGACCACTGCGACCCACAGGAGCGGTTTGCCATGAGCGACGCTCTGGAAGATCTGTGCCTCTTGTGGGGAGAGGCGGCGTTCTCCGTTGGATTGCAGCTGGGTCTGCGGCTCATGGCGGGGCAGCGGGCGGATATTCTGGATATTCAATAAGTTCCTCACGAAATATCCGCCATCTCCAGATACTTGTATCCGTTCTCGGCGATGTGGCATTCCCGCCGCCTGGGGCGGCATGAATGCCGCTGCGCGGCAGGACGATTTTGATACGCGCTCACGCGCGGCTCCCGTCGCTCCGCTCGGTCGCGGACCACATCGCACCGGCCGGGTGCTGCCGTGAGGCAGTTACGAGATATCCGCCATCTCCAGGTACTTGTATCCGTTCTCCGCGATGTGATCCTTCCGCCCCTGGAGGTTGTCGCCCAGCAGCAGGTCAAAGACCGCCGCCGTGCGCTCCACGTCCTCCGGCATCACCCGGATCAATCGCCGGGTCTCCGGGTTCATGGTGGTCAGCCACATCATGTCCGGCTCGTTCTCGCCCAGGCCCTTGGAGCGGTCCACCTTGAACTTCTTGCCCTCCAGGGTCTTGACGATGTCGTTTTTCTCCTTGTCGGAGTAGGCGAACCAGGTTTTCTCGCCGCTGTTGATCTCAAAGAGGGGGGTCTCGGCGATGTAGACGTACCCCTCCCGGATCAAGGTGGGGGTCAGGCGGTAGAGCATAGTCAAAATCAGCGTGCGGATCTGGAAGCCGTCCACGTCACCGTCGGTGCAGATGATGACCTTGTTCCACCGCAGGTTCCCCAGGTCGAAGGCCGCCATGTCCTTGACGTGCTTGTTCTGGACCTCCACGCCGCAGCCCAGGACCTTGATGAGGTCCGTGATGATCTCGGATTTGAAGATGCGGGCGTAGTCGGCCTTCAGGCAGTTCAAGATCTTGCCCCGGACCGGCATGATGCCCTGGTACTCCGCGTCCCGGCTCTGCTTGACGCTGCCCAGGGCGCTGTCGCCCTCCACGATATAGATCTCCCGCTTGTCCGGGTCCTTGGACCGGCAGTCCACGAACTTCTGGACCCGGTTGGCGATGTCGATACTGCCGGAGAGCTTCTTCTTGATGTTCAGCCGCTGCTTCTCCGCGCTTTCCCGGATGCGCTTGTTGATGAGCACCTGCTCGCCGATCTTCTCAGCGTCGAAGGGGTTCTCGATGAAGTAGATCTCCAGGTTGGACCGGAGGAACTCCGTCATGGCCTCCTGGACGAACTTGTTGGTGATGGCCTTCTTGGTCTGGTTTTCGTAGCTGGTCTGGGTGGAGAAGTTGTTGGACACCAGCACCAGGCAGTCCTCGATGTCCGCCCAGGTGACCTTGCTCTCGTTTTTCTGATACTTGCCCTGGTCCCGCAGGTACTTGTCCACCGCGGAGACGAAGGCGGATTTGGTGGCCTTCTCCGGGCTGCCGCCGTGCTCCAGCCAGCTGGAGTTATGGTAGTGCTCGATGACGTTGACCTTGTTGGAGAAGCAGACAGCCGTACTGAGCTTTACCTTATACTCCGGCTTGTCCGCCCGGTCCCGGCCCTTCTTCTCCGCCTGCCAGAACACCGGCGCGGTGAGAGCGCCCTCGCCGGCCAGCTCCGAGACATAGTCGGCGATGCCGTTTTCGTACAGGAACTCCGTCTCCTCGAACTGGCCCGGCTCCGTCTCGTTGCGCAGGCGGAAGGTGATGCCGGCGTTGACCACCGCCTGACGCTTCATCACGTCGGCGAAGTACTCCGCCGGGATGGCGATGTCGGTGAACACGTCCAGGTCCGGCAGCCACCGGGTCCGGGTGCCGGTCTTTTTGACCTGGGACTTGGGCAGGGGGGTCTTTTCCAGCTGGCCCACCAGCTCGCCCCGCTCGAAGTGGAGGTGGTACTCAAAGCCATCCCGCCAGACGGTCACATCCATGTAGCGGGAGGCGTACTGGGTGGCGCAGGCGCCCAGGCCGTTGAGGCCCAAGGAGTACTCGTAGTTGTCGCCGGAGAGGTTGTCGTACTTGCCGCCGGCGTAGAGCTCACAGTACACCAGCTCCCAGTTGTAGCGCTGCTCCTTCTCGTTCCAGTCCACCGGGCAGCCCCGGCCCATGTCCTCCACCTGGATGGAGCGGTCGGCGAAGCGGGTGACGGTGATGGTCTTGCCATGGCCCTCCCGGGCCTCGTCGATGGAGTTGGAGAGGATCTCGAACACCGCGTGCTGGCAGCCGTCCAGCCCGTCGGAGCCAAAAATGACGCCGGGCCGCTTGCGCACCCGGTCCGCGCCCTTCAGGGCAGAAATGCTGTCGTTGCCGTAATCCTGTTTCTTGGTTGCCATTGGTTCCTCCGTGAAAGGCGCAAATGCGCCTAAGATTCCATAATATCGCTATTGTAGCACAACGCCCCCCGGGGTTCAAGGGCGCCGCCAAAAAGCCGCCCCTTCCGCCCGGTTTCTGTTTCTTTTCCGGTTTTCCCGGAAAAGGTTGTTGCGTAAAATTTCCCATAACAGGGCCGTCACCCGGGGAAGGGGTTGATTATCAAGGTTTTGCACAGTTTCCACAGAGTTATCCACACCGTTATGTCAACTACATAACTTCGGAAAAAAGTTCGACCTCTTTTTTCGGAGGCTTTTGGGCGGATGTTGCATTTGCCATCTTGTAAAACGGCGAAAGCGTGGTATCCTATCATCAAAGAGAGATGGGAGTTCCGAAAGGGACTCTGCAATAAAAGGAAAAAGGAGAATTGCCATGAAATTCTATATCTGCCGCCGCTGCGGAAACATCGTCACCAAGCTCACCTCCTCCAAGGTGCCCCTGCACTGCTGCGGGCAGCCCATGGAGCTGCTGGAGGCCGGCGTCACCGACGCCGCCGTGGAGAAGCACGTCCCTGTGGTCACCGTGGAGGGCAATCTGGTGAAGGTGGCCGTGGGCTCTGTGGCCCATCCCATGGTGGAGGAGCACTTCATCCAGTGGGTAGCCGTGGAGACCGAGCGGGACGCTCTGGTCCACTGGTTCCATCCCGGCGAGGCCCCGGAGGCGGTGTTCGCCCTGGCTCCCGGCCAGCAGGTGAAGGCGGTCTACGAGTACTGCAACCTCCACGGCCTGTGGAAGAAGGAACTGTAAGCCTGTAAGCAAAAAGCGCCCCCGGTGCACAGCACCGGGGGCGTGTTTTCACGGCTGGGAAGAGGCGTATTGGGAGAAGGGGGTGACGTCCAGGTCGGTGCCGGAGGCCATCCAGCCGCCCCCCAGGGCCAGGGCTTCGGCCTGGGAGATCTCCAGCTCCGGCCGCGGCGCCGTCTCCCAGATGGCGGCCACATCCTCCGGGTCGGTCAGGTGGAGCCACAGGCACTCCGCGGCCTGGGGGTCGTCGCTGGGCCAGGAGTGCAGACCCTCCACCGGCACCAGGTACCCCTCCGCTGACGGGTCGAAGCGGTATTTGATGTAGACGCTGTTGCAGGAGCCGCCGGAGCCGTCGTTGTAGATGAATCCGTCCCGTCCGGCCACGTACCGGTTCCGCTCCCAGCCCTCCAGGGCCGGGACCGCCCGGCCGTCCTCGGCGGCGTAGAGGGCGAAGAAGTAGCCTGCTTCCAGGTTCCAGGCCTCGCCGCTGGCCGCAGTCCAGCCCAGCAGCAGTTCCTCCGTGCCGTCTCCGTCCAGATCGGCCCGGGCGAAGCCCACCCCGTCCAACAGGCCGTCGGTCTTTCTCTCCCAGGACCAGAAGGGATTGACCAAAATGTTGTAAGCCAGCAGGTCGGAGCCCTCATTTTCCCAGTGCTCCGGATCGGCCTGCCGGGCGCTCAGGGCCTCCCGGTAAGCTTCCAGCAGTGACGGATAGGGGTCCTCCGCTGTTTCCTGCGGCGGTTCAGAGACGGCGCCGGACGGGGGCGGCTCCTCTGGCGCGGCATCTGTTCGGGCGGGCCCGCAGGCACAGCACAGCACGGCCAGCACCATCGCCAGCAGCGCGGCCAGGGTCCGCCGCGGGGCGGAGGGGAGGGAATGGGCTGATTTGGCCGTGTGCAAAGATTTCATAGGCGCCTCCCGGTCGAATTGAGATCACCCTCAGTGTAGCACGGCAAAAGACGGCCGGCAAGGGCTCGGACAGGAAAAAGCCCGCCCCGGGAGAGGGCGGGCAAAGAGGCATCAGCCCCGGCCCAGCAGCATCAGGATCACGCCGTACACCACGCTGGCGGCGGTGCCGAACACGATCACCGGCCCCGCCACCAGGAACATCTTGGCGGCCATGCCGGTGATGAGTCCCTCGCTCTTGAAGTCGATGGCCGGGGATACCACGGCGTTGGCAAAGCCCGTGATGGGCACCAGGGTGCCGGCGCCGCCGAACCGGGCCAGCTTGTTGTAGAGGTTCAGCCCCGTCAGCAGGGCGGAGAGAAACACCAGGGAACAGGAGGTGGCGGTGCCCGCCGCCTCCTTGTCCAGCCCGGCGGCGGCCCAGCCGTTCTGGATCAGCTGGCCCAGCACGCAGATGGCGCCGCCGATGCAGAAGGCCAGGGCCGTGTCCCGGAGGATGGGGGACTTTTTGGCTTTCTGCTTGACGTAGGCCTTGTATTCCTGGGGAGTCATATCCATGAAAACGCCCTCTTTTCAAGTGTTTTCCATAGGGTGTCCGGGGCCGGAGAAAAATATGCGCCTTGCAAAGCCGGGCGGAAGGGGGTATCATGGTGGGCGATCAACAAGGGAGGACACCGCTATGAGACAAGCCGCGCCGGAGAAAAAGCCCCTGGGGCTGTATATCCACATCCCCTTCTGCAAGCGCAAGTGCGCCTACTGCGACTTCTACTCCCTGGCGGGGGCGGAGGGTCGGATGGACGACTATGCCGACGCCCTGTGCGCCCACCTGACGGAGCAGGCCGCCTACCTCACCGGCTACCGGGTGGACACGGTGTACTTCGGCGGCGGGACGCCCAGCTATCTGGGCGCCAAGCGGCTGGAAAGGATCCTCAGGACCGTGTTCAAGCGGTTCGGGGTGGCGAAGGACGCGGAGATCACTCTGGAGGCCAATCCGGACTCCGCCGGGGACCGGCGGGAGCTGAAGCGGCTGCGGAAGGCCGGGTTCAACCGGCTGTCCCTGGGGATGCAGTCCGCCGACGGGGCGGAGCTGGAGGAGATCGGCCGGATCCACACTCCGGAGCAGACCGCCGCTGCCGTGGAGGCGGCGAGAAAGGCGGGCTTTGACAATTTGTCCCTGGACCTCATTTACGGCCTGCCCCACCAAACCTGGGAGCGGTGGATGGAAAACCTCACCGCCGCCGCGGATCTCTCGCCGGAGCACCTTTCCTGCTACGGCCTCAAGGTGGAGGAGGGCACGCCCCTCTATCTGCGCCGGGACACGGCGGACCTGCCCGGGGACGAGGCCCAGGCGGAGATGTACCTGCGGACCGTGGAGGCCCTGGCCCGGCGGGGATACGCCCAGTACGAGATCTCCAACTTCGCAAGGCCCGGACGGGAATCCCGCCACAACCTGAAATACTGGACCCTGGGGGAGTACGCGGGCTTCGGGCCCGGGGCCCACTCGGACCTGGGCGGCGTCCGCTACGCCTACGCCCGGGATCTGGAGGGATACATCCGGGGCGTCCGGGCCGGGGCGCCCATGCTGTCGGAGCGTGAGGCCATCCCGCCCATGGACCGGGACACGGAGTGGGTGATGCTGGGGCTGCGCACCGTCCGGGGCCTGGACCCGAGGGAGTTTGAAAACCGCTTCCGCCGCCGCTTCTCCTGCTTTGCGCCGTTGCTGGACCAGTGCGCCCGGGCGGGCTACGCCGTGGAAAGCGAGGGGCGCTGGCACCTGACGCCGGAGGGCTTCCTGGTGTCCAACCAGATCATCGGCCGGATGCTGGAGCTTCTCGCGGAGGACAAGCGCCGCCGGGCGGAGGCCGCCGCCAGGGGAGACTTCCGGGTGCAGCTGGACTGAGAGGAAAAAACAGGGAGGGCAGCGCCCTCCCTGTTTTTTTACCGCTCCGCCGAAATGGCGTTGACCGGACAGCCGTTGGCGGCGTCAAAGGCCCGGTTCTCCTCCGCCCTGGAGGACGGCTGGGCGATCACCACCGACGCGCGCCCCTCCACCCGGAACACCCCCGGAGCTGCCGCCGCGCACATGCCGCAGCCGATGCAGCGGCCGGGATCCACCGTGACGACCATGGAACTCCTCCTTTCCCCGCCGGAACCGCACCGGGTCCGGGGGACTTCTGAGCCCATTGTAATACACCGGCGGCCCTACTCCAAGTGCTTTCTTTCAGAAGTGGAAACTTTTTTCTGCCCTTCTCCGTCGAAAAGAGCGGGCGGAGCCTCTGGGAGATCCCGCCGAAGCTGGGGATTTTTTGTTTCCGGTTTGGCATTTACTTTCCAATCGCTTTGTGCTATTCTGTATAGGATTATGTAGACCAACCCCTTTTTCAAGATTTTGGAGGCACGCTATGAAACGATTTCTGCGCAAGACTCTTTCCCTGTTTTTGGCGGTCACCTTGCTCTGCTCCCTTGGGATCAGCGCCGTCGCATCCGAGGCTCTGGGCGAGGACCTGACCGCCAAGGACACCCTGCTCAACCAGCAGACCCAGCTGTCCACCAACGTGTTCTGGAGCACCGCCTACTCCGATCTGCGGACGGAGAACCTGGTGACCTACATGCCCAACGCCGCCGTGACGCCCATGATCACCTTCGGCGGAACCCTGACCTCCCGGTCCACCGTCTCCGCCGCCGCCAAGGGGCTGGAGGCCCAGGGCTACCGGGTGGTGGCCGGTATCAACGGCGACTTCTACAACACCTCCACCGGCCTGCCCATCGGCATTGTGGTCTCCCAGGGCAAGCTGATCAGCAGCGACGCCGGGTATTACGCCATCGGCTTCCGCGCGGACGGCACCGTCATCCTGGGCAAGCCCGGCGTAAAGATCAGCGCGGACCTGGGCTATACTTTGGACGACGGTACCGGCTTCGCTACCCAAGTGATCCGCAGCGTCACCGGCGTCAACAAGGCCCGGGTCTCCACCGGCGGCATCTACCTCTATACCTATGAGTTCAACGACCGCCATACCACCGGAAATACCGAGGCCGGTGTGGACGTGCTGTGCACCATCGTGGACGGCGCCCTCTCCATCGGCTCCACCGCCACGCTGCGGGTGGATCAGGTGATCGAGGCGGCTGCTGCCACCGCCATCGGTCCCGACCAGGTGGTCCTCTCTGCCAACAACCTCTCCGACGTCTATTATACCAACGCCCTGCGCAACGTTCCCGTTGGCAGTACGGTCACCCTGACCCTTACCGGCAACAGCGGCTGGGAGGAGGTACAGTACGCAGTGGGCGCGCTGTACTCCCTGGTGGAGAACGGCTCCGTGGTCTCCGGCCTGCCCAGCGGCGTGAATCCCCGGACCGCCGTGGGCGTCAAGGGAGACGGTACCGTGGTGTTCTACACCATTGACGGGCGCAAGTCCGGCCACTCCATCGGCGCCTCCATGACTCAGGTGGGCCAGCGGATGGTCGAACTGGGCTGTGTCACGGCGCTGTGCCTGGATGGCGGCGGCTCCACCACCCTGGCCGTCACCGCGCCGGATGAGACCACCGCCTCCACGGTCAACGTCCCCTCCGACGGCGGCGAGCGCTCCGTCACCAACCACCTGTTCCTGGTGGCTCCCAGCCAGCCCTCCGGCCAGCTGAGCCATTTCTATGTCAGCGCCGACAACGACTATGTCCTGGCGGGCAGCAAGGTCACCATCTCTGCCGCCGCCATTGATACCAACTACATCCCCATGTCCGGCAGCTACGCCCTCAGTGCCTCCGCCGGCACGGTGGAGGGCGATGTTCTCACCACGCCCGCCTCCGGCGGCGATGTCACCGTCACCGCCTCCAGCGGCGGCAAAAGCGGCTCCACGGTGGTCCACGCCATCACCACGCCGGACAGCATCACCGTCCGGGACAGCAAGTCCAACGCCGTCACGGCGCTGAACGTGGCGCCCGGCTCCGCCACCACCCTCACCGCCTCCGCCGTCTACCGGCACCTGGCCCTGAAGGCGGATCCGGAGGCCTTCACCTGGACCGTCACCGGCAACATCGGCACCGTGGACGCCAAGGGCGTCTTTACCGCCACCGCCCCCGGCACCGGCACCATCACCGTCTCCGCCGGCGGCAAGAGCGCCACGGTGAACGTCACCGTCTCCACGCTGACGCTGCAGACCGTGGAGGACTTTGAGGGAACCACCACCATCTTCCGCGGCAGCGGCAGCAACATGGACTTCAGCCTCAACCACAGCGCCGACACCGTGAAGCTGGGCCGGGGCTCCGCCAAGGTGGACTATACCCTGGCTGACGACGGCACCGGCACCTACGCGGCTCGGTGGCAGGCGGGCAACGCCATGGAGATCTCCAACCAGGTCTACACCGCTTTGAGCATGTGGGTCTACGGCGACGGCTCCGGCAATACCCTGTCCCTGCTGTACAGCAGCGGCGCCCAGGGCGACCTGGCCCAGGACATCGCCGTGCTGGACTTCACCGGCTGGAAGCAGGTGATGGTCTCCACCGCCGGAGAGGACTTCGCCATCCAGGGCCTGCAGGTCCGGGGCGCTGCGGCCGGCACCGGCACCGTGTACCTGGATCAGATCGTGGCCACCTTTGACAACGTGCTGGACAACGCCGTGCCTCAGATCACTCTGGCCCCCGGCGGCGAGACCCTGACCGCCGCCATCTCCGACGCCGTGGACGGCGTGCTGCCCCAGTCCAGTATCTCCGTCACCTGGGACGGAGCGGCCCATAACTTCACGTACAGCGCCGAGAGCGGCGTGCTGACCACCTCCGTCGTCTCCGACGGCAAGCCCCACCGGATCACCGTCACCGCCCGGGACGCCTCCGGCAACATCGGCCGGGCCTCCTACGATGTGCCCACCGCCGCCGACTGGACGCCGGTGTTCACCGACACCCAGGGCTACTGGGCGGCCGCCTACGTGGATTACCTGTACAACGCCAACATCACCACCGGCTACGCCGACGGCACCTTCCGCCCGGACCAGAACATCACCCGGGCCCAGTTCGCCGCCATGCTGTACCGGTATCTGGGCCTGGAGGAGAGCGCCTACGCCGACGTGACGCTGCCCTTCGCCGACCTGGCCTCCATCCCGGACTACGCCCTGGCGGCGGTCAAGGCCCTGTACACCGAGGGCATCATCAACGGCTCCACCGGCTCCGACGGGCGGCTGTACTTCAACCCCGGCTCCAACCTGACCCGGGCCCAGGCGGCCACCATGATCGGCCGCACCCAGGCCAAGGGCTACGCCACCGTGGAGCTGACCTTCACCGACGCCGGATCCATCCCCGCCTACGCCACCTACTACATTCAGACCATGGCGGCCCAGGGGGTCATCAGCGGCTACGCCGACGGCAGCTTCAAGCCCCAGGCCAACATCACCCGGGGCCAGATGGCCAAGATCCTCTACAACCTCATGTGACCCGCGTTTTACAAAGGCCCGCCGTCTCCGGACGGCGGGCCTTTTCCGGCCGCTTCGGAGAAAAGGGCCTCTTTTCACAACCTTTACTTGCATTTTGACCGGGGGTGTGATATGATGCATTTCAATTACACGGCCCAATGCGGCCGGGAAGGGAATCGTGAGCGCGCGTGGACCAACCTCCGCCTGCACAGCCTCGAATATGTGTGAATGTTGAAAGGACAGCCGGACCTCTAAGGGGGTAGACTGCCCTTTTTCGCGTTTCCCTGAAATTTTGATCGTTTTGGAGTGATGATTTCCCCCATGGACAGTTCCAGTATCAGCATGATCGTGGCCATCGCCCTGCTGGTGATGATGTCGGCCTATTTCTCCGCCACGGAGACGGCCTTTTCCTGCATGAACAAGATCCGGATGAAGAACCGGGCGGACGCCGGGGAGCGCAAGGCCGTTCTGGCCCTGGCCCTGGCGGAGGATTTTGACCGCCTGATCTCCACCATCCTTATTGGCAACAACATCGTCAATATCACCGCCACCACCATCGGCACGGTGCTCTTCACCAAGCTGTTCCGGGAGTATGGCCCCACGGTCTCCACGGTGGTATTGACATTGGTGGTGCTGATCTTCGGCGAAATCTCCCCCAAGAGCATCGCCAAAGAAAACGCCGAGTCCTTCGCCATGTTCTCTGCGCCGCTGCTGCGGGTGCTGCTGGTGATTTTACGGCCGCTGAACTTCCTGTTCACCCAGTGGAAGCGGCTTTTGAACCTGGTGTTCCGCCCCTCCGGGGATACAGGCATCACCGAAGAGGAGCTCATCACCATGGTCTCCGAGGCGGAGAACGAGGGCGGCCTGGACCAGCACGAGAGCCAGCTGATCCGCTCCGCCATCGAGTTCGGCGACCTGGAGGCCGGGGACATCCTGACCCCCCGGGTGGACATCGTGGCGGTGGAGGACTCCGCCACCATGGACGAGATCGCCGCCACCTTCGCCGAGAGCGGCTACTCCCGCCTGCCGGTGTATCATAAGGACGTGGACGACATCGTGGGCGTCATCCATGAAAAGGACTTCCACGCCGCCCGCTACCGGGGCCAGAGCGATATCTCCGGCTGTGTCGCCCCGGTCCACTATACGACGGGCAACGCTGAGCTGGGCGACCTTTTGCGGGTCCTTCAGAAGAAAAAGACCCACATGGCCATCGTGGTGGATGAGTACGGCGGCACCGAGGGCCTGGTGACCCTGGAGGACATCCTGGAGGAGCTGGTGGGCGAGATCTGGGATGAGCACGACGAGGTCATTGAGTCCTTCCGCAAGCAGGAGGACGGGACCTATCTCATCGCCGCCGGCGCCGACCTGACGGATCTGTACGATCTGTTCTCCCTGTCCGGTGACTGCGACGCCAGCACCGTCTCCGGCTGGGTGATCCAGGAGCTGGGCCGCCTGCCCCAGGTGGGGGACCACTTCCGCGCCCAGGGTCTGGACGTGACCGTCACCCGGGTGGACCACCGCCGGGTGCTGGAGATCCGGGTCCGGGTCCTGCCGGAGGAAGGCGCGCAGCGCCCGTTCGAAGGTCATCCCCACCGCATCGTTGATCGGGCACTGAATGATCCCTTCAATATCGTATTCGACCGGGTCTTCGGCGGTGAGCAGCTTGTCCTCCGGATTGTTGATCTCGCCGAGCGCCGAATAAAGCGTCGTGGTCTTGCCGGAACCGGTCGGACCGGTCACCAGCAGAATGCCGTTGGGCAGGTGGATGAGTTCCCGCAGCTTCTCCAGCACGTCCTCGCCGATGCCGAGCGAGTCGAGGCTCAGATTCACCACCGACCGGTCGAGCACGCGGAGCACCACCGATTCCCCGTAGCTGGTCGGCAGACAGGATACACGCAAATCGATCGGCTTGCCGTTGACCTTGAGCTGAATACGGCCGTCCTGCGGCCGGCGGCGTTCCGAAATGTTCAGCCCGGAGATAATCTTCACCCGGCTGATCACCGGCACCGCCAGACTCTTCGGCGGCGGCGGCATCTCATAGAGCGCGCCGTCCACCCGGTAGCGGATGCGGAAGTTCTTCTCAAACGGCTCGAAGTGAATGTCCGACGCCTTGTCCTTGATCGCCTGCTGCATCACCACGTCCACGAACTTGACGATCGGCGCGTCGTTGGAGTGGTCGACATCGTCCTCCTCGACGATCTCCTCATGCTCCCCGAACGCGGCGACGATGTCCGCCACCGTGTCGACCTTCTCCGGATAGTAACGTTCCAGCTCCTGGTCGAACCGGTCCGGATCGACCGGCACCGGCAGAATATTGTGGTTGATGATGAACCGAAGCGACTCCACCGTCTGGTAGTCGAGCGGATTGCGCATCGCCAGATGGAGCATATCCTCATCCTCATCGAGCTTGAGCGGAATCACGCCGTAACTCCGGGCCGTGTTGACCTCAATGAGATCGATCACCTCCTTCGGCAGATCCTCGTCGGTGGGAATCCAGACGTAGGAGCCGAGATTCTCCGCCATCGCCTCAAGCATCTCCTTTTTGGTGAAGATGCCGAAATTTTCAATGATCTCCATGACCGGCTTGCCGGAGCGTTCATGTTCGTCGACCACCTCCCGGAGCTGGTCCTTCAGGCCGGGATGGCCCTGGGAACGCTCATTGGTGAGCAGATCGATCAGTGCGGAACTTTCGATATCGAGCATTTTATCAGTCCTGCCGCTTAATTTTCATCCATCAACGTGACGAAGATCACCTCTTCGAGCGTGGAAATCCCCGCCTCCGCCTTGCGCATCGCGTCGTCCCGGAGCGAACGCATCCCGGCCCGGCGGGATCACGCCCGATGACTCGTTCGCAAACACCAGCCGCGCAATATCCTCGGTGATCTGAAAGATTTCATAGATGCCAATCCGGCCCTTGTAGCCGGTGTGGCCGCACTTCTTGCACCCCGTCCCCTTGTAGAACTGATGGTTGGCGAGATACTCCGGCGACAACCGCAACATCTTGATCTCCGCCGCGGAGGGCGTGTACGGCTTTTTGCATTCCGGGCAGATCCGGCGCAGCAGCCGCTGCGCCATCACCGCCCGCAGCGCCGTCGCCACCAGGAACGGTTTCACCCCCATGTCGACCAGTCGGGTGATCGCGCCCGGCGCGTCGTTGGTGTGCAGCGTACTGAACACCAGGTGACCGGTCAGCGCGGCGTTGATGGCGATTTCAGCGGTTTCAACGTCGCGGATCTCTCCGACCATGATGATGTTCGGCGCCTGACGGAGCATCGAGCGGAGCGCCGCGGCGAAGGTCATCTCCACGTGCCGGTCCACCTGCACCTGGTTGATGCCGGGCAGCTGGTATTCGACCGGGTCTTCGACGGTGATGATCTTGCGGCTCGGAGTGTTGATCGTGTTAAGAAACGCGTAGAGTGAAGTGGTCTTGCCGGAACCGGTCGGACCGGTCACCAGAAAGATGCCGTCCGGCAAACTGATGATGCGGTTGACCAGTTCAAGGTCGTCCGCGTAGAATCCCAGCTTCGGAATGTCGAGCTGAATGCTCGCCTTGTCGAGGATTCGCATGACCACGCTCTCGCCGTGGGTGGTCGGAATCGAAGACACACGCAGGTCGATGTCCTTGTCGCCGACCGAAAGCTGAATGCGTCCGTCCTGCGGAATGCGCTTCTCGGTGATGTCGAGGTGGGACATGATTTTGATTCGGCTGGTGAAGTTGGCCTGCAGATACTTCGGGGGGCCGTCCACCTCCCGCAGCGCACCGTCCACCCGGTAGCGGACCCGGTAGCGCTTCTCCATCGGCTCGAAATGAATGTCCGACGCCTTCATCTTGTAGGCGTCGATCAGCAGTTTAGTCACCAGGCGGATGATCGGGGCATCGGCATCTTCGGCGGTCTCCGCCTCGCCGAGGCGGCTGTCGGCAGCCTCCTCGTTCTGTTCGATCAGCATATCGGCGTCGGCGATGTTGGCGTCGCCGAGAAAACGGTTGACCTGTTCGGTCTCGTCGGCATAATGCTTGGCGATCTGGAGGTCGATCTGCCGCTGCGGGGCGATGACTGCGTCGACGTCGCCGCCGAGCAGATAGCGCAGCGTATCGAGCGTCTCCATGTCGGTCGGATCGCTCATGGCGATGGTGAGCAGATTGTCGTGCTTCATCACCGGCACCACCCGGTAGTGGAGCGCGATGTCGCCGCTCATGGAGTCGATCACCTCCTGCGGAATATCGTAGTGGCTGAGGTCGAGCAGTTCCATGCCGTACTGCTGTGCGAGCATGGCGAGCAGCTCCTGCTCCTGAACGATGCCCTTTTTCTTGAGAATGTCCACCGCGTCGACGAACTCTTCGCTGTCGGCGGCCTCCTGCCGGGCCTGGGCAACCTGCTCCGGAGTGACCATGCCGTACTCCTGAAGCAGCCCGAGAACGTATTCGGTATCTCTGGCCAAAATCCACCCCCTGTTGAACCGTTTTCTTGTAAAGCGGCGCCGCCTCGGAGGAACAACTGCTGTCGGCGGTTCCGCAAAAATATCCGTTTCTGAAAGTTAATGCCGTTTCCGGAAAATGTCAAGCCTCGGTGACGATATCTGCAATGATTTTCTCGATTACCGCGGGATAATCCGGGATTTTCCGCTCCTCGGCCAGCTCCAGCGGCACCGAGGTCGCCGGGCTGGAGGGTGCGAAGACCGTGCAGCTGTCCGGCGCCGGAATGCAGGAGAGCTCCATCGTGCCGATCGTTTCCGCAATCCGGATCGATTCGTTCTTGTCCGCTCCGACCAGCGGCCGGAGCACCAGCATGTCGACCGCCCGGTTGATGGTGTTCATATTGTTGATGGTCTGACTCGCCACCTGTCCGACCGCCTCGCCGGTGACCAGCGCCCGGCAGTCGCTGCGCAGCGCGACCTGTTCGGCGATACGCAGCATCGCGCGACGGTAAAGGACGGTGCGCATCCGCTCGTTGCAGCAGTCGCGGATCAGTTTCTGCAGCGGAGCGAGGTTGCACAAATGGAGTTTGCCCCGGAGCTGCCATTCGTTGAGGTGGCGGGCGATGCGGCGCACCTTCTCCTCGGTCTCCGGCGGCGTGTAGGGCGAGCTGTGAAAGGTGATGTAATCGGTCGGGCAGCCGCGTTTCATGACCATCCACGCCGCCACCGGAGAGTCGATGCCGCCGGAGAGCAGCGTCAGCACCCGGGGATTGCTCCCGACCGGCAGGCCGCCTGGGCCTGGCAGAGAGTTCCAGAAGAGCGCGGCGAACTCGTCGCGCACCTCGCAGCCGAGGGTGATTTCCGCATGGTCGAGATCGAGCTTGAAGCGCCGTTCCCCGAGCCGCTCGGCGATGGCGCTGACCAGATCGATTTCGATCTCCTGCGAGCGGAAGGGGAAGCGCTTGTTGCTCCGGCGCGCCCGCACGCGGAAGGTTACGTTGTCCCGCGTCTCCATCGCCGTGCCGAGCACTTCGGGAGCCATGGCGACGGCGGCTTCGCGGATGGCATCCATTTCGACCGGGAGCCGTACCGCCGGCGAGAAGGACTCCAGCCCGAACGCTTTCGCCAGCTGCGGCAGAATCGCCTCCATCTCCGCGGCGGAAAAGGCTCCTCCGTCGACGCGGTTCACCCAGATTCTTCCCCGGACCCGGTGGACCCGGCAGACGCCGACTCCCCGGAGCAGATGGGAGATGTTATCGACCAGGCAGCGTTCGAACATATTGCGGTTGTTGCCTTTGGTCGCGATTTCGTGATAGCGGCAGATGATGCTGTTGTACATGATTTCTTCCTGAAGTTCCAGATGGTTGCAGACAATACCATACGAGCGTGATTTTTTCAAGTCCGGCAGCAGGGAAAAACGACCGCTTTCCGGCAAAATTACGACTCCTCCCACGCTCCGGCCGCCCGGCGGCGGTATTCCCGCGGCGAGATGCCGAAGAACTTGTGAAACCGCGTGGAAAAGTAATAGGGATCCGACATGCCGGATTGTTCGGCAACCTCACTGATCGGGAGGCCGGATTGTTCGAGCAGCCGCGCCGCACGGCGGAGCATGGCGCACTCCCGGTACTGGCGTGGCGAGATGCCGGTCACCTTCCGAAACTTTGCAAAGAGCGCCGCACGCGACAGGCCGCAGCGGGCGGCGATGCGGTCCACACTGTCGCTGCTGTTGAGCAGCAGCTCCTGCGCAAGGCGGATGGAGGAATCCGGCTCCGCCCGGACCGTCTGGATCCGGTTGAAGCCGCGCACCAGCACACTTTCGAGCAGCAGCATTGCCAGCGGATTCCAGCCCGGGGGACGAAGCAGTTCCAGTTGATGGGATTCGAGCAGCGTATTCCAGATCGTCGCCTCCTCTTTTCCGGAAAATCGGAC
>OLGB01001985.1_pt1 | contig 23069 bp, 9 predicted proteins | sample 1605691 | NCBI WGS metagenome assembly OLGB01 (sample SAMEA3888925, study PRJEB22519) | human gut metagenome | biome: human gut; feature: human-associated habitat; material: faeces | place: Denmark | collected 2010 | reverse complement strand
AACATGTAAACCATGTGCTTGCACAAAGTGTAAACCATGTTACTCTTGACACAAGCCCACTCCCCTACGAATATTCCTACAATTCATCACAACCGCATATAAACTGCAAACGCCAAACTTGGCTTATAAACACTTTGCCGGTTTCGCAAAATGTAGCAAATCGCTATCACCCTTGCCTCCCCTCGAAAAAGGGGAGGTGGCTTGACGGCAAGGCACAAGCCTAATTTTACAGCGTTTTTATGCGATATATCCGACTTTTATAATTACTAAGTCGGTCTGCCGTCAAGACGGTGGGGATTGAAGTTGATAGAACTTCTATCCCTAAAACTTCTAAGCGTTCACAATCACAACTCGTCCCACACCAACCCTTCCAAAACCTCAGCCTCCTAAGTAAGCCTTAACTAACCTAATTTTTACAAAAAAATTTTGCAAAACCTCTTGACAAACGCCGAAGTATCGGTTATAATAAAATCAACAAATCAGTAAGCGTTACTGATTTTGCTAATAACAATAAGAAAATAATGATTTTATCACTATGAAAGGATAGGTAATTTACTATGAAAAAGTGGGTATGTCCGGTATGCGGTTACGTTCATGAGGGAGATACACCTCCCGAGTTCTGCCCCCAGTGCAAGGTTCCCGGCAGCAAGTTCACAGAGCTTAAGGAAAACGATAAGCTTGTATTTGCAGACGAGCACAAGGTAGGCATTGCAAAGGCAGTTGAGGATGAAGAGATTCTTGCAGGCTTAAAGGCTAACTTCGAGGGCGAATGCACAGAGGTAGGTATGTATCTCGCTATGGCAAGAGCCGCTCACAGAGAAGGTTACCCCGAGGTAGGCCTTTACTACGAAAAGGCAGCTTGGGAAGAGGCTGAACACGCAGCAAAGTTCGCAGAGCTTTTAGGCGATGTTGTAAGCGCATCGACTAAGGAAAACCTCGAAAAGAGAGTTGCCGCAGAGCACGGCGCTACACAGGGCAAGCTCGACCTCGCTAAGAGAGCAAAGCAGTTAAATCTTGACGCTATCCACGACACAGTTCACGAGATGGCTAAGGACGAAGCAAGACACGGCAAGGCTTTCGAGGGTCTGCTGAACAGATACTTCAAGTAAGCGGCGGCTGTGAGCCGCACCGGATTCGCCTTTTTCAAAATTCTGCTTACCGCAGGACAGCGAAACGGCGTATCATAAAAGCAATAAACAAATCGAGCCGTAAGCACTCTTGCTTACGGCTCAGTTTGTTCTTATAGTAAAAACGCATCTGATACACAAAAAAGAACACCGGTCGCCCGGTGTTCTCTTTTTTTACTGTCAGCTTATTTGGCTGTCTTCACATTTGCATAAGTATAAGTGCTTGTATTTGCACCCTTATAAGACGCAATCCTTACCTTATACACGCTTCCGGCCCTGAGTCCGCCAATAGTGACAGTAGCATTCGTACTGCCCTTTAACGTCTTTTTGACCCACTTGCCGCCTTTGTAAATTTCAACCTTATATCCGTCTGCACTGGCGTTTTTACCCCACTTAACGGTTATCGAGTTGCTTTTTGCCGATACAACCTTGATATTGGTTACCGGTGAAAGCACTGCAGTAACCGTAGTATAGCTGTAATCGCCGTACAGATTGTCCTTATACGCTCTTACCCTTACTTTATATGTGATGTAAGGTGTAAGTCCGCCAAGCACAGCCATTGCTGTCTTATTATCGGTTATGGTCTTTTCGAGCCACCTACCGCCGATATAATATTCTACGTTATATCCGTCAGCGTTTGTATCCGCATTCCATATAACTACTGCCTTTGAGTCAACTGCGCTCTTTACCTTAAGACCGCTGACCTTTGTCGGAGCGGTAGTGATATAAATATCGTCGAATGTACTCTCAAGCTCACCCTTATAAGCCTTTATTCTGACCTTGTAGGTTTTGTAGCCCTTAAGCGAGCCTATTGTAACGGTAGTTTTTTTATTGCCGACGAGCGTCTTTTCATTCCACTTACCGTCTGCATAGTACTGAACGGTATAACCGTCCGCACTTTCGTTCTTATCCCATTTAAGCGTAAACGAAGAAGATGTGACTGTCTGCGTAATACCCGTAACTTTTGACGGGAGCGTATCGATATAGCCGTATGTATACGGACTGTAAAGGTCACCCTTATATGCGCTTACCCTTACTTTATATCGTGTTCCTGCACAAAGTCCGTCTATAACCGCCGATATATTATTGTTGCCGGTAACAGTCTTTACGGACCACTGATTATTAATGTACCACTCTACCTTGTAGCCGTCCGCTCTGGCGTTTCTGCTCCAGCTTATTCTTACCGTTTCATCGGTAGCCTTCACCGTATTTATATTCCATACGGGAGAAGGAACGGTATCAACATAGAAACATCTGAACTTGCCGGTGAATCTTCCTGCATAAGCCGCTATCCTTACCTTATATTTAAGGCCTGCAGAAAGACCGCTCAGCTTTGCCGCTACTCTGTCGCCGTCCGTGCTGAAGCCGATCTGCTTCCACTGATTGCCGACATAGCATTCGACATAATATCCGTCAACGCCGCTTATATTCTTCCAGCTTATATCGACTTCATTGTATGTTGTCTTTTCAACCGCTATTTCTTCCACGTCGGGAATAGGCTTTACGGGAACACGGTTTCCGATATATGAATCCTTACATCTTGTGCATTCAAATACGCTGTAGCCTTCGTTGCGATAGTCAGGCTCAACTACTTTGATTACAACATAGTCGTGACCGAGAGGTTCGCCATACTCCGCACCGCATATTTCACACTTTGCCTTTTTGGTGCAGGTAGCCTCTCCTCCGGAATGCTCACATTCGGTTATCGTAGCCGTTACAACGTCCGACTTCATCGAAACTCCCGCCGTTGTAGCATTGCTGTAGGTAAGACGGCAGTAGTACCTGCCCGTTGTGAGATTTTCGAGCGACAGCTTTCTGTCTGTAGCGCCCTCTATCACTGTTTCGTAGCCGTTTTCATCAATGGCGATCCACTGATAAGCAACTTTTGCGTCGACCTCGCCTGAATACCACGGCTCTGCATTTATTTGAAGTGACGGTATGTCGCCCGGATAATAGCCGTTGGTGTAATATACAGTATCAATCGGCTTGATTATCTGCATCGGACACAACCGTACCGTAAGTCCGTTTGTCGATGATGCCGTTGCCTTATTAAGACTGTATATATCTATCCACTCTTTTGTTCCTCTGTCCTGTACCCAGAAGCCGTGATCGATATAATCGGCTATCACCTTATCACTGACCGTAGTTACGATTTTGGCAAACCCACCTGACGAAATGGATACATTACCGCCGTTTATAGTAAGGCAATTTATATTGTTTGCGGCCATTGTAACATTTCCGCCGTTTATGGTCACATTGCTGCCTGTTGCAAGCCCGTCAAATGTGACATCACCGCCCCTCACTATGAATGCGTCTTGATTCTCAAACGCTGTCACCGCACAACGTCCCGTAACCGTCAGCTTTGCCTTGCCGTTTATGATGATCGGACGTGAGAACGCTGTACGAACTGCGTACTTGAGCGTGAAGTTACCTTCGGTTATGACTAACTGACCGCCGTATCCGTTCTTGTTATAAAGCGGATATAAGGTACAGCCCTCGTTTTCGCTCTTCTGAGCGTCTTTCGCAGCCTCGTCAAGATCGTTATAATACTTGACATCGTCGCCCTTTGTTATCTTTGCATTGAACTTGCTCTCGCATATCTCGCAATATGTCGGCTCAGTAATGTTACCTGAGGTTTCCTTGTCCGCTGTAGGATCGACCACCTGAGAATGATCACAATCAACAAGGTCTATACTTACAGTGTTCGACTTTATTTCATAGCCGTCATCGGTAATAACTACGAAGTATATCTTGGCAGCAACGCTGTTGCCCGCCTTATCAATTATTTCGTCTGCCGACAATTTAGCGTCCTTTACAAGTGCGCTTAAGCTGCTATAAATTATATCTCCGCTTACATAGGAGTTTATACCGTATCTCTTACTTACATACGAGTCGTTCAGGTTCGAGCCGTGAGCAAGAGCAAGGTTGAACTTCAGCGTGGGGTTTGCGTTGCTGTTGCGATACAGCTTGTTTATTTCTGTGCTAAGCGTTGCTTGTACTATCGGTGCCTTAGCAACGGTAACACCGCTTGCTTCCGACACCTCACGTTCTTTAAGCGTCAGCCATGCACCGCCCTCTGTTTTCTTATACGCATAGCCGTTGCCGAGAATATCTGTTATCTTGCCATCTTTTACCGTAATGTTATCATATTGTCCGCCGCTGAGCTTAACATCTCCGCCGTTTACGGTGAGATATGCGATTCTTGTGGCTTCTTCGGCAGTCAACCTGGAGCCCGGCTCGGCAATTACAGCGAAAATATTGGCGTTGCCTCTAAGTGTCAGCTTACCGCCATCGGCGACCTTTACTGTATTATACAAGATGGCGTTATCGCCATTTGCAATAAGTGTAACATCACCTGTAACAGGGAGGTAGTCTGTATCATAAGCGGAAGACATCAGCATTGTTATTGTTGCACTTGCAACGCTGTTTGCCTTGGCAAACGCCTTTCCCAGATCTTCCTTAACAAAATATTCTGTCTTTTCCGCTCCGTTCTCGGTATAGCTTACGCTTGCAGCGATCAATGAATTGCAGTATATGCAACGGTTATCTCTGCCCACACCGTCCGGGTGGTCACATCTTATTATTCTTACGTTATCGAAGTTTGACGAAGCGTTTGCTTTCAGATCGCTGTACAGCTGAGAATCGACACGGCTGCCGCTCGCTAAAATTTGATAAAGATAAATTTCACTTGAGCAGTCTATATTAGCGATATTAGCATTCGTGATACTTGCCAGCTGTTTAAGCAGAACACCGTCTTCTAAAATCAGCGTGTCAATTTTCAGCGTTTCAACATAGGAGGAGAAATATGTGGCATTTAATTTCACATTCTGGCAAACTACGCTGACCTCTCCCGAGAAAGTAACAGTGCCGCCGTCCATGCTAAATCCATTTTCAACCCCAAAAGTACACTTACTGTCACTGCGTATAGTGATTTGGGTTCCGGATCCGTTAAAGCTATTGATATAGACACCAAAGCCGTTCATATCGACAGTAAGTTCTCCGCCGTTTACGTTAATGTCAGTATTTCTATCGAAGAAATCTCTGAGCATTTTCAGCGTACAGCCCTTGTTTTCGTTCTTTGCCGCAAACTCAAATGCTTCCGTAAGTTTTGCAAAGTATTTTACCGTTGTTTCGGTCTCACTCTTTACAGTGATTGCAGCGTATATCTTTGTGTTACACTCTCTGCACACGCCTGCTTCGGTATCAACGTCATCGTGTGCGCACTGATAACCGCATGTGCAATAGCCGTACTCGTCAAACACATGCTTGCTGTGGTCGATTACCGTAAGTGAATTATCGCTTTCCGAAACCTTGCTTGCGTCAAACAGCTTTCCGTCGCTTGTCGCAAACGCCTTGTTCTCGCCGAGCAGATCTTTCAGTGCCTTGCCCTCTGCGCTTACATCTATGCTGCTGAATGTACCGCTGTTTATAGTGACCGTACCTCCGCTGACGCTCAGCTTATTATAAGTACCGCCGTTTATAACAGTCTTGCCGCCGCTTACGCTGATACTGTCATCGTTGATAGTTATGTCATCAAACGTTACCGTGCCGCCCGTTACAGCTATGAGATATCCCACCGAGCTTCCCGGATACTTCGATAATGTACAGCCGTCATCTCCCGTGATCTTGACATTTCCGCCGCTTACTTTGATCACAGCAGATGCACTTCCCGTTTTCTTGAATAAAACGGTAAAGCTGCCCTGTGTGATCTCACAGTCTCTGTTCACACCTCTGTATAATTCTAATGTACAGCCGTTGTTCTCCTCAAGCTGTGCCGCTTCAAATGCTTCGGGCACATTGTCGGTATAGCATGCCTTGTCGCCGTTTGTTTTAACAAGTATCGCATTTATGCTGGCATCACATAACGAACAACGATAGTAATCATACTCGTCTGTCGTTAATGCGCCATACGGATGCGTACAGGTCGCTATTTCAAATTCGACATCATCGGTCACATATTCGTATCCGTTTAACTTGATAACAAGATGTGCCTTTACAGTGCCGTCAGTATCGGAAATTTCATCTGCATTTGCAAACGTATATGAATTTCCGACGAAGTCGAGCTCTCTTATTAAGGTATCGCCTACATATAAACCGACTGTGACCTTATTGGCATCGCTTATCGTGTATCCGTCGCTTGTATTAACATTGAAGTTAAATAAGATCTGCCGTGCACCTCCGCCGTTGCGGTACAGTACAGTCTTATCTACTGTCGCCGTTGCACTCTTTATTGGCGCTTCCTTTACTTCTACATTAGCTATATCCTGCTTTTCACGTTCTGCAACAGTAGACCAGAAGCCGTCGAAATTCTTATAGGCATGGCCATCCGCAAGAAGCTGTCCTACGTTTCTGCCTTCACCTGAAACCTTTATGCTGTTGAATTTGCCGCCATTAATTACAGCGTTACCGCCGTCTTCAATTCTGAAGTCAGAGAAAATACCACCGTTGATTTCCGCATCGCCGCCGTTGCGAACGACAACACATTTTATTGTACCACTGCCGTTAACGGTCAGCTTACCGCTCGTTACTTCTATGGAATACCATACATCAGTACCGGGTTGTGAGAGCCTTTTACCGTTAAGTTCAAGCGTAACATTGCCTGTAACAGCTATCGTATCTGTAATATCGTCCGTGATGTTCTTCTGCAGCGTTACAGTAGCCGTACCTATCTCATTAGCCTTAGCAAAAGCGTCATAAATATCGCTGAACAGATCTGTCTCTTCGCCGCCGTTTGCCGTATAGCTTACAGTTGCAACGATTTCCTCATTGCAGTAAGGACAGAGATTACCGTCAAGCACATAACTGCCTTTTTCACCCTTATGGACGCACTTATCAACAAAAATTCTATCGGTTTTGGTCATGGTCTGAATAGCTTCGTATGTGTAAACAGTAATGCCATTCATACTATTACCGAAAACTACGCTTCCACTCGCAATTGCCATACCTAAGCCTGTTTTGCAAGTGGTGCTGCCGAACTCGCCGGTTACGATAGAGATGCTACCGGACCCGTTGATATTCACGCTTAAAGAATCGGCTGTAACATAATTGATGACCGTGTCTCCGCCGTTAGCTTTCAGTGCATCAATATTTGCACCGTTTACAACAGTCTTTCCGCCATTTATTGACAGTTCTTTAATATAACTCTCGGCACTGTTTACTGCAAGCGCACCGCTTGATATTGTTACACTTCCCAGCTTGATTTTACCGTCAATTGTAACCTTAGCGTTAGCTCCGTTTACTTTGATTGTGCTTTGCAGATTTTCTACATCGGCTTTTTCTGCTGAAGAAGTGAAAGTCACGTCACCGCCGTTGACAGCGAACTGATAATATGCCTCTTTACCGTTAAAGTCAACAGTAAACTTACCGCCCGTCACGGTAATGGACGCAGGTACTCTTTCCGAAATCAGCTTTACAGTGCTGCCTTCGTTCTCCTGCGCCAGCTTTATGGCACTCTCTATATCCGCATAGCCTAACGACTTGCCGTCAGCATCTACTACCTCGGCTTCTATCAATAAATCACATATACCGCAGAATACCAAACCGTCGGTTTCGTTATTAAAGCTATCCTCAGGGTGCGAGCAGGTCGCAAGTGTAAACTTAAGTGCATTCGACTTATATTCGTATCCGTCACACTTCAGTACAGTGTAATATTCAACCTCACCGTCTTCCGCTACAATCTCACCGATTTTATAACCGAATACCATATACCAGTTAACAGAAAGCTTAGAATCTTTACTGCGATTATTGCCGTTTACATAGTCCGAATAGGTTATCCGCTTTGAAGTGTCCGCCACATCGCATGTAACATTGACTTTTAATTTTTTCGCTCCGTTACGGTATATAACAGGCGTTCCTCCGCCTGCCCACGAAATACTTGCGCTCTTTATGGGTGCTTCTTCTACGGATAACGCTCCTTTAGAACCGCCCAAATAGCTATTTTTTTCACGCTCATCAATCGAAAGCCAAGTGCCGTCAGCATTTTTATACGCATAACCGTCTGCCAGTACAGATTCAAGATTGCCGTTAAATATCTCGATGTCGTTGAATTTACCGCCGCTGAGTTTTACGTTACCGCGAACGGACAGACCTTGTATAGTGCCGCCGCCTATTTCTGCGTTGCCTCCTTTTTTAACTGACACAGAATTGAAGTATCCACCGCCGTTAATGACTAATTTTGAGTTTTCATTAACGTAAATAGGTGTATCCATATCGCCATCGCCGTTTACAGTAAGCGTGCCACCGTCAGATACCGATATACGCGCTATGCCATAACGACCACCCAGTGTTTTACCGTTCAGTTCAAGCGTTACATTGCCCATAACGGTAATCTCCTGTGTACGTTCGCTGTCTGTAATATCCTTATACAGCGTTACTGTAGCCGTACCTATCTCATTAGCCTTGTCAAAAGCGTCGCATATATTGCTGAACAGCTCTGTCTTTGCACTTCCGTCAACCGTATAGCTTACGCTTGCGGCAAACTCAGAGTTACAGTATTTGCATATACCGCCCTCATTAAAGGCATAACTGCCGTCCTTATTCTTATGCTCGCACTTGGTAAACAGATAATAGCTTACAGTATTGTTTTCGGAGTCAAAATTATTTTTTTCGGCTATATCGCTGTATAATAAAGCCGTTGCTGTTTTCTCCGCAGTCGGATCTGTCGGATTGTCGTAGCTTATCACACGCACACCGCTTGCGATTACGTCCTTTAATTTAAGCTGTCCGAGATAGACATTGCCGTAAGTACCTCCGCCTATAGTAAGCTTTACATCAGTTGCGTCTTCGCTTACAAATAAATTATCAGCACCCACATAACTGTCAGCATTGACACCTTCGCTGACAGTTACGGTACCGCCTGATATAGCAATACTATCAAATCCGGCGCTTGAGCCCTCAGGTAATGTAAGAGATCCGCTCTTCACATAAACCTTGCACCTGATGAACATATAACCTTCAGCAATAACATCTGCACCGTCAATAGTTATTGTCTGGTTGTAATCATAGATAGTACCATAATTACTTGTGGTAATAGTAAACTGACCGTTTGACAGCCTAACCCCACTATTGATCTTACCGCTTGTTACAAGAGTGAAAACACAGCCCTTGTTTTCAGCCTTATCGGCATATAATAAGCCTTCCTCAATGCTGTCAAAATATTCGTTAGTAGTACCGTCGGCTGATGTCACCTTTGCATAAAGCACAGCACCGCACGCACACTTTGTCTCTGTTTCGGTGTATGTATGAGTATGCTTTACAACTGTGACATTTCTAATTCCTTCGCTGAGTGTCACCGCACTGCCGTCAACTATACTTTCGGGGAGATGTGTGACACTGTTTAAGATCGCAAACGCATAGCCCTTTGCAAGCAGAGCGTTTACGGGTGTGTTGCTTTCCTCGCCGCAGATGGTGTTGTACCTTCCGCCGTATAAAGCTACACCGCTTGCGTGTGCAATATAAACATTCTCAAATATGCCGCCGTATATTTCGACACACTTAGCACTGTTAATGACTAAATTGAGTACATCTGCGGCTGAACTGCCGCCGTCTGCGGTACCGTTTATAAGCGTACCGCCGTTTACACTAAAAGGTGCGTCTATGCATCCGTAGTAGGTGCTTTTTCTGCTGTCCTTAAGGTACAGCACACCACCGTTATTTACACTTATATCTGCCTCTCCGCCGAGTGAACATCCGTTCACATCGACAGTAACCGTTGTATTGCCGATTTCTACGTTCTGTGTAATCTCACAGTTCTTATACAATGTCAGCGTACAACCGTTGTTTTCCTCCGATAATGCCGCAGTAAAAGCGTCGTCTATATTATCGAAATACTTCGCTGTTCCCACGCCCGAAATGCCCGCAGTAAGCTGATACTCGCAGACAGAGCATACACCCGTTTTGCTGTCAACATCCGTATGACCGCACCGCTTACCGCAAATCGTACACTTGCCCGTTGTGCTGTCGTAACTGTGACCTTCATGTGGTATTACAATAACAGGTGTTGCAAAACCGTCTTTCAACAGTGTTTTTGAGCCGTCTATCGGCTCAGGATTGGGAGACTTCATAAACATACGTTTCTCAGCCAACAAAGTCAGTATTTCTGCGTTTGCTCTGTCCCCGCCGCCGTTATAGCATATTGTTTTGAAAGCTCCGCCGTGAAGAATTACGTCGCTGCTTGCATCGTTTATATTGAGTGTTATAGAAAATGTACTATAGCAGTCAAATGTACCTGCACCTACCGACACAGTTCCCATAGCGCCGCAGTTTTCGTCAAATGTCAGCTTACCGCCGTTCGCTACATTGAAATCGCCATAAATACTATTATTTTTTCCCGATCCCGTAACGGTTATATCTCCCGAAACAGTTAACGTACCTACATTGGCTTTCTCAGCGATCCACAGCGTGAACTTACCGCTGAGTGTTGTGTAGATGCCTGTATAATTCTTGTATACTTTTAATGTACAGCCGGTGTTTGCGTCACTGTCAGCCGCTTCAAAAGCCGCTTCCATCTCAGTTTCCTTATAAACAGAAGCTGCAGCCCCGTCCTTTACGATAACAGCCGCATACTGATATTCACACTCGTTACACTTACCCGTTTCGCTGTTAACATCGCTGTGAGGGCAAACATATCCGCAGCCGCACTCGCCGTCAACATAGGTATGGCTGTGGTCTTTGATTGTCAGCGTTTCACTGCTTGATATTTCCTTAACATTTGCATTGAAAAGAGTTCCGTCAGTCTTGAAGAAAGCCTTACCCTCTCCGAGCATATCGTATAATGTCTTGCTGTCCCTGGCGTAAAGTCCGGCTTGATATGCACCGGCTTTCAATATAACCGTACTCGAATCATATACATAGATCGAAGTGTCTAAAACTACATCGCCGTCTATTATAAGCGTACCGCCGGCGTATGAAGCGTCGTTTGTCGGATATACATTACAACCGAGCATAACCGGATTGCCGCTGTTTTTGATTGTGAGCTTTCCGTTTTTGCAAGGAGTAATACTCCGGATATTTAATCTGCGTCCGTTTAAGTCAATTGTAAGTTCTCCGTATAAGTCATACTGAGCTTTTGAATTATCATAATCCTTAAACAGCTTTATCGTACCGCTTCCGTTGTATTCATTCAGTAAAGAGTCAAGCTCATCGGTATCTACATACTTTAAGCTTCCGTTCTTGTCTGTATAGAGTGCGACAGACACAACCGCACCGCAGATTGAGCAGATGCCGGTGTCCGTGTTTATATCACCGCCATGCTCGCAGGGCTTTCCGCACTCCTCGCACCTGCCTGTTCCATCGCCGTATTTGTGGTCAGCGTCAGTATGCTCAACAACAGTAAGCGCAACGGAATAACCCATACTTCCATATTCTTTATAAAGATCAAGATAATTGCCGTTATCTTCACGTCGCAGTGCCTGCCGGGTAACATCAAGAAGATTGCCTAATTTCAGAGCGCCGGAATTGTTTTGGCGATGATATGTCAGCCCACCTAACTTCATTCCCGTAGCGAGCTTTACAGATGTCGTTGTAGTTCCGTCATCATTCACGGATGCTATCACAGTCAACTGCTCTGTAGTTACTTTTGCGCCATCGTTTACAGCAAGCCGTGCACTGTCCTCAACAAAAATTGTATCAAATTCTACATTTGCTTCGCTGTCAATTATGAATGATCCGCCGCCTTTGCGAACATACACCTGCGTAACATAACTGCCCGCTGTGCCGGTTAATGTAAGCGTGACGTCTTTGTTGACCCCAAGTTTGTTGACCCCAAGCTTGATATTGTTCAGCTTGTGACCGTTAAGGTCGATCATAACATTGTGTTTTACATCTATAGTATCTAAAGTTGCAGTTGCCGATGTATCGCCGATGTCCTGATAGATCTTAACATAGTCTCCGGTATCGGCAGTAACACTGTCAAGGCAGTCTGCGAGCGTGTCACAGCCTGTCGGCGCATTGCCGTCTGTGCTGATTGTAGCAACAAACTGATGCTCACACTTGTTACACTTACCCGTGTCAATATCAATATTGCTGTGATCACATAACGCTCCGCAGTTTGTGCATTTACCGTCGGAATAACCGTTTTCATGTGCACATTCTTTATATGTAAATGTAAATTTTTCTGTAACAGTTTCTGTGCTGTCACCGTCTGAATAGGTTATATCGCAATACAGAACATAATTTCCGGCAGGAATATTATCCGCAAGCTTGAATTCGCCGTTGCTTCCGGATACTGCCGCACCGAGCTCATCTGCACTGTATGCACTGTTCATACTGTACCAGTTATAGCTTATGCTTTCACTGTCAACCGTATAGGCGCTTACAAGCTTGTAATTGTCCTTCTCTTCCTGCGAAGTGTTTGTATAGAAAACCGTTCTGTTTGTGTTGTCACCCTGTGTAACCTTGTTGAAACGGTTTGCATTCGACTTTACCTGAACGGTATTGGATACAATATCTCCGCACTTTATTGTAAGAGTATTATCAGTGTCGTATGTAACCGAAAACTCGGTATCGCAGACCATGCACACCCAGCCGTAATCGGTCTTGATTATGCTTGCTGATAAATCGGGTTCATCGCCGCCGAAATAGCCTCTTGCGTCTGCAAACTCTTCATCGCTCATATTCTTCAGAGTAATATCAAAGTAAACCGTACCCTTGAGCTTGGTATCAGTCATGCCTTCAATTATTTCATACTCTTCCGTCTTGAATATTCCTGTCTGCTTTCCGAGTATTATACGGGGAGAAGTATCAGGCTTTATAACTACCGTCTTAGCGTCCGCTCCGCCAATCTCATAATAGCCGCTGTTATACTTGACCTCGCCTGTCACAGCACTTTCCGAAGCCTTGAACTCGGTCGAGCCCTTTATTACAAATTCATTCTCGTCTATTGTCGGTACAGTTTGACCGATAGCGTATGAACCGCCCGTAGTATATACCGAGCCTGTACCGCTCATTATAAGGTTTACTTTGTAAATGCCATACTTAGCACCGTAAGCAGTGACCTTACCGCCGCTTATTTCGGCATCCATTCCGTCGCCGTTGTTTCCGCTGTAGTATATTCCGACTCTTGCTGCATTGCCTTCAGGCACAGTAATACTGCCGTTTTCGCTGACGGAAATTTTGTCACCGAAATTACTGGTAAGCAATATTGCACTGTTTAACGTAGATTCATTAGCACAACCTACTGCAGTAAGACTGCCGTTGCCGTCAACAGTAATGCCGCCGCTGACATTGACAGCCACACCCTCAAAAGATGCAGTTGTCGCATTTGCGTTCAGCACACCGTCATTATGTATTTCAAGCGAATTTGTCTTTACAGTACCTGTTGCGTTTACTGTACCGCCGTTCAGGATTATTGATCCGCCGAGAGAGCGTGCCATACTGTCTGTAGAGCGGTTCTCTGCATTCAGCACACCGTCGCCGCTGATCGTCATTGTGCCGTCACAATTGACCTCTTTATTATTTACGGCACTGAGAACGTATGTATCGCTTTCGAGGGTATCGGTCTGTACGATAGTGTTTTCACCGTTCAGCACTATTTTCGTACCGTCAGGGACTGTTACGACGCTCATCATATTCTCTTCTGTTGTCGCCTGAATGTTCACTCCGTTAAGCGTCAGCGTCTTTGTGTCATAATCCCAGCTCCAGCCGACACCGTTTTCGTCCGCCGTCTTTTCTCTGAAATCAAGCGGTGTCGTGATGACATTGCTCTCGCCGTCATGCGTATGTGCCTCGCCCTCGGCAAATGCCGATAACGGTACAGCCGTCAGCGTCATTGCCGCAGACAGCACCGCACTTATGAGCCGTACAAATTTTTTCTTCATGTTTTTCCTCCTGTAGATTTACCCGTGCTTATGCCATGCACCTGCACTTATGCAGTGCCTCCTTCAGCTTTTCAAGCGGTATCGGCTTCTTGTGAAAATAGGTACAGCCAAGCCTGTATGACTGTGCCCCGAATCCCTCATCATCCGACAGCCATATTACAGGCGTATCCCTATCGGCATTCTTCGCCGCAATAACGCCCTCCATACCGTCCGCTCCGTCGGCAAGCACGATTATAAGGTCAGCCGTCTTACACTCCGTCGCAAAGCTCTCATACCTCTGACATGCCCTGTAGGCAATTCGTCGATATGCCGCCGTTGCGATCTGTGTTATTTTCGCTTTCAGTATCTCCGCCTCGTTTGCGGTATCGTAAACGCAGATGAGCATACTTCTCCCCCTTATAATTTTATAATTATATCATAACTCATTCGCTTTGCGATTTCAACTTTTTGGCACGAACGGTTGTTATAACGGCGCAAACGGTCATAAATGCGGCACATAATACAAAAAACGGCGCCCTACACCCACCGGTCAAGTGAAATATTTTGCCAAGCACTACCCCTCAAAAAGCACTATATCCTTGCCTCCCTTGTCAAAGGGAGCTTCTGTTGCTGAGCTTCGCTCAGCCAACTATTGAGGATTCTTCGCACCAACACCGCCGAAAACACTTTGCGTACTGACAAGGCGTTAATAATTTTGTAAGTGTATCTGTACAACAGCACTGACACCAACCCTCCCAAAACCGCACTATCCCTAGCTTTGCACTATCACACTTGGTTCCCTTGCCAAAGGGAGCTGGATTGCGACAAGGCTATTTCTCCTCATAAATTGTAACATTCTGCGATTTCATCAACGTTAATATCCTCTCTGCCCTATCTGTCGCAAGACTGAGGGATTGTCACTCCACCAACCTTTCCAAAACCGCACTATCCCACCCACTTTTCGTAGGGCGAGCGTCTGCGTGTGCTTGTACGGCTTCGTATCCGCACTATCCCTTGCTCAGCACCACGTCCTTGCCTCCCCTCGAAAAAGGGGAGGTGGCACGGCTGTAGAGGTTTTTCGGCTTGCTGTACAGTATTCAGATAGTCCTGCTTTTACGATTCTGAAACTATTCCGAGCCGTGACGGTGGGGATTGCTCCCCATCCGCACCATCATTGAGATTTTCCGCACTATCCCACGAAAACCGCCAACACCCTTTCCTTAAAATGAACGCTCTGTTTGTTTTGCTTCCCTGCGATTGTGGTCGCAAAGCCAACAAAGCATTCTTGTAGGGATAGAGAACCGGCATTTTTGAAAAAAACAGACTTTTTCTACAAACTAAAGCGGCCACGGCGGCAAGCTGTGACCGCTTTAAATATCATTGTTATTGTAAACTATCCCTCAAAAAGCCCACCACACTTGCCTCCCCTGTCAAAGGGAGGTGGATTGACGGCAAGGCACAAGCCTTGATATTATTGCTTTCTGCTTGCGATATGCCAACCATTTTTATGTTGCAAACTTTTTTGCCGTCAAGACGGAGGGATTGCTTTACACCCACCAACCTCTCCATAGCAATGATGACATTCTGTTTCGGATAAATAAAGAAACGGCAGGTCATATTATTAACCCGGCGGCTTCTGAATTGTTTTGCTATGATTCCGATAATCACGGTAAAGCACTTATTGACGGATACCACTGGAAACTGACTTTTATGCAAAACGAAAGAATCATTGATATAATCGAGGGAACAAACGGAGAGGATAACCGGAGATATAATCAAATAAAGTCGGTAATAGAATTTGCGGAACGGTTTATTCCATATGACTTAGGTTCAGCTTATATGTGTATAAATTAAAAGCACTTTAGACTTCATAATATATCAACAAAGTTCGGTAAGCATCCGGCAATCACTCTCACTATAGTTGAATTCTTCTCAACAAACGAGCTATAGACAAATCTGCTGAAATCGAATATTATTATAGCAGGAGCTCCAAATGAACAGTACGGAGGAAAACACTATGCTAAATCTAGGGCTTAAACTTGGCGAAAACCTAAAGAAATTCCGATTACAGCGTGAGCTTACACAGGAACAGCTTGCTGATGTTCTATGTGTGTCGGCACAGGCAGTGAGCCGCTGGGAGAACGGAACGACTTATCCCGATATAACGCTATTGCCGACTATTGCGAGCTACTTTGAAATTACTCTTGACGAGCTTATGGGAATGGAGAATTGGAGGAGCGAGGAACAGCTAAAAAAATTGCTCGGACAGCTTGAAGAGAATGGCTCAAAGGGCTTGATCTATGAGAATATTCTGCTACTGCGTGATGCGGTAAAAACCTATCCTACAAATTATGAGCTTCAATTCAGGCTTGTCAATCAACTGGCATTCTGTGAATACAAAGACGGTCGGGGATTGTCCGAAGAAGAAAAAATCAGCTTCAATCGTGAGGCTGCCGAAATAGGAAATCGTATTTTATCGCATTGCACAGACGGTGCGATTATTAACCAAACAACTCAGCAGCTTTGCTATATCTATTCAAGTCTCGGAGAAAAGGAAAAGGCGATTGAATACGCTAAGAAGCTTCCCAATATAGGATGTACCGATACAGTAGTTCTCGGGGATTTATATGAGGGAGAACAGCAGAAAACACATCTGAAACGTGCAATAAAGTGGTATACAAGTATATTTTGGTGTGCGTTAATAAATCTGGCTGACCTCGGATGCAGGAATGAAACTATGTCCGATGCGGAAAGAATAGAAATAATGAAAAAGGCGCTTGCGATTCTTGAACTTGTATTTGATGACGGCGATTATCTTAATTACAGCGGTACAGTGTCAATTACGCATAGGTATATTGCTGATCTGGCTATGTCTGAGGGCGATTATGAGCTCGCGTTATCAAGTCTTGAAAAAGCGGCTCAATTTGCTGTAATGTCAGATACGCTACCCGAAAATGCACGGCACACATCTCTGCTTGTAAATAATCTCGAATATGGTCCGTTCAATACTATCAAGAATTACGATTTCACGGACTGCAAGGAATTGTACGATAAAATGCAGGCGGACAGATATAACGCTATCCGTGATGACAAGCGGTTTATTGCCGTTCTTGAGAAAATCGGCAGATATTGTTGACAGTCCGAACAAAGAAGTAAAATATAACGGGTATTGGTAAAATGCCGATACCCGTTTCAGCTTGTAGAAAAAGTCTGTTTTTGAAATAAACTTCTGATTTATTATCCCTATCCCCAAACCCCTTTCCCCCGGAAAGGGGCTATATTACTGGGGCTACCGCCCCTAGTCCCTGTTGGGGGCTACGCCCCTCAACCCCATTTTTAACAACAATAGAGGTTTTTCGACAGTCTGGACCGCCGTACAGAGATGTACGGCGGTTTTTATTTACAGCCGGCTACTACTTGCAAATTTCAGACGGATATAGTATAATAATGTATTGACATTTGCAATACAAAACAGCATAATATGGGTAGTAAACAACAGAAATGTTTCGACTTATTTATACACAACGACAAGAAAGGACAGACTAATATGAAAAATCAACACATAACTATGCCGGCACTCGCACTGCGTGGACTTGTAATATTTCCGGGTATGATACTGCACTTTGATATTGCGAGGGATCGGTCGATAAATGCGGTCGAAGAAGCGATAGAACACAACGACAGAAGAATATTCCTTGTGACACAGATAGACGAGGACGTTGACGAGGTTGCGGCAGAAAATCTTTACAAAACAGGTGTGGTTGCCGAAATAAGACAGACGCTGAATACGCCAGACGGCGCAAGACGTGTGCTTGTGCAGGGTCTTTATACGGCGAAGCTGTGCGGCATATCTCAGGATGATCCGTTTCTTGTATCGGACATCACTCCTATGCCTGCACTCAGCGATACACTGAGTGCCGCCGAAAAAACGGCTTTTATCCGCACTATCCACACCGAATTCAAGCAGTACAGCGAAATGTCGCCCAGAATGCCCATTGAGCTTTACAGAGGCATACTCGCAGAAAAGGATCTTTCAAAACTTATCGACCTGATAGTTTTCAACGTATATTTAAGAGTTGAGGATAAGCAGGCACTTTTATCCTGCCTTTCACTGCGTAAACGTGCGGAGCTGCTTGTAAAGTTCCTTGCAAAAGAGGTTGACATTGTACGTCTTGAACAGGATATCAACGAGGAAGTCAAGGAAGCACTTGACAAGAACCAGCGTGAATTCTATCTGCGTGAACAGATGAGAGCTATCTCACGTCAGCTCGGTGAATTTGACGATCCGCAGTCTGAAGCGTTTGAATATATGGACAGGATTGAAGAGTGCGGTTTTGACGAGGATACCGAAGAAAAGCTGATAAAAGAGTGCGAAAAGCTGATGCACCTTTCTCCCGGCTCGCAGGAGGCGGCTGTTGTCAGGACATATCTTGACACAGTGCTTGATATGCCGTGGAATATTTACACACACGGTAAGACGGATATTGCGAAAGCCGAAAAACAGCTTGATCACGACCATTACGGCATGAAAAAGGTAAAGGAACGTATACTTGAAATAGTTGCGCTCAATCAGTGGAAGGACGCAGACAAGAAGGGTCAGATAATCTGCCTTGTCGGCCCTCCCGGAGTAGGTAAGACTTCTGTCGCTAAATCAATCGCAACGGCTCTGGGCAGAAAATATGCAAGAGTTTCGCTCGGCGGTGTGCGTGACGAGGCTGATATAAGAGGTCACAGAAAGACATACATAGGTGCGATGCCCGGTAGAATTGTCAATGCGTTGAAGCAGGCAAAGTCGATGAACCCCGTTATCCTGTTTGATGAGATAGACAAGATGGGTACTGACTATAAGGGCGACCCTGCAAGCGCTATGCTTGAGGTTCTTGACAGCGAGCAGAATGTAGCGTTCAGGGATCACTATCTTGAAATACCGATAGATTTAAGCAATGTGCTTTTCATCACGACCGCAAACACGCTTGATACTATTCCTGCTCCCCTGCTCGACAGAATGGATGTTATCGAGCTTGGCAGCTATACAAGAGAAGAAAAGTTCCATATCGCAAAGGAGCATCTTGTTCCGAAACAGCTTAAAAAGCACGGCATAAAGCCGCAGGTTCGTTTTGCAAATGATGCGATATACTCGATAATCGACTTTTATACCAAAGAGGCAGGCGTAAGAAAGCTGGAAAGAAACATAGCTAAAATCTGCCGTATGACGCTTAAAAAGCTCGCATCGGGCGAGGCTGAGAAAATCAATATCAAGGCTAAGGATATTGAAGGCTATCTCGGTGCAAGAAAATATACGGGCGAAACTATTTCAAAGCAGGATGAAATCGGTGCTGTGAACGGTCTTGCGTGGACTTCTGTCGGCGGTACTCTTTTACCGCTTGAGGTGCTTGTAATGGAGGGTACGGGCAAGATTGAGCTTACAGGCTCACTGGGCGATGTAATGAAGGAATCCGCAAAGATTGCAGTCAGCCTTACACGCTCGCTATCACGCAAGTATGAAATTGACCCCGATTTCTATAAGAACAAGGACATTCATATTCACGCTCCCGAGGGTGCTGTTCCAAAGGACGGACCTTCTGCGGGCGTTACTATGACAACCGCTCTGGTATCCGCTCTGTCGGGTATCCCTGTACGCAGAGATGTTGCGATGACAGGCGAAATAACGCTTCGTGGCAAGGTGCTTCCGATAGGCGGTCTGCGTGAAAAGACTATGGCGGCATATTCAGCCGGTATCAAAACGGTGGTCATACCCGATGAGAACAAGGCCGATATGAAGGAGCTTGATGACGTTATACTGAGCGATATGAGCTTTGTGCTTGCGGAAAACATTGACACGGTGCTTAACACAGCGCTTGTAAAGCCGAATGTTACCGCCGCAAAGAAAAGCAACGAAAAGCTCCCGTCAGCAAAGCCCCGTGCTTCAAGAAAGACGGGCAAGAACGCCGTAAAGGAAATATAACATGAATTTTAACAAGGCAGAATTTTATACATCCTACGGGCTTTTCAGCCAGATTCCGAAATCGGAAAAAGCCGAGATCGCCTTTTCGGGCAGGAGCAACGTAGGAAAATCCTCCCTGATAAACAAGATACTGAACAGAAAGTCGCTTGCCCGTGTAAGCTCAATGCCGGGCAAGACGGTGACTATCAACTTCTATTCGGTTGACAATATCTATTTTGCGGATCTGCCGGGCTATGGCTACGCTAAGGTATCAAAATCCGAGAAACAGCGCTGGGCAGGACTTGTCGAGGGCTACCTTGCCGATGACAGAAACCTGACGCTCGTGTTCCAGCTTGTCGATTTCAGACATCCTCCCACAGCGGACGATGTAATGATGATAAACTTCCTTATCGACAACGGGATACCGTTTGTTGTTGTGCTGACGAAAGCCGACAAGCTGTCAAAGAAGGAACGTGCCGCACGCAGAGAATCGCTTATGAACGAGATACCCTGTGCCGAGGACATTCATATGATAGAATTTTCCGCTATGAACGGCGAGGGCGTAGAAGAAATCCGTGAAATAATCGAGGACATCGAGCAGGAATCACTTGCGGAAGAAGCCGATACAGGCGACAGCCAATGACGGACATATATTCGCTGACTTATGAACAAGCGGAGAAGCTGCTGACCGAAAACGGCTTCAGGGCTACTCAGTGCGTCAACATTTTCCGTGACATATATAAGCGCAGAGCGGCAGGTTTCGACGAAATGACGCTTACATCAGCCGATATAAAAGCACTTTTATCCGACAAATATTTCTTCGGAAAGTTGAAAATCGACGAAATATTACAATCTGTAGATACTTCTAAGTATCTTTTTGAGTTATCGGACGGATGCAAAGTCGAAACGGTGCTGATGCGACAGAAGTTCGGCAACAGTATCTGTATCTCAACGCAGAGCGGATGTAATATGGGCTGCAAATTCTGTTGCAGCGGAAGGCTCAGAAAACAGCGTGACCTTACCGCCGGAGAAATGGTAAGCCAGATACTCGCTGTCGAAAAACATCAGAATATAACGATTAGTAATATAACCGTGATGGGTATAGGCGAGCCGTTTGACAACTATGACGCACTTTGCGATTTTCTCGATATAGTAACTGTTCCGGGTGGAATCGAAACAGGAACAAAGCATATTACCGTATCGACCTGTGGACTGTGCGACAAGATGAAATTATTTGCAGAGCGTAAAGAGCCGTGCAATCTTGCGGTAAGTCTGCACGCCCCGGATGACGAGATAAGAAACAGGCTTATGCCGGTAAACCGCAGGTACAGTATCTCACAAGTCATAGAATCGGCTAAATACTATGTTGAACGTACAAACCGCAAGGTTCTGCTTGAATATATACTGCTTGACGGAATAAACGACAGCAGAGAGAACGCACGTCAGTTAGCGGCACTTATCGGAAATGCACGGCTGTTTGTAAATCTTATACCGTACAATCCGTCCCCCGACAGCGAGTTTAAAAGGAGCAGTGAGGAAAACATCACGGCATTTTATGACGAGCTTAAAAAAAACAGGATAAACGTTACCCGAAGAAAAGAATTCGGCACAGAGCTATCCGCCGCCTGCGGACAGCTCAGAAGTGACAGAATATCAGGCGAACACAAGGTACCTTAGAGGAATAACAATGAAATTTTTCTGTGAACTTAAAAAGACAGTAGACGACTCATACGATATTGAAATCGGCAGAAGTCTTTCAGACACGCTGATAAGCGATATTAAAAACGGGCTTTGCGGCAGGATAAAGAAGTTTGCCGTTGTTACCGACAGCATTGTTGAGCCGCTTTATGCGAAAGAGATATACGAAAAACTCATTTCGGCGGGCTACAGTGCCGATATGTTTGTGATACCCGAAGGAGAAAAGTCGAAAACCAGAGCAATGAAAGAGTTTGTCGAGGACTCTATGCTTGAAAAGGGCTATCGCCGTGACTGCTGTGTAATTGCGGTCGGAGGCGGTGTTGTAAGCGACCTCGCAGGCTTTGTTGCAGGTACATTCGGCAGAGGCGTGCCTTTTATCAATTACGCCACTACTCTTCTTGCCGCCGCAGACGCATCGGTCGGAGGAAAGACAGCGGTTGACACTCCCCTTGCGACTAACCTGATAGGTCTGTTCAACCAGCCCGAAAAGGTATATCTTGATATTGAAACGTGGAAAACACTGCCCGAAAGACAGCTTTCAAGCGGACTTGCCGAAACAATAAAACACGCCTGCCTTGCAGATGGCGAAATGTTCGATTATCTTGAAAAGAACATCGAAAAGATACTTGTGAACGATAAGGACGCCTGCGAATATATAGCGGAGCATAACTGCGCTGTGAAGTATAAGGTCGTAATGAAGGACGAGCGTGAATCAGGACTGCGTGAGGTGCTTAACCTCGGTCACACTGTCGGCAGAGCGATAGAAACAGTCAGCGACTACAAGCTGCTGCACGGCGAGGCTGTATCAATAGGGCTTATCGCACAGGCGAAACTCGGTGAGAAGTACGGTTATATTTCTCCCGAAAATGTCAGCCGTGTAATAAAGCTGTGTGAACGTGCAAAGCTCCCCATTGCGATTCCCGATTACATCGACAAAACCGCACTGGTCAGAAAGCTGTATACGGATAAGAAGGTTCGTGACGGCAAGCTCAGAATGGTATTCCAAAAGGAAATCGGCGATGTTATGTGCTTTGGCGATAATGATTACGCTAAGCAGATCACCGAGCCGGAGATTGCGGAAGTTATAGACGAAATGTGAAAAAAAGCCTGCACAGATTGAAATGTGCAGGCTTTGATTTTAACTTTTGGTACTAATTTTTAATATATAATTTTATATTATTTTGATAATTAACGTTGACTTTTTAATTTTTTATGTTACAATTTAGAAGACCGTGCAGAACGACATATCCCAGTGACGATGGAAGATTGGAGCAAACGCCCGGATTTATTCCTGATGGCGGATGACAGAGAAGTTTTGCAGGATGCCGGAAAAATCACAGCGGAGATTGCCAAGTCCAAAGCTGAAACAGAATTTGAGAAGTATCGTGTTATTCAAGACAGATTGTTCATGGCGGACTATGACAGGTATCTGCTTGAATTAGAGGAAAAGGCGAAGAAGTAATAAAAAAGCAAATGTAAAAGCATTTTGACACGTATTTTCTGCGA
>OLGB01001966.1_pt1 | contig 23218 bp, 24 predicted proteins | sample 1605691 | NCBI WGS metagenome assembly OLGB01 (sample SAMEA3888925, study PRJEB22519) | human gut metagenome | biome: human gut; feature: human-associated habitat; material: faeces | place: Denmark | collected 2010 | reverse complement strand
TAGATGAAATAACAAATATAAACTACTATAAACTACAATAATTTTAAGAACAAAAACTGCTGTAAATATGGTGATTGCAGCAGTTTAGAGGATTAATTCCGGGGTATAAGTGCAAAAGTCGGGAGAAACGGACATGAACAGAAGAGATTTCATCAAAGCATCTTTAACGGCCGCCGCGGTCACGGGGGGCACGCTTCTCGGCGCGCCGCTGCTCGCCGCCGCGCAGCCGGCAAACGTCGGAAGGAAAGCTGGCGATAAAAAAATGAAGATACTCGTGATCACCGGCAGCCCGCGCAAAAACAGCAATTCGGGCGCGCTCGCCGCGCAGTTCATCCGCGGCGCGAAGGAGGCGGGGCATGAAACCGCGCGTTTCGACGCCGCGTTAAAAAACGTACATCCCTGTTCCGCCTGCAGCCACTGCGGGATGGACGGCCCCTGCGTATATCAGGACGACTTCTCCTTCGTGCGCGAACATCTTGTCCCCGCCGATCTGGTCGCCTTCGCGACGCCGATGTATTATTTCGGGATCTCGGCGCAGCTCAAAAGCGTGATCGACCGCTTCTACGCGCTCAACGGAAAGATCCACGTCCATAAAAGGGCGGTGCTGATGATGACCTACGCCAATACCGCCGCCTCCGAAGCGGCGCCGATCATCTCTCATTACAACGTGCTGCTGAAATACCTCGGCTGGGAGGACGCGGGGCAGATCATCGTCCCCGGGGTCTGGCCGGAGGGGGCGGTGAACAACACAAAATACGTTGAGGCGGCCTACCGGCTCGGCAAAACGCTTTAGGAAAAGTCCGGCAAAATTGCGGGAAGCCGGCAGTTTTTGCCATTGGCGCGCCATAACGGCGTAAGCAATCAGAGCGGCGATATCACAGGAACACGATCCGACAAAGCGGGGAGATCGCTTTTTGCCGTAAATGTTCCCGCCGCTTCCGCAAGACAACAAACAACAGGAGGTATTTGGCATGTCACTTGGATTTACGGAAATAATTTTGATCGCCCTGTTCATCCTCATCGTATTCGGAGCTAAGCGCATCCCCGAACTGGCGCGGGCAATGGGACGCGCCTCTTATGAATTTAAAAAGGCGAAGGAGGAGTTGAACGCCGAGAGCCGCGAATTTATGGAAGCGGCGGAAAGGGCCGCCGAGGGCGAAGATAAAAATACGGAAAAAGAATGACGAACGATCACGAAGAGACCCTCGCCTCCCATCTCGAGGCGCTGAGGGGCGCGCTGCTGCGGTGCGCGGCGGCGACGGCCGTCCTCTATCCCGTCGGATATCTGGCGTCGCCGTACCTCATCAACGCGCTGGTACGGTGGTGTTTTCCGGAATCGGCCGGCACGCTGCATTACTTCGCGCCGATGGAGGTGCTCTGGGTCCGGCTGCGGCTGGCGCTGATCGCCGCGCTGCTGGCCGCCTATCCGTGGAACATCCTGCAATTATGGCGTTTCCTGCTGCCGGCGCTTTACAAAAGGGAGCGCAAGGCCCTCGGCTGCTGCATCGTTTCATCATCTTTACTCTTTTTCTGCGGCGCGGCCTTCAGCATCGGCCTCATACTGCCGCTGATGATGAACTTTTCCGGCGGCTTCGCCACGGCGGAGCTCCGGCCGAGCATCGGGCTCGCAAACTTTTTAAATCTGGCCGGATGGCTGACGCTGGCCTTCGGCGTCATGTTCCAGTCCCCGATCATCGTCCTGCTGGCGGTCCGCTTCGGCGTGATATCCTGCGGGAGCCTGCGCCGCAAGCGGCCCTACATCGCCACGGCGATCCTGATCGCCGCCGCCATCCTCACCCCTCCCGACATCGTCAGCCAGCTCATGCTCGCCATACCGACCTGGCTGCTCTTCGAGCTCGGGCTGATAATAGCGGGACGCATAGAGGCAAGGGAGAGCGTGCCTTCCGCTTAGCAAAGGTTCCGCCTATGAGAGCGGCCGCCTCTCCCCGGACATCCCCGCAAAAGACGCTCCCTATCGCGGGGCCGCCACCCGCACCTGTATCTCCGTGAGGAATTCCTCCTCTCTGACGGTGTCGCGGTTGTCTATCTCGTACATCTCAAAGGGCTCGCCGGACAGGCGCAGCCCCTCATCTTTTGCATAGGCGAGCAGCTCCTCCATCCTTTTCGCGTTCTGCCCATAGCCGCCGCCGTAGAAATAAGAGAGATATTCTCCCGCCGGCAGGATGAAATCATAGTCGGGCGACCGCCGTTCCAGAATAAAAAACACTGCTTCATAGACATTGGAAATGCCGTTCCTCAAATTCTCCATAGATGGGAAGGCTCCGATAATCTGATTGCCGAAGTCCCTGATCTTCTCTTCATGCTGCCGGTGAAGTTTTTTGACGGCGAAATCCATCTCCTCGTCCCGCGCGATATGTTCGCTGAGCCGCACACAAAACCTGTCCGGCAGGTCCTTAACGGTAAAAACTCCCGTCCGGATATTCCGCGCGTTATCGAGGACGGCGATCCTCTCTTTGATCAGCTCTTCGCGCGTCAGCAGCTCCCGCAGCCGTTCCGCAAGCAGCGCCTGTTCGCGGCGCAGCAGCTCCAAAGTATTGGCGACGCTCTGGTCCGCCAGGTACTCCTTTATCTGTGCCATGGAAAAATCAAGCCGCCGCAGATCGCGGATGATGTTCAGTTTGTACATCTCCTTCAGGCTGTATAGCCGGTAGCCGTTTACGTCCCGCCGCGGGCGCAGGATTCCCAGCCGTTCATAGTATCGGAGGGAATCGACGCCGATACCGTAAAGTTTGGATATCTCGTTGATTTTATAATAATTTTTCACCGTCAGGCTCCCCCTTGCGGACAGGCCGCAAAATTTATCTTGACCCTGGTATTATGCCAGAGTTTATAGTATTTGCGAAAGGGAGCGTTTCAAAATGGGAAAAAATATATTACTCGATCTAATACGGAAAAATATGGAGGGACTTTCCCCCGGGAAAATAGTTATAATCATGATAGGTACGGCGATCAGTTCGTTCGGTGTCTACAACATCCATCAACTGGGCGTAGTGACGGAGGGCGGCGTGCTTGGTATGATTTTGCTGGCGAATCACTGGCTGGGGATCTCTCCCTCAATAGTTACGCCGGTGCTCGACATCGCCTGTTATTCGCTGGCTTTCAAATACCTTGGCGGCGCTTTTATCCGGCTCTCCGCGGTGGCGACGCTGAGCCTCGCGAGTTTTTTCAGGCTATGGGAGCAGTTTCCGCGCGTACTGCCCGATATGACCGGCACGCCGCTGCTCGCCGCCCTCTGCGGCGGGGTATTTGTCGGGCTGGGCGTGGGCCTGATCGTGAGACAGGGCGGTTCCGGCGGCGGAGACGACGCGCTGGCGCTGACGATAGCCCGCGTCACCAAATGGAAGATCGCCAGGGCCTACCTTGTGACGGATATCATCGTGCTGGCCCTGTCGCTGAGCTACATCCCGCTCAGCCGCATCGCCTTTTCGCTGGTGACGGTCACCGTTTCATCCCTGCTGATCGGATTTATCCAGGAGGCAAAGATTTTCCGCCCGGTAAAGAGGTAAAATATCCTCATAACCGGAGAGAGAACGCGGTAAAGGAATGATAAGACAGGATGAGTACCGACAGTATCGACATCAGAAAATTAACGGCACAGGATCTTGACCAATACAACGGCCTGCTGCGCTACGCCTTTCAGGTCACGGAAAAGACGCTGTTGGAGAGCGGCTGGGAGGATGAGGACATCAAACAGTCAAAGTTCCCCGTATTGGAGCGCGCCAGCGTCTGGGGCTGCTTTGACGGGGACGAACTCGTCTCACAGTTCGCCGTCTACCCGCTGGAGATGAACATTCACTCCGTCGTCTATCAGGTAGCTTTCATCACAAGCGTATCCACCTACCCCGAATACTCGGGGCTGGGGCTGATGTCCCAATTGATGAAGAAGGGGCTCAGCGAAATGCGCGACAACAGGCAGTCGATCTCCCTGCTCTATCCGTATTCCATCCCTCTCTACCGCAAAAAGGGCTGGGAGATCATCTCGGACAAGATGTCATACAGCATTCGGGACGTGCAGCTGCCCAAAAACATCGAGGCGGCGGGATACGTCCGGCGTGTCTCCTGGGAGGACCCCGACTTCATGGATCTGCACACGCAGTTCGCAAAGCAGACGCATGGCTGCCTCTTCCGCAACAATCTCGCCTGGGACGAATACTGGAAATGGGACGAGGACGACACCACCGTCGCCGTCTATTACCGGGACGACGACCTGCCGCGCGGTTACATGGTCTATCTCATCAAAGACGATATCATGTATATCAAGGAGATGATCTATCTCGATATGGAATCGCGCAAGGGGCTGTGGAAATACATCGGCGCGCATGAGTCGATGGTGGGCGAGGTGCGCGGCTACAACTATTTCAGCGAACCGATCGCCTTCAGCTTCGAAGACAGCGAGATCAAGGAGACGATCCGTCCCTACATCATGGGACGCCTCGTCGATACAAGGATGTTCCTGGAGAAATACCGCTTCCGCGGCGAAGCAAACGGCGGCGTCACGCTCCGCATATCCGATCCCTTCCTGGAATGGAACGACCAGAGCCTTACCCTCGACATCGCCGGCGGCAGGTGCGAAGTGACAAAAACGGCCAGCCGCCGCACCGCCGCAATGTCCATCGGCACGCTGACGACGCTGCTGCTGGGATACAAGCGGGCCTCGGAGCTTGCCGCGCTGGAGAGGATCGACGCCGACAGAGAAACGATAAAATTTCTCGATAACGCGGTCATCCATAAAAAGCCGTATATCTCCGATTATATTTAAAACCTTCAACGATACGGCAGGCAGGACCGCCGCGTCGGACAAACGGGTCGGCGGCGGCTTTGCCGGAGGGGCGTGAGGCGTTTCAGCGGATGAAGTTCGTGAAGCGCGGCTCCTCCCGCCTGGGCGGCTCCACACCGCCCGCGATCCCTGCTTTCTTGCATTTCAGGAGGAACGCCATGTTCCGCGCCAGCACGCGCATCGTATACAGCCCCTCTTCGTCCCGCAATACGTCCTCGGGCTTCGCGCCGAAGACCATATTCCAGTATCGCGATGAAACGATCGGCATCTCGTGAAGAGCGAAATATTTGTTGATCTGATCGAAAGCCGAGGTCGTTCCGGCCCTTCTCGCGGACAGCACGGCCGCCGCCGGCTTCAGATAAAACGCGCGGTTGCCGCCGCCGAGGAACGCGGAATAAAACGCACGGTCCATAAAGGCGGTCATCGCCCCTCCCGCCGCGGCGTAATGCACCGGCGTGCCAAAGATAAACCCGTCGGCCTCCGCCGCGCGGGCGATAAAATCATTCACGCAGTCGTTGAATACGCAGCGGCCCAGCTTTACACAGGCCTTGCAGCCGACACACCCCGACAGCGGCTTGGTGCCGATCCAAAAAGACCTCCGTCGCTATCCCCTCTTCGTTCAGCGTTTTCGCCGTCTCTCCGAGAGCCGTATATGTGCAGCCCTTTTCATGCGGACTGCCGTTCACCAGCAAAACTTTCATCCTTTAACCATCCTCTTTATCTTTATCGTCCTGTCCTGTCGCCCTGCTTTAGCAGACGCCAGCCGCTATTTATCCAGCCCCTTCTCCTTGAGGAACTTGGAGAGGAGATCGGCTATCTCAATGTTATTGAGATCCGAAAAGGGAAAGTGCGTGTTGCCGCGAATGCCGATCTCCGGCAGATGGACAAGCGTCACGTCGCCGCCCTTTTCATTGACTGCTTTCGCCCAAAGGCGTGCCATCGCCAAACGCACACGCCAGTTGTCTTGCCCGGGATTATCTGTAGGTTCCCCCGGAATGTTATCTCCATAATAAACGATTATCGGTATTTTAGTAAGCTTCATAAAGTCTGCGAGCGGTACGCCGACCGCTTTGAGCGTTCCCGCAGAGCTGGGCATCGGAGCCGGCTCCTCTCCCTGCGGAAAGATAAAATCGCTGCCCGGTTCATAAGCGGCGACGGCGCGTATCCTATTGTTTTTCATCACCGAATACCAACCCGGGCCGCCGCCCTGTGAATGGGTAACGAGCACCCCTTCTCCGATGCGATCGAAAACAGCCGACACCGCGTCGGAAACCACTCCGGCATCGTACGGTCCGGTATTAGGCGTCGCCTGACGGAAAAATTGTTCAAGCGCACGCGGGTTGCGTGAAAACTGCACATTTGGATAGAAATCCGGCCAGGTCCCAAGACGGAATATACCGAACAGCAGCTGCTCGTCGGGAATGGCCTTGACTTCCATCGGGACGGTGCTGCGCCCGGCGCTGCCGCGCCGCGGCTGGTCGAGAAGATAGATTCCGAAGCCACGCCGCAGGAAAATATCCTGAAAGCCTTCGCGCCCGTCGGGCGTCGTCTCCCAAGTCCTGCCAGACTGCCCAGCTCCGTGCAGGAATACAAGCGGCAGCTTACGGGCCTTGACGGGTATCTGGTAGAAGACACTCGCATGATCCCCATGCAGCGTCTGCCCATCCCCATTCCACTTATAGGGGTCAAACTTGCCGGGAGAACTCACAATGCTACCTCCAGCCGCGAAACTCCCCTGTTCTTCTATCATTAAAGGGCGGCTCTTTAACGGCGCGGCGGCGGCCGCTGCCGCAAAGATGGTCACAATGACCGCCGTGGTCAACAACAATACGCTTTTCCTTTTCATCATATTCATAGCACGCTTCCTTTCAACTTACAATTTGTTTTCTGCGCCGTCAGAGAGCCCAGAGATACCGGGCTCCACCTTGAATGCCGCCGCGTCTCCCCAGGCGGCTACTACCAGGCCGCCGTCTGGACGCCGTACAAGTCCGACCGGCGTCGAGAAGCCGTCCGCTACCGTCTCCGCCACACCATCCAGCGTAATGCGGGCGATCCTCGTGCCGCCGTAATCGGCGGCGATGACCGCGCCAGCGCCGTCCCTGACGATGCCGGGAGCGGGCGACTTCAGCGCGCCGCTGACCGTCGTCACCCTGCCGTCGGGCCAGAGACGCTGAATGAGCCCGCCGAGACAGCTTATGACGAGGCTCCCGTCGTCAAACCTGGCGATCCCCACAGGGGAACGGTGCCCTTTCGAAAGCACATCTTTCCGGCCGACGGGAGAGACCCTTACAATCTCGCCCGCGTCGCGGTTCGCTACATAGAGGATGCCGTCGTGCCACAGTATCCCAGCCGGAACGTTAAAACCCGAGACGAAACGGCGGAGGCGGCCCTCTTCAAACAGATAGATGATCCCCTCGTTGTAAGAGGCGATGAAAAGCCTGCCATCCTCATCCATCGCCAGTCCGGACGGATGCGCCACCTCTTCCGTAACGAGGGTCCTCCTGCCCTTAGAGTCATACTTACAGACCCTTCCCGCCGCCCATTCGGCTATATAAAGCGAGCCCTCGCCGTCGTAGAGCATGCCGACAGGGAGCTGCAGGTCTCTTATGAATGGTTCCCTTATCGTTACCGGAGTATCCGCCAAGGCCGGGACAGGCGCTGAGATACACGGTACGAAGACCGCCGCGAGCAGAACTATAAAGAACATCGTCGTTTTTTTCATCTTACACTTTACTCCTTTTTGCACGGAACGACAGGGCGGCAGCCTAAGCGGCCAGCCTGCCGTTCCCGTTCTAAAAGCACCTGGTTTTCCGCAACAGCCTCAATCTAACTCTTAGAGCTTTCTCTAAGTCAAGCCTTTTGCGAAGGAAAGGTTTTTCTGTCTACGCCCGTTTTTTCGCCTCTATCGCGGGGAGCGTTATCATCGCGCAGAGGCCTCCCTGCGGACGGTTTTTCAGGACGAGCGAACCTTCGTTGAGCAGCACCATATTACGGGCGATAGACAGGCCGAGGCCGGTGCCGCCCGATTCGCGGTTGCGCGAACCTTCTAGGCGGTAATAGGGTTCAAAGACCTTCTCCAACATCGCCTCCGGTATTCCCGGGCCGTCGTCTTCGATCTTGATGACGACATCGCCCCGGTCTTTTTCCACGGAGACGACCGCCCCGCCGGCGTACTTGACTGCGTTGGTCAGGAGGTTCTCGATGCTGCGTTTAAGGCAGGTCGGACGTGCGCGGACAAGCAGCGGCGCATCGTCGTCCGGCATGGCGCCGAGCCGGATATCGCCCTCCTTTGTCTCCATATCGTCGGCGATACTCTCGACAAAGGCGACCACGTCCATCGGCGCGGCCTTCTCCGAGGTGTGGAGGCTCCGCGCGAGCTCAAGCCCCTGTTCTATTATCGAGCGGATCTCTTCGATGTTCGCGGCGAACTTCTCGCGCAGCTCCTCGGGCTCGATCCTGTCCAGCCGCAGCTGGATGCGCGCGAGCGGCGTGCGCAGGTCGTGCCCCATCGCCTCGAGCATGTTGTTTCTTTCATTAAGGTTGTCGCAGATGCGCGCCCTCATTCTGTTAAAGGACTGCGCCGCCTCGCGGATCTCACGGCTGCCGCGCTCGTCGAGCGGGCAGGCCGCCTCCGGGTTGCGCCCGAAGCGGTCCGCCTCCTGCGCGAGGCGCTCTATCGGCTTCGCCGCGCAGCGGATGAGAATGATGACGATAAGGGAAAATATCAGAGATTCAAAGAGGACAAATATCCTCTGCCGCCACACCAGGCGGTTGTCGGTGATCGAAAGCGGCTGCGTCAGCTCCAGCCAGCCGCCGTCGTCCATTGCTATCAGCACCTGCAGCATCGGGAAGATGTACCCGGCGTAATCGGAGGAAGTTGCCTCCGGCGATTCAGGCCAGAGCATCCGGGCGCGGATATCGGGGACATCCGCGCCGGCCGCGCCGATCGCCCCGGCCACGGCGTTTTTCATATTGACGGATTTGTAATAGTCCTCGCTCTGCCATGCGGGTGCGGGAACCATCCTGAAACGAAAAGGCTTGCGCATCACGCCGCGCGAGGAATCAAGTTTTTTGAGATATGCCTCCCGCTGCGGCCCCTCCATCGTGTTCAGCGCCTGATAGACAGAAGAGACATAGTCATGGCCGATACCGAGCACCTCCCTCGCGAGCGAGTGCTGTATCGAGCAGACGGCGTAAAAGTTTATAAACTGGTTCGCGGCGGCTCCCAGGATGAGGACCAGCAGGATAAAACCAAAGAGGGAATCGGGCTTTACCGCCCTCCAGAGAGACTTCATCACAAACTCCCCTTGCGTACGGGGGCGGCCAGCATGTATCCGTCGCCGCGCATCGTCCTGATAAGTCCCGGATTCGCCCCCTTATCCCTCAGCTTGGCGCGGAGGCGGCTCACCTGCGCGTCGATGCTGCGGTCGTAGATATTGAGGCTGCGCTCCGCGAGGTAATCCATGATCATGTCGCGCGTGACGACCTGCTGCGGATGGCTGAGCAGCAGCATCAGCAGGCGGAACTCCGCCGCCGAGAGCGGCACGATGACACCCTCCTCGTCTATGAGATGGCGCGCCATGACGTTGAGCTTCCAGCTGCCGAAGATAAGCGCCGAATCCGCCTCCCCGCTCCCGACCAGCCCCACGCGGCCCGTCTCTCCCGAAAACGACGAACGGCGCAGCAGCGCGCGTATCCGCGCGATGAGCTCGCGTGCGTGGAAGGGCTTGCAGAGGTAATCGTCGCCGCCGATTTCAAGGCCGACGACCTTGTCGGTGGTATCTTTCAGCGCCGTCAGGAAGATTATCGGGACGGCACTGTGCGGCGCGCCCGGGGCGCGGAGCCGCCGGCAGAGAGAAAGGCCGTCTTCACCGGGCATCATGATGTCGAGCAGTATCAGGTCGAAAGCCTCCCGCTCGAGCGCGGCAAAGAGTTCCGCGCCGTTCTTCGCCGCGCGCGAATCATAGCCGTACTCGGAGAGCGTCTCCGCGATCAGCTCGCGCAGTTCACGGTCGTCGTCGACTATCAATATTTTTGCCTGATCAGCGGCCATCGCCCATACCTCCGAAAATCTCTGTTTCTTTAAATGATATTGTAATACTCCGCGCTCCGATAATCCAACTACATAATCTGACAAACTCGCAAGGTTTCGCAAAACAAAGAAACATTACGTCCGCCGCGCGTCATAACCGCGTAAGGTCGGCGCGCTAAAGTATCGTCGTCAGGGAGGCGCGGAGCGCCTTGCCGCAAAAACTACCGTGAAAAAATGGAGGGGATAAGATGTACACTGTTAAACAGACTTCTGAAATTACGGGGATTTCCGGTTATACTCTCAGATTCTACGACAAAGAGGGCCTCTTCCCGCATCTGAACAGAGACGGGCAAAACAGGCGCCTCTTCTCCGATGAGGACCTTCACAACATAGAAACGATACAGGAACTCAGGGAGATGGGTTTTTCGCTCGCGCAGATACGCAGTTACCTGACGGCGGAAGAAGAGGGCGGCATGAAAAGGCGGCGCGAACTGCTGGCCGAGCAGATGGACCGCATCAGGTCGGAGCTCGCGGCGATCACGCGGCGTATGAAAAAGCTGCAGCAGGCGGCGGAATATTACCAGGTCGACATAAAGGGGTGGGTGAATGTCATGCCTGCGGACGGGGCCTCCCCTGTGATCTTCGCGGCTTAGAAACATAAAGCCGTACAGGAAATAGGAGAAGTATGAAAAGGACATTGACAATAATCATTCTGCTTTGCGCGGCGATTTTTGCCGGAATATTGATATGGGACGTCTACTGTGCCGAAGCGGGAGTTACGCTGCCGCGTAAAGATTCGCAGCATATATTCGCCGCTCCGGCGAAAAATCTCTCCGGCAGCGTCGAAGTAAATGGATAAATAAATATAGGGGGAAAAACAAAAATGTACATCAAGACTGCGGTTACCGGCGGCACTTTTTTCTTCATCGTTACCACGATTCTGATATCACTTTCATCCGTAGTTTCAGCACAGGAGGGAAGCAGCGCCTTATCTGCCAAACAGCGCGCGATCGTGCCTATCGCCGCGCTCACCGCCAAAGGCGATCAGGAACATCTGACGGGTGCGCTCACGGAGGGGCTTGAAGCGGGACTCTCCGTCAACGAAATAAAAGAGATCCTTGTACAGATGTACGCCTACGCTGGCTTTCCGCGCAGCCTCAACGGCATCAACACCTTTATGGCGCTGATGGACGAACGCGGCAAGAAGGGCATCAAGGACATCTCTGGCGAGGAGGCGACGCCGATACCGGCGAATAAGAGCCGCGAGCGGCTGGGTCATGAAACGAGAGAAAAGCTCACGGGAGTGCGCCCTGTTGCCGGTTACGCTAAATTCGTACCGGTAATCGACACATTCCTCAAAGAACATCTCTTCGCTGACATCTTCGGACGCGGCGTCCTCGACTACAAGAACCGGGAGATCGCGACCGTCTCTGCTATCGCCGCCATCGGCAACGCCGGCGCGCAGCTCCGCTCGCACATGAATGTCGCCATGAACACAGGCGTCACCGAATCTCAGCTTGAAGACCTCGTTTCCGTGCTGAGGGTAAAGGTCGGCGAGAAAGAGGCTGACGATGCCGGTTCGCAGCTGAACAGGATAAAAGGATCCAGGACTAAATAGGCACGGGCCGGCGGCAAAGCGGCGTGGCCGCCCCGGACATTGTCCGGCTGTATTCATAGCAGGCTGAATATTGATGATTGGGAGGGTAACAGCAATATGGAATATACAAAAATCGGCGTATCAGACATGCCGGTCTCCAGATTATGCCTGGGATGCATGAGCTTCGGAGCAAATGATACAAACTTTCTTGATTGGACGCTGGACTATGAGGAAAGCGAAAAGATAATGAAGCACGCCTTTGGCCTGGGCATCAACTTTTTTGATACGGCCAATTGCTATTCGTCCGGTACGAGCGAGGAGTATGTCGGGCGCGCGATAAAGAAGAATTTTCCCCGCAGCGACATCTTCCTGGCCACAAAGGTTTTCTTCAATGCCGACCTCTCCCGCGGCGGCCTCTCTAAAGAGGCTGTCAATCGTGAGATAGACAACTCCCTCAAGCGGCTTGGTACGGACTACGTCGACCTCTACATTATCCACCGTTTCGACCGCGCCACGCCGGTCGAAGAGACGATGGAGGCGCTGCACGGGCTCGTCAGGGCGGGCAAGGTCCTTAACCTCGGCGCCTCGGCTATGTACGGCTACCAATTCCACAATATGCAGGCAGCGGCGGAAAATAACGGATGGACAAAATTCGCCGTCATGCAGAATCACTATAATCTGCTCTACCGCGAAGACGAACGGGAGATGATCCCGATCTGCGAACAATACGGAACCGCGCGCACATCATACAGCCCTCTCGCCTCGGGGCGGTTATCCCGGCGGGCGTGGCACACAGACACCAAACGCAGCCAGACCGACAGGGCGGCGGAGAAAAAATATGACGCCTTTGAAAGCCATGACTGTAATATCGTGGCCCGCGTATATGAGGTCGCCGAGAGACATGGAGCGACCATGACGCAGGTAGCCCTGGCATGGCAATTCGCAAAGAACGTAGCCTCGCCGATCATCGGCGTCTCCAAGCTGAGTCATCTTGACGACGCAGCCGATGCTTTCAAGCTTTGCCTCCCGGACGAAGAGATAAGATATCTGGAATCGGCCTATATTCCCCACAAGGTGGTCGGCGCTCTGTAAACCGGGTGAGATCATAGCCCGCCAATATATTGGCGCAGATGTCACCGCCATTCATCCGGCGGAACAAGGAGGATATCATGAAAAAAATAGCGATACTCGGTATAGCCGCGATGCTGCTGATAGTTTCGGTTTGGGGGCACGGCGCGGCCGGCGGCGGGACGGATAAGACGGCAGATGCCAAAAGCACGGAAACCGTTTTGAAGCATAAGGTGGAAAATAAAAACGCGCCGGTGGTCTATTATACGAGGGACGTCTCCGCCCGGGGACTGCTTAAGGTCTACAAGGCTTTAAACCAGCGGGTTACGGGAAAAGTGGGGATTAAAGTTTCCTTTGGCGGTGATAACGAGCAGTATTTAGACCCCAAACTGATGACCGAATTGGCGAAGGAGACGAAGGGCACGTTCCTTGACGCCTGCGGATATACTCCGCCGAGGGACGATCCTCCGGGCACTTACTCCGCGGCGGAGAGGCATGGCTTTGCCGCTGTGGCGCCTGTGGATATTATCGATCGCGACGGGGATGTCGATATGCCGGTGCGGGGCGGTTATCATTTAAAATATGCGCGGACCGGGGCGCATTTGAAGAACTATGACACCTTGATCGCCGTGCATCGCTTTAAGGCTCATTATCTGCCAAGGTTCGGCGGTAATATGAAAAACATTTCCCTTTGTTTAGGTTCTCTTTCAGGAAAGGCCATCATCCACAGCGCCGGCACGAATGAAAACTCATACGAGAGGAAGGACGACGATATCACGTCGCAATCCTTTGCGGACGCGGCAAAAGCCGCCATGGACTATAAAAGGGGTCGTTGGGCTTTTATCAACGTAATGGACAAATTTGAGCCCAGTGACAGCTGTAAAGGTACTAAAAACCTCGGCGACATCGGGATCATCGCCTCTTTGGACCCCGTAGCCGTCGACCAAGCCTCCTGTGATTTTGAATTCGGGGCCGCGCCGAGCGAAGAAATAAGAAACGCCTGGGAAAAGACCCATAGCGTCGACCTTCTGGAATATGCGGAAAAGATCGGCATCGGTTCAAGACACTATCAATTGGTCTCTGTGGACTGAGACATACCGCCAGTGAAATTGCCAAAGCCCCAACAGAATAAGATCGCCGCCGCCGGCCGCCTTGAAGGGGGCCGGCTGTTTTTACCTTTACATTTCCGCCATGATTTTTCTATATTGATATCGAAACACAAAGGCAGTAATGGCCGCCGACAGGATTTCTGCGACCCAAAATGAATACCATACCAGGTCCACGCCACCCCATCTAAGGAATAGCCACGCGGGAGGGAGCAGTAAGATACATTGATGCAGCAGGGCGTAAATCAGGCTTGGCGTCCCTTTCCCCATACCTTGAAAAAGGCTGCTGCCTACCTGCCCAAAACCAAAGGGAATGAAAACCCAGGAAATAATCCGCAGCGCATGAATGCCGGCCGGCATAAAGTCGGCACCGTTTTTGCCATTGTCAAAAAGCGAGATAAATTGCCCCGTAAACATCTGAAATAGAATCGTTATGATGAACATGATAACGACGCCGGCTAAAATAGTAAGTTTGATAGCGGAAGCAACGCGTTCTCTCTTTTTCGCCCCATAGTTATATCCCATAACAGGGACGACACCTTGCAGCAGGCCGTTAATTGGCATTATTACAAAACACCACAGCTTGTAGAACACCGTAAACACGGCAAGGCCTATCGCCTCGGTCTTGAGGATTTGGTTCATACCGAAGGACATGACTGAAGCGATCCCCATCGCGGCGGCGGCGGGAGCGCCCACCTTGCACATCTTCCAAATATCCTTTGAGGGACATAAATCTTTCAGCCCAAAAGCAACGCTTTTCTTTTTGATGGCGCAAACGACGAATGCGGCGACAGCCGATAATATTTGACCGCCCACGGTTGCGATCGCCGCGCCGGAAACGCCCATAGCAGGAAAGCCGAACCACCCAAAAATCATGATGGGGTCGAATATGACATTGAAAATGCAGCCGATCAGATGAACGCCCATGCTCCATGCGGGCTGCCCCGCGGCTTGCAGCATACGCTGTCCAATAATGGAAAAGAATAGGCCAAAGTTATAAATGCAGCAAATCGAAAGATACTGTACGCCATATCCCATGATCTCGGTGTCATTTGTGCTGATTGAAAAGAACGGCTCTGCGCCGAATAAGCCAAACAACAGCATCAGTACGGAACAGATGATGCCGAGTGTGATTGCGTTTCCTGTCGCCTTTCCGGCGCCTGTCGTATCGTCCGCACCCATGCGCCGCGATACGACAGAGTTCATGCCTACGCCAATCCCATTTGCTGCCGAAATCATAATGATCTGTATGGGATATGCCAGTCCCAAAGCGGTTAATGGGTTGAGGCCAAGCCGCGCCACAAACAAACTGTCGACGACATTGTAGAGCGCTTGGAACAGCATGGTCACAATGACGGGAACGGACATTTTCGTGATCAATTTCCCCATTGGAAGCGAACCAAAAATATTTTCTTCTTCCATAACGCACCCCTAAGCAAATTATTTTGCGGCGTTCGCTTTCCCATAGCAACAAAAGCCTTGGCCGCAGCCGCCGGGAGAGCGCTTTATTTCACCATGCCACTTTCAGTCAGATCGCTTTTCAAATCTTTCGGAGCCGGAGCATACCAGAGCTGTGCGGCATTAACGACGCATACCGAAATGGGGCCATCCGAACGAACGGCCAAGTTTTCCGGCATCAAGTGTTTGGGGAAATTGCCAGCGGTTGTGATTTTGAGAGGTGAAAAAGCAGTCTATTTTTATTCCTTTCATTTGATAAAAAACACCCCCGTTAACAAGTGGCATATGCCACTAAAAACAACTATACGCGCATCGCTCGGAAAGTCAATAGCATAGTTGCAGTTGCCACCAAAAATTTTGTATAATGAAAACACATGCGGAATGGGGGCGGAGAAATGCTTTTACCGGATAAGGACATTGTTGCAATTACAAAGATTTATCGGAAGGTCAATTTGTGGAAAAATGAGCAGGCCGCACCGCTTGGCTTAACCGCGGCACAAGTCCCCATCGTCATTCTCGCTTGCAGAAAGAGCGGCATATCGCAAAATGAGATGGTGGATGAACTCGCGCTTGAAAAGAGCGTCGTGGCGAAATCGATCGGCAAGCTCATGGAGGCGGGCTACATCACAAGGAAACAAAACAAAAAGGACAAGAGGGCGTTCGATCTATTCCCTACCGAAAAGGCGCAAGCAATATACCCTATCCTTGTTCAGCAGGGAAAAAACTGTATGGACTTGCTGACAGCAGGATTAAGCGAAGATGAAAAGGCCGCTTTGAGTGACCTGCTTGAAAAGATCGTTCAAAACACCTACACCCAATTTTTATTGACCTCTTAGATCGTGACAGAGGCACGCTGACACGCCGGCTGATGTGCGCCTCAAGAAGTCGCCGCTCATGCAGCTAAACGTACGTTTTGTGCAAGCTGCGGCGGTGTTTTTATCCTGCTTGATATATAATGGCCGCGGACGGAAAGTTTGGCTGAGGGGGATATTAATGTTTCGAATCGCGATCTGTGACGACGAGTCCAGACAGCGGCGCCTGATAAGGAATGCTGCGGAACAATATTTCTCAACACATAGAGACAGGAGCGCGGAAATCTGCGAATACGCCGATCCCTTGGCGCTCTCCCGCGATCTTGTCGCCGGAAGCGGTTTTGACATCCTTATGCTTGATGTGTGCATGCCGGAGCTCAGCGGCACGGAGATCGCGCGCGTCGTGCGCCGCCGCGGTTTTCGCACGGAGGTGGTCTTCTTTACATTTAGCGGCGACTATGCCGTCGACGCCTTTGAACTCAAGGCAGCCCACTATCTGGTCAAGCCCTTTTCACAGAAGCAATTTGACGAGGCGATGGAGCGGGCGCTTAAAAACCTCGCGGCGGCACACCGCAAGACGATGACGCTGAAACTCGAGGGAGGCAGCCTCCGCGCCGTCGATACGGAGGAGGTCATTTTTATTGAAAGTTCCGCGCACTCGCAAAAAATCTGCCTTAGCGACGCCTCCTCCGCCACCGCAAAGCAGTCGATGGCGCTGCTGATGGAAAAGCTGGAAGAGCTCTCCCCCGGACAATTCGTCAGCCCATACAAGGGCTACATCATCAACCTACGCAGGGTTGTGTCCATTGAAGCCGACTGTGTGAAGATGCAGGGCGGGGCGGAGATACCCCTTGTGAGGCGCAGCTTCCGCGAGCTGCGCGACAGATACTTTGACTGTATGTTCGCGGACGGGGAGGCACGCTGATGCCGATGCTTCCCGATCTGCTCCATACCTTCGTTACCAGCGCCATGAACGTCGTCCTTCTATTTCTGCTGATCCCGCCAAAGTATGGGAAACGTTCCGTATTCTTTGTCATGCTGGCCGTGCTGCTCTCAGACACCGCCTGCGCTGCCTGGTCTGTGCTCATAGAGGATTACAGCGGCCTTACGAGATTCAGCCTCTTTAAATTCATCCTCATAGGGGCCATCGTCAAAACAGTTGCGGAAGGGAATCTCATGCGGTGGTTCTTCGGTTTTGTCGCGGCGATGGACCTCTACGCCGCGATAGCCCTGTCCAGCAATTATCTCCAGCAGTTCCTGCCCTGGCCTCTTTACGCCAACACCGCCCTCAGAATCACCATGTACGCGGCGATAATATGCCTTTTCAGAGCTCGTCCTGGTGCGCATTACCGGAGGCTGGCGGAGAGATGGAGCGCCTCTCCGGCGGTCTTTCTGCTCCTTTGCGCAAACCTCGCCTATTTCATCGCCGCCACCTACAGCCTCATATACGACGGCTACGGCACCTTTACGCCGCATCTGCTGATGATAATTGCCGTGAACATCTGTTTCATCGTCATGTTCCGCAAATTTGAAACGCTTTCCGCCGAATACGCCGCCAGAGAGGAGGCGCTGAAAAGAGACTGCACGCTGGAACTGCTGCGCGCGGAGCTGGCCTATTGCAGTAAAACGGAGGAGGCTTCGCGTGAAAAATGGCACGACCTGCGTCACCACAACGCCGTCGTCCTTGAATATATGAACGCCGGCGAAACCGAAAACGCGAAGCGGTATCTTAAAGAATATGACGACGGGCTTGTGGCCGAGTCACCCACTCTTTTTTGTAAAAATCCCACGGCGAACGCGGCCCTTCGCATTTACAGCCGCCGCGCGAAGGCGCTGGGCGCGGCTTTCTCCGTCGCGGCCGATATCCCGGAAGAGCTTCCCGTACCAGACCCGGAGTTCGGCGTGCTGCTTTCGAATCTGCTGGAAAACGCCTGCGCCGCCTGTGAAAACTGTGAAGCCGGAGCGCGGTTTATCTCCGTCTTGTCACGTACCGACCGCGGCCAGCTGTTGCTGGAGATCCGCAACAGAGTAAGCGGCGAAACCATCTTTAACGAGGGGATGCCGCGCTCAGGGAAAAAATCGGGCGGCATAGGGGCGAAGAGCGCGTCCGGGATAGCGGCAAAACACGGGGGAATGCTCCGCTTTCTGCGGGAGGGCACTGAATTCAGAGTTCAGATGGTCCTTCCTCTGGACACACAGGGGATGCACACGGACGAGGCCGTGTAAAATCTAGCTCCCGATCCTTACAACGCCGCTGCCGTTTTACAAAGATCTCTATTATAGAGAAGCCCTTCTTCCCCGGCCCCAACCTTTACAAAACCGCTCTTCAAGAGGACCTTCCCGGAAGCGGCATTCGTCTCCTCCGTCTGCGCGGTCACACGGCACACGCCGCTCTGTTCCGAGACCCATTTTATGATTCCCGTCACGGCCTCCAAGGCATAGCCGTTCCGCCGATAAGCTTCGTCTATTCCGTAACCGATCTCCACGCTCCCCTCCGCGTCGGGCGCGCCCTTGAAGCAGAGCCCGCCAACCCGCGTCCCCGAAGTCAGGCAGATCTTCCAATAGGTCCCCCACTCTTCACGCCCCGGCGATCTCCGCATAGTATCCATCATTTCGCCGTAAGCCTCTTTCATGCCGTCGTCCGCCTCCCTGTCACGCAGAAGGCGGAGTTCCTCGGCGTTCAGCGGAACGATGCGAAGCCTCTCCGTCTCAACAATTATCTCCCTCATATCTTCGTCACCACCTTATTCGCCGCCGCCAGTTTTACACATCGGCAGTATCACCTGTACCCTCTCTTTGCACGAAACGACGGTTTCGGCGCACGAGAAAGCATACTCAAAATATAGAGCTATTGTACAATAAATCTGGGTAAAGAGTCCTTGAAAGACATTAAAATATGGAGGTTTTGTAAATGAAGAGAGGTTTTTGCATTATCATTGTCAGTTTTATCATTATGCAGGCCGCGGCCGCCTTTGCCGTGCCTGCGAACTCCCGCCGCAGCCTGATCGTCACGCAGCCGGACGGGAGCACGTTCCTGGCCGTTACGCACGGAGACGAGTTCCAAAACTGGGTAAGCTCCGAAGCGGACGGTTACATAGTTATTTATGACAATGCGACAAAAAGCTGGAATTTCGCCGTCAATACGAACGGCGTCACCACCGCCTCCTCTGTCATGTACGGCGTAAACGCGACGCCGCCGGCGAACGCGGCAAAGGACTTCCTCCCATCAGTTGCGGCTTCGGCACAGAGAAGCTCCAGGATGAGCCGTTACAGAGCCGCAGAAAGCAGCGCAACAGCCGCCAGATGGACGCCGCGCGCCGCGCCGCTTTCCGGCGACAGCAATCTGCTCGTCGTAAGGCTCACCTTTGAGAACACGCGAAACAGCAAAGATACAGATCTCACAGATGTCGCGATAACGTCGGCAGACATCAAAAAAGAGGTCTTCGGCGACACGCTTTCGGTCAAAAAGTATTACGCGGACCAGTCAAAGCAGCGCTTCAACGTAGTCTCGGCCCTTGGAAACGGCCAAATCATGGAAATCGACGTCAAATCCACAGACTTGAGCGGAGACGTGTATCAGAAGGGCGTGCATCCCGGCAAATTTATAGCATACAACACCGACCCCAATCAGCATAAGAACGAGGTCGCCTTTGTGCAGAGCATGATGAAGCTCGTCCAGGAAAAACTTGGCGACAAGAAATTTGATTTTTCCAAATACGACAAAAACGGCGATAAAAAAATAACGGAGGACGAGCTTGCCGTCTATTTTGTGCTGGCCGGATTCGAAGACTCCGGCACAAATAAGATAAAGACGGATAAATCCATCTCCATCTGGGCGCACCAGTGGTTCTCATTATACGGCAGCAGCGACGGCGACGACAGCCGCGTTCAGATGGAAGGCGGCTATACGCTGGCGTTGTGGGCAATGAACGGCGAAGTGACGGCGATGAGGCAGGGGGACAAAAATGAGTTTTACCGTATGCCTGTCACCGGCACAATGTGCCACGAGCTGGGACACCAGCTCTGCAGTCTCCCCGACCTGTACGACACATCTTACTTCAATAACGGCGTCGGCGTATATTCCCTGATGGCGGGCGGATGCGACGGCTTTGCAAAGGGTGAATATTCCGGCGCGCGCCCCGTCAATCTCGACGCGTGGAGCAGATATTACCTGGGATGGGACAGTCCTAAGTCCGTTACCGGCACCGCGGCGGCGGCGACCGTCAAGATCGGCAAACAGAGCTACGGCGAAGGTTCTTCCTGCGCTTCCGTCATGGTGAACGGGCCGAAATCTCTGCCCTATCAGTATTACCTCATGGAGGTGCGCGACCGGTCCACCGAGACCGGCGGCTGGGACGCCGGCCTATACGGCATCATCTCGGACGATCAGGCTGCCGCAGCCAAAGGCGTGCTCCTGATACACGCCGACGAGACGGTGGGCTCCGGCAGCCTTGCTCAAGGGAACGACATCAACGCACTCTATAAGGACGAGAGCCGCAAAGAACAACTCAACGCGCATCAGGGAATAATGTCGGTATGGCCCTACGAAGACTCAAGAGCCAAGACTCCTGAAAAGCTGACGATCGCCGAGGAATATGCTCTGTGGTACAAAGGCAACGCGAACGCCAAAGCCTCCGGCCTCACGCCGGATTCCGCCTTCGCATGGCTCATCAGCAAATTTTACAAAACCATAGATTCAGCCTCTGTTGACGAATACAGCGGCATCAGCCTGACAAACTTCTCCGAACCGGCGGATGAGATGACGGCGACGCTTGCCATGGCCGAAGAACAGCCGTCGTCCGGCGGCAGTAGCGGCGGATGCGCGGCGGGCGCCTACGGGGTAGTCCTGCTCGCGGCGATACCATTCATTATCAGAAGAAACAAGAACCGGTAGACGGGCGGCGGGCGCCTGTTCACCGCGCGCCGCCGGACGACGGTCGCGGCAAACGCAGCAGGCGTCCCTATTAAATTAAAAGGAGGAGACAAAATGCGCATTTGGGGAAGTAAACACAAGGTGTCGTTATTAGCGGCGCTGGCTGTGATCATCGCCCTATCCGCGGTGATAATAGCCGGCGGCTGCGGCGGCAGCGGCGGCGGCTCGGACAACCCGGCGGATTCAAAGGCAAAGCTCTACATGATCGGCGACATCGACGCGGCCACCGTCGCTTCGCTGAACAAGGCAAAAATCGAAACGGTGCAGTTCGACCCGAGCATGACGGATAAAGTTACAAGCGGTTCGTCGTTCGTGATGCAGGAACAGGGGATGCAGCTTGTATCCGCCGACGAGGACGGCAAGGATCTTCCCGGAATGCTGAACCGCTGCTTCTCCACCGGCGGCGAGATCGTGCTACTCTCTTCCGACAAGTCGGAGAGAGATTACCTCCTCGATACGGTGCTCGCGGATTACGCCATTGAAGACGACAGCGACGGCGTGCTGAAGATTTTCGCTGTAACGAATGAGGTGAGCGGCGACACGCGCGTCTTTATAAGTACCGGAGAGAGCGGCGTTGTGAGCAGTGACACCGACGAGCATTTCAACGCGGTTCTGAGCGGAGACCAGTTCTATCTCTATAGTTATAAGGACGACAACACTGCGCCGATAAGCGACAATATAAAGAATATTCAATTTGTCACTCAAACTGCCAGCGTAGATTATTACGTACAGGACGCCAGCGGAGATATAATTAAACAGACACGCCCCGGCTACAGCTATTACCTGGTGGCCTCCGGGGACACCAGACTGGTGAGCTGCGACACGGTTGAGAGCGAGGACGTAACATATTACATCGACGGCGACGGCATCACCTCTTACGACAACACGGAATACGAAGGGGAAGAGCCTGACATCATTCCGGAAGACTCCGGCGACGACGAGCTGTGGGAATTCCTCCAGGAATGGCTCTCATACGAGGAAGACGAAGCCAACGTCGAGCAAAAGGCGCGGATGCTCGCCTCCGCAAAGGCGGAGATGGGCGGGTCCGTCGCTGATACCAAAGCAGCGAACACGAAGGATCTTATAAAATGTAAAATCTATACCTTTGCCGGCGGTGTCGCTCAAAAACCCTATACGATCAACGTCTATATAATGCCGCTGCACAACTTCAAAGACAACAGGGACTGGTATGTAATTCGCCAGGAATGTACTGTAAACGCAGGCCATAATTATGAGTATATATCCGCCAACAAAAACGAATACTATAAAAAAATATATAATTACATCATCTCCTTCGCTATCGAGAACACATTGCTTTTAGGTTCCGGCTCTACGTCGGATGGAGTAGTGCTGACCAACGCCTCCCCACAGACTATCAATAAACAGGTAATGCACGAAGAAACACAGGGCTATAAAATCGGCGGGGGGATTGGATATACCAGAAACAAGGACAGCCAAAATGAGTTCAGCGCGAAACTTTCGGGCAGTTATGAACATAGCGAAAAAAGACACTGGTCGGTAAAGGATGTCTCCTGCGTATACCGGGCCAAAGATCCCAAGCTGACACCGTCATGGCAATATTACTTCAACAACCAGCCGAAGGTCAAAGGCAAAAAGATCAAGAATGTGGACGAAAAGGATCTTTCACGCAGCACATTGACCTTTGAGAATTTCTGGGTGTGGGGCTGGCCGACCCCTGAGTTCCCGGCAAAACTGGATATTAACCCGCTTCCAGAGATAGGGTCAATAAGAATCGGGCGGGATAGTAAGACACCAGAAATATTGAAGAGCGGCCATTATTGTCGCTATATAGAGACGCCTTGTATCACTTTGGATATACCGCCGCTCTTCGCGCTTGAGGAGCACGTTATCGCTCTTGACGGGACCAAAGGGACTAAGACGACAAACGTTATGTTTGCCGTGCAGGGAACAGCCGCCATCTCGAATATTTCGGCGCCCGACTGGTGCTATGCCGAAATGGTCGGAAACTCTATCCAGATAATGGCAAAGAGCGACAACACGACGGGCTTCGCGAGAAGTGCGACGATTACCCTGCTGCGCAACGGCAGCAACGAAAAATCAAACAAGCAGATAATATCAGTAACGCAGCACCCTACGTTCTAACGCCAAACAGATTCTTATCTGTCCGCCGATCATACGCGCCGCCAAACGGGCGGGGCGTATGCCCGGCGGTTCGCAGACGGACTAATAGCGCCCCGTAAACGCCGGGGCGGACGCGCGGCAGGAGAGGCAGGGCAAACGCATCAAAATTCTTATAGTATGATAGTGGCCTAATATATTTACAATTCATTAGCTTTATTGGAAAAACATATTTAGTCGCCGCTGAAAAACTCAAAGGATCCAGTAATAGCCTGCATAAATCTTTAAATTTGAGGTAAAATATACGTAGAAAA
>OLGB01001956.1_pt1 | contig 23311 bp, 18 predicted proteins | sample 1605691 | NCBI WGS metagenome assembly OLGB01 (sample SAMEA3888925, study PRJEB22519) | human gut metagenome | biome: human gut; feature: human-associated habitat; material: faeces | place: Denmark | collected 2010 | reverse complement strand
CGGTGTTCATCGTCAATCTGCGCTATCTGCTGATGTCCGCCGCCGAAGCCCCCTGGCTGGCACGCCTGCCGCGCTGGCAGCGTTTTCTGCTGGGCCTGGGCCTCACGGACGAAACGTTCGCTGTGCACATCACAGCCCTGCAACGCGGCTGGAAGCTCTCTCTCACCACGCTTTATCTCTGCAACAGCACCACCCATCTGGCCTGGGTGATCGGCTGCGCCGTGGGCGCTTTCTGCGGCGAACTGGTCAACGACGTGCGCCCCCTGGGCCTGGATTACGCCCTCACCGCCATGTTTCTGGCCCTGCTGGTGCCCCAGTGCGTGAGCCGCCTGCACGTGCTGGTGGCCCTGTTCACCACGGCCCTGTCCATCGCCCTCAAGGCCGCCGGCATGAGCCAGTGGAATGTGGCCGTGGCCACAATTCTCGGCGCGAGCCTGGGCGTGCTGCTGCTCTACGCCCGGCGCGGCCCCGGCCTCCGCCCGGGCCCGGTCCAGCAGCGCCTGCTCCTCCGGCAGACGCAGGGGCTCGAAGTACAGCCCCGGCTCCAGGGCGTTGGCATGGGCGCCGCCGCCCTCGCCGGCCAGGAACTCCGGCGTGCGCAGGTGGCTGTTGTCGTCCCGCCAGAGCACCGCCAGGTGTTCCCCGTCCCCCTGCAGCAGGGACACGGCGGTGTTGTCCCCGTGGGGCGTGGTGCCCAGCTCCTCCAGGGGGATGCCCTGGAGGGTCGCCAGCAGGATGCGGATGGCGCAGCCGTGGCAGAATACCGCCACAGTCTTCCCGTCGTTTTCCGCGGCGATGGCCCGCACCGCCGCCAGGACCCGGTCCCGAACCTGAACCGGGGTCTCAGCCCCCTCCACGTGCCACAGGTGCAGCTGGTGGGTGAAGTACTCCAGCTGCTCCGGGCTCTCCCGGGCGATCTCGCCCCAGGTCTTTTGCTCCCAGACGCCCACGCAGATCTCCCGCAGCGCCGGATCCCGGTGCAGGGGCAGGCCCTTGGGCTTGTAGATGGCGCTGGCGGTGGCGCAGGTACGGTAGAGGTCGCTGGAATAGACAGCGTCGACAGAAATGTCCGCAAAGCGCCGGGCCAGGGCGGCCACCTGCCGCCAGCCCCGGTCGGTGAGGATGCTGTTGTACTGGCCCTGGGCGATCCGGTAGAGATTGCCCTCCGCCTCGGCGTGGCGGATGAGATAGATGCTGGTCATGGTCCCTCCATCGGGGCATGAAGCTGCCCCTTGTTTCATTGTTTTGTTGTATTATACGGCAGACGGCGGAATTTGGCAAACGGCGGGGCGGTTTTTTTCCTCAGGACGCGCCATACTAGCGGTGTGGCGAAAAGGAGTTGAGTGAAGCATGAAGATGTGTGCCGGATTTTGGGTCGGCATGGGCGCCGGGATGATGGCCGGCGCCGCTTTGGGAATGGTGGCGGCCAGCAGCCGGGATCCTATGAAAACGCAGGTTGGAAAAAGCATCCAGAAGCTGGGTCTCGCCGTGGATCACGCTGTGGACAACATCGTTTCCGAAATGCGCTGAAGCGCGCAGGGCGGAGGGCGCAGACCCTCCGCCCTTTTTTCTTGAACTTTTTTTCACCTGGGGCTTGACTTTATAAAAACCTCTGCTATAATAATAACGCTGTCGTTTTACAGCAGTTACAATCAAACCGTTTCTTGGTTCTGGACCACATGGAGAAGTCGCCTAGTTGGTCGAGGGCGCATGATTGGAAATCATGTAGGCCCCTAAAGGGTCTCGAGGGTTCGAATCCCTCCTTCTCCGCCACATCGGAGCAAGCGTTGTTTCGCTTGCTCCGATTTATTTTATAAATCTCGGCCCGCTCATTTTGCCGCTTCTTTGCTCCGCAAAGCCAAACGTTTCACCGAGGTGCGGACTGGTTCAACTCTGTTTACCCGCATTTTTATAAACGAAGGAAACAGCTGCATGGTCGTTTTTTGAACGACCATGCAGCTGTTCGCTTTTTCAAAACACCGCCGCTCGGCTGCGCTGTTATCCGGTTATCCCGAACCAGACAAGCAGGCCGATCCCCACGGCAAGGGCCACGGCGCCCGCTTGCTTGAACGGCCGCTCTCCCCTCTGCTCAAATCGGTAAAAGAACGTGAATGCAATTCCAAAAAACAAAATCGACAAGGTTCCCTTCCACGCGGGGTTTCCCTTTGCGATGCAGATGATGGTCAGTATTTGGGCAACAGCAGTTACCCACTCCAGCGCATAGCTTCTCGCTTTCGTCTTTATCTGTTCGTCCCGCGCATCTTCACCGGGTCTTTTGTTATGGTCTTTCATATTGCAGCCCCCTAATTCCTGGCGGTTCTTCGGGCAATCCAATCCGCCGGGTGATGGAAAAACAGGACCGCCCTCGGGCGGTCCTGTCTGCTTCCTGAAAACGTCTTACTTCAGGTTGAAGAAGGCCTTCTTGCCGGGATACTGAGCGGCGTCGCCGCGTTGGCGCAAAGTCCGCTCCCCCTCGGGACGCCCGTGTTCGGGCATCCCTCGCTCCGCTCCCTTGCCCCTCCTTTCCCCATCCGGCCCGCTCCGCTGGGCCCGGATGGGGGCCCCGGAGCTGGGCGACAGGGAAAAGCAGGACCGCCCGAGGGCGGTCCTGTCTGCTTCCTGGAAATGTCTTACTTCAGGTTGAAGAAGGCCTTCTTGCCGGGATACTGAGCGGCGTCGCCCAGCTCCTCCTCGATGCGCAGCAGCTGGTTGTACTTGGCCACGCGGTCGGTGCGGCTGGGAGCGCCGGTCTTGATCTGGCCGGCGTTCAGGGCCACGGCGATGTCGGCGATGGTGGCGTCCTCGGTCTCGCCGGAGCGGTGAGAGACGATGGCGGTGTAGCCGGCACGGTTGGCCATCTGGATGGCGTCCAGGGTCTCGGTCAGGGTGCCGATCTGGTTGACCTTGATCAGGATGGAGTTGGCAACGCCCTTCTCAATGCCGGTGGCCAGGCGCTCCACGTTGGTGACGAACAGGTCGTCGCCCACCAGCTGGACGCGGCTGCCGATGGCCTTGGTCAGCATGGCCCAGCCCTCCCAGTCGGTCTCGGCCATGCCGTCCTCCAGGGAGATGATGGGATAGTTGTCGGCGAACTTCTTCCACATGTTCACCAGCTGCTGCTGGGTCAGCTTGCGGCCGGACTTGGGCTGGATATAGAGCTTCTGCTCCTCATCCCACCACTCGGAAGAAGCGGCGTCAATGGCGATCATGAAGTCCTCGCCGGGCTTGTAGCCGGCCTTCTCCACGGCGGCCACGATGACCTTCAGGGCGTCCTCGTCCTTCTTCAGGTTGGGGGCGTAGCCGCCCTCGTCGCCCACGCCGGCGGCGGGGGTGCCGTTCTCCTTGAGGACGGTCTTGAGGGCGTGGAACACCTCGGCGCAGCGGCGCAGGGCCTCCCGGAAGGAGGGGGCGGAGACGGGCATGATCATGAACTCCTGGATCTCCACGTTGTTGGTGGCGTGGGCGCCGCCGTTGAGGATGTTCATCATGGGAACGGGCAGCTGCTTGGCGTTGACGCCGCCAATATAGTTGTACAGGCTGGTGCCCAGGCTCTCGGCAGCGGCCTTGGCGCAGGCCAGGGAGGCGCCCAGGATGGCGTTGGCGCCCAAGCGGGACTTGTTGGGGGTGCCGTCCAGCTCGATCATGGCCTTGTCGATGGCCACCTGGTCCAGCACGTTCATGCCGATCAGGCACTCGGCGATCTCGGTGTTGACGTTCTTCACGGCGTTCTCCACGCCCTTGCCGTTGTAGCGGCCCTTGTCGCCGTCCCGCAGCTCGCAGGCCTCATAGATGCCGGTGGAGGCGCCGGAGGGCACGGCGGCGCGGCCCATGGTGCCGTCCTCCAGGTACACCTCGACCTCAACGGTGGGGTTGCCGCGGCTGTCCAGGATCTCCCGGCCCAGGACGTCGACGATCTCAAGAATCTGTTTCATAACACACTGCTCCTTTTGTGATTGATTGACAAAAAATCGGGAAAGCGGCCCGCAGGCCCCCTTCTCGGCAGGAAAGCCCGTGGATTTTACCTGCCTATTATATCGGTAAACGATTACCTTGTCAAGCGAGAGGCTCCGGGCCCATCCCTGCTTTTCCTCTCAAATTTTGAGACGGTTTCCTGTGGAAATTGCCAAAAACCGCAGCTTTTCCCCGGAACAGATAAAAAACGCCGCCCCGGCAGGCGCCGGGGCGGCAAAGGGAGTGCAGTCTGCTTACAGCACGTTCATCAGGTTAAAGGCCAGGATCAATCCGGAGAACACGATGGACACGGTGGAGCACAGCTTGATGAGGATGTTCAGGGACGGGCCGGAGGTATCCTTGAAGGGATCGCCCACGGTGTCGCCCACGACAGCGGCCTTGTGCTGCTCGGAGCCCTTGCCGCCGTGGTGGCCGCCCTCGATGTACTTCTTGGCGTTGTCCCAGGCGCCGCCGGCGTTGGACATGAACACGGCCATGGCGAAGCCGGTGACGGACACGCCGCCAAGCAATCCCACCACGCCGGTGGGGCCCAGGATCAGACCGGTGGCCAGAGGCACGATGATGGCCAGCAGAGCGGGGGCGACCATCTCATGCAGGGCGCCCTTGGTGCACAGGGCCACGCAGGAGGCGTAGTCGGGATCGGCCTTGTACTCCATAATGCCGGCGATCTCCTTGAACTGACGGCGGACCTCCACCACGATGGACTGGGCCGCCTTCTGCACCGCGCTCATGGTGAAGGCGGAGAAGACGAAGGTCAGCATGGCGCCGATGAACATACCGACCAGAACGGTGGGGCTGGTCAGGGTGAAGTTCAGCGTCTCGGTGGTGTTCTCCTGGACGATGTTGACGTAGGAGACCAGCAGGGCCAGAGCAGTCAGGGAGGCGGAGCCGATGGCGAAGCCCTTGCCGGTGGCGGCGGTGGTGTTGCCCAGGGAGTCCAGAGCGTCGGTGCGCTCGCGGACCTCTTCCGGCAGGCCGCTCATCTCGGCGATGCCGCCGGCGTTGTCGGCCACGGGGCCGTAGGCGTCGGTGGCCAGGGTGATGCCCAGGGTGGACAGCATGCCCACGCCGGCGATGCCGATGCCGTACAGGCCCTTGTTGAAGGCCTCGGTGAAGGCGCCGGAACCGTCCACGATGACGGTGGAGCCGCCGGCGCAGAAGTAGCTCAGCAGCACGGCCACAGCCACGATCAGGATGGAGGTCATGGTGGACTTGAGGCCCAGGGAGATACCGCCAATGATGATGGTGGCGGAGCCGGTCTCAGAGGCGGCCGCCAGCTCCTGGGTGGGCTTGTAGGTGTCGGAGGTGTAGTACTCGGTGAAGTAGCCGATGGCGCAGCCGCCGATCAGGCCGCAGAGGATGGCCACATACACGCCCATATGGCCGTCCAGGATGAAATAGGTCAGAGGCGCCGCCAGGATGGCGGCCAGGATGGCGGCGGTGTACGTACCGGTGCGCAGGCTCTTGAGCAGGGACTCCTGGGAGGCGTTCTCCTTGGTCTTGACCAGGAAGGAGCCGATGATGGAGCAGATGATGCCGGTCACAGCCAGGGCCACCGGCAGCAGCAGGCCGCCCCAGCCGTAGCCGCCCACGGCGCCCAGCGCGAAGGTGGCCAGAATGGAGCCCACATAGGACTCGTACAGGTCGGCGCCCATGCCGGCCACGTCGCCCACGTTGTCGCCCACGTTGTCGGCGATGGTGGCGGGGTTGCGGGGATCGTCCTCGGGGATGCCGGCCTCGACCTTGCCCACAAGGTCGGCGCCCACGTCGGCGGCCTTGGTGTAGATGCCGCCGCCCACACGGGCGAACAGCGCCATGAAGGAGGCGCCCATGCCGTTCATGACCATGATGTTGCCCAGCTGGATGGGATCCTCCACGCCGAAGCCGTAGCGCAGAATGAAGAACCAGAGGGTGATGTCCAGCATGCCCAGGCCCACCACGGTGAAGCCCATGACGGAGCCGGAGGAGAAAGCCACCCGCAGGCCCTTGTTCAGGCTCTCAGAGGCAGCCTGCGCGGTGCGGGCATTGGAGTTGGTGGCGATCTTCATGCCGATGAAGCCCGCCAGCATGGACCAGATGCCGCCGGTGAGGAAGGCGAAGGGAGTGAACTGGGAGAGCATCTTTCCGCCGGAGCCGAAGGCGATGACCAGCAGAATGATGAACACCACCACAAAGACCTTTGCAACGGTTGTGTATTGATGCTTGAGGTATGCATTGGCGCCCTCTCTTATGGACGCCGCGATCTTGCGCATTTTCTCGTTGCCTTCAGAGTAGGACATGACTTTGCTTTGCTGCAATTTGGCGAATGCGAGGGCGATGACGGCGCCCACGAACCCGATCCAGAACAGGCTTTGGATTTGCATTTTTCTCCACTCCTTTTTGTGTTGTACAGTGCTTAATCATTCTAGCACATGCAAAGGTTTTTTCAAGTAACCTTCACGTATTTTTTTACGCAAACGTTGTAATTTTTACGTTTTAACCAAAAAAATTCAGAGAAAACTAGCACTTTTCTTCCCAATTCCATGCAAATTTTCGTGTTTTTTGCGATTTTATAGCGCAAAAATAGCATTTTCTCTATAAAAACAGCAGGTCAGAAACAGTGGTTTCCGGCCTGCTGCCGCGGTCCGCAAATTTTGCACAGGTTTTTTATAAAATTTGCGTTAATCTTTGCGTATTCAATACACCATCTGGAAGTCGGTGAACACCCAGCTTCCCTCCACAAACTCATAGGGGAAGGAATAGGTCTCCACGCCGATGACGGCATTGCGGGCGCTGTCCAGCAGTTCCACGCTCACCTCCACGGAATAGGCGCCCTCGCTCTCCTGCTCTACGGAAATCTCCACAGCCCCCTTGCCGCTGTCCCTGTCTCTGCCCGGGCCGGTGCCGTCAAAGGCGTACAGCGCGCCATCCACATCCCGGTACACCGGGTAGTCACCCTGCTCCAGCAGCCGCTCCGTCAGTTCCGGGGAAAACACCACTCTCAGGTAAGTCCGCAGATCAGCCATGTCCTCAATGCCGGGATAATCCACCTTCCGGTAGAGCCGCCCGTCCACGATCTCCTGTTCCGGCCCGCAGGGCAGCGGAGCCAGCTCAAACCAGCCGTATGCCGTCATGGCCCGTTCATAGGCGCTGAGCACCTCCATCTGCGTCAGAGGACGCGGCTCCTCCTCCACCAGGGCCGCCCCCAGCGTCTCCTGCTCTGAAGATCCCCTCTCCGCCGCATCGGCGGCGGAGGGCGCGCCGCAGCCGGTCAAAACCAGCAGCATCAGCAGCGCCAGCAGCGCACTCCGTTTTTTCATCCGCACTCTCTCCTTTTGCGGCGGGCCTCCCCCCGCCTCCCGCTCCAACGGGAAATCATACGTTTTATCTAAATTGAGCGTATCATATTTTCCCGTAAAATTCCACGTTTTTTTCCATTTTTCCGGCAAATTTTCCCCCGGCTTTTCCGGGCCGGGCAAGAAAAAAGCCGCCCGGTGTCACCGGGCGGCGGGGTCGCGGATATCCTTATCGTCAAACGGTCTGTAAGACCGGAAAGCAGCCGGATACAAACGGCCGGAAAAAAGAAAAAACCCACGCCCTACGGCGTGGCCTCGTCTTCCGGTCTTTTACCGCTCACTGGAATTCCACTGGGAATCCATGAAAATCAGATCGTCCACGTCTCCGGGCGCGATCCACTCCATATTCAGCATCGGCGTCCCTCCCTTCTTTCGTTTTATGTAAACATAGTATAGCACGGGCATCTGCGGTTGTCAAGGGTTTTATCGGCAGTTTATATAAAACAGATGTTAATTTTTTGTGTACTTTTTATTTTGCACGGCCTTGAGTGCCCTTCCGTCTGCCGATATAATACATAGTACGAATAATTAGTGGTGTGAATTACTCTGAGAGGAGGGAGCGCGCATGTCCACCGACGCCCTGCGCCATCAGCTGATTGCGTCTTTGCGGAGCATTTATGATCTGGAGGCCTTCGGCGCCCTGGCCGATCTGCTCCAGGGGGAGTCCCTGGCCCTGACCTTTTTGCTGGAGCACCGGGGACAGGAGGTGTTTCCTTCTGACCTGAGCCGGGAGCTGCACCTGTCCCGGTCCCGGATCACCGGAGCCCTGACCTCCCTGGCCCGGAAGGGGCTGGTGTCCACCCATCACTCCCAGGCGGATCGCCGCCGGGTCCAGGTGTCCATCACCGACCAGGGAGCGGAGCAGATTGCCGGCAAGCTGGAGCGGATGGAGGCCTATTTCGATAAGATGCTGGACGGACTGGGCGAGGATGACGCCAGGACCCTCATTGCCCTGATCCACCGGTGTGTGGAGGTGATGGGACAATGACCGACGCCTTCGTCTCTTTTGAAAATGTGTCCAAGGTCTACCGCACCGGCGAGGTGGAGATCCGGGCGGCGGACAGCGTGACCTTTTCCGTCCGCAAGGGGGAGTTTGTCATCATCGTGGGGCCCTCCGGCGCCGGCAAGACCACGGTGCTGAACATGCTGGGGGGCATGGACGCCTGCTCCGGCGGCACCATCACTGTGGACGGAGCGGTCATCAGCGGCTATAACGCCAGGCAGCTCACCGGCTACCGCCGCCATGACATCGGCTTCGTGTTCCAGTTCTACAACCTGGTCCAGAACCTGACGGCTCTGGAGAACGTGGAGCTGGCGGCTCAGATCTGCCGGGACCCCCTGGACGCCGCCACGGTGCTGGACGAGGTGGGCCTTTCCGACCGGAAGGACAACTTCCCCGCCCAGCTCTCCGGCGGCGAGCAGCAGCGGGTGGCCATCGCCCGGGCCCTGGCGAAAAACCCCAAGCTCCTTTTGTGTGACGAGCCCACCGGCGCCCTGGACTATCAGACCGGCAAGGCCATTTTGAAGCTGCTCCAGGACACCTGCCGGGAAAAGGGCGTGACGGTCATCGTCATCACCCACAACAGCGCCCTGACCCCCATGGCGGACCGGGTGATCCGCATCCGCAACGGCACCGTGGCCGAGGAGATCCTCCAGGACCATCCCACGCCGGTGGAGCAGATCGAGTGGTGAGCCAGGCCGGCGGTCTCCCTGTTTTTTCTGTATGATCCATTTTGCGCAAGAGAGGCGGTGAGCGGGTGAAAGCCATCCAAAAAGACTTCTGGCGGGAGATCCGGTATACCCGCAGCCGTTTTCTGTCCATTTTGATCCTGGTAGCCCTGGCGGTGGCCTTCCTCTCCGGTCTGCGGTGCACCGCGCCGGACATGAAGAACACCTGCGACAGCTATCTGGACCAGCAGAACTTCATGGATATCCAGGTCCTGTCCACCCTGGGGCTGACGGAGGAGGACCTGGAGGTCCTGCTGGACCAGCCCGGCGTGTCCGGCGGCGAGATCGGCTGGACTGTGGACGCCTACGCCCAGACCCCGGACCTGGACATCGTGGCCAAGGTCCACTCCCTGCCCCGGGAGCTGAACACGATCACCCTCACCGACGGTCGGATGCCCCGGGCGGCGGACGAGTGTGTGGCGGAGGAGCACCTGCTGGAGCTGCTGAATCTGGAGATCGGGGATCAGTTGACCCTGTCTACCTCCGGGGACTACGCCGACGCCCTGGCCGTGGACACCGTCACCGTGGTGGGCGTGGTCATCAGCCCCCTGTACATCAGCGTGGAGCGGGGCACCTCCACCCTGGGCACCGGCCAGGTGGCGGCGTATCTGTACCTGCCCCGGTCTGCCTTTGCCATGGACTACTACACCGCTCTGTACCTGACCGTGGAGGGCGCGGCGGAGACCACCGCCTTTTCAGAGGAATATGACGATCTGGTGGACGGCGTGGTGGACGCGCTGGAGCCTCTGGGCGAGGAGCGGGCGAAGCTGCGCCGGGAGAGCCTGGTGGACGAGGCCACGGAGAAGCTGGACGACGCCCAGGCGGAACTGGACGACGCCAAGGCCGAGGCGGAGCAGGAGCTCGCCGACGCGGAGACGGAGCTCGCCGACGCCCGGGCCGAGCTGGACGACGGCTGGGCGGAATACTACGACGGACTGGATACCTTCCGCCGGGAGATCGCCGACGCGGAGCAGGAGCTCTCCGACGGCGAGCAGGAACTGACCGACGCCCTGACGGAGCTGGCCGACGGCGAGGCCGAGTACGCCGACGGCTACCAGGAGTACCTGGACGGCCTGGCGGAGTATGAGGACGGCCTGGCGGAATACGAGGAAAACAAGAAGAAGGTGGAGGACGGCTGGGACGAGTACAACGACGGCCTGGCGGAGTACCGCGCCGGCGAGCGGCAGCTGGATGACGCCTACGGAAAGCTCCAGTCCGGCGAGGCCCAGTACACCAGCGGCAAGCAGCAGCTGGACGGCTTCGTGACCAGCTTCGTGCTGCCGGGCAGCGGCTACGCCTCCGCCGACGCTCTGTCCCAGGCCCTGCTGGCGGAGAGCAGCGGCACCGGCAGCGCCCATCAGGCGGTGGAGGCCGCCCTGGCGCGGATCAGCGCCCTCAAGACTCTGGCGGAAAACCTGGAGACCCTGGAGGCCTCCCAGGCCCAGCTGACCGGCGCCATCGGTCAGCTGGACGCGCAGATTGAGGCCCTGAAGCAGCAGATCGCCGACCTGGAGGCCCAGGAGGGCGCCGGCGGCTCCGGCGAAGAGGGCGGCTCCGGCCAGGAGGGCGGCTCCGGTGAAGAGGGCGGCTCCGACCAGGAGGGCGAGACGGCTCAGATGCTGTCCATGGCGCTTCTTCACGCCTCCGCCGAGCTGGACGCCCTGCGGGCCCAGCTGGCTCAGCTTCAGGGCCAGCGGGACGGCCTCCAGGACCAGCTGGACAAGGTGAACACCAATCTGGCCGCCATCGACGCCGCCATCGCGGCGCAGATGGGCCCCGATGCCACCCGGGACGACGTGAAGGCCGCCTACGCCCAGATCGCCGCCGCGGGGGACCAAATCCCCGCCAGCGCCGAGGCGGTGCGGTCCTCTTATGCCCTGCTGGCCTCCAGCCGGGCCCAGCTGGACAGCGGCTGGTGGGACTACCGGGCGGGCCTGGCGGAGCTGAACGACGCCTGGAAGCAGCTTCAGGAGGCCAAGGCGGAGCTGGACGACGCAGAGGACCAGCTGGCCGACGGAAAGAAAGAACTGGCGGACGCCAAAGCGGAACTGGCCGACGCCCAGGCCGAGCTGGCCGACGGCCGGCAGGAGCTGGACGACGGCTGGGCGGAATACTACGACGGCCTCCAGGAGCTGGAGGATGGAAAGGTGACCCTGGAGGCCGAGCGCGCCGACGGCCAGCGGGAGCTGGACGACGCCCTGGCGGAGCTGCGGGACGGCGAGGCCGAATACGCCGACGGCTACCAGGAGTACCTGGACGGCAAGGCGGAGGCGGAGGAGAAGATCGCCGACGCGGAAAACGAGCTGGCCGACGCCCGGCGGAAGATCGCGGACATCGGCTCCAGCGAGTGGTATATCCTCAGCCGGGACTCCAACCCCGGGTATCTTGGCTTCGGCCAGGACGCGGACCGAATGGGCAATCTGGCCTCTGTGTTCCCGGTGCTGTTCTTCCTGGTGGCGGCGCTGGTGTGCCTGACCACCATGACCCGCATGGTGGACGACCAGCGGGTCCAGATCGGCTGTCTCAAGGCCCTGGGCTACACCCGCTGGACCATCTCCCGCAAGTACCTGGGCTACGGGCTGCTGCCGGCCCTGATCGGCGGCGCGCTGGGCCTAGCCATCGGCTTCACCCTGTTCCCCTCCATGATCTTCACTGCCTACCAGATCATGTACGACGTACCGGACATTGAACTGACGTTTTATCCCGGCATCAGCGCCGCGGCGGTGGGCGCGGCGGCAGCCTGCACCACCGTCTCCACCCTGGCGGCATGCCTGGCCTCCCTGGCGGACACCCCGGCGAGTCTCATGCGGCCCCGGGCCCCCAAGGCTGGCAAGCGGGTACTGCTGGAGTACATCCGCCCCCTGTGGCGGCGGATGAGCTTCAACCACAAGGTCACGGCCCGGAACCTGCTGCGCTATCAGAAGCGGTTCTGGATGACGGTCATCGGCATCGGCGGGTGCACCTCCCTCATCATCGCGGGCTTCGGCATCCGCGCCTCTTTGCTGACCACCATGAGCCGCCAGTACGAGGAGATCTACCACTACACCGCCCAGGTGGCGGTGGCGGACAACCTGCTGGACACGGAGCGGGAGGCCATCGAAGGCTATCTCTCCGGCAGCGGCGACGTGGTGGACGCCCTGCCCTGCTACCTGACCAGCGTCACGGCGGAGACGGACGCCTACTCCACCACCGCCTATCTGGAGGCGGCGGACCCCGGCCGGATCGGGGACTTTGTGACGCTGCGTACCATGGACGGCGAGCCTTTGACCGTGCCGGAGGACGGCGCCGTCATCGACCAGAAGCTCTCGGAGCTGCTGGACGTGGGCCCCGGGGACTCCATCACCGTGGACGGCGACACCCGGGCGGAGGTCACCGTGGCGGCGGTGACGGAGCACTACCTGGGCCACTTCATCTACCTCTCCCCCGCCTATTACGAGGAGGTGTTCGGCGAGGACTACCGGGAGACCGCCTATCTGCTGACCCTGACCGGCAGCGACCAGGCGCTGTGCGACGCGGTGTTCGCGGACCTGATGAGCCTCCAGGGCGTCCAGTCCGCCACCCGCATGGAGACCACCCGGGACACCTACCTCAGCTCCATGGAGCGGATCGACTTCGTGGTGGTCATCGTGATTCTCTCCGCCGCGGCGTTGGCCATGGTGGTGCTCTACAACCTCAGCAACATCAATATCACCGAGCGCAAGCGGGAGCTGGCCACCATCCGCGTCCTGGGCTTCTACGACCGGGAGGTCTCCGCCTACGTCAACCGGGAGAACGTGGTGCTGACGGCGGTGGGTATCGTCCTGGGCTGCGTGCTGGGCCACTTCCTCCACGTATGGCTGGTGAAGTCCGTGGAGATCGACCTGATGATGTTCGGCCGGGACACAGACCCCACGGCCTATGTCTGGGCGGCGCTGCTGACGGCGCTGTTCTCGGCGGCGGTGAGCCTGCTGGCCCACCGGAAGATGAAGGGCATCGACATGGTGGAATCCCTCAAAAGTGCGGAATAAACCGCGCTCCCGACACTTCTTTGTATATTTTTTCTCTCGCCAGGAGAGGCTCTCCTATGGTATAATGTCAGCCGTGCCGGTTTCGGCACGGCTGACATGTTTTTTTGCCTGCCGGGCGCAGGATGCCCCGGCTTTCAAGGAGGACCCCGTTCCATGGCAAAGCATACTCGAAAACACCCCCTCCGGCGTCTGGCCGTCCTGGCGGCACTGGCGGCGGCCCTGGTGCTGTTCGCCCGGTGGGAGAACACCTCGCTGGAGGTGGACCGCTTCGACCCGGCGTTTTCCGATCTGCCCGCGGGCTTTGACGGCTGCCGCATCGTGGTCCTCAGCGATCTCCACGGCGCCGAATTCGGCGAGGACAACGCCGACCTCTTCGAGACGGTGGCGGAGCAGGCGCCGGAATATATCTTCTACCTGGGGGACCTGGAGGACAAATACCGCGGCCCGGAGCCGGGCTTTGCCGAGACGGTGGCCGCGGGCCTTTCCGCCATCGCCCCCACCTACTACGTCACCGGCAACCACGAGTGGGCCATCGGGGACGTGCCGGAGCTGAAGGAGCGGCTGGAGGCCCAGGGCGTCACCGTCCTCTCCAACAGCTTCGTGACGCTGGAACGGAACGGAGACACGGTGGTTCTGGCCGGGATCGACGACCCCAACGGCTACGCCGACCAAAAGCCCCCGGAGACGGTGGCGGCGGAGGTGTACGCCGCCTGCGGCGATCCCTTCTGGATGCTGCTGGCCCACCGCAACGACCACTTTGAAGCGCAGTACAGCCTGCTGGGCGCGGACCTGGTCCTCTCCGGCCACGGCCACGGCGGCATCATCCGCCTGCCCTTCACCGACGGCCTGCTCTCCACGGACCGGACCCTCTTCCCCTCCTATACGGCGGGGCTCTACGAGGCAAACGGCTCCGCCCTGTTCGTCACCCGGGGCCTGGGCAACTCCGGTCCCTCCTTCCGGCTGTTCAACCGGCCGGAGGTGGCGGTGGTGACGCTGCACCGGGCTTAAACTTCCCGGCAGGCCTCCTCCAGCTGGAGGCCCAGGGCGATCCCCTGGTAAAAGCAGTAGAGGCCGTACCCCCGGACCGGGTCCTGGCGGAGATATTCCGGCCACTGGCGGGGGTCCGGGCTGGGGATCCAGGCGTGATACAGAAGGTCGATGATGTCGGGAATTTCTCGCACAACAATTTCCCCCTCTCAGATAAAAGCACAGTTATATGTGTCTATCATCGTAACACATAGTTGTCTGTGTGTCAAGGAGGTCTATGCCATGTTTGCCGAAAAAATCCGTGCTCTCCGAAAAGAGCAGCATCTGACCCAGGCGGAGGTGGCCGCCGAGGTGGGCCTGTCCGCCCGGGGCTATCAGGATCTGGAACTGGGCGCCAAGCCCCGGTATGACGCCCTGCTGCACATCGCCGACTTCTACGACGTCTCCGTGGACTGGCTCATGGACCGCACGGACGATCCCCACGCACACCGCTGAAAGGAAATCCGCTTTATGACCGAATTCCAGGCCGGACAATTTGATATCGCCGTCATCGGCGCCGGACACGCCGGCATCGAGGCGGCTCTCGCCGCCGCCCGGCTGGGGATGGAGACCATCGTCTTTACCATCAACCTGGACGCCGTGGGCAACATGCCCTGCAACCCCGCCATCGGCGGCACCGGCAAGGGCCACCTGGTCCGGGAGCTGGACGCCCTGGGCGGCGAGATGGCCCGGGCCGCGGACGCCTGCTGCATCCAGTACCGCCTGCTGAACAAGGGCAAGGGCCCCGCCGTGTGGTCCCTCCGGGCCCAGGCGGACCGGCGGCGCTACCAGGCGTACATGAAGCACGCCCTGGAGCGGCAGGAACACCTGTCCGTCCGCCAGGGCGAGGTGGTGGAGATCCGGACGGAAAACGGCGCGGTCAGCGCCGTGGTCCTCTCCACCGGGGCGGTGTTCGCCGTCCGGGCGGTGATCCTGGCCACGGGCACCTACCTCTCCGGCCGAACCATTGTGGGCGAGTGCGTGGAGGACTCCGGCCCCGACGGGATGCATGCCGCCGCCCGGCTGACCGGGTCCCTGAAGGCCCTGGGCCTTCCCCTGCGCCGGTTCAAGACCGGCACGCCGCCCCGGGTCCTCCGCCGCAGCGTGGACTTTGACGAAATGGAACTGCAGGAGGGGGACGCACTGCCGGTGCCCTTCTCCTATGCCACCCAAGACCCGCCGGAGAACCGGGCGGTGTGCTATCTCACCTGGACCACGGAGGAGACCCGCCGCATCGTCCAGGAAAACCTGGACCGCTCGCCTCTCTACGGCGGCGTCATCGAGGGCGTGGGACCCCGGTACTGCCCCTCCTTTGAGACCAAGATCGTCCGCTTTCCGGACAAGCTCCGCCACCAGCTGTTCGTGGAGCCCATGGGGCTGGACACGGAGGAGCTCTATATCCAGGGCTTCTCCTCCTCCATGCCGGAGGAGGTGCAGCTGCAGATGCTCCACAGCGTGCCGGGCCTCACCCACGCGGAGATGACCCGGCCCGCCTACGCCATCGAGTACGAGTGCATCGACCCCCTGGCTCTGAAACCTACCCTGGAGATCAAGGCCGTGCCCGGCCTTTACGGCGCCGGACAGTTCAACGGCTCCTCCGGCTACGAGGAGGCCGCCGTCCAGGGCTTCTGCGCCGGGGTCAACGCCGTGCGGAAGCTCCGGGGGGAGACCCCCTTCGTCCTCTCCCGGTCGGAGAGCTACATCGGCACCCTCATCGACGACCTGGTGACCAAGGGCACCAATGAGCCCTACCGGATCATGACCTCCCGCAGCGAGTACCGGCTCCTGCTCCGCCAGGACAACGCCGACCAGCGCCTCACCCGCCGGGGCTATGACATCGGCCTGGTCAGCCGGGAGCGTCTGGCGCAGGTGGAGGAAAAGTGCGCCGCCGTGGACCGGGAGATCGCCCGGCTGACTCACACCGGCGCCGCTCCCTCGGCGGCCCTGACCGCTTTGCTGACGGAGCGGGGCACGTCGGACGCCCCCGACGGCTGCCCCCTGGCGGCCCTGCTGCGGCGGCCTCAGCTCCACTATGCCGATCTGGCCCCCTTCGACCCCGGCCGGCCGGACCTGCCGCCGGACGTAAGGGAACAGGTGGAGATCTCCGTGAAGTACGAGGGCTACATCCGCCGCCAGCAAAAGCAGGTGGAGGACTTCCGCCGCATGGAGTCCCGGAAGCTGCCGCCGGACCTGGACTACAACGCCATCCAGGGTCTGCGGCTGGAGGCCCGGGAAAAGCTCTCCACCGTCCGCCCGGCGGACATCGGCCAGGCCGGCCGCATCAGCGGCGTCAGCCCCGCGGACATGGCGGCGCTGATGATCTGGCTGGAAAAATAAGCCCCCCTCTTTTCGTCTCTTTCCCGGCGGAGCTGCCCGCCGGTTTCGGGGCGCCCCCCTCCGGGCCGCCTCCCGCCAGCAAACTGCTGAGCCAAAATCCCCCACAAGGAAGGAATGTCCTATGATCATTGACCTCACCCACACCATTACGCCGGAGATGCCCGTCTATCCCGGCACGGTCCCTCCCGTTCTGGAGAGCGCCGGCACTCTGGCCAACCGGGGCTGGCGGGAGACGCGCCTCGCCATCTCCTCCCACAGCGGCACCCACATGGACGCCCCCGCCCACATCCTGGCGGACGGCTCCACCCTGGATCAGCTCCCCCCCTCCCAGTTTTACGGCCGGGCGGTGGCGCTGGACGTGACCCATCTGGAAGGGGGCGTCATCACCGCCGACTATCTGCGCGCCCAGAACGGCACCCTGCGCACGGCGGACTTTGCCCTCTTTTACACCGGCTGGGAGCAGCGCTGGAACACGGAGGCCTTCTTTGAGGACACCTTCCCGGTGCTGGACGCGGAGGCGGCCAAGTATCTGGTCTCCTGCGGGCTCAAGGGCGTTGGCACCGACGCCTTCGGCGTGGACCGGCTGGCCAGCGGCGACCTGGCTGCCCACAAGATCCTGCTGCGGGGCGGTCTGGTGATTTTGGAGAACCTGTGTTTGAAAAAGGTGGTGGGCCGGACAGACTTCATGCTGATGGCCCTGCCGCTGAAGTACGAGCACGCCGACGGCGCCCCGGTCCGGGCGGTGGCCCAGCTGGGCGGGGACCCTTTTGAAAAGGAGATGGAGCAGGCGTGAGAGCGTTTTTCGCCATCCTGGTATGCAAGCTGGGCCGCTTGGCCGGCAAGCTGGTGGGCAAGGGCAGCTCCCTGCCCGGCAAGTTCGCCCTGAAGATCTGTCCGGACATCCTCCGCCGGGTACAGCTGCCCGCTGCCGTCATCGCCGTCACCGGCTCCAACGGCAAGACCTCCACCGTGGAGATGATCGCCGCCGTGCTGCGCGATGCCGGCAAGACCGTGGTCTACAACGCCGAGGGCTCCAACCAGATCGAGGGCGTCACCACCACGGTGCTGACCCACGCCACCCTGGGCGGCAAGGTCCGCTCCGACGTGCTGCTGATCGAGTCCGATGAGCGCTACGCCGCCCACAGCTTCCGCTACTTCCACCCCACCCACTTCGTCGTCACCAACCTCTACCGGGACCAGCTGACCCGCAACGGCCACCCGGAGTGGGTCTACGACGCCCTCCTGCCCGCCATCCACCCGGAGACGGAGCTGGTCCTCAACGCCGACGATCCCCTGTCCTCCTGCTTTGCCCGGGGACATGAGAAGGTCCGCTGGTTCGGCCTGGACCGCTGCCCCAGCGACCAGGACGCCCCCGGCGGCGTGTACCGCGACGGCGCCTGCTGCCCTGTGTGCGGCGGGCCCATGACCTATGACTTCGTCCACTACAACCACATCGGCGCCTACCGCTGCGCCAAGTGCGGCCACCACCGCCCCGAGCGGACGGACTTCACCGCCACAGCCCTGGACCTGACCGGCGGCACACTGACCCTGGACGGGCAGTACACTGTGTCCCTGGCCTTCCGCAGCATCTACAATGTCTACAACATCCTGGCGGCCTACGCCGCCTGCCGTCTGGCGGGGGTGGACGGGGAGACCATCGTCCACACGGTCAGCAACTACATCCTGAAAAACGGCCGGATGCAGACCTTCACCCTGGGCGGCCGCCGCGGCACGCTCCTGACCAGCAAGCACGAGAACTCCATCGCCTACGACACCAACCTCCGCTACATCCGCCAGGAGGCCAAGGCCCCCTGCACCGTGCTGGTGATCGTGGACGCGGTGAGCCGCAAGTACTTCACCAGCGAGACCAGCTGGCTGTGGGACATCGACTTCGACCTTCTGAACTGCCCCCAGGTGGAGAAGGTCATCCTCTCCGGCCGGTACTGCAACGACCTGGCGGAGCGGTTCAGCTTCACCGGCCTGCCCCGGGAGGCGTGGCAGGTCTGCCCCGGCATCCCGGAGGCCGCGGAGCAGCTGGCGTCCCAGGGCAGCGGGGAGCTGTACGTGGTCACCTGCTTCTCCGACCGGGACAAGCTGCTGGACCTGCCCGCCGTGAAAAAGGAGGCGCTGTGACATGGACGTGAAGATCATCCACTTCTACCCCGATCTCATGAACCTCTACGGCAGCTATGCCAACGTCAGCGCGGTCAGGCGGCTGCTGGAGCGGCTGGGCCACACCGTCGCCGTGGAGACCGTGGCGCCGGGTCAGGACGCGGCCCTCTCCGGCGCGGATTTCCTCTTCATGGGCGCCGGCACCGAGCGGCGGCAGGCCTTCGCCCAGGCGGACTTTGCCCGCTTCGGCGCTGACGTGAAGGCCCTGGCCGCGGACGGCTGCGCCATGCTCTTCGCCGGCACCGCCATGGAGCTGCTGGGCGCCTCCGTCACCGACGCCGCCGGTACGGTCCGTCCCGGTATCGGCCTGGCGGAATTCACCGCCGTCCAGGGCAAGCAGCGGTTCGTGGAGGACGTCTACGGCCATACGGACCTGTTTCCTGAGCCGGTGGTGGGCTTCATGAACAAGTGCGCCAACATCTCCGGCGTGGAGACGCCGCTGCTGACCGCCCTGGACCTGGGCTACGGCAACGAGGCGGAAAAGGGGCCGGAGGGCTTCCGCCGGGACAACGTGTTCGCCTCGGAGCTGACGGGGCCCATCCTGCTCAAAAACCCCAGGCTCCTGGAGACGGTGGTGTCCGCCATCCTCCGCCGCCGGGGCGCGCCGGAGCCGGAGACCTGGCCCCTGGACGCCTGGACGGAGCAGGGCTACGCCATCACGGAGGAGCAGCTGCGGCTGCGCTGCGGAAAATAAAATAACCCGGGCGGGGCATTTGCCCCGCCCGATTTGTTTTGGCCGCAAGGGCCTTATGCCCCCAGCAGTTCCGAAAACCGCCAGAGGATCACGGCCGTCTGGCCCCGGAGGGCGCCGCCCTGGGGCAGCAGGTCTCCCTCCGCCGTGCCCTGAAGCAGGCCGGCCTTCACCGCCCAGCCCAGGGGCTCCACGGCGTAGGCCGATACCTGGTGGGCGTCCCGGTAACCGGAGAGATCCGCCGGCCGGGCCATGGCGATCTCCGCCCAGCCGGCGTACCGCCACAGCATCGCCGCCAGCTGCTGGCGGGACACCGGCAGATGGGGCCGGAAGGTGCCGTCGGCATAGCCGGTGACGATGCCCGCCTCCGCCGCCCAGGAGGCGGCGGGGCCGTAATAGGCGCTGGCGGACACATCGGAAAAGGGCGCTCCCGCCGTCTCCGGCTCTCCCGCAAGCCGGTACAAAATGGCGGCGGCCATGCCCCGGCTGACGCTGCCGCCGGGAGAGAACAGGCCGTTTCCGGTGCCCTGCATGAGGCCGGCGGCGGACACCGCCGCCACCGCCTCGGCGTACCAGGCGGACGCCGGCACGTCCCGGAAGGCGCCGCTCTCCGTCCCGGCGCCCCAGGCGGTCCGGGCCGCGGCGACCAGCTCCCCGGCGCTGTCCTGGGACAGCTCCCAGAAGCCGATGCCGCCCAGGGAGCGGTCCCGGGCCAGACGGGCCTTGGCGGCTATGGAGACGGGATCGTCATAGGAGATGAACGTCCGCTGACCGTAGAGCCAGGGCACCTGAGCGGTCGCGTGGCGCAGCTGCCGGTAGGTGCTGCTGCTCAGATAGGTGCTCTTCAGCGCGTCGTAGGTGACGGACCGGGCGGAGGTGAAGGTGCTGTTCAGGCCGCTGTCCGCGGAGGAGACGCCCTGGTATATGTACCCGTACAGGGGCATCCCCAGCACCAACTTCTCCGCCGCCACGCCCCGGCTCAGCCAGGCGTCCACCGCGCTGTCCACGCTGGAGGTACCGTACAGGGGCGCGTTGAACCCGGAGCGGCTGCTCCAGGGGCCGGCGAAGTCGTAGGTCATCAGGAAGATGTGGTCCACCACCTCCGCCACTGCCTGGGGCTGGATGTTGTTCAGATACCAGCTGCCGGTGGCGCCGGCCACGGTGAGCCGGTAGTCCCGGCCGTCCTTCTGTGCCTGCCGGTCCAGCTTCTGGCGGATGGCCTTGAGCAGCAGGGTGAAGTTCTCCCGGTCCTGGGGCCGGTGGATAACCCCGGCGCCGCCGGAGACCGGATACTCCCAGTCCAGGTCCACCCCGTCCAGGTCGTGGGCCAGGATCAATTCCAGGCAGCTCTGGGCGAAGGTCTCCCGCCGGGCGGCAGTGGAGGCCACGTCAGAAAAGTAGGTGGAGTGGTCCCAGCCGCCCACCGACAGCACAATCTTCAGCGCCGGGTCCTTTTTCCGCAGGGCCGTCAGGCCCGCCAGGTTCTTCCGGTCCCGGGCGGCGTCCTCCAGCACCAGTTTACCGGAGGCGCCGTCGATGGCGGCAAAGGCGTAGTTGATCTGGGTAAACCGGCCCGCCGGGATCTTCTCCGGGCCGTAGCCCCGGGCAGCGGCCCAGGCGGCATAGTAGCCCACCACCTCCCCCGCAGTCTCCGCGGCGGCGGCCCCGGTGGGCTTCAGACCCGTCAGGGTCCCGATCAGACAGAGGGCCAGCAGCCACGCCGCCGCCCGTTTGATCCGTGGGTGGTTCATGGTATGTTCTCCTTGCAAATGTCATCTCTCGGGCAGACAGCCCGGGTCTCCATTGTACCAGCACGGCTGTCTCCCCACAACGGACAACATCTGGAAGCTGCGCCACTTGCTGCCTGCAAGAACAGCGCCCGCCCCTGCCGGGGCGGGCGCTGTTTCTTTATTCCTCCGGGCTGAGGCGCGTTCCATCCTGATCCACCACCCGGATCTCCAGATCCGCCGGCCGCAGCTCCCCGGGATCCTGCTTCAAACACAGCAGGGCGGACGAGAGATACACCGTCTCCAGCTCCTCCCCGTCGGCGTACACCCGGCAGTAGGGGCTGAAATTCTCTCCGGCAATGCACCACACCTCTCCGCTGCGGTACAGGTCTGTGACGGTGATGGGCTCCACTCCCATCTCCATCTCCGTGGGCGCGTAAGGCGCCTGGCCGCCGGTGAGATAGCGGCGGCCGTACAGGGTGTCATACTGGATGCGCCGCAGGTTGGACAGGTATCCCGGCTCCTCCCGGAAAAACTGGTGGAAGGCGCCCAGGATCCCGTCGGTGATCCCCAGACAGTGGAGCACATAGGCGGAGAGCTGATAGGAGGTCAGATCCTCCTGCCGCTGCTCCAGACCGAAATTGCTCCAAAGGATGTACTCCGTATAAAAAAGGCTGTCTCCGGCCATATCGCCGCTCTCCAGCCCCAGGGCGGGCTGGTGGTCCCCGTAGAGGACCAGGACGGTCTTTTCCTCCCGCTGCTCCAGGTCCTCCACCAGACGGCCGATGAAGGCGTCCGTCTCATAGAGCTGATTGACATAGTACTCCGTGGCCCAGCGGCGGTCCTCCTCCGGGCAGGCGGTGACGGTGACGGCCGGGTCGGTCAGCACCGGCTCGTCGGGGTACTTGCCGTGGTCCTGGACGGTGACGGTGAACACGAAGTCCGGCTGGTCCGGTGTGGCGTCCAGGGCCTTGCGGATCTGCCCCTCCAGCACGGCGTCCTTGGCCCAGTTCTGAGGCGTGGTCCCGGCGGCGGGCATATACTCCAGCGGGATGAAATCGTCAAATCCCAGATGGGGGTACACCCGGTCGCGGTTATAGAAGGTGGCGGTGTGGTTGTGGATGGCATGGGTCGCGCAGCCCTGCTTTTGCAGAAGATAGGCGATGCTCTCCACGGTCTGGTCCTGGAGGCAGGTCTCGTAGGGGTACTCCCCCGGTCCGAAGAGCCGGGTGCTCATGCCGGTGAGGACCTCGCACTCGGTATTGGCGGTGCCGGCGCCCACCACCGGCACCGTCAGCACGCCGGAGGAACTGGTCTCTTTCAGGGCGTGCCAGTTGGGAACCGCGTCCCGGGAGAGCTCCAGTCCCCGGATCTCCTCCGGGTCGATGAAGGATTCCAGCTGAATAAAGATCACATTGGCATCGCTCAGCGGCTCCGCCGGAGCCTCCGCCCGAGCGGCTTCGATCTTATCCCCCAGGTTCGTCATAACGGTGCGGCCGTAATTGAAGGGCCGGCGGATCCCCCTGTTGAGCCAGGTCTGAAAAAAGCAGTAGGGGAAGCCGTAGTCCTCATAGGCATATGCCAGGTTGGAAAAGACCGTGCTGAGCTGGTCCGTACGAAAGGCCAGGGCCCAGGTGCCGCCCAAAACGGCGGCGCACAGGACCAACGACGCCAGGGCCGGCCGCCAGCGGGCGCCCCAGGGCTGGGGACAGCGGGGCCCCCTCCAGAACAGCAGCACCAGCCCGGCCGCCAGCGCCGCCACCCCCAGGGCCAGCAGCACGATGGCCCCCTTGGACAAATAGTTGGGCAGGGTGTCCAGACCGCTGTTGAGCACGGTGATGTCCGCCATGGTGAAGGGGGTCATGCGGTTGAGCAGAATGAAGCCGTTGACCGCGCCCGCCGCCAGCCACACGGTGGAAATCAGCGTATACCAGAACACCCGCCTGCGCAGAAACAGGCCGGGAATCAGCGATGCCAGCACCAGCAGCACATCCACCGCGAACGCCAGCGGCGCCCCGGTCAGAAACGTCCAGAAGCTCCCCGGTCCGTCGGTAAAGGCCTTGTGGTTGAACAGCTCCACCACCAGCGTATTGCCCAGCGCCAGCAGGGCAAGCCGCAGCAGTGTGCGGCCTCCGGCCGCCAGGGCCTGCCCCCGCCGGGGGCGTGTCGATGTAGGCATATGCAGTCCCTCCCCTCCCGGAAGCGGCGCTCATGCTCTGCAAGACGGGTCCATCCGCCCAGCAGGCGCAAACATTATAGTCCGTCCTTGCCGGAGATTCCACCCCTTTTTCTTAACATTTTCTTTTCTCCCTTTTG
>OLGB01001953.1_pt1 | contig 23376 bp, 17 predicted proteins | sample 1605691 | NCBI WGS metagenome assembly OLGB01 (sample SAMEA3888925, study PRJEB22519) | human gut metagenome | biome: human gut; feature: human-associated habitat; material: faeces | place: Denmark | collected 2010 | reverse complement strand
TGAACCCTGTTTCGGCGGAAAAGATCGCCGCAGGCGAGCTTTTTCGACGGCCTGGGGGCTGGCGCGCTCGACAGGCGCGCCAGCCCCTGTTTTTTATAGCATATACCGCGCCTGCGGCCCGTAGCGTTTTTCCCAGCGCCGGTTGGCCTCGTCGCCCCCGGGCAGGTTGGCGCTCATGAACACGGGCGGTTCCACGCCTTTGGCAATCAGCCTTTCCACCACGGCGGCCTGTAAGGCGTTCATGATGACGCTGTTAAGCACCGTGGAGGCGGAACCCACCTTCTGGTCAATCCCCTCCACGGGGATCACCGCGTCGCCCAATGGCACGCAGCTGTCGATAAACAGGTCGGCAGCCTCATACAGGTTCCTTCCGGAGGGATGGCGCAGCGCGCTGTCCCGCGGTACGCTTTTGCCATAGGCAGTGGAGGTAATGGCGATCACCTCCACGCCCCGCGCGCGGCACTCCAACGCCACGTCCAGCGACATGGGGTCTATGCCATAGGCGTTTACCAGCACCATAATCTCGCCCTCGGTTTGGCCCACGCCGTTGACGTTGAGCACAGCCACGCCGTAGCCGGGCATGCGTTCAAAGCTCACGCTGCGCTTAGCCCCGTGAAGCAGGCTTGTGCCGGGATCCAAAATCGGATTCCAGGCCGCCAGGCCGCCTGCGCGCCAAAGCACCTCCTCGGCCGCCATCATGGAATGCGCGCCCGTGCCCAGCACATGCACGCGCCTATCCTGCGCAATCGCCTGGGCAATGTGCTCCGCCGCGTTCTCCAAAGCCTCCCGCTGGGTTTGAACAATGGCCTGGATGCGCTCTGTCAGGATTTGAGCGTATACGGAAAGCGTATCCATTTCTCATCAGCCTCCTGCGCGCATGGCGTGCGCGGCGTCCACAGCCCAGCGCAGGCGGCCGCGACCCACCTCTTTGGGAATGGTGCAGTCCGCGCCAAGCATAATGCCCCGCGTATCGATGCTCAGGGCCTCGCGCACCTGCGCTTCCACTTCCTCGCGCGTGCCTTCCACAATCACGCCATGGTTGGGAATGCCGCCCATCACCGGCCGGCCAAACAGCCGGCACGCGTCCCTGAGCGCGATGTGATTATCCACGCTTGCCATGTTCACCACATCGCCAGGATAATCATAGTAGTTTTCCAGACGCATATCCACGCCGCAAATGTGTAGGATCACCTTTTTGCCCGTATCCTTCAGCGCCTGAAGCAGCATCACATCCAGCGGCTTGAACCATTCGTCAAAAAATGCGGCGGAATAGCGGCTGTGTTCGCCGCCCTGCAAAGATACGTAAAACCCGTCGATACCTGTTTTTGCAATGTTATGCGCAAACACATCCAGCGTTTTGGCAATCTTGGTCAGCCCGGCCTTCATGGCCTCGGGATCGGCCAGGAAGTGCGGCGTAACGATGGAATCCCATACGGGTATGGGGCTCACGGCGCACCCTGCGGACACGAACGGCGAAAAAATGGTCTGGTACACCCCGGCCTCCTTTCCAACCGCCTGCACAAGCCGCCTTGCCAGCTCAATCTGCTGGGTAAACACGGGGTCGTCCGCCGGAAAATCCGGCACATGCCGCCAGTCCTCCGGCCTTTCCACCGAAAATTTAGGATAGATGTCGTCAAACATGATCTTCATCATGTCCATATCCGTATCGCGGAAAAAATCCAGCTGGGCCTGAAACGCCGCGTCGCCATGGCGCTGCGATGCGTCAAAGTGCTGAAAAAACGCCGCGGGAATGCCATCGGTATAAGCCTCCTTTGCCAGGAAGCACTCCATTCGTTCCCTCTTATTCATGGTTTCACCCCCGTCAATCGACCATCTCTTCAAAATGGCTGGCCAGGATCGGCGGCACCCATTCATCCGGCACGCGCTCATCCGTATCGTACTTCGCCGTCAGCTTGGATAGGGGTTCGCGCGCCATGCGGTTCATGCGCTCCATTTCCGCAAAGCCGTCGTATTCGCCCTCGCCCTTTTCCACATTAAAGGCAAACAGCTCATAGCGTTCAAAGAAACTGGTGCCTGCGGTCATGTGCATTACGCGCTGCGGGTTGTTGGAGGTAAAGGTGTAGATGATCGGGCGCGATACGTAGAACCACGGGCCCCAGTGCAGGTAGTAATGCGGCTCCCACTCAATCAGCCCGCCCTGGCGGCGCACGCCGCCAAACTCCAGGTTCACCACACCCAAGGCGTTGCCCTGACGGCGGTTGTAGAACGCAAACCAGGGGGTGCGCGCGTCCAGCGTCATCGCCTTTACAGGATGGCGGGGCATGTCCTGAATATGCACGTTGCGTACCTGGTGATCCACATCCTTCCAGGCAAAATCGCCGGTGGTTTCCTTGTTGAGCACCACAGAGCCGTTTCGAAGGGCCACAACGTCCAAATCCTTGGTTACGTCAATGTTGCTTTCCACGGTAATGGCCTTGTTACGGCTGTAGAAGATGTAGGTTAGCGAGCACTCCACCTCCTCATAATCCACGATGGGGTTAAAGCGCTTCACCATTACGAAGATAGGCCCGGAAATAACTGTAAAATCCTTGGGGGCTACCCAGTCGGAGGCGTGCATCCAGGTTTTTGGCGGGGCATAGATGCCGGGGTTCCATTGCAGCGCGCCGTTGGTTTCCAGCTGGTGGCAGTAGGTAAGCCCCTCGCGGTCACGGGGCAGGATTTCATCGATGGAGCCGCTGTCCTTGTGCAGGTTTACGGTGTAGTATTCGTTTTGAATGCTCAGGCCATAGCCCTCGCCGCTCACGCATAGATCGGTTTCATAGCGGGGCTGAGGCGCATTGGGATTGCCATAGAAGAACAGGTACACCCGCTGCCCATTGGCGGGCACGTTGGCCAAAAAGGCGATCTGCGCGGTGGTTGTGGGCTGGCAGTTGATGTTTTGCCACTTGTCCCAAGTGCTTACCGCATATACCTGGGAGCGAATCTCCCGCGCCTGGCCCGTTTGGGAATCCACCTCCACAACGCGTAGCTCCCGCTGGGCGTCAGTCAGGCGATCCATGTACATGGCAAGCACTGCATGCACGGGCTCGTCCACGCGGGCGATGCCCGCCGTTTCCTTCACAACATGGGCGGCGTAATACTTCCAGTTCTTGTCCCAGTAGCCATGCTCCTGATCCGCGGTATAGCTGTTCCTCAGCTCAACGCTGTTTTCGCCGCCCTTGAGCGTTACCGCAACGTCAAACGTATCGCCCTTTTGCCAGTCAACGCGGATGTAGAGGTCGCGCCTGCCCGCCTGCGCGCGCATAACGGGCGGAACCGCCGCGCGGCCATCGTTGCACGCCTCAAAGTCGCGGCAGCGCCTGCCGTTGACCACCACGCCCGTAACCTCCGTATCCACAGCTATGTCCTCGGCGCAAAGGTGCAGGAAATAATAGGGCGTTTCCGGCGTGGGCCACCCAAACCCAACCATATTTAGTTTCATGTTTTGACCCTCCTAAAGATATTTTGGATTAGCCTTTATTCGCGCCCGCCATGATATCGGCGATATCATAGCGCTGCAGCGCCACGAACGCCGCTATCAGCGGCAGCGTCGCAATCGCCACGCCCGCCATCACCACCGGCCACGGGGTGGACAGGCCCTCGCTCACCGGCAGCAGGGAAATGGATACCATCAGCGTCTGCTTATCCGGCGCGCGCAGGAAAACCTTGGGCAAAATGAAATCGTTCCAGCGGGCAATCAGGGAAATGGCGCCCCAGGAGGCCAGCGCCGGCCGGATGACCGGCAGCACGATGCGCATAAAAATGCCAAACTCCCGGCAGCCGTCTATGCGCGCCTGCTCAATCAGCTCGGTAGGGCAGCCGCTGATGTACTGGCGCATGTAGAAGATGCCCACCGCCGTGGCCGCGCGCGGGATGATTAGCGAAAGCAGGCTGTTGATCCAGCCGATTTTACGCATGACCACAAACAGCGGCACAATGGATACTTCCGAGGGCACCACCATGGTAAGCAGCAGGAACAAAAACAGGAAGCTGCTGCCCCGGAAGCGGTACTTAGCAAACGCGAACCCCGCCAGTGCGCAGAAAAACAGCGTTAAAACCGTGCCCGCCACCGAGGAGATCACCGTGTTGGAAAAGTTCCGCCATAGCGGTATCAGCTCCGCAACGCGGGTGAAGTTGGTAAGCGTAAAGCCTTTTTGAAGGATATCCCCCAGCACAAAGCTCACGCCCGAATCCGTGGGCTGGAACGCCGTAAGCACCACCCAGATCAGTGGAAAGAAGGCCAGAAGGCTGAACAGTATCAGCGCGCCGTTCACAGCCGCGCAGCCGGCCTTTTTTTTCATCAGCTCGCTTTTCATGCTCACACCCCGCTTTGCTGCCTGAGGCTTTTGAAATAAAACACCGATACGATAACCAGAAAGAACGTAAGCACGTACCCCACCGCCGACGCATAGCCCAGCTTGAAGGTTTCAAAGGCGTTTATGTAAAGGTACTGGATTACGCTCATGCTGGAAGCGCCCGGCCCGCCTGCGGTAAGCACATAGGGCTCGGTAAAAATGCGCACCGAGTCAATGGTGAGGTTGATCAGGCTGAACATCAAAACCGGCATAATGCAGGGCAGGGTGATCTTGATCAGGCGCTGCCAGGCGTTTGCGCCGTCTATGCGCGCCGCCTCATACAAATGCGCGTCCACCCCCAGCAGGGCCGACATGATAATTAGCATATACCATGGCGTATTGCGCCATATGGACAAAAGCGCCACCGGGTATTTGGACCATTCCATGGCGCTAAGCCAAGCCACGGGGCTTAGGCCCAGGCTTTTGAGCATACCGTTGATTACCCCGATGCGCGAGGAAAACAGCATGGAAAAAATAATGCCCGCCGCCACGGTGGAGGTTACATAGGGCAGCACAAGCACGGTTTTGAATATGCGCCCGCCGCGCATCATAGGGCTTACCAACAGCACGCCCAGCAGCACGGATATGGGCAGCGTAAACAGAATATTGGCCACGGTGTACCACAGCGTATTGTACATGGCGGTCCAAAACTGCCCGTCGTTAAGAAGCATGCGGTAGTTATCCAGCCCCACAAACACCTTCTGCGTCAGGCCGTTCCACTTGTAAAACCCCAGTACGAACGACCATATCAGCGGGTAGAGCTGAAATATCACAAACAGCAGAAAAAACGGGGAAATAAACAAATACGCATGCAAAACCTCGTTCCTTCTTGCCGAGTGCGGCCTTTTTTTCACAGGAACACATCCTTTCACCAAAGGGCCCGCCGGCCCGCGCCAGGCGTGCGCCCGGCGCGGGCCCTCAAACGGTTATTGAAGGTTCAAGCGGGTACGCAGCTCCCTGCCGATGGCCGTGATGGTGGTTTCCATATCCTGCGAGCCGGCCACCCACTTCTCCATTTCAGAGGAGATAATGGTATCGGCCTCAGCGTCGTTAAGGTTTACGGGCAGGTTGGCCGACGGGTTCTCAAAGGACTTGGTCACCATCTGGCGGTAGCTCTGGCCGCCGTAGAAGTCGGACGCTTCCGTCCAGTAGGGATCGGCCTGAAGCTCCTTGGTGATGGGATGCTCGGTGGCGTAATCCATGGCGAGCATGTCCTCGGTCCACTGGTTGCGCTCGGCGGCGTTAAGGTTAAAGTCCAAAAGCATGTCCACAAACAGCTTGGTCTTTTCCTCGTTTCCGGTGTTCACAGGGCAGTACATAGCAATCACCTGCGCGCCGGCCGTGCCTACCTCGTCAAACACGGGGGCGGGCATGCAGCGCCACGCGCCGCTCATATCCTGCAAATTGCCGCGCAGGAACGTATCCCAGAAGGATTCAATGTAATACGTGGCAATCTCGCCCTGGCGGGCGGCCTCGTACTGCTCGGCGCTAAAGATGCCTACGTTCATCAGCATACCCTCGCTAAGCAGGGTGTTGAAGGTTTCCATCGCCAGGCGCGTGCCGGGATCGGTATCGAACACCACATTGCCGTTTTCATCCCAGATGCGCGCGTTAGCCTGGGGCATCAGCCCGCGGCGAAACCAGTAGCGCCAGGTGTAGCTGCTTGGGTCAACATAGGACAGCTTTACCTTGCCCCCGCTCTTTTCAAGCAGCTCGCGGCCTACCTCGATGTAGCCCTGGAAGGTGGCCATGCGCGCGGGGTCGATTTCGTACTTGTCAAAGATCTCCTGGTTGTAAAACATCATCTTGGGTTGCAGCGTGTAGGGCATGCCGTAGATGCGACCGTTATAAGTGGCCTGGTCAAAGGCGCCCTCCACAAACTGATCCATATAAGGGGTTACGTAGTCCGTAATATCCGCCAAAAGCCCGGCCTCCACCAGCACCTGCATGCTCACCGGGAAGGTGGAAATGGCGGTGGGCAGGTCGTCCATAGCCCCGGCGTTCACCGTCATCATGATCTGTTGGCGAACCTCGGCCTCGCCGGAGTAGTTTGCCATCTCGGCCGTCAGGCCCGTGTTTTCCCTGTCCAAATAGCGCTGGAAGTAGATGCGCATATATTCCGGCGTGCCGTAGGACCATATCGTCAATTTGTCCTTTGTTTCGGCAAGGGCGCCCATGCCAAGCGTTCCAAGAGCCAATGCCAGCGTCAGTGCGATAGCCAAAAACCGTTTCATCCAAAAAACCTCCTTTTTGTTTCGTACACCGTGTCAGGAATAACAACGTGGAAACCTGCGCTTTTCTCGCTCCCCCCTTTATGTACCATGTCCGTTATGCAATCGCGCCGCCCTTTCGCGACGCTGTCCCTGTGCCGTTTTGCTCCCGCAAAAGGATTTTCAAAATCGTTTCATTGGCCGCGCCCATACCCGCGCTGCCCAAAATGCCCAGGTTGCGCAGCGTTTCCTCTCCCGTTTGGGAAACCACCCCGTACTGGCCGTCCGCCAGGCCGTTGCCCAGGGCCAAGCTTGCCGCGCGCTGGGCCGCGCTTACGGCGGTGGCTACCTTCAGGGCGCAGCCGGGCTTAGCGCCGTCGCACACAATGCCGGCCACATCGGCCACCATGGTGCGCACGGCATATACCATGGCCTCATAGCCCCCGTCGCGCAAAAGCACCAGGCCGCAGGCCGCGCCAATGCCCGCCGCGATTCCGCACCCGCACAGCGCGGAAAGGCGGCCGATGTAGAGCTTCACATCCATGGCGGCCAGCTCGCTTGCCGCCAGGGCCCGCAAAAGCTTTTCCCGCCCGCAGCCCATGCTTCGGGCGGCCGCAATCACCGGCAGGGAAGCCGTAAGCCCCTGGTTGCCGCTTCCCATATTGGTCATCACAGGCAGCATACAGCCCGCCATGCGGGCGTCCGCAGCCGCCGCGGTATAGGCGGCTGCGCATTCCCCGCCTTCCTCTGCCGCAAGCGTGCTGCCAACCCGCAGTCCATAGGGACGCGCAAGCCCCTCCTCCGCCACGGCGCAGTTTACCCGGATAACCTCATCCAAAAAGGCCAGCTCCTCCAGCGGCACGCCCATGGCGTAATCATAAATGGCTCTCAGCGGCATAGCCTCTTCTTCGCCCTCCGCCCCCTCCCGGATGAGTTGCGCGCTGTGGCATACGCTGCCGTTGCGCTCAAGGCGTATCACATGGGTATGCGTTCCCTGCACCACGGCGCGCGCCCAGCTGCCATCCTCCGCGAAGGCCGTGGCGTCAATCCATACCTTCGGGCTGTTTTCCGCCAGGGCCACCTTCACATGCCCCGCCTCCTGCATGGCGCGCGCCGCCTCCGCAATCTCCGGCGTGAGCCCGCCAAAAATCTCCATGTTTTTTTCCGAATGTTGCAAAAGCGAACCAATCGCGCCAGCCATGGCAATTCCTGTAAGGCCGTTTGCGCCGGGAATGCCTACATGCATCGCGTTTTTTAAAATGTAGGCGCTGGCTTCCACCCGAAGCGCCGTAACGGGCATATCCAAGCATTGGGCCGCGTGCGCCGCGCAAATGGCCACGGCCACGGGCTCCGTGCAGCCAATAGCTGGCTGGATTTCCCGTTTTAGGAGAGCCGTATAGGGATGTGGCTGTTGGGCGCTGCGCATGGGCTATTCCTTTCCGCAAATCGAAAGCTTGTGTTTTTGATGTGCTTATGATATCATCGCCCCGAGGTGGATTCCATGAGAAATGAACCAAAAAACATGCAAAAACGAACATCTTACCCCAACGAGTCCATCTTTTGCCCGGTACGGCTTCCCGTGGATTTCCCCATTGTATGCATGCGCACGGATCACTGGTATACGGAAAACCAGGGCGTTAACATGCTTCATTTCCACAACTGCCTGCAAATTGGCTACTGCTATGAAGGGCAGGGCCACTCGTTGGTGGAAGGGCGGCTGATGGCCTTTGAAAGCGGCAACGTAACCGTGATTCCCGCCAAGGTGCAGCACTTGATTTTAAGCCAGCGCAACACGGTCAGCCGGTGGATCTGGCTATATCTGGACCCCTTCACCTTCATTCCCGACCTGCATCCCACGCACGCGCGCGCGTTGATGCAAATCTTCTTCGGCCAAAAGGCGCTGCCGTTCACGCTGCATCAAAACGACCAAAGCGAAATGATCGATATCACCCACGCCATTATCAACGAGCTGGAAAACCAGTACGAGGGCTACCGCGACGTGGTCCGCCTGCAAACCCACGCCTTTTTGCTGCTGCTTTTGCGCGCCGCCTCCAAGCTCAACCAGGAACCGTCGGAGGCTGCGCCCGCGCGCATCCAAATCATCGCGCCCGCCGTGGAGCATATCGGCATGCACTATATGGAAAACATTCGCGTAGAGGAGCTTGCGGCGCTGTGTCATATCAGCCCCACGCACCTGCGCAGGGTGTTTCAGCGGGTGATGAAATGCACCCCGCTGGAATACCTGCAAATGGTGCGGCTGGAAGCGGCCTGCCTGCTTTTGTTCCGCACGGATCTATCCGTGCTGGAGGTGGGCAGCCAGGTGGGCTTTCCCACTGCCACCAGCTTTACGCGCCAATTCCGCAAGGTGATCAAAACCACGCCCGGCCGTTGGCGCCGCCAGAGCCGCAACATCCTTCCCTAACCAAAAAGGCTGCCGGCAATTATTCCGGCAGCCAAAGGCACGCGGCGCAAAGCGCCCGTATCCCCAAAGCAGCGAAATGCCCGGCGGTTATGCGCATAACCGCCGGGCATTTCCCTTTTCCCTACGCCTACCTGGCCCGCTCCGTCCCGGAGCAATGCTCTAGGATGCGCTGGGCAAGCCCCTCGCTGATGCCCTCCACCTGGCACAGCTCCTCCTTCGTGGCCTCAAAAATTGCCTTTACGCTCTTGAAATGGCGGATCAGCGCCGCCTGCTTCTTGGGGCCTATGCCCTCGATGCTGCTTAGCTCGCTTTTGAGGCCCTCTTTGCCGCGCAGCGCTCTGTGGTGCGTGATGCCAAAGCGGTGAGCCTCGTCGCGCACATGCTGCACCAGGTGCAGCGCGTTGGACCGCCTGTCCAGCACGATGGGCTCGGCGCGGCCTGGCAAATAAATTTCCTCAAACTTTTTCGCCAGGCCAAACATGGGCACGTTGCCGCCCGCCTCCTGCATGGCGCGGTGGGCAAAAAGCAGCTGCTCCGGCCCGCCGTCGATCAAAATGACATCCGGTAGCTTGGAAAAGCTGCCCGTGGCGGGGTCCAGCCCGGCGGCCTCGCGGTCGTGCTTCTCCTTTAAGCCGTGGGTAAAACGCCTGCCTATGACCTCCGCCATGGAGGCAAAGTCGTTCGCGCCTTCCACGGTTTTGATGCGGAAGATGCGGTACGCCTTCTTGTTGGGCACGCCGCCCTCGAACACCACCATGCTGGCCACGCTTAAAATGCCCTGGGTATTGGAAATATCGTATCCCTCAATGCGCAGGGGCAGCGTGGGCAGGCCCAGCGCCTCCTTTAGCTCCAGCATGGCCTGGCGGGTGCGCATGTCCTTTACAAGGGCGCTCTGGCGGTGCTTAAGCAGCGCGTCCTCCGCGTTTTTCAGGGCCAGGCGCACAAGCTCCGCCTTGTCGCCGCGCTGGGGAACGGCAAGCGTTACCGCGCCGCCGCGCCGCTCGCGCAGCCAGCGCTCCAGCTCGCCGATGGGCTCAGGCAGGGCCTGCGCCAGCACGTTGCGGGGGATGAGATGCCCGTCGTCGTAATACTGGGTAAGGAAGTTCGCAAGAAGCACGTCCGGCTCCTCCGCGCCGCAGTTTTCCAGCAGGAAGGCGCGCCCGCCCTCGATACGCCCGGCGCGTATGTGCGTCAGGTGCGCCATGGCGTCCTGCCCGTCGCGGGCCACGGCCAGCACATCCTGCTCCACATCGCGGGTTTGGATGGCGTGCTGCTCCTCCATCAGCTGGCGGATATCCGCGATTTTGTCGCGCAGGAGGGCGGCCTGCTCGTATTCCATGCGGTCGCTGGCCTGATGCATTTCACACGTAAGCTCCTTGAGCAGCTCGCCGCTGTCGCCGTTCAAAAAATCAATCACGCGCTTGAGGATGGCGTTGTACTCCGCCTCGCTCACCTTGCCCGCGCAGGGTGCCAGGCATTGGCCGATCTGATGATGCACGCAGGGCCGGCGCGGCGTTTTCAGCGGCAGCGACAGGCTGCACGTGCGTAGCGGAAAAAACCGGCGCACCTCGTCCATCACCTGGCGCACCGCCGTAGCGCCTATGTAGGGGCCAAAGTACTTAATCCCCGGTTCCTGCTTATCCATGTTGCGCGCCAGGGTCAGGCGGGGGTAAGGCTCGTTCAGGTTTATGCGCAGGTAGGGGTAATGCTTATCGTCCTTAAGAAGGATGTTATAAAACGGCCTGTGCTTTTTGATGAGGTTGCATTCCAGGGTGAGGGCTTCAAAGTTGGTTTGGCACAGCATGAGGTCAAAATCGTCCACGCGGGCCACCATGGCCGCCACCTTGGGCGTGTGCGAGCCGTGAAAATACTGCCTTACGCGGTTTTTCAGGTTTACGGCCTTGCCCACGTAAATGATCTCTCCCTGGCTTTTCATCAGGTAGCAGCCGGGGCTTTCCGGCAGCATTTTGATTTTATATGATAATGTTTGGTTCATCGTTGCATCGCGCGCCCGCGCCTTCGGCACGTTCGCGCTTCTTCCTTCCCATGATTGAGTTCGCGCGCCTGCGCCTTCGCCGCGTTCGCGCTTCTTCCTTCCCATGCCCGTGCGCCGCTCCCTTCCGGGCAGGGGCCCTCCCCTGCCCTTCGGCCGCCGTTACCTGCGCTCCAGCATTGCGGTCAGGCGGCCCCACAGGCTACCCAGCAGCAGCCCGGCCAGCCCGGCGCACCAGCCCAGCAGCTCGCGCAGGAAGCGCAGGCGAATCAGCTGGGGCATGCGGTATTCCGCAACAGTCGCCGGGGTTTGCCAAACGTTCCAAAACGCAGTTTGAATGTCCTTTGGCTCCACCAGCACGGCGGGCACCCATTCCGGGAAGGTATACACCGGTTCCACCAGCTTCACAAACACGCCCGCCAGCGCCGCCGCGCACGCGGCATAGCCCACAAGCAACAGCAGGCAGCGCCACAGGGCCCATCCCAGCAGGCGCGTGGCATACTGCTCCTGGATGCGCTCGCGCCAGCGCGCCGCAAAGCGCCCAAAGGCCCAGTTCATTCCCTTCACGCCATACAGCGCCGCTGCGCCCAGGCATAGGCATACCAGCAGCCTAAGCGGCATGGCCGCGTTCATTTTTTCCTTCACAAGGCTCACCGTGGTGCCCTCGCCCAGCTTGGCCGCCTCCGCCTGGAACACAGGCCAGCCGCCCGCGCCCTTAACCGGCCTGGCCTCATACACCATGGCGGTTAAGGTCACGCCGCTTTTTTCCAGCGCGCGCAGGGGCACGTACAGCGCGTAGTCTACGCCGTCGCCCACCTGCTTGCCCGCCTTTATCACGCCCACGATGCGATATGCCTGCCCGTCCAGCACAAGCTTTTCGCCCAGCGGCTCGGCATACTGGAACAGTGCCACGGCCAGCTGCTCGTCCACCATGGCCACCCGCTCGCCATAGGTGCATTCGTCAGGGTACAGCTGCCTGCCGTTAAGCAGCACCGGCTCATGCAGTTGAAAATAGCTCTTTTCCACGCCCACCAGCCGGGCGCTTACGCTTTTGCCGTCCTCAACGCCCACGGCGGCGGGCTGCGCCACCGCATACAGGGCGCCGCCCTCGCACGCGCCGTCCAGCGGGGTGGAAAGCCCTTCCGCGGCATAGCGCGTCTGGCGCAGCCAGCTATTCTGCGGCTTTTCCCCCTCGGCGGCGGATACCGGCGCGGGCGCGGGCCACACATGCTGGAACGTATCCGGCACAGCCCGCACGGCAAGCCAGCCCCAGGCCATCGCCGCCGCCAGTATTGCCAGCATTACCAGCGTACCCCGGCGCTTCCTCCACAACGCTTTCAGCATAACCTACTCCACATACTCCATCACGGGCTTGCCGTCCTCCACGGTGCGGTCCGCCCGGTCGATGATGCTCTGATAGCTCAAATCCTCCTGTATGCTCACGGCGGTGTCGCCCCGGTCAATCACGGTAACGGCGGTCTTTTTGGCCTTCATGCCGCCGGAGGATAAAAAGCCGCCGTAGTTGCGCTCCGCCACAAAGATATACTCGCTGTCCCCCTCCGAGCGCAGGGCCGAAGCAGGGATGATGGTGGCGTTTTTGCGCGCGCGGAATACAATGTTTACTTCCATGCCGTCATCCTGCAAAAGCTTCTGCATGCCGCCCGCCGTGCGCAGGATTTCTTCGGTCAGCTCTATCTCGGCATACCTGCGCCCGTCGGTATCGTCCACCACGGCGTTCACCTTGGTTTTGTAGGTATCGTAATCGCCGGCGACCTCCACCTTCGCGCCCTCGGAAACCTCCTTTTTCAGGTCGGTGATATCCGCGCGCAGGATGGGCATATCCTCCTTTTTGGCGATGGTATACGCGCTCTTTTGGCCGTCGTAGGCGTCCCCGCTTTTCAAATCCAGCGCCACCACATAGCCCGCGCTTGTGGCCGTCACCGTGCTAAGCGCCTGCTTGGCGTCCATCAGCTCCACCATCTGGTCGCTCATCTCGCGCATCTCGTCCACCAGCTTGTTGCGGTCCTTGATGTAGGTGAACACCTCGTCCTTCACCTTGATGTTTTTGTTTTCGTAGCTGGCAAAGAAATCCGCGCGGGCGGTGTCAAAGGCCTCCTTGGCGGTAGCCGCCGCGCGTATCAGCGCCAGGGTTTCGGCGCCGGCCTTTTCCTTAGCGGCCTTGGCCTCCCACAGGGATTGGTCAAAGGTAAGCTCGATACCTTCGGCAGCCGCGGCCAGGCGCGCCTTGTTTTCCGCGTCGCCCAGCGCGTCCTGCTTTTCAATCATCAGGGCGTACAGGTCGTTTTGCATGCTCTGCTTGGAGTTTTTGCGGTTTTTGATGTCCAGGTCAATCAGCTCCTGCGCCTTGTCGTTATACTTTTTGAGCAGATCGTCCTCTTTGGACTGGTAATCGTTCACCGTGGCGGTAAACAGGGTGTTCCCCGCCTCCACAAACAGGCCGGGCTTTACGTATACCTTGTCCACGGTAATGGGATAGTCCTTGGCCTTGTTGAGCGTAACCTCCGTTTCCACGGGAAAGTAAGGCTTTGCCTGCACGGCGATTTTTTGCTCGATACGCCCGGTGGTAGCCTGCGCCAGCTTCACCTTGGGCGTGGTGATGGTTTGCACCGTGCGCGAAAAGTACATGCACACCGCCACAACCACCGCCAGCCATACCAGCGCCTTGAGCGCCTTGGACTTTTTCGTCATTTGAACGTATCCCTCCTATTTGAGCTCGCTAAGCTGCACGCCCAGCAAAATATCATCCTGGAAGTAGATATACACAAGCAGCATGGGCAATAGGTACAGCGCCGCGCCCGCAAAGGCCACGCCTGTGGAATCGGTATTGATCTGGTTAAACATCACGCTAAGCGGCTGGCGGCTTTGGTCCGTCAGGTACACAAGGGGCTGCTCCACCATGTTCCAGCTATCCGCAAAGCTAAGCGCCGCCGCCGCGCAAATGATGGGGCGGCAAACCGGCAGCATCACATGCAGGAAGCAGCGGAAGGTGCCCGCGCCGTCCATCTGCCCCGCCTCTACGATCTCGTTAGGGATGCCAATCATGAACTGGCGTATCAAAAACAGGTAAAACGGCGAGAATACCATCGGCAGGATCACGGCCCAGGGCGTATTGAGCAAGCCCAGGGCGCGCAGCGTCATCACGCTTGGGGCCATGGTAACCTGGAAGGGCAGCACCATCAGCACCAGCACCAAAAAGAACAGCGCGTCCCGCCCACGAAAGCGGAAGCGGCTCAACGCATACGCGGTCAGGGGTATCACCAGCGCCTGCCCCAGCAAAATGGCCCCGGCATACAGAACGCTGTTGCAAAACAGCTGTAAATACTGGGGTTCCTCAATCAAAATGGTGTAATACTGCCGAAGGCTCACCTGCGCGGGCGAAAACAGCACGTCCATCCATTTTCCGCCATCGTAGTTGCCGCGCTGCCCCAGATAGGCCGAAATCTCGCTCTTAGGAAAGAAGGAGTACAAAAACGTGAACACGATGGGCAACAGCATTACCAGCGCGATTGCAAACAGCAGCGCAAAGGTAACCGGCCTTGCCCTGCGGATAAGCCTGAGGGTGCGGCGCACGCTCCTTGCGCGCCGGCCCCTTTTGGGGGCGTAAACGGTTTGGGCCATCGCCATGCTCCTTTCCCCTAGGCGGTTTCGCCCTGGCGCACGCTCTTGGTGCGGTACATCAGCAAAAACAGCGCGATCACAATGACCGCAAAGCTGTAAGCGGCGGTGGTCACGTCCTGATAATCCAGCTTTGAAAACTTGTTATTCATATAATGCTGCAAGGTATAAATGCTTTCATCCGGATAGGCCCCGCCAATGAAATAGACTTCCTTAAAAATCTTGAACGCGTTTACAATGGCTAGCACCAGCACCAAAAATGCCGTGGGCAGCACCTGCGGCAGGGTGATGGATATCTCCCGCCTAAGCCAGCCCGCGCCCTCCAGGCTCGCATACTCGTACAGGGATTCGGGCACGGCCTGCAACGCCGCGGTAAAGATGACCACGCTGAAGCCCAGGTTCTTCCAAATGTACAAAAGCACAATCGGCACGCGCAGCGCGCCGCCCTCCAGCCAGAACACGCGCCCCTGCCCCAGCGCCACAAACAGCCGGTTCACCACGCCGCCGTAATCAAACAGCAGCAGCCAGATAATCAGCATGGCGGAGGAGGGCATCAAATAAGGCATCAGCAAGGCGTTGCGGAAAAAACCGCCGCCCGCGATGGGCTTGCGCAGCATGCCCGCCAGCAAAAAGGACAGCACAAAAATCACCGGCGCGCACAGAAGCGAAAGCTCTATCGTGTTTTTCAGCCCCAGCCTAAAGACCTCGTTTTGCCACACGCGCTGGTAATTGGAAAACCCAACAAAGCGGTTATCAATGCTGCCGTCGGTCAGGCTGAACCAAATGCCCCACACAAACGGCACCAGATAAAAAGCCAGCAGCCCAATCAGCCCCGGCAGCAAATACAGCCACACAGACCTTTTGCGAAACATACCTTCCTCCCCCAGGGGCGCCCCTGAACCTACGCACTGCGCGCCTTTGGCGCGCGGGGACGGGGCAAGCGTTTGGCGTTGCAAAGCATACCGCCGGAGGGCGGAAAGCCCTCCGGCTCGCTTGGCGGCGATGGCTGCCAAGCGGCTTGGGTGGGAACGGCCCGCCTTCGCGGGCCGGCCTGCGCCTTCCCTTGCGAACGCGGTATTTCCCTTTCCCAGCCGCAAGCAGCTCCTACCTATCCTCCAGCTCCATCAGCTTCACACGCTGGTCCAACTCCTTCACAAGCTGATCCAGGCTGATAGCGCCCTCCATATACTGCATCAGCAGCTTGTTGGCCTCGATGCTGGCCGAGGCGTCGGCATTGATAAACACGCTCTGCCCGGTAATATGCATAATGGGCGCTACCTGCTCGCGGAACTGCGCGATTTGCTCCGCCGTTACATCATAGCGGTATTCCTCCCAGCTTTCAAGGCTTTCGTTCAGCCATTTCAGCTCCTCCTCAATCTCGGCCCTGTTTTCCTCGGAGGCGGTTTCCAGACGCTTCTGCGCGTTCTCAATGGATTTCTGGATGTCCTGCTTGTTCTTTTCGTAATAGCTGTTTTCCACCGGGTCGTTATGGCTGGGGAACAGGGTGATATTCGCGCTGGCCTTTTCCAGGTTGTTCAGGTAGTTTTTCACATACAGCATGGCCTCGTTCATGCGCTTGGTGCGCGGGTTCACCACAAGCACCTGCATGGTCATGGCCACAAAGGGCTCGCCGCCCTGCTCCATAGCCAGGTACAGCGGCTTGTACTCAGCGCTGCCCATCCTGTTGAAATACCCCACCGACATTGTGGTGGAAAACAGCGCGTCGTAATGCCAGTAATCGCCTTCATCGCCCTGGTTGCTGGCGATCTCGTCAAAATCAATCGCGCCGAAGCTTTCCATCAGGCTGCGAAACACCGGCGTATCAAAGCGCAGGCTTTCGCCCCGCTTTTGCATGTAGGCGATGTAATTGTTAACCAGCAGGGAATACAGCATCATATTGGCCTGGCTGTAATCAAACAGGGCGATATCGGGGTGATCCTCGCCGTAATCATATACCCAGTTGGCGATAAAATCGTAAAGCTCGCCAACGGTTTTGGGCAGGTCGTCCTCGGTAAGGCCCAGCTCCTCCCACTTTTCCATGTTTACGCCATAGCAGTTGCCGTACAGGCCCACAGGCACGGCGTACAGCTTGCCATCCTGCGTCAGGGGCTCAAGCAGGCTGGGATACATTTGGTTCGCAATGTCCATAAGCTCCTTGTCGCCGCTCAGGTCGGCGCAATAGCCCTTCTGCATCAGGCGTTCCACGGGCATGCTGCCCATGCTTAGCAGTAGCACGTCAAAGGTTTCGCTGTCGGACACCATGGCCTGGGTCAGGCGTTCGATATCGTTGGTGTATTCGCCGCTCACATCCACGGAAATATCCGGGTAGTTTTTCAAAAAGCTCTTATGCGCATCGGTGCCGAACTCGCCAAAAATGGTAAGCGCGCCGTTTTTCAGGCTTTCGCTGTCTAGCTTGAGCACGCTTAGGCCGTCATAGGAGCAGCTTACATAATAGCCGTCCACATACAGGTTGGCATAATCGTTCATACCGCCGTACATGCCCTCGCCCGTGTAGGCGCTGATGCGGGTTTTGCCGGTAGCTACATCCAGGCCCATCACGCGCGAGCCGTCGCGGTAATACAGCGTGCCGTTGCCATAGCACACGCCGCCGATGGTATAGCCGCCCATGGCGCTATCGGTAGGGATATCCGCCGGGGAGGCGACGGCGTCCTTTTCGGGGTCAAACGCGCCGTACTGCGCAGGAGCCGTGATATCGTCGCTGCCGCTTACGGAATAGGCGGCCGTGCGGTCATACAGCAGGGCCATGATTTGCCCGTCCCCGGCGGGGGCGAGCGCGCTAAGCTTGGGGCAGGCGAAATCCTGCTTCTGCCCGGTGGTCAGGCTGATGCGCCCGGCCACGGATGCGGGCATCCCCTCGCCGTAAAGCAGTCCGGTATAATACAGCCAATCGCCCTGGCAGAAAAAGCTGTTCAGCTCCGCCGTATAGGAATAGCCCTCCCCCGGGACCTCCCCGTTTAACGAGGAGGTATCCAGCGCGGGCCCCTCCAGCTTTACCGGGGCAAACGCGCCGCTTTCATCCAAAAGCCGCCACACCTCGCCCGCGGCGGTGCACAGGCCGTAGGGCTCGCCCTGCCAGGCGAACAGCCTGTCCAGCCGGGCCTGGCCCTCCTCGTCCGGCACGGGGGCTTCGCTGTACCCCTGGGTGTTCATCACCTCGCCAAGGACAAGTTCCTCGTTTTTATCAACGGGGCGGGTGGTCAGCATCCCGCCCTGGTGCAGCAGGTATAAAGAGCCGCCTATGGCGGTTACGGCTGTAACCATATCGTCGCTATCGCTGCTGTATACGGTAACAGCGCCGGCTCCCGCGCCAATCATCACGGCGGAAGCGCTTGTGCCAAAGCAGCAAAACAGCGTTGCCAATGCCAAAAGAAGGGAAAGCGCTCGTTTCATCATTGTCTATTGATCCTCCAGCATCATCATTCGCACCCGCTTGTCTACCTCGCGGATGAAGGTGTCCATGTCGATGGCCCCGCTGTTGTACTGGTCAATCTGCGTGCGCAGCTCGCCGCCGGTTTCGCTGCCCCAGTCGGTAAGCGGGGTTTGGCGCGTTACATAGATATACGGCGCAATCTTTTCGCGGTAGGCGGCAAGCATTTCGGCCGTTACGCTCATGCGCTCCTTTTCCACTTCCTCAAGGTAGCCCTCTATCCGCTTGCGTTCCTCCCGCAGGGCGGCCTTTTCGCTTTCGTCGGCCTTTTCCAGGCGTGCGTCCAGCTCCTTAATGTTTTCCTCATAGCTTAGCTTGGTGATTTCATAATACGGGTTGGGCACGGGGTCGTTCTCATCGGGGAAGAGCATCACGTTTTCCCGGGCCGCGTCGTACTGCTTCACGTACTCCGTCAGATACAGGGCCGCCTGATCCATGTGCGCGGTACGGGGATTGACGATCAGGATGCTCATATCCATGGGAATGATGGGCTCCATCCCCTCGTCCAGCGCCAGCACCAGCGGGCGCATTTCCTCATAGCCAAAGCTGCGGGGCGAAGCGCTCATATACAGGCTGAACAAGCCCTGCTTTTCATAAAACTCGTCCATGGCGTCGCCTTCCCAGGCGGCGTCGCCAAGCTCGGCGTAGGGGTCCAGCTCCGTAAAGTCAATGGCGTCCAGCGCGGCAAGCAGCTTACGCATCAGCGGCGTATCAAACTGGATCACCTCGCCCGCGCGCATTTGCAGGGCGATATACTGCGCCATGATTTTTTCAAAAAGCTCGTTGCGCATCATGGGGTTGTCAAACAGCGCGATGTCCTGATGCTCCTCGCCGTAGTCGTAATAGAAGTTGGCGGCAAAGTCCAAAAGCTCCATATACGTGGAGGGCAGGTCGCCCTCGGTAAGGCCGAGGGTTTCCATAACCGTTGTATTTACGGAAACAATGCCGCCGCTTATGTCAACCGGCACGCCATAAAGCTTGCCGTCGCGGTACAGCACATCCCTGACGGCACCGTCCATGCGCTGCACAACGGCTACCAGCTCCGGGTAGCCGCTCAAATCGGCGGCGTAGCCCTTTTGAATCAGGCGTTCCACGGGCGTGTTGCCCACATCCAGCCTGAGCACGTCCACGGTATCCTCCCCGCTTACCATGGCGGCGGTAAGCTGCTCCATGGTGCCATAATAGGTATCGCTCAGGGTAACGGGCAGCTCCGGGTGCTTTTCCACCACGGCGGCGTGCTTATCGGTGCCGCCCTCGCCGTAAACAACCAGCGCACCCTCGCTTATACCGGGCGCGTCCAGCGCCCGCACGTACACGCCCTGCCAGCTTTCATGCACAATCATGCCGCCGTCCAGGTAGGCCAGGGCTTGCTCCTGCCATACCTGCATGGGCAAATAGGCGCTCACCCTGGCCTCGCCCGTTACGCCGGGCAGGGCGTACACAACCGCGCCGTCCGCATAATAGGCGGTATCTGCTTCCGCGCTGTACACAAGGCTGCTCAGGCTGGTTTTGTCCGTTTTTACCAGCGTTTCCAGCGTGTCCGCGGCGGCGTCGTACCGGGCGATTTCAACAGGCGCGGACGGCTCGTCCGGCTTTACCTCCGGGCTTACCAGCGCCAGCATCGCGCCGTCCTTATAGGGGCACAGGGAGAAGATGGTCTTTTCCTTTGCCTGGCGCAGCATTTCACCCGTGTTCAGGTCGTACTGGGTAATCAGGTACTGGCTGCCGCTGGCCGTATAAAACACACCCAGCATGGTAAGCACGCCGTCCCTGGCAAACACGTTTATGAGGGTCGCCATTTCCTCATAGCCGTTTTCCTTATTGTTCAGCGAGGATACGTCCAGCTTGCACACGGGCGTAACGGCGGCCGTTCCGTGCGCGTCCACAAGGTGCGTAACGGCGGCCCGCATATCCTCGGGGTAGCTGTAATCCAGGCCGTAAAGGCTTTCTCCGTCGCTGAACAGGCGGTTCACAACCGCCTGCCCGTTATCCCCGTCCCCCTGAAAATAAGTGCTCAACCCCGTCAGGATCACCTCCGGGGCCTCCATGCCGGGCTTCCAGCGCTCAAGCGAAGCGTCCCGCCGCCCAGGACGGTTGGCGGTTGTAAGCAGGTACAGCGTATCGCCCGCCACGCCGGTGGCCGTAAGCGAGCTGCCGTTTATACTGGCATAGTCGTTGGTAGCGTAAAAGTTGGCGTTCACGCCCTCCGCCAGGGCGGCGGGCATAAGCAGGCACAGCGCAAGCGCCAGGCAGGCCGCGCGCCAAACATGGGATTTCATTTGATCTTCCCTCCTTCTGGGGCGCGCATGCGCGTCCCGTTTGATAGAACGTTTCCATTGGGCGTTTTCTTCCTGAATTTGAAATTCATGCCGCCCCGCTATCCTATCGCGTAAATTTCTACTTTCTATCTACCCTCAGGGCTGGTAGTAGTTTACAATCTTATCTACCCTGCCGCTTGCGCCCAGGTGGTATTCCAGCACCCACACCTTGCTGGTGGAAATTTGGCAGGAATATTTCACCGTGCGCGTACCGTCGTCATTCACAAGCACCTGGCCCACATCGGGATAGTCGTAATACAGGCCGCGCGTGCCGTTGGCGGCGCGCAGCTGGCCAAAATCCTTATACACGGCGGCAATCTCGTCCTCGGTGCTGCCAAAGCCCACGCCGCGCGGCGCGGTGGCGATCTGGCGGTTCATCTCCACGCGCACCACCTGCCAGGCGCCGTTTTCCAGGATGAATACGGCATAGCCCCAGTTGTAATCCAAATGGCGCGCCTGGTTTGCAAGGCCCAGGTAGGTGGTTTCCACCTCGCGAACCGGCTTGCCAAAGGCGGCGGTAAACTCGTCTATGGAGGTTTCGTTCAGCTTAAAGCCGCTGAAGGTATCCGCCTCCCGGTATTTATTCAGCGGGTCGGGCTTGACAAGGAACTTGTAGCTCACCTCCAGCATCGTGCTCATTTTGCCGTACTGGTTTACGCACACAGCCTTGAGCGTTACGCGGCCGGAGGGTAGCTGGATGGGCGTTCCATCGTATTCCGGGCTTTCCTCCGTGGGGGTGGAGCCGTCAATGGTATAGTAATAGCGGTAATAGCTGGCGATCTCCTCGGCCTCCTTGCGGGTTACGTCCTGAAGCTCGCCGGGGCGCAGGCTTACCTCGCGCTTGGTTTTGTAGGTGGCGGGGGCCAGGTTGCACTTGGGCGCAGGCGGCGTGGGATAATAAAAGGTATAGGAAACGCGCAGCTCGTCGCTGACCAGCTTGTCGCTTACGCACACGGCGCGCAGCGTCACGCTGCCCTCCTTAGGGATAATCTGCCCGTTCTCGCACAGGGTCCCCTCCTCGGGCAGGGCGGCCCCCTCATCCACAGTATAGTAAATATCGTACCCCTGCGGCGATGTGAGAGCGATGTTCTCCTCCATCTTGCTGATTTCGTAGCGGCCGGCGGCCAGGCTGGTTTCCGGCATTTGGGGGATATATTCCTTGCGCTGCAAGCGGTAGGTTTCGCGGTCGGTATTCTGGTAGGCGGTCAGCATCATATCCGCCGCCTCGGGCCCGCGGTCCTGCGCCTGGTACATGCGAATCAGCGCGGTGTAGGCCTCGCTGCGGAAGGGGCTGATATCGTTTGCCAGCCGCAGGTACAGCGCCTCGGCCTGGCCGTCCTGTCCATCCAGCTCATAGGCGTTGGCCAAAAGCAGCAGGCCGTCGTAATTTTCAGGGTCTACCACGTCGCCGATGCGGAAGCATACAATGGCCGCCTGAACGTCGCCCGCGTCCATATACTCCTGACCAGCCAGCCAGTACGCCTGGGGCGATACGCCGCCCCATTGCTTTAAAAGCGCCTCGCGCTCCTCCTGCGCAAGGGGGTCCTTGGTATTCTGCGCCAGGGCGAACATGCCCTCCGTGGCCGCAAGGGTGTTGCGGCGCGCGGCGGCGCGCTGGCCGCTGTCGCTGCGGCTCATATACACGTAGAAGGCCGTTCCCGCGACCATCGCCACCAGCGCCACAGCCACGCCGATAAGCATCCAGTTCACATGGCGCCGCTTGACGGAATGCACCCGGACATGCTTGCTTTTCACCGACGGCACACGGCCATGCGCGTTTACCGGCACGCCGCGCCGGGTATCCGGGCGGCTGCTGCCACGCCCGCTTTGATAGGCAGGCGCGGGCTTGCGCCTGGGGGCGCGCCGTTCATCCGCCGCCGGCAGGGCGGAAAGGTCGTAATCGCCGTATTCGCGCATACGGCCCTGATCCGATGGCAGGGTAGGCGCGGAGGCGCTCACCCGTCCCTGGCGGATGGCGCGCACGCCGGTATCCTGCCCGGCGGCGCCGGCATAGCGGCCCAGATAGGTGCCGCAGTTATCGCACGTAAGCGAGCCGTCCGGCATGGAATGGCCGCAATGCTCACAAATCATAGGGTACCTCCTTTGGAAAACGGGCTTACAGGCCCGCGCGGTTGTTCACGGGCCGGTCGTTGATGTAAAGCTCAAAATGCTGGCCCAGGAACTCCGCCGCCTGCTCGCACATCACAATGCGGGGCATATAAATGCTCAAATACTCCAAAACGCTGGAGGAATCGTCCATTTTCAGCTCCTGACGGATGATCCTGCGCTTGCGGTCCACCGTGACGCTGTTTTCCTGGATGGCGAAATTGACGCGGTCGTGGATGTCGTTCAGGTCGGGCTTGCCGTGGCGCACGCGGCTTTTATGCGCGTCGCTTTTATCGGCGATGGCCAGCGCGGCGGACACGGCGCTGCTTACCGTGCCGCTTTGCTCCTCATGGTTGCCCACGGCGGTGATAATCTCCATTACATCGGCAATTTCCATGCCCGCCTCCCGCAAAATGGGAAAGAGCAAAATGGCCCCGTTGGGGCCATGGTCGTGCCGGTTGATGCTGTTGCCCACGTCGTGCACCCAGCCGGCGATGGCCGCCAGCTCGATTTCGCGCTCGCTGTAACCAAGGCTTTTTAAAATGCCGGAGGCGGTACGGCTTACGTAGCCCAGATGCCGGGGGCCGTGATCGGTATAGCCCAGGGTTTCCAGATAGCGGTTGCCTGCGCGCACAAGGGCTTTGATGCTTTCGTTCTGTTTGATTTCTTGAAGCGTAATCATTGAAAATCCTTTCTTTGTTTTGCGGTTTGGCCGCTGCGGCCCGCAGGAAAGGCGCGCCCGCCCAAGAGGGCCCAAACGCCTGCGCGCCCCATGGCGCGCAGCCCGGGGCCCAGGGGGTCACCCCCTGGACTCAGACTGCCGAGAAACCCCAGGGAGGTTCGGAGGGCCGCAGACCCGCAACCTCAATCGTCGTTCTGGCCACTGCC
>OLGB01001952.1_pt1 | contig 23386 bp, 24 predicted proteins | sample 1605691 | NCBI WGS metagenome assembly OLGB01 (sample SAMEA3888925, study PRJEB22519) | human gut metagenome | biome: human gut; feature: human-associated habitat; material: faeces | place: Denmark | collected 2010 | reverse complement strand
GACATACTCCCCGGAAGTTACCTCCTTGCGGAGCAATCTCCCGGTTCATCGCAGGTGCGCGGCGCAGGGCATGACCCTCCCGTCGCGGACTTACTTATAATATAAGAAACGGTCCGCGATGTCAAGAGGATTTTCTCTGTTTTTCATGAAATTTTCAAGTTTTTTTCAGCAGGTCTGCCGGAGCGGAACTTTCCCCCATTTTTTCCGTTTTTCGGTAGCCGGAGAGGGAAAAAACCGGCGCGGGAGAGAGTCCCCGCGCCGGCTTGCGGTATTTCGGATCGATCAGTAGGCCACGCCCCAGTAGATGTCGGTGGTACACTTCTTGCCGCACACGGGGCACACGCCCTCGGTGCCGGACTGGGCCAGGGGCATGCAGCGGGAGCTGACGCCCGCCCGCTCCTTCATGGCCAGCTCGCACTCCAGAGAGCCGCACCACTTGGACCGGAGGAACCCACCTTTGCCCTCGGCGATGGCCTTGGCCTCCTCAGGGGTGGAGATGTCGAAGGTGTTCTCCTCCCGGTTTTTCAGCGCCATGGCGAACATATTGTCGTGGACGGCGTTCAGCAGGCGCTTGACGGTCTCCTCCAGCTCGCTCAGGGGCACGAAGACCTTCTCGCCGGTATCCCGGCGGGCGATGACGCACTGCTCCTTCTCCATGTCCTTGGGGCCGATCTCCACCCGCAGAGGCACGCCCTTCATCTCATACTCGGCGTACTTCCAGCCGGGGGAGTTGTCGGAGTCGTCCATCTTGGTCCGCACGCCCGCGGCCTTGAGCCGGTCCCGCAGGGCGTCGGCGGCCTCCAGCACGCCGGGCTTGTGCTGGGCCACGGGGATCACCACCGCCTGGATGGGGGCCACCCGGGGCGGCAGGACCAGGCCGTTGTCGTCGCCGTGGGTCATGATGATACCGCCGATCATCCGGGTAGAGACGCCCCAGCTGGTCTGGTGGGGATGGTGGAGCTGGTTGTCCTTTCCGGTGAAGGTGATGTCGAAGGCCTTGGCGAAGCCGTCGCCGAAGTAGTGGCTGGTGCCGGCCTGGAGGGCCTTGTGGTCGTGCATCATGCACTCCACGGTGTAGGTCTCCTCAGCGCCGTTGAACTTCTCCTTATCGGTCTTGCGCCCCCGGATCACCGGCATGGCCAGGTAGTTCTCCATGAAGTCGGCGTAGATGTTCAGCATCCGCATGGTCTCTTCCCGGGCCTCTTCCTCGGTGGCGTGCATGGTGTGGCCCTCCTGCCACAAAAACTCCCGGTGGCGCAGGAAGGGACGGGAGGTCTTTTCCCAGCGCAGCACGCTGCACCACTGGTTATAGAGCTTGGGCAGGTCCCGCCAGGAGTGGATGATGTTGGCGTAGTGCTCGCAGAAGAGGGTCTCGGAGGTGGGGCGGACGCACAGGCGGTCCTCCAGCTTCTCGCTGCCGCCCATGGTGACCCAGGCGCACTCCGGGGCAAAGCCCTCCACGTGGTCCTTCTCCTTCTGGAGCAGGGACTCCGGGATCAACACCGGCAGGTACACGTTCTCGTGGCCGGTCTCCTTGAAGCGCCGGTCCATCTCCGTCTGGATATTCTCCCAGATGGCGTAGCCATAGGGCCGGTAGATGAACATGCCCTTGACGGAGGTGTAGTCGATCAGCTCCGCCTTCTTGCACACGTCGGTGTACCACTGGGCAAAGTCCACATCCCGGGCGGTGATGGCGTCCACTTGTCTCTTATCCTGTGCCATTTCTCTCAAATCCTTTGCATCTTTTTATGGTTTGGCCCTCCTCCGGGCCTATTTCACTGAAGTTATATTGTATCGGCCGGAGGCGGAATTGTCAAGGCGCAGTCGGCCCACCGGGGGAAGAAACAGTCCCGAAGCAAAAGCTTCGGGGCTTCCCGCTCTCACAGCCGGCCGATATAGCGTTCCTCGCAGAGCTGCTGGGCCCGGATCAGCAACTCTTTTGCCTGTCCGAAGTTCTCCTGCTCCATCGCCCGCAGAGCATCGGTCACGGCGTTGAACAGCGCGTGATAGAGTTCCTCATACATTGTCTCCAATGCCGTACACCCCCCTGTAAAAAATCTCAGTAGATTTTCTACATCTTATAAAGCCATTCCAACAAAGATAGACTGGAGATGTCAAGTATCTCTTTCTGAGTCCAGGGGGTGCCTATGGAAAAATTCGGATCGGTGGAAATCCGGCTCGACGCGCTGATCCAAAAAAGCGGCATCAGCAAAAACAAGCTCTGCCAGCGGGCGGAACTCCAGCGCACACAGCTGAACAACTACTGCAACAACCAGATCTCCCGTCTGGATATCGATGTCCTGGCCAGGATCTGCACCGTTTTGCAATGTGAAATAGGAGACCTGCTGAAATTCATCCCGCCTGAAAACGAATAAAGAGCGGAACGCCAAATGTGCAATCCTAATAAGAAAACATTGTAGGGCGAGAGAGAAACGGTATAGCTTACGGCTATGCCGTTTCTTTCATTTATGCCGTGTATCAAAAACTTTCGAGATTTCCAGGATACCGATGCCCTTGTAGTAGATATCTACCTGCTGCCTGCGATTTACCTTGCTGTGCGGATCGGTCGCTGCGTAAATGACGATCTTCTCAACAAACTCATGCAGGATGTGGGGCGTCAACTCCGGGATTTCCGTATACCTGTCAACGATGGATAGAAACCTGTCAACATTAGCACTCTTGCTTTCAACTGCCTCGATTTCCTCACGGAGCAGAAGCACTTGATTTTTCAGGCCGCCTTGCTCGCCCTCATAGTCCTGGGACAATTTGCGGAAACGCTCGTCCGTGAGCTTGCCAGAAATGTTGTCCTCATACAGTCTCTTGAAAATGTTGTCAAGCTCTGCAATCCGCTTTTCAGCATCAGCCAACAATCTTTTCTTTTTGGCAAGTCCCTTGTTACGCTCCTTCAGGTCCATATCCATGACCATCTGAACAAACCGCTCTTTGTGCTGTCTCGCGAAGGAAACGATCTCCCGGAGGTTATCAAGGATCAATTCCTCCAGGATAACGGTTCGGATGGAATGGGTCTCCCCACACACATCTTTCCCTTTGCGATACCCGGAACAGATATAGTATTCCTGATCCCTGCGGAAACCTGTCGCCCTGCACTGATACATGATCGAGCCACAGTCGGCACAATACATCATGCCGGAGAACATCCCCATTTCTCCCATCTTTGTCGGGCGGCGCCTGGTCTGTCTTGCCAACCTTGCCGCATCGGCCATTGCCTCCGTCCAGATAGGTTCATGGGTATTCTCAAAGATGGCCCATTCACTTTCAGGGTTTTGGATGGTCTTTTTGCTCTTGTAGGATTTCTTCCGGGTTTTGAAGTTCACCGTATGGCCCAGGTATTCACGCCAGCGGCCCATCATATCCGCTATGGTGGAGGAGTCCCAAGCGTAGGGATCACCTTGTTTCTTGACATTGGTTTTCATCCCTTTGCTTTCGTAGTAGGCAGCCGGAGTAAGGATTTTTCTTTCCTTCAGCTTTCGCGCAATCTGTGAAGGCCCGAGACCGTCCATGATATAAAGGCCAATCTCATACATCACCTGGGCCGGTTCATCCTCCTTGATCCAATGTTTCGGATCGTCAGGGGATTTCATGTACCCGTAAGGCGGATTGCTTGTCAAATGCTCTCCGGCGTTTCCCTTAACTTTCATCACAGCTCGGATTTTCTTGCTGGTGTCCTTCGCATACCACTCATTGATGATATTGCGGAAAGGGGTAAACTCATTGTCGCCCTGGGCGCTGTCCACACCATCATTCACGGCGATAAAGTGAACATCGTGCTCCGGGAACATGATTTCCGTATACATACCCACCTGCAGATAGTCACGGCCGAAACGGGACATATCCTTGATGATAACACGTTTGACGATACCAGCCTCAATATCGGAAATCATTTCCTGAAACCCAGGGCGATTAAATGTCGTACCTGAAATACCGTCGTCAATGTAAAAGCGGAAGTAGGTATATCCATGTTCAAGAGCGTATTTTTGCAGGATTTTCTTCTGATTGATAATACTGTTGCTGTCGCCCTCCAGTTTATCGTCCTGGGACAATCTGCAATATAAAGCGGTGATTTCTTCGGCGCTCATAATTGCGTAAGGGAATTGAAGCGCGGCAGCGGTGTTTGACTGATAAAACATAATAACCTCCAATCTGGCAGTCAAACACGGTATGAAGTTCTACACTTATTTTACCGCGCTTTTTGGGTTTTGTCTGCCTATGGAGGTCAAGTTGTTATGGCTTTTTTTCGGACTTCGTCCTTGATAAGCCTTTCTATTTTAGAAACCACACCGTCTTTTGCCTGCTCAGGAAAGAAGGAATTGACGATGAAGGTTGTATTTCCGATTTTCTTTTCGCTCCGCACAGGCGGGGCATATTTTATATCTTTCTTTTCAAAGGTTCTATCTTCTTGCATAAATTACCCCTTTCATTATTTGCAAGTTGAATAACGAATAAAAGAGGCAAAACGGACGGCTGCTGGCACAGCTCCACGGGAGTCTCACCCCGGCCCATGCTTATGGGTGCGGCGCGCAATGCTTTGTGGGCGTTCAACGCGCGAGTATCTTTAACCTGCCTGTATGTCGTCGCCCGCAAGCTGCCACGCCTGCTTTGCGGCCTGGTGTGGGTCGCTCACTCCTGGGAGGTCATGGCGCACCGGCCGTATGGCTCGATACAGAACAGAATGTATCTGTCTGCCTTATACTGCACCGGAGGCCTCCCACCGGGCTTTCTTTTTCAAAGAGCATGGAGCTTCATTGCCGGACCATCGGGGCAAGGAAAGGGAGTGAAACTTGCCCCAACGGTTTTAGGCCGACAATACCTTGAAGCCCGTCACGATGCTGTGGATCAGCTTCGTTTCAAGCCTGAGCCGCATATCTTCATCGACATACAGGTATGTATTCCCGTATTCGTCCTTCAGCGGCCTGGTGGCAAGAGCCCGGATGTAATTCTGATAGTGAGCGACCACGGCGGCAAGGGCATCCTCGTCGCCGGCCACGGCTGCCAGGATCACAGGCACCGGGATAGGTTTCACTTGTCCGGCCATTCAAATCCCTCCTTCATCAGATACTCGCGCAATTCTTTCAGCGTGACAAGCCGCCGTTTGGATATGGTCTGACGGACGACATTCAGCCGCTCGCTAATCTCGCGATCACTCATACCCAGGAAGTAGGACAGTAGGATCACGTCCCGTTTGCCCTCCGGCAACTGCGCTATGGCCTCGGCCAGAAGATTGCCGGTCACGACTACCGGGAGACCCTGTACCTCAAAGACATGCTCGTCCATGAAATACTTGTCCCATGTGGCGGTCTGCTCCAGCTCGGAAGCTGTCAGCTCGTCCAGGGGCTTTTCCTGTTCCCGGCGGCGGGCGCATTCACGCTGAATACACCTTGCCTCGTTTTTCAAAACCGTGGTACAAAAAGCGCCAAACTGATTTTGAATACGCTGCTCATTGGAGTCTTTCATTTTCTCACCTCCCTTCGCGCCGCACAGGTGCGGGGTGGTGATTTCCTCCCTTTCGCCTCAGTAATCCAAGACTTGCGATTTTGGCAACCTGGAAAGGAAAGAAATTTTTATGAAAGGCTCCGCTGGATAGCGAAGGCTCGCATAAACAGAAAAAAGCGCCCGTCTGCAAAACGCAGACGGGCGTAAAGGAATTATTAAGAGTATTTACATGATTTATGTGTTCATAGTTGTGACCGGAATGACCCGATGGGGGAGCTACACTTTTTTTGACAGTTTATTGTCTGTCGGTTTATGTCGATAGCATTTCTGAAACACGGCGGCTCCCTCCATAAGCCGCCGTGTTTGTCAGCACCAGGACGTCATTCCTTTGGAGGACAAAAGAACGGCGGCCTTGATTTTTCAAAACCGCCGTTGTGTTCAAACAAAGCCAACCAACAAACAACGATTTTGTGTTATATGCGGTTGGCAGTCACATAATCTATCAAAAATGCAGAGCCAATAACCGCTTTTTAGTTGCGCGTTATCGGCTCTGCGTCTGTGCGTCTGGCTCTGTGATAACTAAAATTTTCAGATTTTTCACATTGATTAACATTTCCTTTTTGCACTTAGGGCAAAATAAAGGGAAGTTTTTTAATTCTGTATCCGAGCGCATTTTGATGCGTGTTTTGCTACTGCAAAAAGGACATAATAACCACTCAAAATCCCCTATCGAGGCATTATGTATCATTTTTCTTATCGCCACCCCCAACAATAATGTTCAAACTGAATTTACTGTTCTCTGCCTGCCCAGATTTTTTTGCCACAGTAACAGAAGTTCCATTATTTGTTGTAATAGATAATGTTAATGTATCACAGCTCCCCGCCACTGCTCGTGCACACTCCATGATCGTGCCATAGCCTGTCTGCCGTATCCTTCCAGTTCTCAGCATAGGGCGTGGTCTTGTCGCACAGGTGGTTGGCGCTCTCTGGACTTTGATAGTCTGTGTTCACCGCTCCGGTGTCTGCTACTATCTTCCGCAGCTTTTCCGGATTTTCCAGCATGGGACATGGACAAAGCATATTTTCGTTGAAGGGTTGTCCATCGTGATATGCCATGAACAACGGACTGCGAAGGACATCCAACAAAGCGACATCATGGATATTAGTATTAGAGTAATGAATAAACACACATGGCTCTACATCACCCTTGGCATTGATATGTAGATAACTCCGCCCTCCGGCGATGCAGCCACCTACATATTACGCATCATTCTGGAAATCAATACTGAAAATAGCCTTTGTCTGCCGGAAAGCTCGGATGCGGTGATACATTTCCTCCCGCTGCTCCGGGGTTGGAAGCAGTTCCAGCGCAGCGTCATTACCTACTGGCATATAGTGAAAAAACCATACAAACAGTGCACCGCTGTCGATCATTAGGTCAAAGTATTTTTCACTGCTCACATCCTCCACATTCCGGTTAGTGTAACAGGTGGAAACGCCGAAGGGCAGCTTGTGAGCTTTCATCCGGGCCATAGCATCCTGCACTTTCTGATAGATTCCCTGACCTCGCCGGCTGTCATTAGCTTTCTCAAAGCCCTCCAGAGAAATGGCAGGAACGAAATTCTTAACCCGGAGCATCTCATGACAAAATTCCTCGTCAATGAGCGTACCATTGGTAAACGCCAGGAACTCACAGTCCGGGTGCATCTCGCACAGTTTAATAATGTCTTTTTTCCGCACCAGCGGTTCACCGCCTGTGTAGATGTACATATAGGTACCCAGCTCCTTGCCCTGACGGACAATGGAGTTGATATCTTCCAAACTGAGGTTTAATTTATTACCATACTCCGCTGCCCAGCAGCCAGTACAACATAGATTGCAAGCGGAAGTAGGGTCGAGAAGGATAGCCCAAGGAATATTACAGCCATACTTCTCCTTTGCTTCTTCCTGAATGGCGCCTCCCTTTAGGCTGGCGTTAAACAGGAAATTTTGGAAGAACGCTTTGCGGACGCCGGGGGCAAGTTCATACAGTCGCAGGATTAGCTGATACCAATTGCTTTTTTCTTCAATAGCTTCGCGGATAGCATTACGTTGGCTGGAATACCAATCCTCAGGCGTATATTTATCGACCAATTCCATCAGTTTAGGGATATTTTCCTCTGGATTGCCCTCTATGTACTTCAGGGCTTGACTGACCGCAAAATTCTGCATAGCCGCTTTTATAGAGTTACTCATATGGCGTTCCTTTCTCCTTATTATGGAATGCTTTTTTCCCTCAATCTTACATTTCTCTGCCTGCCCATTTCTTTCTTGCCACAGCAATCGAAATTGCAACAATGACAGCCGCTAACAACAAAAAAGCAATATTGATTCCTTCTCTAGCTACCGCATAAACATCAAAATATTTCAGCGGCGTCAAGTAATACAACGCCGGAATTTCCAGATATTCAGCCACGATATAAATACCATAGAATCCCAGCAACAACCCTGCTCCCAGACGAATCGCTCTTTTATAGTTTTGGTTAATGCCAGATATCAAAAGAGCCAGGGCAAACAGTATGACCTCCGTTAAGAACAAGCCGATTGTAGTCGTAACAGCAGCCCCCTTTTGCTCCAGTCCTCCCAAAGGCAGGATGGAGGTAAAATAGTTGCACAATCCACTAAATACTGCAAGTATAAACAAATTGCACACACAGGCTAAAGCCTTTGCTTCAACGATTTTTTTTCGGCTCACTGGCTTTGTAAACAGATATTCCGCCGTTCCCTGCGACTTCTCTTTTGCAACACTGGAAATGCCAAGATAGACTGCATAACTGTAAGTTAGGATAGCTACCCAGAAATAAATGCAGCCGTACCAACCTAAAGCAGAATCCAGTTTTTCACCTATCCCGAACATAATCATAAGAATTTTGGGAAAGGCATTCATCATTTCCGCCAGTTCTCCAAGAGTGTTCCGCATTGAGAGGAATTCAAAATAAGCAAAGCAGCAAAGGAGCAGAACAATTCCCATCCAGATTAGCAAAAACTTCCTTGATAGACGCAATTCTTTTTTTATCAATGCTTTCATTCTCCTACCTCCTATGCCACAAATTTAATATCCCGCTTCATCAATACTGCATGGGACAGGATCAAAAAAGCCGCCACCAGAAAAATATACCAAATCAAGTAATCCCATTCATAAAATCTCAGCTTGTGTATTTCTGAGGGGTTGAAAAAAGAAAATGGAGACAGAAATCCAATCATACGATTACTTACCGTTCTGGAAAAGGCTGTGATGCAATATTCCAGGAATACAATTAAGCCTGCCGTCAATAGAGGAGATCGATTGTTTGGCTTGCAGCTTCCTAATAACAGCCCCAATGCTCCAAAAAACAAGGTAACAAGGAAAAAGGAGATTGCCAACAGGAAAAACTCTCCTAACGAAAATCCGGGCTTGAACAGTAGCATCGTTACAAGTGATGCCACAAGATAAGCGCCTCCTACTACACACACGCCGCCAAGCAAGCATTGTGTCTTTCCCCGGTAGATCATTCGACGTCCACAAGGTTTTGTAAACAAATATTCTGACGTATTTTCTGTACACTCTTTAGTATGCAGGGATAAGCCGAAGTGCATCCCGAAAATCCCACCAGCAATCATAAAAAAGCCAGTAAGAAATGAATACATTCCCAGCGGTTTCATCAATAGATCAAGAGACACCCCAACAGTTTCAAAAAAACCGCCTTGCGCAAAATTCTCTGGCAGAGAATCCGTCATTCCTATCAGACCGTAATAAACTGGTGTCATAAAGAAAATACAAACCGCAAGAACAATGGCCCAAATCAAGATGCTTTTTTTACTGCGTTTCCATTCATATTGAAAGACAACCATATCCCTATCCTCCTACTCGTAATAATGGAGGAATATTTCTTCAAGTGAAGGTTCCTCAATGAAAATATCCTCCAGTTTCAACTGGCGAAGTTTGTCCATGATGGTCATGGTGTTCCCGCTGAACATAAAGGATGCAGAGGTACATTCCTGCCCCTGTTTCAGATTTGCCACTCCAGGAATAGAGAAGAAGCCCTTCATGATGGGTTCCTTTGTGGTCAGTGAAATTTTTTTATATCCATTTCCACGAAGCTCCTCCATAGATTGAACATCTATCAGCTTTCCTTCCCGTAAGATTGCAACACGGTCGCACAGCTTTTGTACCTCACTCAATACATGGGATGACAAAAAGACGGTCATGCCCCTTTTATTTTCTTCTCGCAAGATTTCATAGAACGTCTGCTGGATCAGCGGGTCAAGTCCGCTGGTAGGCTCGTCCATAATGAGCAGTTTGGGTGAGGGCAGCAGAGCCGATACAATACCGACTTTCTTCTTGTTACCCAGGGACAAATCCTGTATCTTTCGTGACAAGTCCAAATTCAGCCGTTCTGCCAGTTCCTCCATCCTGCTGTTGCAATCCATACCGTACAAATCCGCTGTATACTGGAGCATTTCTCTAACTTTCAGATCATTGTAATAGCAGTTCTCGCTGGGTAGATAGCCCACGTCTTTTGCTATCTCAGCCGCATACTGTCCACAATCCAATCCAAAAATGGAAGCACAACCTCCAGTGGGCTTTAACAGTCCCATCAGAGTGCGGATTGTAGTAGATTTTCCGGCTCCATTTGGTCCAATAAAGCCGAAAACCTCTCCCGAATTGACTGAGAAACTAATGTTTTCGATTCCACGGTGCTTTCCATAGCTTTTTGTCAGTCCCTCTAAAACAATCATGGGTTCACTCATAGCAGATATTCCTCCTTATAAAAATTGTACTTCAGCATATGCAGAATGCTTTCAAATTCCGACATGATGCTGTCATAGTCGATTCCGTTTTCAAACCGGGACACGATCCCATCTGCCAATAGCATCAGCATCTGAAAAACCAGCTTTGCGTCCTCTGGACGTTTGAATTTTACGCTATCTTGTTCATGCAGAACCAATACTTCTGTAAATCTCTTACCTTCTTCCATTGCGGAGGTCAAAATGTCTTTTAAATCTGGTGACTGCTCTGTTGCGGCACTGCCAATAAAAGCCGCAATGTAAGGATTCTCTTTTAAATTCTTTACCTTCATTACGCTGGCTGCCCACACCCGGTCAAAAAAGTCTGCGTTTGCATCTAAGGTGCTCAGATCGTATGCTTGCTTCATTTGTGATGAGCAGTAATAAAACAGGTACTCGTAGAGGGCCTGCTTCGTTCCAAAATACTGGAAGATAGAAGCCTTAGAAATGCCAGCCGCTACGGCAATATCGTTGATGGATGCCTTTTCATATCCATGCTTTGCAAAACAGGCCAGAGCTGCATTGCGGATCGTTGTTTGCTTTTCTTCTGTAAGTGCCAAAAACTTATCCATTGCTGGTATACTCTCCTTTCTAAATAACCGATTCGGTCATTCAAGGCAGGTATATCATAAATAACCGATTCGGTCAATAGGATATTTTACGATTATCGTGAAATGCTAAGCCAAAATATGAATTATTTTAGCTATCGATAAGAACTGTGTGGACATATCCAGAGAGAAAGGTGAACAGTAAAATGTAGTAGGGTGAATGAATATGGCAAAAAGACCAGTACCAAAATATAATTTTAAGCCCTTCGGGGACGCAATCAAAGCGGCAAGGAACGGACGCAAGGAGTCCAGGAACAAGGTGGGAGACGAAATGTATCTCTCGCCCCGTTATCTTGCCAATATTGAAAATAAGGGACAACATCCAAGCCTCCAGATTTTCTTTGAGCTTGTTTCCCGCTATCATATCTCGGTGGATCAGTTTCTCTTTGAAGATCACGCAGACGGCAAGACCACAGCCCGCCGGCAGCTTGATACCCTGCTTGATGGCCTGAGTGAGAAAGAAATCAAAATCATCACTGCCACCGTTCAGGCTATGTTGGATGCCAGAGCGGAGGATGAAGAATGATGTTCCCGGCACAATTGAATATGGATTAAATGACGCTATGAATGAATACCGTTTGTAGCGTTTTTCTTTGCCCGGAAGGTAGCAAAAGTGAAGGTTTCGGTATTACATAGGTACGGGAAAAGAAACGATAGCAAGCACAGCAAGTGTAGCCACACTTGCGAATTTTCGGTTTAGGGAACCCCTTGCCCCTAAACACAAAAATTGCTTGCTGGGATAGTCCCAGACCCTTATGAGGAAACGGAGGCATACACTATGGCAAACCGCAAACGGCCCATCGTCCTGCGCTGCCCGGTGACAGCAGAGGAACGGGCCCTGATAGAACAGAAGATGGCCCAGCTCCATACAAAGCGGATCGGCGCTTATCTCCGCAAGATGGCGATTGATGGGTACATCATCCAGGTGGACACCACCGACATCAAGGAGATGACCCGCGCCCTCTCTGCCATCGGCCGGAACATCAACCAGATCGCCAAGCGGTTGAACGCCGGCGGCCCGGCCTACCAGGCCGACATGGAGGAGATCCGGGAGAGGATGGACCAGATATGGCAGTTACAAAGACGCATCCTATTAAGTCAACGCTGAAAGCGGCCATTGACTATATCTGCAATCCCGACAAGACGGACGGTAAGCTGCTGGTGTCCTCCTTCGGCTGCTCCGCAGAGACCGCCGACATCGAATTTGCCTGGACCCGCCGCCATGCCATCGACAAGGGCACGAACCTGGGCCGGCACCTCATCCAGGCGTTTGAACCTGGGGAGGTCACGCCAGAGGAGGCCCACCGGATCGGTATGGAGCTGGCGCGGGAGGTCCTGGGCGGCAAATATGAATTTGTCCTCACCACCCACATAGACAAAGACCACGTTCATAACCACCTGATTTTCAATGCGGTCAGCTTTCAGGACCACAAGCACTATCACTCCAATAAGCGGAGCTATCACTTCATCCGCCGCACCAGTGACCGGATCTGCAAAGAACACGGCCTGTCTGTCATCGTCCCCGGCCGGGACAAGGGCAAGAGCTACATCGAGCATCAGGCGGAACAGAACGGCACCAGCTACAAGGCGAAGCTGCGCGCCGCCATCGACCGGCTCCTGCCCGGCTGCTCTGACCTGGAGGACCTGCTCCGCCGCCTCCAGCGGGAAGGGTACGAGCTGAAACGGGGCAAGTACATATCCGCCAGGGCTCCGGGCCAGGAGAGGTTCACCCGACTGAAAACCCTGGGCGCTGATTATGCCGACGAGGCACTGACCGCCCGGATCGCCGAAAGGCCCAGGCCCTCCCGCCAGCCGAAACAGCGCACCGGGAAGCCCAGCCTGCTCATTGACATCCAGAACAATCTCAAAGCCCAGCAGAGTGCCGGCTACAAACACTGGGCGACCATCGAGAATTTGAAGCGGGCCGCTGAAACGCTGAACTTCCTGACCGAACACGGGATCTCCAGCTATGAGGAGCTGTCCGAGCGTTGCGACGGGGCGGCGGCCGCTACCGCCAAGGTGAAGGCAGACCTCCGGGCAACGGAGAAGGAAATGGAGCGGCTGACCCTCACCATGAAGCACGCTGCCACCTACCGCCAGCTCCGTCCCCTGTATGACCAATACCGCCAGTCCAGGGACAAGGAGAAATTCCTGCGGGGGCATGAGGGGGAGATCATCCTGTTTGAGGCGGCGGCAAGAGAACTGAAACGCCTGGACGCCGTACCCCTGCCTGCCACCCAGCGTCTCCGGGCCGAGATGGACGAGCTCACCGCCAGAAGGACCGCCCTGCAATCGGAATATAGGAAGGTCCAGCGGGAGGAACGGGAGTACGACACCCTCCGCCAGAATGTGGAGGCCCTGCTGGAAAAGCCGCGGGAGGCCGAACCGCAGAGACAGCGAAATAACGAGCTGGAATAGCGGCAGTTGTATGCCTTTACCAGACTTTTCAAAAACCCCTGGGCGCGTTTCAATTTTCCCGGTATAATGGAGGCAGGAATGGAGGTGCCGCCAATGACGAGAACCGAGGCCATCAAGGAATTTTTCAAGAAGGCAGTTTTGCCCGTCGCCATCGCCGGGCTGCTGTACTGCATTTTCAAATCCGCCTGCATCAGGAATGGAGAGCTGGATCTTCTCTGGCTCTGGATACTCTGCGGCCTGCCCTTCGGCATCCATCGGATGTGCGTCTGGATCGTGCCGGGCGGCGGCTCCCTGGGCGGCGGTGCCGCGCTGTTCGTGCTGAACTTCATCATCGGCGGCCTCATCGGGGGCTTCGTCCTGGTATGGCGCCTGCTGGTGGCGGCGTGGTATGTGCCCCTCACCATCTACCGCCTGATCGTGGGATAACCGCACTATGGAAATGTGGAAAACGGCCGCTCCGCCGATGGAAAACAGACATTCACGGCCCGATGGAAAAGCCGCCGGCTTTCCCACAGCCCGCAAACATCGTTTCCCACAGCTCCGCAAGCGTGACCGTTTACTCACATTCCCACAGCGCCTGCTACGGCGAATATCCTTCCTATCCTGTCCGATCCTGATTGAAAGAAAAAGAGAGAACAAAAAAGAAGCGGGAGCGTCACCCTCGGCTCAAACCGAAGGCGGCACTCCCGCTCTGCTATGAAAAAGTGTTCAAAACCGGGGCTTTGCACCCCTCAAATCGGAGGGGCACGCCCACATGGGAAATCATAAAGGCTACTCCCGAAAAAGCCGCCACAGGCGATTTTCCGTCCTATTTTCAACCCTTATCTCTGCACTTTTTCGAGCGTGTGGACTGGTAATGAGGGCAGGAGATAAGAACTGCCCGGAAGCTCTGCTTGCAGGGATGGACACAGCCCTTGCAGACCTTGTTGTACTTGCGGCGGCCGTTCTCCCCCAGGAAGAAAGCCCATTCCAGCCGCCACTTCTTGCTCCGGCTCATAGGTCGTGCTCCGGGGGCTTCTTCTGGTGGGCCTTGTCCGGGGGCTTGCGCTCGCTGCACTCCTTTTTCGCCTCCGCCAGTCGTTCCCGGATGGAGGGCTTCTTCTCCGGCGTGGTCCTGCGCACCTCACCCTGGGCCTTCTCCAGCTCCTCACCCCTGCGGCCGTTGTTCAGCACCCCGTCAATCATCCCGTAGTCATCCTCCAGGGTCATCTCTGCGGTGCGGAGCGGGTTCTCCGGCTCCACCGGCAGGGCGACGATCTGCCCGTTCAGACTGATGAACTGCTCCGGCTGCTTGAAGTGTTCCGTGTATTTCTGCACCTGCTCCGGGGTCAGGGAGGTGAAACTGTCCTCACTCAACCCCACCACCAGGAAGGTGCCGGCCATAATATCGTAAATCTCCCCATGCTCATCCCGCAGGCCCCGGTTCAGCTCCAAACCGATGAGCTTGCCCTCATCGTTACAGACCAGCCCCACCGGGTCGGAGAAGGGATAAGTGGCGGCAATATCGCCGCCCACTTCTGCCTGTAACGAATGGAGGCCGGGGGCGATCTCCTTCACATAGGGCTCCTTCATCGGTTCCACCACCAGGACGGTCATCTTCTCCGGGGCGGCGTGCTCTTGGGTCTCCTCGTTTCGGATGGCGAAGGAGCGGGAACCATTGCCCATGATGAGATACTTCCCATCGTCAGACTGATGGTGGAAGCCGTACCCGGCCGCCTCCATCTGCTCCCGGCTCATATCTGTCACATAAAAGGTGCCCCTGGGGGTCCGTACCGTTTCGCCGGTCTCCCGGTCATCCGGGGAGGGCGCCGGGGCCTGCCCGGACAGCTCCGCCTCATACTCCCGGCCCGCCTGCTCTGCAAAGGCCAGCATCTCGTCCACATGGGACTTGTCCGGGTTCTGGATGGCCTCCCGGATCGCCACAGGGTCTACATCGAGAAATTCCTCATACCCGGTGGCGTCTTTGAACTTCTCGATCTCGGAAGGCAGGTAGTCCTCCTGGGTCTGCCCCAGGGCGGCCAGCTTCTCATCCAGGGCGGAAATGCGGCCGGCCATCAGGTTTTCGTAGATCTCCTCCTTGGCCGCGTGCTCCTCCGGGTGCTCGGCGGCGTACTGCGGGTCGTGCTGGCGGAAGAACTCGTCCATATCGTAGGCGATGTCCATCGCCCATTCGGATTTTTCCTCCTCGGTCAGCTCCTCCGCGTCCTGGAAGGTCATCACCCGGTATTCCTCCGGGATGCTGCCATGCTCCCCATCGTAATACTCATGGAAGCTGCTCCCGGTGTCCCGCACATACCCCAGGTCGGTGAACTCGCCGCCCTCCTCCAGGGCGACGTCCCGGCCGTAGGCCTCATAGTCGATGTAGTTCCGCAGATGCTCCGGCACCTGCATGGCGTCCAGCTCCTCGATGTAATACCGGCCCAGGTCGTCGTGGTCGTGGATGTCGGGGTAAATATCATAGCAGTCCAGGTTCTCGGTCAGGTTGATGATCTCCTGCAAACTGCCCGAGTGGTCGCCGATCTCCATCGCCGCTTGGAACTGTTCGTACTCACCCTGGCTCATCTCGTCCAGCTTGGAAGCCAGGTAGTTGAGCTCGTCCAGGCTCTCATACTCGCCCAGCTTGTCATAGAGGCCGTCCACATAGCAGTCATAGTCAGTGATGAACCACTCCTCGTAGGGCTGGCCGAAGTCATCCTTCTGCCCAATGCCGATCCGTTCAAACACCTTCTGCATCTCCTCTGGCGTGGTGGGGAACTTCACCCATTCGCCCACCAGGTCGCCCTCGTTGTACTTGCCCAGGTTGGTGATGAAGGCGGCAAAGGGATAATCCTTGTCATATTCATAATGGGGCATATACGCACCTCCTTACAGCTCCGGCTCAGACTTCCCCTTGCGGGGCGCCTGGGCCTTATTTTTGTTCCTGCACTCCTGTTTGCTCTGTTCCAGCCGCTCCCTGATGGAGGGCTTGCGGTCCGCCTGCTTCGCCTGGGGGCGGTCGTGCTGCCATGGGTCATCCGTGGGGAACAGATACCCCCGGCTGGTGAAACATCCCCGGTTCTCCTCCAGGGCGCGCCGGCCGAAGGGGGCGGGGTCAATGGCGGCCCGGAGGTCGTCCGTCAGGCCGATGGTCAGTTTCTCCTCCAGGTACTCCCAGCCCAGGTCCTCCAGGGTCCGAACATGGGGCTCCAGCACGAAGCAGTCCACATTTTTCTCAAATTCCAGGAACTGCTCCGCCGTGGTCAGCCGATAGGGGGACTCCTGGACAGCAGCCAGAAGGTCCCGGTCCTCCTGGGATAGGGCGGCAACGGCTTTCGCTACCGCCGCCAGCTCCTCCCGGCTCATGTTCTGTTCAGCGCCGCCCAGGGAAATATCCGGGATTGCTTTATCTGCCATTCACGCCCTCCTTCCGTTTGGGGAACTCCAATTTGAAGCGGACATACTTCCCGCCAGTATCATCCAGCACCACCACCGCGTCATAGGTGGAACCCTTCTTTTCAGACCACATCCCCTTGACGGAGGTGCGGCCCTTCTTCAAAAGGTCGGCGGCCATCTTCTTTGTTAGCTCCTTTTTGCGGGAGGTCCAGAAACGGTCATCCTTCCAAAGGACAAAGCGGCAGGAGCGGTCGGAGCAGTAAAAATTCTTTTTGCCCTCATAGACTGGCTTGCCGCAGCGGGGACAGAGGCCCATGGTCTCGCGCTCCGGGGCAAACAGCTTTTGCCCCTCCTCGGAGATGTGGGAATAGGTTTTCACCAACTCCCGCGCCATGTCAGAGATCCCCGCCATGAACGCGGCGGGATCGCCCTCACCCCTGGCGATGGCGGTCAGCTTCTGCTCCCACTCCGCCGTGAGCATGGGAGAGGTCAAAGTATCCGGCAGGATGGTGACCAGGTTGATCCCCGCCTTGGTAGGGATGAGACTTTTCCCTTTGCGCTCCACAAACCCGGCCGCCACCAGCTTCTCCAGGATCGCCGCCCTGGTGGCCGGGGTGCCCAGGCCCTTGCGCTCGGCGTCCTCCGGCATCTCCTCTTTCCCGGCAGTCTCCATCGCCGCCAGGAGGGTGTCCTCCGTGTACGCCTTGGGCGGGGCGGTGAAGTGTTCGGTGACAGCGGCCTCCACCTGGTCAAAAAGTTGACCCTCGGTGAAGTCCGGCAGAGCGGCGGGTTCCGCCTCGCCCTCCGGCTGCTCCTTCAGGGAAGCGCGGAAAATGTGGTCGATCTCACGCCAGCCCTCGGAGAGGATGCGCCGCCCCTTGGCGGTGAAGGTCTGCCCGCCGCAGGTAAAGGTCGCCGTCACCGCCTCGTACACATAGGGCTCCGCAACCGCGCACAGCAGCTCCCGGCACACCAGCAGAAGGATATTGCGCTCACCCACGGGCAGTTCGGACAGGTCGACCTTCTCCAGCTCCAGGGTAGGGATGATGGCGTGGTGGTCGGACACCTTCTTGTCATTTACCAGCAAGGACACATCCGGGAAGAACTCCCCGCACCCGTCAAAGGGCGGTACCTTGGCCGCCAGGTGGAGGACCACCGAAGCGGTCTCCGCCATGTCGGCGGTCAAAAACCGGCTGTCCGTCCGGGGATAGGTCAGCAGCTTTTTCTCATAGAGGGATTGTGCGTAGTCCAGCGTCTGTTTCGCCGTGTAGCCGAAGATGCGGTTGGTCTCCCGCTGGAGGGTGGTCAGGTCGTAGAGCCTGGGCGGTGCCTCTTTCTTCTGTTCACGGGTGACGGAAGCGCAGACTGCCTCCGCGCCGGCACAGGCCGCCCTCAGGGCCTCCGCCTCCTCCGGGGCGGCGATCTTCTCCGACACCGCCTCGGCCCCGCCCAGGGTCAGGCGCACATGATGGTATTTCTCTTTGCGGAACATTGTGATTTTGCTGTCCCGGTCCACCAGCATGGCAAGGGTGGGGGTCTGCACCCGCCCCACATTCAGGGTGCGGTGGTAGAGGACAGAAAAAAGTCTTGTGGCGTTGATCCCAATGAGCCAGTCTGCTTTCTGGCGGCAGAGGGCGGACTGGTACAGCGGGTCATACTCCGCGCCGGGGCGCAGGTCCTGGAAGCCCTCCCGGATCGCCGCGTCCTCCATGGAAGAGATCCACAGACGGGAGAAGGGCTTCTGGCATCCCGCCATCTCATAGACCAGCCGGAAGATGAGCTCGCCCTCCCGCCCGGCGTCGCAGGCGTTGACCAGCTCGGTGACGTCCTCTCGCTCCATGAGGTGCTTCAAGTTCTGGAAGGCGTCCTCCTTGCCCTTCGCCAGCACATAGCGGAAGGGCTCCGGCAGGATGGGAAGGTCATCATACTTCCATTTCTTATAACCAAGGTCGTACCCGGCTGCGTCCATCGGGGACACCAAATGCCCCACGCACCAGGAAACGATGAGCCCATTTCCTTCAAAACAGCCATCGGCCCTGGATGTGACACCCAGGGCCGACGCGACGGCTTTTGCAACACTCGGTTTCTCACAGATCACCAGCTTCATTTCGTATCCTCCGTTTCTTCCTCCGGTTCCGGTTCGTCCTCGTTGATATACTCCTCCTCATCCGCAAAATCATAGTCGTCCGGGTCTGCGCTGACCTTGGACGCCTGCTTGGGACGGATAAACTTGATATAGGCGAAGGCTCCGCCGCCGCCCAGCACCACCAGCGCCAGGACCAGCGCCAGGGCGCCCATGCCCCCGGACTTCTCCGCCTCCGGCTCCGGTTCGGGTTCCGGCTCCGGCTCCGCGCCGGCGCACTCGGCCATATTCACCGCGCACACCTCGCAGGAGGTGTTCACCGCCCCGGCCTGGCATTTCTCCGTACAGGTGCAGACCGCCGGCGCCTCCTGGGCCTCGCCATCCTCCATCAGTGCCAGGAGGTCCGCCTCGTCCACCTGGTTCAGGAAGTGGACGGTCTGCGCCCCCTCGTCATCCCGGTCGATGATGAGATAGAACACGTTGCCGCCCTTTGTCTCCACCGTGATGAACTGCTTGCCGGAGGATGTCCCGCCCAGGTCGTCAATGAGGGACAGGTTCCCATCCGGGGTCAGGGCTGCCCCTCCGCCCCCGGAGAGGCCGGAGGCGAACAGCTCCAGCAGGGCGGAGAGGTCCGTCCCGTCCAGGGAGAGGGAGAAGCTGCCCGTGTCCGTGATGGTCAGGTAATCGGAATGGACATAGCCCTCACGCTCCGGCAGAAGCACTTTGACCCATTCGCCCTCGGTGCCGATGACCTCCACCTGCGCCCCGTTGGGAAGCTGGGTAAATGCGTCGTTTTCCAGTCCCGCGCCGGTGCGGACATTCAGGTTTCCCCCGCAGGTGGTCACAGTCCCGATCTGCTGGGTCTCCAATCCCTCCGCGTCAGGGGTGAACTGGATACCCTCCTCGGTGACCGTGACAGTCCCCAGACCGCCCAGCAGCTCGGCAAGCTGGTCCAGGGCATCACCGTCGGCCTGCGTATCATTGTTGCCAGCAGTATCTTCATCATCGGTCACAGTGACCTCCGGGGACTCGGCATCCCACGTGGGAGCGGTCTCTGTCCCGGCCGTTTCCGTGTAGTAGGGTTCGCCATCCCCGCCGCCGGCGAAGGCGGGGACAGCAAAGGCCGTGGCACAGAGCGCCACGGCCAGAGCCGCCGTAAACAGGCGGATGATCTTCTTATTCCTCATACTCGTTATCCTCCATATCTTCGTCGCCGGGGTCCGCCGCGGCCTCCGCCTCCATCATGCCATCCGGCAGGGTGATGAGGCCGCTGGCGTAGGCCTTCAGGAAGGCCGTCAACTCCCGGTTGTCCATCTTCACCGCCTTGACCATGCGGACGATCTCCAGGTTCTCCTCCTCGGTGAGCTGGGCCTCCAGGGCGCGGAGGCGCTTCTGCTGCTCGGAGATTTTCTCCCTGGTCTTTTCAATGTCGCGGCGGATCTTCTCAACAGTTGCCATGTTCGCAAAACTCCTTTCCAAATCGTTCTTTCCATGAATAGTTGCGGCCCAGGCCCTGGACCGTTTTCAAATTGGGGCGGGCGTTGTCCTCCAGGGCAATGGCCCTTCGGAACAGGTCCGTGTGGTGGTCCCGCAGGTGGATGATCTCCTCCGCCCTCATGCTGGGGCAGAAGAAGCAGGAGGATTTGCCCGGCTGGAGCAGGCCCGCATCCTCAATGGCCTGCTGACAGGCCGCCCGGTCCCATCCCCATTCCATCAGGGGATACCACTTGCTGTACTTGGGGTCGGCCAGATCCCCCAGCAACACCTTGTCGCTGCGGTAGCCTTCGCCGGCGTCGTAGCCGATGAACTTGACCACCCGTTTGCCCGCCGCCCATACCTTTTGACACGGCGGATAATGGTTGCAGAACTTTTCCTGCGGTCCGATCTTGTGTTTCAGGGAACACCGCTTGAAGCCATAGGCCATAGAAGGCAGGGTGCCGCTCTGCAAACACTCCTGTTCCAAGGTCAGCCGCTTTCCGTCACGCGTGGTCTTATACACTCTGGTGATGGGCGGCATCCCGTGGTCCTTCAGCCAGCGGTCCATAATGTCCAGGTAGGCATAGGTGTGGGGATGCTCCGCCCCGGTATCCGCAAAGAGGATCAGGTCTACCGGGATACGGTGCTGGTGCAGACCGACTAAAAGGGCGGTGCTGTTGACACCGCCCCCATAGGAAACCATATTGATGTGTGTTTCACCTCCCATCAGTTGTACGGCGGCCGGCCGTAGGCATAAAAGTGAGACTGCCAGTAGCTGGTGTTCAAATTGGTGTAGGAAATCGGATCTCCACAGTGCAACATCATATTGTCGCCCACATAAATACCCACATGGGAGATACCGCTGGTGTCATAGGTGCCCACAAAGAACACCAGGTCGCCCGGCTGGGGGTCGGAGACCGGCGTGGAGATGTTATAGAGCCCCTGGGCGCCCAGCCGCCCGGTGTTGCACAGGCCGGTATTGGTCAGCACATAGCTGACGAAGCCGGAACAGTCAAAGGAGGTCTCCGGGCTGCTCCCGCCCCAGACATAAGGGTATCCCAGGTATTTCTCCGCCTCGGTGATGAGGGTGGCGAACCGCTCATCCGTCAGGTACTCGGCGGGGATGTCCCAGGCCGTGGGCGGGTTCTCAATGTACTTGCCCACATACCCGGAGGACGGGAACAGGTCCGGCCGGTTGCCCAGGGTGGACATATACACGGCATACATGGAGAGCTGGTCCTCGCCCATGATGTAGACCGGCACATGGGAGAGGTCGAAATTCTCCAGCGTGACGGTGCAGATGTACCAGGTGTAGGGAACCTCCACCTCGTACTCGTTGCCCTCGCTGTCTGTCCGGGTTTCCGTCCGATACCTTGTTTCGGTGGTCACAGTTTCGGTGAGGATGTACTGCTTGTCAAAGAGCATTTCCAGATCCCCTTGCACCTCGTCCAGGGTGAACACCCCTTCGTGGAGCGCCGACAGGATGGACAGCAGCACATAAGGGTCATGCTCGATCTCATCCAGGTCAAAGTGGTACTCGTCATAGTCATGGGTGGCCTCGTAGGTGTTCAGATATTCTTGCAGCTCCGCCTCCATCTCGCAGTAGGCGGCCTCGGCCCCGGTCAGATCCGCGTCCTCGGAGAGATAGGAGGACGCCACCAGGCCGGAAGTCCCGCCCCCGAACATGGAAGTGCAGGACTGCATCAGCCCCATGATGAGCATGAGGATCAAGCCGATCCCTCCCACAATGAGAAGGGTGTGTTTGTTCTTCGTCACAAGGCCGCCCAGCTTCTGGGCGATGGTCCCGCCGCCTTTCTTCGCTGCGGAAGCGGCGGTCTGGGACGCCTTTCCCGCAGCCTGGGCCGCGCCGGTCCCTGCCCGGTGGGCAGCGGCGTACTGTTTTTGCAGCCGTTTCTTCTGCCATAGGCGGGAGATGGGATTGCTGGACGCAAGCTGGGGATTTTCCAGAACGGACTTCCGCCAGTAGAAATCGGCATTGGCTTTCACCGCTGCCTGCTCCGCCTGCTTCACATCCCGCCAGGGTTTCAGTTTCCGGTCCGCACACGCCTGATGGAAACGCCGATTGCCATAGCCCACGGTCTTCTCAATCTGCCGTTCTCCCAGGTGGCCGGCCTGAACACCGGAGTTATCGCCCTCCACCTTGCTCACTTCGCCGTGGAGGGTGGACCGTATTTCCTGCACCGGCCTGGACAATGGGTTGCCATGCTCCTTGCTGGGAGGCTTGATGGGGACAGCAGCTTTCGCCGTGTCCAGCCGATCCGCCGCCTTGTCCGACTTGCGGATGGCCTTTTTCAGTTCCGGTGCCGCCTGGTCTGTCTCGGAAAACTGCAAACGGGAGGAAGGGCGGTCCCTGGCCGCCTCACCCTCCCGGAAGGTGTCGCGCCGCTTGCGCCGCGCTTTTTTCGCCTGGCGCCGTTCCACATGGCCCTCCACCTCGTCCACCGCCCGGCTCAATGTCCCCGCCGTTTCATCAGCAGAGGAATAGTCCTGTTCCTGGGGGCGGTCCGAAATGTGGGTGGCCTCGCCGGTCACCAGGTTCACCGAAATGGCCCCGTCACGGGTCATCTTCTGGGCCTCCTTCTCGGAGGCTTTCCATTCCTGCATTTATCCGTCACCTCCTCCATAGGGGCAGATGCTGGCGCACGCCCCGGTCTCAATCGCCGCGATATAGTGAAAAATGGGATAGGCCTGGGGCGGGCAGACCGCGTTGCCCAGGGTTTTCAGGCGCAGGGCCCGGTCCTTCGTGTCATCAGTTATGCGGGGGACATCTGCGGGTTCCTCTCGCCAGAGGATACGGCCGTCCATCCTTTCGGGAAGCCCATGAGCCATTCCACCCAATCCGGGTTCAGTGCCGCCTTCTCCGACAGGGGCTGCTCCTGGTGGATCACCTGGGCCGACAGGTTGCTGGACGGGGACTTGCCCTGGAAGGCCGTGGGTTTCAGGGTGGAGCGGTAGCCCTCCGACGCCGCCGGCGTCAGGTAGAACACCGCCGCCGAAAGGCTCAGGCTCCAGATCGTCCCGTCCCTGTTCCGCTTGCGGAAGATCCCATTGTCCGACAGGTACACATCCAGGTTTGCCGCGTCCCTGCAGGTGGATTTGTCGGAGGCAAGGGGCGTGGGAAACATCAGCCGCGACGATAAAAGTTCGCTGG
>OLGB01001927.1_pt1 | contig 23572 bp, 18 predicted proteins | sample 1605691 | NCBI WGS metagenome assembly OLGB01 (sample SAMEA3888925, study PRJEB22519) | human gut metagenome | biome: human gut; feature: human-associated habitat; material: faeces | place: Denmark | collected 2010 | reverse complement strand
TTTTCTACATATCCCATGTTACCCCTCCTTTTGTTGTATTTTTGCTTACAGTATACTATTTAGTAATCAAAAATACAATATCCCCCTTACACAGGCTTTGGCTAGGGCCTTGGCTGTATAAGGGGGATAATTTTGATTATTTAAACAAGTCTTTGATTTTGTCCATAAACCCTTTTTCTTCCGGGTTGATGTTGTCTTTGGCCATATCGGCGAAGTTTTGCAGGGCGGTCTTTTGGCGTTCGTTCAGCTTGGTGGGTACCACTACTTTGATACGTACCAGCTGATCGCCCCGTCCGGAGCCCCGCAAACGGGGGATGCCTTTGCCCCGCAGGCGCATCACGCGTCCGGGCTGGGTTCCTTCCGGTATTTTCATGACCACTTTGCCGTCCAGGGTGGGCACTTCCACTTCTGCGCCCAGGGTGGCCTGGACGATGTTGATGGGGACTTCACAGTATACGTCGTTGCCGTCCCGTTCAAAGAATTTATGCCGTTTGACGAAGAGGTATACATACAGATCGCCATGGGGGCCGCCTTTGGCTCCGGCTGCCCCTTCGTTGGCCACCCGCAGGCGGGAACCGTCGTCCACGCCGGCAGGCACTTTCACTTTCAGGGTCTTGACTTTTTCTACGGTGCCGCTGCCATGACAGTCGTGGCAGGGGTCGGATACGATCTTCCCTTCCCCGTGGCATTTAGGACAGGGACGCACGGTCTGCATCTGCCCCAGCATGGTGTTTTGGACCACGCGGATCTGACCGGTGCCGTGGCATTCCGGACAGGTTTCCACTTTGGAACCGGGTTCCGCCCCGGTACCGTGGCAATGGTCACACTGCTCGTCCCGGGAGAGGGAAATCTCTTTTTCTACACCGAAAGCCGCTTCTTCAAAGGTCAGGTGCAGGTCAAAGCGCAGATCCGCCCCGCGCTGAGGGCCCCGGTTAGCCGCTCCACCGCCCCGACGTCCGCCGGCGCCACCGAAAAACATGTCGAAAATGTCTTCCATACCGCCGCCGCCAAAACCGCTGAAGCCGCCGGGGCCGCCGCCATTCTGTGCTGCATAAGTGGGGTCAACACCGGCAAAGCCGTACTGGTCGTAGAGCTGGCGCTTCTTCGGGTCCGAAAGCACCTCGTTTGCCTCGTTGATCTCCTTGAACTTTTCCTCGGCGTCCTTATCGCCGGGGTTATAGTCCGGGTGGTACTTCATGGCAAGCTTGCGGTATGCCTTTTTGATCTCGGCATCGCTTGCGCCCTTGGATACCCCCAGCACTTCGTAGTAATCACGCTTTTCCTGTGCCATATCCACTCACCTCTCAATTAGTCGCACAACCTCCCCATCACAGCAGCGCACTGCTGCTTCTCGCACAGAAAGCTTCCAGCGGTCTGTACAGACCTGCCCGGCCTGCCAAGGGCTCCCCTGTCAGGGGAGCTGGCGAGCGCAGCGAGACTGAGAGGTTTTAAACCCACAAAGGCCGCCCCGGCCAAAACCGGAGCGGCTTTTGGGTTGCTTATCGGCCGCCGCACCCTCCGGTTTGGCCGGGTGCCGTGCCGTTTGTGTCAGCGTTTAGACTTCCTTGAAGTCCGCATCCACGACGCCGTCGTCGTTGGGCTTCTGCTGGTTGTTGTTCGCGCCAGCATCGGGGCCGGGCTGCTGTGCGCCAGCGGCCTGTGCAGCGGAAGCGGCCTGATACATCTTCTCAAAGACGTGGCTCAGAGCCTCCTGCTTTGCCTTGATGTCGTCGATGGAGCCGGACTGGACAGCAGTCTTGAGCTCGGCCAGCTTTGCTTCCGCCTCGGTCTTGACGTCAGCGGGCATCTTGTCGCCGTTCTCTTTCAGCATCTTCTCGGTCTGGAACACCATCTGGTCGGCACCGTTGCGGATATCGACCTCTTCACGCTTCTTCTTATCGTCGGCAGCAAACTGCTCAGCTTCCTTCACAGCCTTGTCGATGTCCTCCTTGGACATGTTGGTGGAAGCAGTGATGGTGATGTTCTGCTCCTTGCCGGTGCCCAGATCCTTTGCGCTGACCTTCACGATGCCGTTGGCGTCGATATCGAAGGTGACTTCGATCTGAGGCACACCACGGGGAGCCGGAGCGATGCCATCCAGGTGGAACACACCCAGGCTCTTGTTGTCGCGGGCAAACTCACGCTCGCCCTGCAGCACGTTGACCTCAACAGAGGGCTGGTTGTCGGCTGCGGTGGAGAACACCTGGCTCTTGTGGGTGGGGATGGTGGTGTTGCGGTCGATGATCTTGGTGCACACGCCGCCCAGCGTCTCAATGCCAAGGCTCAGCGGGGTGACATCCAGCAGCAGCAGACCCTTCTTCTCGCCGTTCAGAACGCCGCCCTGAATAGCAGCACCGACAGCCACGCACTCATCGGGGTTGATGCCCTTGAAGGGCTCGCAGTTCAGTTCCTTCTTGACGGCATCGTAGACAGCGGGGATACGGGTGGAGCCGCCGACCATCAGGACCTTCTTCAGGTCAGAGGGACGCAGGCCTGCATCCTGCAGAGCCTTGCGGACAGGGCCCATGGTACGATCGACCAGATCAGCGGTCAGCTCGTTGAACTTTGCGCGGGTCAGGGTCATATCCAGATGCTTGGGGCCGGTAGCGTCGGCAGTGATGAAGGGCAGGTTGATCTGGCTGCTCATCGCGCTGGACAGCTCGATCTTTGCCTTCTCGGCAGCTTCCTTCAGGCGCTGAGCGGCCATTTTGTCCTTGCGCAGGTCGATGCCGTTCTCGGTCTGGAACGCGTCCGCCATCCAGTTGATGATGCGCTCATCGAAGTCATCGCCGCCCAGGTGGGTATCACCATTGGTGGCCAGGACCTCGGTCACGCCGTCGCCCATCTCAATGATGGAGACATCGAACGTGCCGCCGCCCAGATCGTAGACCATGATCTTCTGGTCTTCCTCTTTATCAATGCCGTATGCCAGAGAAGCGGCAGTGGGCTCGTTGATGATACGCTTGACGTTCAGGCCCGCAATGGTGCCGGCGTCCTTGGTTGCCTGACGCTGGCTGTCGTTGAAGTATGCAGGAACCGTGATAACGGCCTCGGTAACAGGCTCGCCCAGGTAAGCCTCAGCATCGGCTTTCAGCTTCTGCAGGATCATAGCGCTGACCTGCTGGGGAGTGTACTCCTTGCCGTTCAGGGTCACCTTGTGGTCGGTGCCCATATAACGCTTGATGGAAGCAACGGTGTTCTCCGGGTTCGTGATGGCCTGACGCTTTGCGACCTGGCCGACCAGACGGTCGCCGGTCTTGGTAAAGCCGACCACGGACGGGGTGGTGCGGGCACCCTCGGAGTTTGCGATGACGACGGGCTCGCCGCCCTCCATAACAGCCACGCAGCTGTTGGTAGTACCAAGGTCGATACCAATAATCTTACTCATAATGAAGTCTCCTCTCGAAAGAACAAATCTTGTTTATGTGATGCTCAAGTTTTTGCTTAGCGGATGGTATATTCAAAACTCCCTTGCGGAAGTTCAGGCGTTGTTATTCGGCCACCACAACGGTCGCATGGCGGACGATCTTGTCGCCCAGCTTGTAACCCTTCTGGTAGACGGTGACCACCGTGCCGCTCTCCTGCCCGTCCGGGGCGGGGATCTGCTGCACGGCGTTCATGAAGTTGGGGTCAAAGGGCTTGCCCAGCGCCTCGATCTCTTCGACATGCAGGGCAGCCAGCGCCTTGGCGGCTTTGTCCAGCGTCATCACCACGCCTTTTTTGTAGTTCTCGTCGGTGGTGGGGGCGTTGGCGGCCATATCCAGCGTGTCCAGGATGGGGATGATCTGGTTCACGGCGAACGAAATGCCATCGTTGAACTTCTGGTCAGCCTCACGGGTGGAGCGCTTGCGGTAGTTTTCGTACTCGGCAGCCATCCGCAGCAGCTGATCCTTTGCCTGATTGGCATTCTTCTCAGCGGCGTCCAGCTTGGCCTTGACGGCTTCCAGCTCCCGGGCTTTCTTGTTAAAGAAGCCCTCTTTCTTTTTGCCGTCGGTCTTTTCAGTCTCGTCCGTTTCGGGGGCAGCGGCGGTCTCTTCCGGCGCTGCTTCCGGCTCGGCCTGCGGCGCGGTGTTGGGCTCCTCAGCGGGAGTTTCTTCCACCGTCTTCTTGGTTTCTTCGCTCATTCCAGGTCCTCCTTATAGATCACAGTCCGCCGGGGTGCGGCCATCTGCGGGGTGTCTTTTCGTTTGCCGCTCATTCCCTCGCCCAGCTGGTCTGCAAAGGCGTGGAGCAGCGGCATCAGTTTCTGGAACGGCATCCGGGTCGGGCCGATCAACGCGATCGAGCCCCACAGCCCGCCGCCGACCAGGTAGCGGTCGCTGACGATGCACAGGCCGGGGATCTGCGGCTCAATATCCTCGCCCAGCAGGATGCTCTCATTCTGCTCATCCAGCGGGGCAATCAGCCTTGCGGCTTCTTCCTCATCGTTCAGCAGTGTCAGGATGGTGCCCACCTTGCCGTCCAGCTGAGGCCAGTCCAGCAGGTGCTGCTCACCGCCCAGGAACACATGAGGCGTGGTGGAGTCCTGCAGGATGGCGGCGGCGGCGCTGACCACCGGCACCAGCTCCGGGCTGATCTGGCCGCACAGCTCGCTCAGGAGCCGGGACGACAGATCAACGGGTGCCACGAACGTCAGGTTGCGGTTGAGCAGCGCGGCCAGCGCGGCGGCGTTTTCCCGGGAAAGCCCGGTGCGGACCCTCGCCACACGGGTGCGGACGTAACCGGCTGTGGTGACCGCCAGCACGGCGGCGGCGCTCCGGCCCACCTGCACCACCTCATAATGGGCGATGCAGAGGTCTTCGGCGCAGGGGGTGCTGACAGCGGCGGTGCAGCCGCTGATGGCGGCCAGCGCCTTGGCAGCGCCCTGTGCCAGCTTTTCCGGCTCATGGTCCAGGCTGGCGAACACCGCGTCCACACGGGCGCGGGTCACACGGTCCAGCGGCTGGTCGTCGGTGAGCAGATGATCCAGATAATAACGGTAACCCTTGGCACTGGGGACACGGCCCGCACTGGTGTGGGGCTGCTCCAGCAGCCCGAGCTTTGTCAGTGCGGCCATCTCATTGCGCAGCGTGGCGCTGGAGACTGCCATGTCAAAGTAGTTTGCCAGCACACTGCTGCCAACGGGTTCGCCCTCGAGGCCATACAGCGCTACAATCGCCTGCAAGACTCGCTGCTTGCGTGCATCCATTGTCATAGCGCCTGCCTCCATTCGTTGTTTTTGTTTCTTTAGCACTCCATCTTCCTGAGTGCTAAGACCATTATAGCCAAATTTCCGGCGCTGTCAATAGCTTCCCAGAAAAGTTTTGAAAGATTCACAAATTCGTAATAACCACGCACGCAAAAAAGGGCCCGTGTCCAGCACGGGCCCTTTTTTTCACTTTCATTCTTCCATCTGTTTTGCCAGAAAAGCGGCCGCAACGGCCACGGCTTTCTGCTGGGAGGCGTCCGGTTTGGCGCTCCGGTCCTCTGTCAGCAGGCCCACGGCCCCGGCCACGTCTCCCGCCGCGATGATGGGGAACGCGCACAGCAGCACCCGGGGCGAACCCTCGCAGGGGAGCACCGTCTGCTCCGCGTCCTGCCGCAGGTAGGGCTTGCGGCTCTCCATCAGCTTTTCCAGCGGCTGGCTGATGCTCCGGTCGGCCAGGTCCCGCCGCCCGGCACCCGCCACGGCCATCATCCGGTCCCGGTCGGCCACAAAGGCCGTCAGGGCAAAGCACTTGCTCAGCACCTCGGCGTACTGCATCGCCACCCCCTGCAGCTCCCCGATGGGCGAATACTTTTTAAAGATGACCTCGCCGTCCCCGGTGGTAAAGATCTCCAGCGGGTCTCCCCGGCGGATGCGCTGGGTGCGGCGGATCTCCTTGGGGATGACCACCCGGCCCAGCTCGTCGATGCGGCGGACGATTCCAGTTGCTTTCATGGGTTCCATTTCCTCGCTTTCCAGCCCCGTGGGGCTCACAGGCTCCTAGATTTTGTACAGTATGGGTATTATGTGGAAAGCAGGCTGGAATTATTCGTCTCTCTATTCTTATAATAATGTCTTTTATCGTCCCTGTCTGCCGGGCTTATGGGCTTTATCCTCGTACATCCGCTGGTCGGCCAGAATGCGGATTTCTTTTACCTCCGTGCTGTCCGCCGGGTAAAGGGCGCTGCCGCAGCTGGTGCCGATGTGCAGCTCCTGCCCGTTGATGACGAACGGCTGAGTCAGGACATTTTTGATCCGCTCGGTCCGCTTGGCGCAGAATTCCTCATTGACGGCTCCGTTGACGATGAGGGCAAACTCATCGCCGCCGATGCGGAACGCGTAGTCCGTGCTCCGCACACAGGTCCGCAGCCGCCGGGCCACAGCCTTGAGCAGCTGGTCGCCCACATCGTGGCCGTAAGTGTCGTTGACGGGTTTGAAACTGTCCAGATCCAGATAGAACAGCGCAAACGGCTCCCCGGCTTTCTCCTTTTTCTGCAGGGTCGCGTTGAAGAATCTCTCGTTGGAAAGGCCGGTCAGGCCGTCGGTGTTGGCAAGGTCCTCCATCTTCTGCCGCTCGGTACTCTCCCGGTGGAAAGCTTCTTCCTGTTCCGCCAGCACAAAACGAAGGTCCGTCTTGATGCTCCGCACCAGCGCGGCCACCACCGCCAGTGCCAGGAATGCCAGCAGGAAGATGGTGACGCACTGCACTTTACGCATTCCGGCGTCCACCACGTTCCGCTCCACGATGCCCACAATGGTCAGGTCCTGGAAGCCCACGGGCTGGTACACCAGATAATAGTTCCGGCCCTTAAAACGGTAGGGCACACTGCCGCTGCCGCCCTGCAGCGTCTGCTCCTGCATCTCCCGGAGACACGTCTCGTTCACCTCTGTGTTGGTTTCCAGATAATCAAACAGGTTTTCCATCCAGGCCGTGATCTCACTCTTGGGCTCTTCCGAGAGCATGATATCGCCGTTGGGGTAGATGATGTAGCAGTCGCTCCGGCCGCCGTAGGCCCGGCCGCCGATCATCTCTTCAATGGTATCATTATCATAGCTGACCGCCAGGCTGGTGTAGGTGACGCCGTTCATGGTGATGGGGTCCACCGGTACTGCAAACACGACCTTGCGGATCCCACTGGTCGCCGTATAACTGGAAACGATCGGTTCTCCCGCCACCTGCAGCGCCGTAAACACAGCCTGGATGTTTTCACTTCCCAGTCCCTCACGGCCGTCTACCGTCCAGTAATCGCCGTTCTCATTCGCCATATAAAAATCACTGTAGTTCCAGGTCTTCTTTTCCTCTTCAAAGTCCTTCCACTGGGTAGCCGTCTCGGGGGCGGCCATCTCCCTCAAGTAACCGCCCCAGTCCGTGAGGACATTCCAGTTGCGCTGGGCAAACATGGTAAAGGTCTTGTTCACCTGTTCATAAGTCTCCAGCATGGCCCGCGTGCCCTCGTAGTAGATCTGCTGCCGGATGTAGAGCGCATAAAACAAGATGCTCACGGTCATGAGGAGAACGAGAGCCATGGAAAGGAAGACTTTTTCTTTGTTTTTACGCATTTTTACGCTTTCCTCCGTCTTTTTCACCGAAATGTTCCCCCCCCCCCCGGCCAAAAAATGCAGGAAAGAAAAAGGCTCTGCTCATCATTTCCAATATACCAGATTTCCAGAATCAGTCAATGCACGATTTTTTCAAAATCTGGACAAAAAATTCTATATCTTTGCCAAGTCTTTGCCGTTTTTCAGCGTTTGCGTTTCCCTGACGTGTATGTTACAATAAAACCACTTTATACTGTAATGTACAACAGAGAGGGCGGAAGAAGATGCAGCAGGTTTTGGTTTTGGGCGGCGGAGCCTCCGGGCTTGCCGCCGCACTGGCGGCAGCGCGGGCCGGGGCGCGGGTGACGGTGCTGGAGCGGAATGCAAAACCCGGCAAAAAGCTGCTGGCCACCGGCAATGGCCGCTGCAATCTGGACAACACCGGCATCGCGCCCGAGCGGTATTTCACCTCGGACCCGGCCGGGCTCAAGCCTCTGCTGGCTGCCGTCAACGCGGCCGACCCGCTGGGCTGGTTTGAGTCGCTCGGCCTCTACACCCGTACCGACGAGGCCGGGCGGGTGTACCCCTACTCCAACCAGGCAGCAGACGTGCTTGCCCTGCTGGAGCACCATCTGGAAAAATACAACGTCCGCATCCGCTGCGGGTGCACTGTCCGCACCCTGAGCCAGAGCCGGGGCGGGTACGCCGTCCAGTTTGTCAATGCCGAAGGCCAGCCCGAGAGCCTGCGGACGGACGCCGTTATCTGTGCCATGGGCGCGGCCGCCGGGCCCCAGTTTGGCACCGACGGCTTTGGCACCACCTTTGCCGCCCAGTGCGGCGGAAAGCTGGCCCCCCTTTACCCCTGCCTGACCGCTCTGCAAATTGCAAAGCCACAGAAAGCACTGGCGGGCATCCGGGCCAAAGCCACGGCCTCCCTGCTGGATGGCAAAACTCTGTTGGCCGCAGAGACCGGCGAGGTCCAGTTTACGGACTACGGCCTCTCCGGCATCTGCATCATGCAGCTGTCCGGCCTTCTGGCCCCGGGCCGTGGGCCGAAACAGCCCGCCGTGGAGCTGGACCTCTTCCCCGCGCTGGACGAGGCGGCCCTTGCCGCCCTGTTTGCGGCCCGCCCGCCCCGCCTTGCCGGGGACAGCCCGGCGGAATTCTGGCTGGGCCTTGTCCACCCCAAGCTGGGCCGGGCCCTCTGGGCGGCGGCACGGCTACCGGAAACGTCCCTCCACGCCCTGCCCCCGCAGGCATGGCAGACGCTGGCCCGCACGGCCAAACACTGGCGGTTTGAGGGGCTGACCCCCTGCGGCTGGAAGCAGGCCCAGACCACCGGCGGCGGCCTCTGCCTCAACGAAATGGACGAACGGTTCCAGTTCCAGGGCTGCCCGGGCCTTTACTTTGTGGGCGAAACGCTGGACTGCGCCGGCAGCTGCGGCGGGTTCAACCTCCACTGGGCTTTTGGCAGCGGCCTGGTGGCCGGGCGCAGTGCGGCAAAGCCTGCCCGGCCCCCAAAGCCCTCAAACCCCAAAAAGAAACGCTGATACCACAAAAGGGCGTCCGCTCATGGCAGACGCCCTTTGTTTTGCTGTTTTTTATTCGTTGACTGCATGGCCGCCCAGAATCTCCAGCTCTGCCAGTGCTTCCGCTTCCCGCGCCTGCCGGGCTTCCTCGGCAGCTTCCGCCTCCTCGGCTTTCTGGTACTCGGCAAAAGCCGACCACATGGGCGGGATCTCCTTCCCGTTCACCTTGCGGTCGAGATAGTTTTTCGTGATCTGCACCACCGTGCCGGAGAGCGCCAGCACCGCGAGGAGGTTGGGGATCATCATAAGGCCGTTGAACGTGTCGGAGAGATCCCACGCAAGGCCCAGCTTCATGGTGGCACCCACCACCACCATGCCCACGAAGATCACTTTGTAAACACGGGTGCCTTTCTGGCCGAAGAGATACTCCACAGCCTTGGTGCCGTAGTGGCTCCAGCCCAGCACCGTGGAATAGGCGAAGAAGAGGAGCGAAACGGCAATGAACTTGGGGCCAAAACTGCCAAAGGCCGCTGTGAACGCCTGGCCCACCAGCGCATTGTCCTGCACGCCTGCCAGCACGCTGCCGCTCTCAATGTCCACCACGCCGGTGGTCAGGATGACCAGTGCCGTGAGGGTGCAGACCACAATGGTGTCTGCAAAGATCTCAAACACGCCCCACATGCCCTGCTGGACGGGTTCTTTCACATTGGCGGAGGAGTTGACCATGACGGCCGAGCCAAGGCCGGCCTCGTTGGAGAACGCGCCCCGCTTGAAGCCCCAGGTCAGGCTCTGGCTGATGCCGTAGCCCAGCGTGCCGCCGCCTGCGGCCTGCAGGTTGAACGCGCCCCGGAAGATGGCCCGGAATGCCGCCGGGATGTTGCCCGCGTGGAGCACCACGATGACGACAGCACCCACGATGTAGAACAGTGCCATAAGGGGCACCAGTTTTTCGGTGACAGCGGCCACCCGCTTGAGGCCGCCCAGCACGATGAGGGCCGTGACCACCATCAGCGCCACGCCCGTGACGAGATAGGGCGTGTGGAACGCGGCGTTCATGTTGCCCGCGATGGAGTTGATCTGGCTCATGTTGCCGATGCCGAACGATGCCAGAATGCAGAAACAGGCAAACAGCACCGCCAGCACCTTGCCCAGCGTTTTGCAGCCTTTCTTTGCGCCCAGGCCGTCGGTCAGGTAGTACATGGCACCGCCGGACCACTCGCCTTTTTCATTTTTGCGGCGGTAGTACACGCCCAGCACGTTTTCCGAAAAGCTGGTCATCATGCCCAGAATGGCCATGACCCACATCCAGAAGATGGCGCCCGGCCCGCCCGAGACGATGGCCGTGGCCACACCCACGATGTTGCCGGTGCCAATGGTGCCCGCCAGCGCCGTGCACATGCTCTGGAACTGGCTGATGGCCATGTCCTCTTTGCTGGTGTGGGCGGTGACCTCCTTGTTGGTGAACACCGCGCCAATGGTGTGCCGCATCCAATGGCCCACCCGGCGGAACTGGAAGCCGCCGGTGCGCAATGTCATCCACAGGCCAGTGCAAAACAGCAGCGCCAGCCCGATGGGCCCCCAGACGATGCCGTTGACCATCCCGTTGATCTTCGTGATCCACTCTACCATACGTTTCCCTCTCTACACACAAAAACCCTCTGGAACCCGCGCTGCACTCTTTCCCCCAGTGCCCGCGCATCCTGTTCTTCTCACGAGAACAATTGTTTGCAATAAGAAAACTTTATCATATTTTTCCGGCGCGCGCAAGGTTTTTCTCCCATTTTATGCTGCAATTTCATCCATCATGCCCGGAGATGAATTTTAATATGGTATGACTTTTTTCGATTTTTCAGAGTTTGCATCCTGTATAACCGCCAGACAAACAGCCCATCCTCCTGCTGAAAGGGGGATGGGCTGTTTTGCATTCTCATCACGATAAAACCCGCGGCTGGCAGCCGTTCTGGGCCGCACTGGGGGCAGCGCTTCTGGTACTGCTGCCCCTGGTGGGCGGCACTATCCTGCTCACCCGGCAGTCCCTCCGCACCAGGCTGGCCGCCAAACCCCAGAGCGGGGTGGCTGTCCGGATGCCAAAGACCGAAAACCAGCTCACCCTGCTGGTCTGCACCGCAGGCGAGCAGCCGAGCTTCGTGCTGCTCTACCTCAACGCCAGCCAGAACTGCATCCGGTTGGCGGCACTGCCTGCGGAGACTGCCATCCCCTTTGGGCAGGGGGAGGCCACGCTGGCCCAGTGCTATGCCGCGGCCGGCCCAGCCCGCTGCCGGGAAGCCTTATTGGAGCCTCTGGCTCTGCCCGAGACCACCCGCTATCTCGCTCTCTCCCCCAGTGTCCTGGCCGCCATCGCGGACCGGTACGGGATGCTGCGGGTGGGCTTTTCCGGCGCGCTCACCGCCGACGAGCTGGCCCAGTGCGGCCTTTCCGGCGGGGTGCAGGCTCTTTCGGCCCGGGAGGCGCAGAGCCTCTTTTCCGGGTGGGACAAAGACGGCACCCTCCCGCCCAGCCACCGGGCTGCCGCCCGGGCGGCGGTGTGGGACGCGTTTTTCCGGCAAGATCTCGAACTGCTCCCCACGACCCTCCCTGCGGCCCTCCGGGCCAACAGCTCGGAGCTGCTGACCGACCTGACGGCGCAGGACTTCTTGACACTGGAAAGCACGCTGGAGTTTCTGGCCAACGGCAATGCCGCCGTTTCCGCCGACGCGCTGCCCGGCACGTGGAACCCCACCCGCCGCTTTTACGGGTTGACGGATGCTTCCCGGGCCTCCGTGCAGACCCTTTTCAACGTCTGGCCCACCGAGGCGCAGGCGGCATCGTCCAGCGAGCCGTAACCCAGCACCAGCGTTCCGGTCTGGTGCCGGGCTCCGGTCAGGTCGTAATCGCTCAACAGGTTCAGCCGCACCCCCTCGGCCTCGGCAGCCCGGCGGAGGGCTTCATCCGGCGGGGCATTTTTCAGGGAGGCCAGCAGGTGCAGGCCGGTATGGAGCCCCGCCAGCCGCAGCTGCCCGGGGGCAAAGGCAGCGTTCAGGGCTGCCGTCAGGGCATCCCGCCGGGCCTTGTAAGCCACCCGCTCCCGGGCCAGATGCCGGGTAAAATACCCCTCGGTGATGAACCGGGCCAGCGTCTGCTGCTCAAACCGGCCCACCGTGCTGGCATAGAGGCGGTAGGTCTTCCACCAGGCGGGCAGCAGGTGCTCCGGCAGCACCATATAGGCGATCCGGATGCTGGGGGCCAGGCTCCGGGAGCAGGTGGAAAGGTAGACCACCGGGCCGTCGGCCCCCGCCATCCCCTGCAGGCTGGGCAGGGGGCGGGTGTCAAAACGGAACTCGGAATCGTAGTCATCCTCAATAATATACCGCTCCCCGGGGCGCTTGGCCGCCCAATGGAGCAGCTCGGCCCGGCGGCCCGCCGGCATGGTGACGCCTGTAGGGAACTGGTGGCTGGGGGTAACGTAGCAGACCGACGCCCCGGACCGGGAAAGTTCTTTGATGGAAAGGCCGTCTTCGTCCACGGGCAGACAGCAGCACTCCACGCCATTGTTCTCCAGCACCTGTTTGGCGCGGGGGTACCCGGGGGTCTCCACGGCGGCTTTGCCGGGCAGCAGCGGGGCCAGCAGGCCCAGCAGGTATTCCAGGCCGGCTCCCACCACGATCTGCTGGGGCGAGCACTGCACGCCCCGGTATTCTTCCAGATAATCCGCCAGCGCCTGCCGCAGCTCCCAGTCGCCCTGAGCATCGCCGTGGGTCAGCAGCTCCGGCGAGGAGTAGAGCAGCTCCTTTTGGAGCCGCGCCCAGGTACGGAACGGGAAGAGCGCCGGGTCCACGCCCCGGGTGGAAAGATCATACCGGACCGGCGGAGAGGGCGGTGCGGCCTCCCCGGCAGGCGCTTCCGGCTCCATGGGCTTTGCCGGAGTGCCCGGAGCACGTTCCGGCCGGGGAGGCAGAGCCAGATATTCCTGTACATAAAAGCCGCTGCGCTCCTTTGGCTCCAGATAGCCCTCCGCCGCTAAGATCTGATACGCGGCATCCACCGTGTTGACGGAGACAGAAAGCTCCGCCGCCAGCCGCCGTTTGCCGGGCATCCGGGTGCCTGCCGGGATGGCCCCGGCGCGCATCTCGGCGGCAAGGCTCTGATACAGCTGCTCATACAGCGGCACAGCGGAAGCCGCGTCCAGTGCTGTGGTCAAATGGAACACAAAACCCCTCCTCTTTTTGGGCAAAGGCCCGAATTGACCCCATAAAAAATCTTTATTCTGGGTATTTCCATGGTGTCAGTTCCGCGTATAATAGGAGCATACCCGATCGGAGCAGAAATGTCAACTATTCCGGTGGGTAAGCGGTTGCGAAGCAATCAAAGCCCCAGTGGGGCTTTGAAGCGAAACGAACGGTCTTGCAAGGCAAGATGGAGGGGCCCCGCCCCGACAAGTTCGTAAGACCTTAAAATTGGAGGGAATCATCTGATGTCTACCACTGTAATGTGGCTGCTGCTGGCAGTCGTTGTGATCCTGATCGTCTTTGCCAGTGTGCTGTACAAGCGCACCTTTACCGTCCACGAGCTGGCCCTGACCGGCGTGATGGCCGCTCTGAGCCTTGTGGCTTACCTGTTCTTCCGCATCCCGTTCTACGGCGGCTCCTCGTTCCATCTGGGCAACACCTTTACGGCCCTGACGGCTCTGCTGCTGGATGGCGTCTCCGGCGGTCTGGCCGGTGCCATTGGTCTGGCTCTGGCCGATATCCTGGCCGGTGACCCGGGCTACGCCATCACCACCTTTGTGCTGAAATTCATCATCGGCATCACCTGTGGTGCCGTGGCCCACAAGGTCTTCAGGCTCCGCGATCGGAACGCCCATGAGAAAGGCTATCTGGTCAAGGTCATCGTGGCCGCCGGTTCTGGCCTGTTCCTCAATGTCCTGACGGACCCGTTCCTCGGCTACTTCCGCAACGTGTTCATCTTCGGCCAGGAATACACCGTGGCACAGGCCCTGTCCAAGATTGCCGGCGGCGTCACGCTCGTCAACAGTGTGGCCTCCACCGTCTGCGTCGTCATCCTGTACCTGGCTCTGCGTCCCGCTCTGGAGCGTGCAAAGCTCCTGACCAAGGGCGAAAACAAGTAAATTCTTCTTTCACGGCTCCCCCCGCCGTGCTCACACAACGGAAAAGCGCCCAGTCATTGGCTGGGCGCTTTTCCGTTATTTTGTCACCGTTTTTCAAACACCAGGAACCGGAATGCAATCTCCGTGGTCAGCTCCGGCAGAGCGGCCAGACGGGCAGCGCCGTCCCGGGGCGTTTTCCAGTAGTAAGGCGTCATGGCAAACAGGGCCTCCAGCTGGGAGGCAGGCACGGTGATGGTGCCGCGCGCTTCCCGCTCCCCAATGGGGCGGAAGCCCTCATAGGCCACCTCCTGCACCGGGTTTTTATAGGGCTCCGCGTACAAAACGGCTTTCATCTGGTAGAGATGTTCCGCCCCGGGCACGACGTAGATCATCCGTCCGCCAGGGCGGAGCACCCGCAGGAACTCTTCCCGCGCAAAAGGCGAGAAACAGTTGAGCAGCAGGTCGGCCCAGCCGGTTTTGACCGGCTGGTGGAAGCTGGACGCCACCGCATACCGGGCCGTGGGCAGAGCCTTGGCGGCCAGCCGCACGGCGGGCTTGGCAATATCAAACCCGGCCAGCTCCAGCGGACGGGCGGCAGCGGCAAACTGCCGCGCGATGCAGCGGTCATACCAGCCCTCGCCGCAGCCTGCATCCAGCAGGCGGAGGGGAGCTTCCTGTGCGGCGGGGATGCCGTATTCCAGGCACAGCTCCCCCAGCGCCTGCCCGAAGATGCCGTAATAACCGGCACTCAGGAACGCGCGGCGGGCGGCCACCATCTCCTTGCTGTCGCCGGGGGCTTTCGTCCGGGTATTCTGGACGGGCAGTAAGTGCCAGTAGCCCTCTTTGGCGCGGTCAAAACAGTGGCCGGAGGGGCATTTCAGGGTCACATCCCCGGCAAGGGGTGCCCCGCACAGCGGGCAGCGCCAGGGTGCAAACGCGACGGTGCCCATTACACTTCCTCGCTGTGGTCCTCAATGGGGGCCGTTGCGCCGCCGTGGGCGCTCATATACTCTTCAAAGTTGGTAAACTTCTGCTGCGGCGGGCGGCGGCTGATGAGGACAAGGCCCGGGTCTTCGTCCTTGGCGGCGGCCACACGGCCCCGGCGGCTGGGCTCGGCCTTGGGGGCACGGGCCGGGCGGCCTGCCCCCTGCCCCGCGCTGAACGCGCTGCCCCGGCGGTTTGCCTGCGGCTGGCTGCCGGGCTGTGCATTCCGGGGCTCGTTCTGGCTGCCGCTCTGGTTCTGGGCCGGGCGGGCACCGCGGTCATTCCGGTCATTCCGCTCATTGCGGCTGCCGCGGGCATTGCGGTCACGGCGGCTGTTGTTCTCGCTCTTGGGGCCGTTATTGCTCTGCACCGGGGCGGCGGGCTTGGCGGCCGGGGCGGCATTCTGGTTCTGATTCAGATTCTTCTTGGCCGGGCGGAGCGGAGTCGTCTCCGGGGCGCTGACAAAGTGGGGGTCAAACTTGGGCTGTGCGTTGCTGCCGCGGCTCGGGGCCTGCGCGGCGCCGCCCTCACGGCGGCGGTTATTATTGGAACGGCGGTTTTCATTGCGTCCGCCGGGAGTGCGCTTCTGGTTTTCGTCCATGAGATGTTCCTCTTTTGCTTCGATTTTGGGGGTCGCGTTTGCCTTTTGGGCTTTGGGTTCGGCCTTGACGGCCTTTGCCGCTTTCGCGGTTTTTTCTGCTTTGGGTACTTTTTCCGCCTTGGCGGCTTTTACAGGCTTTTCAACCGGGGCCTCGGCTACGGCCTCCATCCTGGGTTTTCTGCCCCGCACCGGGGGCGCTGCTTTTACCGGGGCGGGCACGCCGTCCCAGGGGTGGCCGGAGATGACCGGGATCTGACGGCGGTTCAGCTTTTCGATGCCGGCCAGATACTCTTTTTCCTCCGGTGCGCAGAAGCTCACCGCCGTGCCGTCGGCACCGGCGCGGGCCGTGCGCCCGATGCGGTGGACATAGGTCTCGGGCACCTCGGGCAGGTCGTAGTTGAAGACATGGGACAGCTCGCTGATGTCAATGCCGCGGGCCGCGATATCGGTGGCCACCAGCACTTTTGTTTTGCCGGCCTTGAAGCCCTCCAGCGCCGCCACGCGGGCGGACTGGCTCTTGTTGCCATGGATGGCGGCGGCAGGGATGCCCTGCTTGTTGAGGTCTTTGGCGATCTTATCCGCGCCGTGCTTGGTGCGGCTGAACACCAGTGCGTTGACCACCGGCGGGTTCAGGTTCTTGATGAGCCAGGGCAGCAGGAACTTCTTGTTGCCTTTCTCCACAAAATACAGGCTCTGGTCGATGCGGTCCACGGTGCTGGAGACCGGGTCCACCTTGACGAACGCCGGATCCTGCAGGATGCCGGCGGCCAGCTGCTCGATCTCTTTGGGCATGGTGGCGCTGAACATGAGGTTCTGGCGCTGCTTGGGCAGCTTGGCGATCACTTTCTTCACGTCGTGGACAAAGCCCATGTCCAGCATCCGGTCGGCTTCGTCCAGCACAAAAATTTCAAGGTTCGAGAGGTCCACCAGCCCCTGCCCCACCAGGTCGTTCAACCGGCCCGGGCAGGCGATGAGGATCTCAACGCCCTTTTTGATGGCCTCCACCTGCGGAGCCTGGCCCACACCGCCAAAGATGACGGTGGTGCGCAGCTTCTGGTACTTGCCGTAGGCGGCAAAGCTCTCCCCGATCTGGAGCGCCAGCTCCCGGGTGGGGGTGAGGATCAGCGCCCGGATGGCACCCGGCTTGCGGGGCTTGGCGGCATTGAGGCGGTCCAGCATGGGCAGCGCGAAAGCAGCGGTCTTGCCGGTGCCCGTCTGGGCGCAGCCCATTAAATCCCGTCCTTCCAGCACCGGCGGAATGGCTTTGGCCTGGATGGGCGAGGGCGTTTCGTAGCCCGCCTCCGCAATGGCACGCAGCAGGGGGGCGGACAGATTCAGTTCGTTAAAAGTCATGGTTCTCCTATTGGGTTATTCGATAATTTTCCGGCACTCGATGTAATAGCGTTTTTCCTCCGCATGGCCCATACTGAACGTCTTGCGGGGCAGCACGCCGCCCATCACGATGCCTTTGAACAGGTCGCTCTTTTCAAAGGGCGGCAGCAGGAAGCCCACCCCGCCCTGTTTGGTCAGGGCACGGACCGCAGGCTCATCGTGGACATAATCCACCCGGGCCTCCTTATGGCGGGCCATAAAGTACTCAATAAATTCATCAATGGTGCCCACGGTCAGGGGGGCCACCGGGTCTTCAAAGCTCAGCACATTGGCGATGTGGGGGCCTGCCAGGGTAAAGGACTGCTTTTTGGAGCTGCCAAAGCAGATGCCCGCCATATTGCCGTCGCTCCAGGTAATGAGGGCCAGCAGCACGGCCCCGCAGTCCACGTTGAAGAGCACCCGGTGGATGGGCTCGATCTCAATGGCAGGCGAATGGACATTGCACACCTCAGCCAGACACCAGCGGGCGGGATGAGTCTCCCGCTGCTCGGGCGTCAGGGTGGGTTTCAGCTCTTCCCAGTAAGCCTTGGCGGAGGCCAGCGAGTGGTTGCCGTCGCCCACAGCCAGCGTCAGGGGTTTGGCCCCCCTGGCCTCCGGGTACTTGGCGTCAAAGGCCTCCTGGCTGCCCAGGCCCTGCAGGGCCGCGTCGATCCGGGCCAGCAGGGCGGGGTCTTCCACAGCCCAGCCCGCAATGTGGCCGCCGCCCAGCATCAGCTCGCCCTCGTACACCTTGCGCAGCTCGTTCTTGCGGGCACCGATGGGCTCAATGAGGGTGCAGGCCGGGTCATCGGCCAGCATCATCACATGGGGCGTTTCGAGGCAGGCACCCCGGCGCACCGCCATGCGGGGCGGGATGCGCTCCTCCACCGTCCGCTCACTGGGGCGGATGGCCTGGCGGGCCCCCTGGGCATAGCTGTAGGCTTCCAGGTCGATCTTGCCCACGAGGCCCTGCCGCACCCGGCCGCTCCGCTCGGTGCGCTCCACATAAATGAAGCCGTCTACCGCGCGGGTCAGCACGTTGTGGGCATAGTCCTCCATGGTCTCATGGATCTTGGCCACCCGGGCGGGCACATCGCTTTCTTCCAGATAGACCTCCGGCAGGATCAGGTTCAAGGCGCTGGGGCTGCCTGCTGCCGCCTCCGCGGCCCGCTCCCAGTAAGAACGGTCGCTGGTAAACTGATCACAGGCCACACAGCCCCACTGCTCCAGCGGGATCTGCTCCGCAGGCAGCAGAATGTGTGCCGGGGAAAAGCACGATGTCTGATTCATAGTGGATTCCTCGCTTTCATCTTTCCAAAAATGCAGCCAACGCAATGCTTACGATCACTCGAACCGGCCCGCCGCGTCGTCCCGGATGACGGTGTGCTCCACACCGGCGTCCTCCAGCATCCGGGTCAGGGTGGTGCGGCCAGCTTCATCCAGCGTGGAAGAGCCGGGCACCTCCACCAGCAGGTTTTTCATGCCCAGCTGGGCAGCCGGCACGCCCAGCGCGCTGGTGGCATCCGTCACCTGGCTCAGGCTGTAGCCGTACCAGAGGGTGACTTCGGTGCCAAAACGGCTCTGCCAGGCGGCAATGTCCGCCGCCAGCTGCCCGGCACGGTCCACGCCGTTGGTACTGCCGTAATCCTGCTTGGAGCTGGTGGAAGACGGGAACTGCACGTTCTTCAGCAGCACCTGATCAAAACCCATGCCGTGCACTTCCTCGATCAGGTCGCCGATATACTGCACCGTCTCCGCCGCATAGGGGTTGAGCCACGGGTTTCCGCCCGCCGAGGCCTTGTTGTCCAGCCAGAGGTATTCCTGGCCTTTATAGCGGATGGCCATGGCGTGGTCCGCGCGGGCACCGGCCGGGTCACGGAACGCGGCCAGCTGCGCCACCGGCGTGATGCCGTTTGCCTTGAAGACACGGGCAATGGCTGCCGCATCCACCGGGTTTGCCGCCACACTGCCCGCGGCTGCAGGCACCTGGGAGGCATAATACAGGCTGCCCGCCGTATCCTTGAGCGGGACCACCGCATACACGGCACCCTGTGCCGCCAGCTGCTGGGCAGCGGCAGTGATGGCAGCTTCATCGGTCAGGGTGGTCACATCCACTTCCGCCCAGCTGCCCGCCACAATGGCGGTGCCGGGGGTGGGTTCCGGTTCCGGCGCAGGCTCCGGCTCCGCCACGGAAGAAGCCGCCGCTTCCGACGCGGCCGTGCTGCTGGCTGCCTCCGAGACGGCCGGAGAGGAAGCGCTCAGGTCGCGGTTGCGCACCACCGTGTACCAGGTGTGGGTGGCCCAGTCCAGCACATGGGGCGCGGCCAGCCAGCCGATGCCCAGCACCGCCAGCACCAGCACCGCAATGCCAATGCCCTTTTTCAGCTTCATTTCCCGGCTGTAAAAACTGCGCCGGTAGCGCTTGACTTTGGGGCGTTTTTTATAGTGTGCCATAGTTCGTTACTCCCCTCCTTGCAGAGATCAGAGGATCACAGAATGTCCGGTAAAGCCATAGATGGCCAGCGCCAGCACGCCGATGTAGACGAGCGTGACGGGCAGGCCGCGGAACGCCGACGGGATGGCCCGGCTGCGCAGGCGGTGCCGCGCCTCCGTGACCAGCAGGACAGCCAGCAGGTAGCCCAGGCCGCTGCCCAGGCCAAACCCCAGGGACTGGCCCAGCGTAAAGCTCTGGGTGCGCTCCACCAGCACCGTGCCCAGCACGCAGCTGTTGATGGCTGCCGTCGGCAGGATGCGGAGGAGCTGGCCGCTGCGGGGGCCTTTGACCGCCCGGAGCACCAGATGTTCAAAAATGCAGACCACCGCCACGCAGACCACATAGACCACCGGGCGGAGCTGGGCGCGGTTTGCCAGCGGGGCAATGAACCAGCCGGCGTAGAACGCCAGCGGGGCCACCAGCAGCTGGGTGACACAGAGCAGCAGCGCAAACCACCAGCTGTTGGTGCGGTCGTCGCCCACCAGCTGCACCAGGCGGGACACGCCCAGGCCGCGGGTGAACACGGCGCTCTGCGCAAAGACAGCCAGCACCGCATAGCTGCAGAAGATGCCAACGGCACGCAGGACTTCACTCATGCTCGCGGTTCGCCTCCTTCTGGTGATGCACGGCCACGGTATTGCGGGCCTCTGTCTTCAGGTAATTTTTCCGGTGCTGGGCCAGGGCGCGCCAGATGGCGCACAGGATGCCCAGCACGATGAAGCCGCCTGCCGGCATTCCGGCCATGGGCAGCACCGGGCGGCTGAGCAGCGGCAGGCCGAACACCGTGCCCAGTGCCATCCACTCCCGCACACAGCCCAGCAGGAGCAGCAGCAGCACATAGCCCAGCGTGATGCGCAGGCCCTTGGAGACTGCTTTCTGCATGGTCTCCTGCACACGGCCAAAACGGTAGATGAGCAGGGGCTCCACCACCAGCATGGGCAGGTAGATGCCCAAAGCCAGCAGATCCACCCCGAACAGCGCGTTCAGGATGGGATACACGGCCAGATACACCACTGCCGCGCTGCCGCTGTAGATGAGGCCGCGGGGCAGCAGTTTTTTCTCCAGTTCTTCTTTGGCGGGCTGCTCGTCCCGCAGGGGGAACGCCCGGCTCAGCAGGCAGGCCAGCATCCGGGAGGGCGTCAGCAGCAAAGCCACGGAAACCGCCAGCATCAGGGCGTTTTTGCCCGTGGTGGCAAGCACCACCAGCGGGGCCAGACCCATGCCCTGCATGACCACCGGGTTATTGAGGAACACACGGTCATGGTGTGCGTATTTTTCCGGGTCCCGGACGATCATTTCAGCAACAGAACGTCTCATTCGGCCCCCTCCTTTCCGGCGGTGTCTCCCGCGTTTTTCCGGGAGTGCAGCAGTGCATAGAGATGGGTCTCGGTACGGTCCATCCAGCCGGAAATGCTGTTGACCACCAGCAGCGCAAAGCAGACACCGGTCTCATAGACGCCGAAATAGCGGAAGCTCACGGTCACAACGCCCATCAGCACACCGTACAGGATGCGGCCCCGCCGGTGGTGGGCGCAGGTGTACGGCTCGTTGAGGAGGAACACGGCGCTGAACAGCATGGCACCCGTGAGCAGCTCGTCCCGCACACAGCGCAGGCGGAACGCCAGATTCATCAGCAGCGGGCCGTTGTCCAGGCCCACCTGCCGGGGGAACAGGAACACGATGACCGCGCTGGTGATGAGGAAACTCAGCGTCGCGCTGAGACGGATGTCTTTCTGCACCCAGAGGAACAGCCCGCAGGCCACCAGCACCAGGGCGGCACCCGTGCCCATGGGGGCCGCGTACTCGCCCAGCCCCAGGGAAAGGGTGCTGATGTTGAGGGTGCCGCCGCTGCGCAGGGTGTCCGAGATGGTGCTGGACACGGCCACGCCGGAGGCATCCCAGAGCGGGATGCTCGCGTAAGGCTGCGGATACCGGAACACCTGCTCCGGCCAGGAGACCGCGGCCACCACATAACCCACAGCGGCCGGGTGGAACGGATAGCTGCCGTAGCCGCCGAACACCTCTTTGCCGATGAGGACGCCCGCCAGCACCGCCGCCACCAGAACATACCAGTCCACCGTGGCGGGCATCAGCAGGGCGATGATGAGGGCAAAACTCTCATTGGAATAATCTTTGGGCTGGTACACCCGGCGCCGCAGCAGGGAGATGAGGCGGTCGCACAGGTTGCCCACCAGCAATGCCACACCGCAGAGCAGCAGCGGGCGCGGGCCGTAGAAATAGCAGGACATCCAGAGCAGCGGCACCGCCATCCAGCAGATGTGCTTGTAATAGTGGCCCGTTTGGGTCAGCTCCTGCTCCTGCCATTGGATCAATGCTTCTTCCATGGGCAGCTCCTTACAGCGCGGCCAGCTGACGCACCGCGTCCGCCGGGTCGGCTGCGCCAAACACGGCGCTGCCTGCCACCAGGATGTCCGCCCCGGCCTCCGCGCAGAGAGGAGCCGTCCTGGCGTCCACGCCGCCGTCCACTTCCAGCAGGTAGTGGGCAGCCCGCTTCTCCCGCTCGGCCCGGAGCCAGCGGAGTTTGTCCAGCGCCGAGGGCATGAACTTCTGCCCGCCGAAGCCGGGCTCCACGCTCATCACCAGCACCAGATCCAGCTGGTCCAGATAAGGCTCCAGCGCCTCCGGGGCGGTGCCGGGCTTGATGGTCAGGCCCACCTTGCAGCCCAGCGCTTTCACCGCGTCGATGGTCTGCTGGATGTCATCCTCGCACTCGAGGTGGAAATTGTACAGCGTGGCACCCGCCTTGATGAACGGCTCTGCATACTGCAGCGGGTGGCTGATCATCAGGTGGACATCATAGAACGCGTCCGGCATGGCCTTGTGGAGGCTCTTGAGCACGGGCACGCCAAAGCTGATGTTGGGCACAAAGTGGCCGTCCATCACGTCATAGTGCAGCATCTGCGCGCCGGCATCCAGCACCATGCGGCAGTCCGCACCCAGGCAGGAAAAATTGGCTGAAAGAATCGAAGGACTTACGATCGTCATTTTAATTTACTCTCCGTTATTTTTAGAGAATTTTATTCTGCAAGTCATGTCAAAACCGTCGTTTTTGCGGTGGGAAACAGCCCTGACATGGTTACTCTTTAGTTTACATGAAAACGGGCAAAAAATCAAACCCGCGGCCGTGTTTTTCACGGAAAGAACGCAATCCGCCGCAGCAAATGTAAAAGCAGCCAGACCATCCCGAGCGCCCGGGGTAGTCTGACTGCCGTGATTCAGTTGACAGGTTTCATGCTGGCGGGGTCTTCCACCGCGCCGGGGCGTCCGCTCTCGTCGGGCAGGCGCTTCATCTCGCCGGGGTTGGGCGGCTGGGTGGGCAGGGTGAAGACGAACTTGCACCACTCGCCCTGCTGGCTCTCCACCCGGATCTGACCGCCGGAGAGGTTCACCAGCACCTTGCAGATGTTCAGGCCCAGGCCGGCACCCCGGGCATGGAGCCCGCGGGAGCGGTCTTCTTTATAGAACCGCTGGAACACATAGGGCAATGCCTCCGGGCTGATGCCCTGGCCGGAGTTCCAGATCGAGATTTCCACTTCAGGGCCCAGCTTTTCCACCGAGAAGCGGATGGTGCCGCCTGCCGGGGTGAATTTGATGGCGTTGTCCAGCAGGTTGTAGGCCACCTGATGGATGAGGTCCGGGTCGGCGTAGACGAGGACTTTTTCGTCCATGGTCAGGCCGTCAATGTCGATCATCCCGTCGTTGATCCGCTGCTCCGCCGAGAGGGCCACGCCGGTCAGGGTCTCCCAGATGTTGAACATCCGGGCGTTGACCTGATACTCGCCGCTTTCCAGCTTGGAGAGGTCCAGCATGTTCTGGATCAGCCGGGCCAGCCGCCCGGTCTCCTCACTGACCAGCTGCAAATAGTGGTTCTGCATCTCCGGCGGGATGGTCCCGTCCAGAATGCCGTCAATGAAGCCCTTGATGGTGGTCATGGGGGTGCGCAGCTCGTGGGCGATGTTGCCCA
>OLGB01001926.1_pt1 | contig 23576 bp, 19 predicted proteins | sample 1605691 | NCBI WGS metagenome assembly OLGB01 (sample SAMEA3888925, study PRJEB22519) | human gut metagenome | biome: human gut; feature: human-associated habitat; material: faeces | place: Denmark | collected 2010 | reverse complement strand
AAAGAGCCTTTGCTCTGAGTGATTAGAGGTTCTTTTCACACTAATCTCCATTCCGTCAGCAAATGTACTGTTACATCCGCCTCTTTCCCTGCTTCCGCCCTGTCCTGCATATACATTCCCTTCGGTCTGACAATCCGCACCGTTGCCATGCCGATTTCCCTTGCACCGCAAAAATCCTTTGCCGGATTATCTCCTATATAGACTGCCTCCTCCGGGGTACAGCCCAGGGCTTCCAGACACCTTTCATAAACTGCCCGCTGGGGCTTGCTTATCCCGAAATCATCCGTTGCCAGCACATAATCCAGACGTTTATTCAGGGAAAGCGCCTCTATTTTCGCATGCTGTACCATGCTGCAGCCATCTGTAATCAAGCCTGTTTTTACAGCCTTTTTCTCTAACCTTTCCAGAAGCTGCTCCGCATCCGGGTACAGCTGCAGCACCGGACGGGTGCTCCGATAGACTTCCACCAGCTTCTTTACCGGAAACTCCACCTGAAATTCCTCACAGACCCGGTTAAAAATCCTGCCTCTGCCTTCCTCCTGCAGAATTTCCAGCATTCTCCTGTAAAATTGCTCCGTCTTTTCTCTTTTCTCTTCCTGCGCTGTCAGTTCGTCCTGTCTGGTCTGTTCATTCTGTCCTGTCAAGCCATCCTGCTCTGTTCGTCCGCCCTGCCCAATCAATCCATTTTGTTCTACCTGTCCGTCCAGTCCCGCCTGTTCATGCTGTCCCGCCAAGCCGTCCGCTCCCGCCTGCGCATTCTTTCCTGTCTGTTCACTTTGTCCTGTCAGACCCCTCTGCTCTGCCATATATTCCGCCGTATGGAAAAGCGCCTGTCTGACATAGCTTTCTTCCTCATACAGCGTATCGTCCAAATCAAAAATAACTGCCTTTATCTCCCTCATGCCTCAAACACCGCACTGTCATAGCGAAGCATGGTCAGTTCCTTAAAGTCCGACAGATATCCTTCCTCCGGCTTTTTCTCCCAGCTTTTTCCCTCACACATGGCGGCAAGACAGTTTCCGTAATCCGCTCCCGCCGCAAAGGAAAGGGGAACCCCTCCCCCAAACCGGGGGTTGATTTCAATAAAGGAAACCTGATTCTCCCCGGACAAAAAGCATTGAATCGTCATGGGACCCGAAATCCTTCCCTCCTGATTCAAAGCCTCTAAAAGCCGTCTGGTCTGTCCGACAATTTCCCTCTGCTGTACCGTCCTGCTCTTTACCACCTCGCCGGAGCGCACCTCCAGCCGGATTCTCGGCACAATATAAACCGGCGTTCCCTGTTCATCGCACAAAACATCAATGGTATATTCTGTTCCCATTGCACAGCTCTGCACAATGGGATTTTCCACATACCGGGTAAAAAAGGCAAGCTCTTCGATATTTTCTGCCCGAAATACATTACTGCTGCCCATGCCGTCCAGCGGTTTTACAATCACAGGGAATCTGTCCACCCCTGCCCACTCCTCCTGTTTCAGGGTTCTGGGTGCCGGAATCTGATACTTTTCAAAAAATGCCGCCGTTTCGTATTTATCATTACAGATTTCAATGACACGGCTGTCAGAAAGAATCAGATGTACTCCCAGCTCCTCAAACTGCCCTCTGGCAGCATTGAGCACCTGAAATTCCGCCTCATACAGGGGAATCAACGCCTTGATGTCCTCTTTTCTGCAAATTTCCAGAAGTGCCTCTATATAGCCCTCTTCCCGGCATCTTGGAATCTGATAAAAGGCATCCGTAAAATGTCTGGCTGCGTTCTGCAAAGATGCATCTGCCCCCACTACCCGGAAGGCAGTCTTTAAATGCTCAATTAACTGTATTCTCTTTCCTATGGATGTCAGCAGTAAATTCACACCATTCCTCATTTCCGCGCACATTTTTCGCGCCATCAGCTATTCCCCGGGCTGCATCAGCTTATACTTCATTTCCGCAATCTTCCAGTCCGATTCATTATCAATATCCTGCACCTCCAGCTCTGATATCACAAAGGGCAGAATATTTCCCAGCATCAGCTTCCGGTTCCGCTCAAAGGCTTCTGTCCGGAAAACATAAAACTGTCCCACATCATGATAATGAGGCTCCAAATCCTGAGAACGGCTGTCCATATACTCCGGCTGGAAGAAGACAAGTCTGCCCTCCCGCACCACCATAGCCCGCTGGGGCGGATAGGAAAAGGGCACCACCGGAATCAGAGTATCCGCATCGGAATTTTCCAGTTCCCCCATTGCCTTCTTTAATTTTTCCGCACTCACAAAGGGCGCTGTGGGATAAATACAGCAGGCAAGCTCAAATTCCTGTCCCCGCTTTTTGTATTCCTCCAATACCTCCAGCAGCACATCATTGGTTGTGGCAAAATCTCCCGCCGTCTTTTCGCTGCGGTAAAAGGGCACTTCTGCCCCGTACCTCTTTGCCACCTCTGCAATTTCCTCATCCTCCGTGGATACCATAACCGTATCAAAAAGCCCGGAGGAAACTGCCGCCTCGATGGAATAAGCCAGAATCGGCTTACCACAGAAATCCTTGATATTCTTCCGGGGAATCCGCTTGCTTCCCCCTCTTGCGGTAATAATTGCAATTTTTTTCATCCTATCTTTCACACTTTTCTCCATTCCGCGCATGCCCTCTTGCCGCCCATCTTCTTTTTAAAAGCTGCGCCCGATAGTACCAGTAAAACCGGAAAGCCGATTTCCCCTGCATGGCAATCAGCCTTTTTTCCTCCGCACCGGTACGCTCTATATAATATCTGTTTTTCTCAAAATCCGGGAAATGCTTTTCCACTCCCGCCCGAAGCTCCTTTACGAACCCCAGGGAAGGCTTTTTTACCCCCTGCATATAGGAAAAAAGAGTAATCACATAGTAAAGCTCCGCAAACCGGTACTCTATCTCCTCTCTGTAGGTTTCCAGAAAACCGCCCGCAAGGCATTTCTCATAGAAAAGCTCTGCCGCCTTCATACGGTCCCGGCACTTTACTTCCGAAATATAGTGTACTGTGGAGGTATCATGCTGATAATAATAATACATGGGCTCCTCCACCCGCTCAAAATGCTTAAAATATAACGACCAGACCGGTCCCGCACAGTTATCCTCATAAAAGATGCCCTCTGGGAAGTCCAGCCTGTTTTCCCGGATAACCGCCGCCTGATATATCTTGATAACCATACTGCCGGAACGCATCAACAGACTTTTATGCTTTGCCTCGTCTAAGATTCCCGTCTGTTCCGGGGTATTGTTCTGTACAATCCTTCCCACCTCAAAGGTGTGCTCCGAAACCAGATTGTAATCACAGCCTGTCATATCCGCCCCGGTTTCCTCCGCCCTTTTCAACAGTTTTTCATAAAAATCAGGCGTCACCCAGTCATCACTGTCAATAAAACCAATCCAGTCCCCAGACGCCACCTTCAGCCCCTCATTTTTGGCTCCGCCCTGCCGCCTGTTGACCGGATAGGTAATCACCTTTACCCTGCCCGGATATTCCTTTTCATACTGCCTTAAAATTTCCAGGGAATTATCCGTAGAAGCATCATCCACCGCGATAATTTCCATATCCGCAAAAGTCTGGTGCACCAGTGATTCCAGACAATACTGCAATTTCCCCTCTGCTGCCATATTATACACCGGCACAATCACGCTCAGCTTCATTCCGCGGCTCCTTCCGGCACAATTTTTCCGTCCTCTACCCGGTAAACCATATCGCATTTCTCAATGGTCTGCAATCTGTGTGCAATGATAATCAACGTCTTTTTGCCCTGCAATCTGTTGATGGAATCCATAATCGCCTTCTCTGTTCCGTTATCCAGTGCAGAGGTCGCTTCATCCATAATCAGTACCTCCGGGTCATAATAAAGCGCCCTGGCAATGCCGATTCGCTGACGCTGTCCACCGGACAGACGGATTCCCCGCTCTCCGATGCCCGTATCCAGCCCCTCCGGCAGGCTTCTTACAAACTCGTCAAGCTGTGCCTCCCGCAGCGCTTCCCAGATTCTGTCCTCGTCAATCTTTTCCTCCGGCACGCCAAATGCCACATTTTTCCGTATGGTATCATCCAGCATAAAAATCATCTGGGGAATATAGCCGATATTTTTCAGCCATTTGCGGTAAGCAGTCTTCACATCCACCCCATCCGCATAAACGGTTCCGCTCTTTGTCACCAGAAGCCCCAGCAGAATATCCACTATCGTACTTTTTCCGGCGCCGGTGGTTCCCACGATTCCCACCGAAGCCCCGACAGGAATTTTCATATCCGCATGGTCGAAAATCAGCTTTTCCGAATTGGGATAAGCATAGGTAATATCCTGCAATACAATTTCCTTCTTAACAGGAAGCTTCTCCTCTTCCTCTGTGGCGAAGGTCATATCCACCTTATCTCCTGTAATTTCATCCTGCAGGTTATCGCTGACTCCCATAAAGAAAGGCTCAAAATAGGCAATGGAATTTATCTGGTTATTAATCCGGTTCACACAGGGCAGGAGAACAAAAGCTGCCGCCGCCACAGTACTTAAGGTTTCCAGCATATCCCCGGTGGAGGTTCCCGTTGCCGTCATGACAATCATATATCCCATCATAACCGCCACACAGGCTGTTTCCATCAGAAGCTTGGGAATATTATTATAAAGGCTGTATTTCTGTACCGCCTCCACATAGCCCTTGCCGCACTTGCGATATTCGTCTACAAAATACTGCTCCTTGCCCGCTACCTTTACCTCCTTGATTCCCTGTACCGTCTGGGAAATCCACTTAAAGAGGCTGCTGTAATAATCCTGATTGTCCTTTCCCGCCTGATACATAATGGGCTTCAACACCCATTTAATCAAAGCCATCAGAAGCACCATCACCACCGCCAACAGAATTGTCATGCTGCCGCTGCGGGACAGACAGTAGCCCACAATAAATACAGAAACCACTCCGTCAGACATCAGCTGAAGCAGGGATAAAATCAGGGCATACATGTTATTTACATCGGAAGTGATACTCCTCTGTACCACCGCCGTATCCGCATTCAGGTAAAACTCATAGCCCCGGCGCAGGTAATTCCGCATCATCCTCTCAGAGGTTCTGAACTGATTCGTATATACAAAGGCAAAGGTGAGCTTCTGCTGTACAAACAGGAAAATATTTTTCACTGCGAACACCACTATCAGCATACTCATCACAAGAATGGAAAAACTGCCGTAGTCCGAAAATCCAAGCCACTCATAAACGCTTCGTATCAATCCGCTCTTTTCCACTGACTGAGGGTCAATGACAACCGTCACCACCTGTACCAGCATGCCCACACCCGCAGTCTGTAAGACAGCACCGATAATCATCAGCACCATCAGACCGCCCATGGTTCTCTTCTGTTTTCCGTCCAGCAGTACACTCAATTTCTTTAAAATCTGTTTCACACTAATCTCCATTCCGCAGGCATCTTAAGCCTATCATATCTGCTCATTCTGTCTGTGAATCAGCGGGTCCTCATAGGCATCCATAAAGTCCTCTCCCAGCCGTACCACCTCATCCGCAAACTGAATCGCCTTTACCTCTGTCAGCACCGCCACAACCTTCTTAAACCGGAGATTCGGGAAAAAGTTCAGCATTTCCATCGGCACCGTAGCATCAAACTGCGGATACTCCGGGAAAAGCTTCCGGTAATCCAGTACATCCCTGGGATGAGGCTTTAGAAAAATAGTTCCCTCCGGCTCGAACATCTTTATAATATCCCTGAAAATCCGCTCCCTCACGTCCAATGTACATAAGGGGTCCGTCAAAATCAGAATCTTATCCCCGATATGATTGCTTTCTGCTATCTGCTTTTCCAGCTTTTCCTTATCCCGGATAAATGCCTGCAAAATCAAATCCTTATCCTCCGGAGTCAGTCTGTCCGCCAGCTCCTGCCTGGACTGTTCGATATATCTGGGGCAGGGATAATGAATCAGGGAAATATCATTTACCTCCATATCCTGACAATACTTTCCATACCCGTTCTGCACAAATATCAGGTTCAGATACATGGAGAAAAACACCTTGAGTTTAAAATGCCCTCTGTTGTCATACCGCGCCGCATCAAAATTTTTCAGGCAGTTTAACCCGTCCTCCAGCGCATGATATCTGATTTTTTTCTGGTTCAGATAATACCCGATGGGGTCAGAATCACAGTACACATAAACGTCCCCGTACTCCTTAAAATCCACAGGCACAAAGGGCTCCTCCAGCTGGGCATACCTTCTGGTAAACCGAATCCGGTTCCTCATATTCCCCGGAAAGCTTCCCGTATCCTTCCTGTACTCCGCCAGCTCCGGGAAAAAATCCTCTCTCTTTTCATCAAATTCCAGTACCCTGTCAAAGAGTCCGGTGTTCTCCACCCGCTCTTTCAGGGTTTCAAAATTGTTTGACATCTTCGACAGAATCAAATCTGCCTTTGAGGTATCTCCCTCGCTTCTTCTTTTCAGTTCCTTTAAAAAGGTAATATATACATGATAATAGGTATGACACACGTAAACCCGCGGTCTTTTTCCCTTTTTCTGCTTTTCTTCCATATTAATCCTCATTTCTGCGCACTTTTCCAACGCATCTCGAGTTTGTGTCAAACACTAATCTCCATTCCGCAGGCATTCCTTTGCCCAAAGAATCATGAACCTACATTTGCGCTGTTATAGCTGATACAGCCAGATTCCCCAGTAGCTGTCCTCTGTTTCAAAATATCCCAAAAAGCTGATTCCAAGCTCCTCTGCATTTGTGATTTCGCCACAGGAGAAAAGGTACTCACAATCCAGCTCCCTCAGAGCATCCAGATTCAGTTCCAGACTGTCAAAAACAACCTGTTCTCCCTTTCCCACCATCCAGTTCGTACCGGTGGTTGCATTAAAAAGATAACACCGATTGCCCCAGGTGTCAAAATACACCGCTGCCTCGTCTGTCTTTTCCAGCTCTTTTTCAATGACTTTTCTGAATTTATGCTTATATTCCAATGGGTAATTGTTGGAATAGCCGTCTGCCGTATAAAACCCGTGAAGAAGCGCCGGAGCCGGGCTTATCCCCAGATGTGCCACCCGGTAGGTTGTCTTGTCCCGTCCGATTGCTTCATCCAGCTCCTGCATCAGTTCTTCCGAAAAATAACTTTTCCAGGAAATGTATCCGGTGACGCCGGAACCATTGTTCCACTGGTTCACATTTTCATAAAAGGAAGAATTTTCCTCTATTTCCCGCATGGTAGGGAATAAAACCAGACAGAGCGCCAGAATTTTCACAGGCAGTGCCGTCCAGATTCCCCTGCCCGTTTTCTTCCACCAGAGGCTGAAGCACAGGGCAAATTCCAGATACCAGCCCGCGGGATAAATCCAGTAAAGCCGGTCTGCCTGAAAATAATGTAAAAAACCCTGCTGCCTGTTTTTAAAATCCACTACAGGCTGGGACTTGCAGATTCCATAAAACAACGCGCAGAACACCAGAAGGCAAAAGCCTGCAAGTGCCATTTTGTACCTCTTTTTTCCGTCCCCATCCATTTTCCGAAAAAGGCAGCCTCCCGCCAGCAGGAAAACAAGAATCGGCAAAATCAGATACCGGTGCAGGGACTGGGCGTGGTAAGTACTGGAGGTAAAAATCTCCCGCACTGCCCCCCAGAAGGGCATGCTCCCGTTGACCAGTTCTACCCGGTGGCTGACATAATCTCCCCTGCCCAGCAGAAATTCTCCGAAAAGGCTGTGATTACTGATGACGTAAAGCAATAAAAGCAGCCCGCCTCCTGCTGCAAAGAAAGTTCTCAGCTTTTTTCTGACCGCCAGAATCAGTATTGCCAGCAGCCAGAAGCCCACCGCCAAAAAACCGGTATAGACAAGATGACTGCTCAGTCCGAAAAATGCCACTAATAAAAATGCGATTTTCTCATGCTTTTTCCGGTAAAGACAGATGGCTGCATAAAGCAAAAGCGGCAGCCCCGCCTGACTTAACCCGTAGACCACGTAAAAGGGAAGCATGGCAAAGCAGCCTCCGCTGGCAACCGCCAGAATACTGCTGTCCGTCAGTTCCTTTACCAGAAAATACATCCCCAGAAATGCACTCAAAAACACAATCACATATTCCGCCAGAAAAGCATAAAAAGCCGGCAGCACTGCGTAAAGGGGTACAAACAGAAATGCCGAGGGCTGCATTCCACTGGCATTGATGCCTCCCAGCAGCTCCGGCAGTCTGCCGCTTCCATCCCACAGGTGTCTTGCCGGCAGCACATAATTCATCAGACTTTCATCCAACTGGTCGTGGATTCTGAATACACTTCCCTCCCCCAGCAGCACATAGGGAAAAAACGCTGCCGCCAAAAGAAGAAAACCCGTCCACCAGAGAGAAGCATTATCAAGCTTCTGACAAATTTTTTCTGTTTTTCTGAAAAGCTTCATGCCTCTCTCCTCCTTTCCTGTTTTCTCTCAGCGCAGTCTGCTGCCACTCCCAAACTTCTGTTTTTCCGCCTAATGCAGCCGGTAACAAACCGTATCTTCATCCCTGCCGATTTCCGTATATTCCCTTGCCCCGCAGGCTTTATCAATCTCTCCTCCGGCAACTGTCACCAGATATTTGCTTTGAAGGGAATCCAGATTTTCCAGAACATAGTCCCTCATACAGCAGCTGATACCGCTTCCCTCCGGCAGCGCATACAGCATCTGCCAGAGTGTATTTTTACTCTGTCCATCCACTTCATCACTAAATACCCAGATAACCACATTTTCATAAGAAGGAACCTCCTCCGTTTCCAGCAAAATTCCTTCTGCAAACCGTTCCCGCCAGTTTTCCACCTGCGCCTGTCTTTCCTCCTGTACAAAGGGCACCTGATAGTCATAGGGGTCCACCGCCATCACAGAATAGAAATAGGCAAAGGTCACACCCAGCACCGCCGCTTTTCTGAAATATCTGGTATCCATCACAGAAATCACAAAAATTCCCGCCGCCAGAAACGTCAGAAGATGCTTGCTGCCCTCTGTCAGCTTGTACATCAAAAGCAGGGCAAACAGCATTGCCACAAAGGAAAAGACGAGATGCAGTTCAATCACAAGCTGATTTTTCAAGCGCCTGTTCCTGTCCTCGGTTTCCGGACTCTTTTCCTGCTGCCCCTGCAGCCCTTTCAACCTCCCTATCCGGTACCAGTCCGCCAGACTCTGTCCCAGAAGCACCAGCATCATCACAAGATAACCCGCAAAAAACGCACCTGAGGCCAGACCTGTCCGGAACCCCTGAAGGGTATGTCCCCAGAAGCTTTTTCCCATATAGTAGAGCTTCCCAAAGGTATATTTCAGTCCTCCGAAAAGCCCTTGGGTAAAGAACGCCTCCACCCAGTCGGTGAAAAACAGAGGTGCAAAATATTCTGCCCCCAGATAATGCTTAATCATGGCATAAACTCCCAGCGTCACCGCCAGAATCCCCACAGAACCAGCCGCTCCCTTCCAGCCCCGCTTTTTTGTCCAGAAATACATGGGAAGCAGCAAAAACAGCACCAGATAGGGACGCATCAGCGTCATGACACTGCCTGACAGGAATAAAAGTGCCAGAATCACACGGTTTTCCTTCTTTAAATACCGGATAGCCATTCCGTAAAAAAGGATTAGCATGGTAAAACAGATAATTTCCGGCATGGTAGAAAGCATATACCGCACAAAGGGCGTATACAGGCAAAACAGCAGCGTTAAAATTCCCACCTGCTTCCAGCCCGGCTTCACCAGCCAGACAAACAGAAAACAGCAAAGGCTCATCAGCACAATATTACAGATAACCGGGGACATCAGGTTCCAGCCGAAGAAAAGCCCCCACAAAATCCAGGGAAACACAAGCACGGGACTCCATGCCGCAAAGGACAGTTTTAAAGCATGGCTTTCATTGAAGCCGAAATACCCGACAGGATACCCTCCGTGGATAATCCCCTCCACCTGCTTATAATAAAACAGCTCATCATTCCATTCCGAGCCGGGCAGATAAACTTCGCCGATGCTTTTCCCCTGGGCGGCGCAGTAAACCAGACAGCACACCACCGGCAAAAGCCCCAGTAAAAGTGCCTGTATCATCGTCCTGATTCTGTTTTCCTGTTTCCACCAGTTCGCTATTTTTTCTTTCCTGCTCTGCATCTGTTACCTCAATCAGTTCCTGTTATTATCCTCGATATTCACTGTGTCCCGGATGACATACTGGGGAGAATGATTCAGGCTGATATAAATTCTGCCAATGTACTCTCCAATCAGCCCCAGCATAATCATAATCATCCCGCCGAAGAACACCAGCGCCGACATCATGGCGCTGAAGCCCATGGGCACAGCCGGATTCACGAAACGCTTGATAATTGTATAAATACCATATAAAAAGCCTGCTCCCGCGCTCGCCACGCCAACCGCCGTCGCTATCCGCAGGGGCTTTACAGAAAACGCGGTAAAGCCGTTAAACCAAAGTCCCAGCAGCTTTTTTAAGGTATATCCGGAGCTTCCCTCTTCCCGCTCTCTGTGATGGACCTCCACATTTGTGATGTTTTTTGTGGCACGCAGCACCAGCCCAATTACATAGGGAAAGGAGTTTTCATACCGAATCATATCATTTACAACAAACCTCTTTACCGCAAAATAGCTGGAAATATACAGGTCTGCCGGCTTGTTCAGCATCATCCGGGTCATCCGCTCATTGACCTTGCTTCCCAGATTCCGGAAGGCAGAATGTTGCTTATGGCTGTATTTTGCATATACCGCATCATACCCCTCTTCCAGCTTCGCAATCAGCTTGTCCGCCTCATCCGCCGGAGTCTGCCCGTCATCATCCAGACAGATGACATAATCCCCGTCCGAATACCGGAGTCCCGCCATCAGCGCCGCATGCTGGCCGAAATTTCTGGCAAAGCTGATTCCCTTAATATTCTCCTTCTCCCGGCATAGCTTCTGAATTGTCCCGAAGGTATTGTCCGGGGAGCAGTCATTGATAAGAAAAATATCATAGGCATACTCTGACATACTCTTCATTTTTTCTTCAATTTCAGCAACCACATGGGGCAGCGTATGCTCCGAGCGATAGCAGGGAATGACAAAACTGATTTTTTTCATAATTATTTTCATCCTTTATTTTTCAATGTTATTCCTGTTCATACGGATTTAAAATCCCCATCAGGACAATATCCCGGTACACCCCGTCTATGCAGACATCCTCCCTGAGAAGCGCCTCCCTGACAAAGCCTGCCTTTTCATAGCTGCGCAGTGCCTGTTCGTTGGTGGAAAATGCCCGCAGAAAAACCCTGTGCAGCCCCGCTTCCTCAAAGCAGTAACGAAGCATCAGTTTTGCCGCCGCAGTACCGACTCCTCTGCCCCTTGCCGAAGGCTCCCCGATAAAAATCCCATACTCCGCCTTGTGATGATGCCTGTCGATATCCCGGATGTAGACAGAACCCAGGGGGGCATCTGTCTGCAAATCACAAATAATGGTCTGGACAACCTTCCCGGTTTCCACCATGGTCCGAATCCAGTTTTCATGGCTTTCCCTTGTGAAAAGCTCCTGATAAATGAAATTCTTCCGCACAGCGTCACTGTTGCGCCATGCCACAATGTTATCCGTATCCTCCCAGGTCATGGGACGAAGATAAATCCCCGCCTGCTCATCCTTATATTCTTTCATGCTATTCTCCAATCCTGCCATTCCTGCGCACTAATCTCCATTCCGCAGGCATTTCTAATGCCGAAGGAATCGCGAACTGAATTTCAGATTCAGTTCTGCGATAAAAAGCTACTTTGTGACGCCTGCGGCACAAATAGCCGTGTGAAACTTAGAACTTCTTCACGAAAGAGCCTTTGCTCTGAGTGATTAGAAGTTCTTTTCACGCTAATCTCCATTCCCGCGCACATCCAAAAGCAAAAACGGGAATGCAGCCATCAACGGGTACAGATACCGAAGCTGCACCGTCGGTCCCAGTAAAAGGGTGGCGAAATATCCCGCCGCCAGCATCAGCGGCAGACATGCCGGATATTCCTTCCGAAGCAGCCGCCATGCGCCAGCAAGCAGATAAAACCAGAGCCATACTCCGGGCACGAACAGATACTTTACCACCGGAATCCGCAGATACCCGTTCTCATCCGCCCACTTTTCCAGCTTTTCCTGTAACCAGTGCCATTTGGAAGCCTTATAGATTCCTCTTGCGTTCATGGTTTCCTCTTCCCAGCAGGTCTGCACATATCCCCGTCCCATTCTGGAATCCCCGGTAACATTCACCCGTGCGTGGCTGGTGTCCTCCGGGTACAGATATCCGGCATTCACCAACAGCGCCGCATTGATAAAATCCCCCGGATAGGTTTTGAAAAGCCGCAGCCAGGTTGTCAGAAATTCTCCTGTCCGATACCGCACCACATAAGTATTCGTGTTGCTTTTCACCGGGTCTGAAATCTCCGGCTTATAATTTTTATATCCTTCATTCAATATAAAGTCCTGAATCAGCGTCCTGTCCGCCTCTTCCATGGTATTATCATCCTCCGGCAGAGTGCCCACACCTCCATGATACAGCATGGTTCTGGAAAGCTGCTGAATCGGCATGCTCAGCATCTCCCGCTTGTCCCCCTGTTCCGCACCGGACACCCGGAAAATCACACCAAGGAGCAGACTGCCCGCAAGAAAGGTTCCCATTCCCCAGAAGGTTAAAATTCTGTAAACGCTTTTCCTTTCCTTTCCAAACAAAGCCGCCAGTATCAGAGTTCCCAAAAGCACAAGAAACGCATATTTCCCGTTATTCCTGAAAAGTATCATGCCGATACCGGAAAGGAAAAATGCCAGCCCCCGGGGAAAGCTCTGTTTCTCTGAAAGCCTTAACAGACTAATTACCGTAAGCACAAAAAATCCGGTAAAAATCGTATCCTTTGTCAGGCTGACTGCCATATACCAGTGAAAGGGATAAAACATGCACCAGAGCTGCAAAACCACCAGCTTCCACAGCGCACTTCCTTTTCCTGCCAGATATGTCACCCCGCAGGCGAAGGCTGCCGCCAGAAAGGCAAGCTGCAAAAATGCAAAAAGCCCGATGCCGTCTGTCACGCTCCCCATGGCTGTTCCCAGATTCATAAAGCATTTCAACAAAAAGGTATGGGCAATGGGATGGTGGTCAATATAATAATGCTCCACGACCTGCCCGGTCTGTATCGGCATATCATAAGAACAGATTGCCGGATAATATGCCAGCCATGCCGGAAGCCATGTAAGAACAATCCCCAGAAAGGAACCTGCAAAAAGAAGCCGATGGCGCAGCCTCCAACCTTCTGCGGCACCGGCTTTCTGTTTTCCTGCCCTGACATTCAGCCATTGAAACACCTTAAAAAGAACCGTTCCAGTCAGAACTCCTGCTGCCACGCTCACCGCTGAAACCCTGACTGTATACCCTGTTGTCCAGATTAAATTTCCCTCTTTTTCCAAAACAGAAAGGGACTGCCCGCAGAAAAAGAAGGCAAATCCGGTCAGGCAAAGAAGAAGATATGCAGTTATTCCTTCCCGGCATCTCTTCATAAATTCTAATCCAGCTTTCCTCGTTTTTCCGTACTGATTCTGTCCAGGCGGTACTCAAAATCCCGTCTGTCCTTTGCTGCAAGCACATCCAGAATCATACCGGCAAAAAATGCCTGAATCCCCGCCAGCATCAGGAACCCGCAGCCAATCAGCGTCGGGAATCTGGGCACAAGCCCGGTATCCAGATATTCTCCGATAACCGGAATCATAAACAGTACTGCTATCAGCGCCAGTAAAATGCCTAATGCCCCAAAGAAACGCATCGGCTTGTAATTTTTATATAACTGAAGCATCTTGTGGATTACCTTCATGCCATCGCTGTAGGTATTCAGCTTGGAAACGCTGCCCTCCGGTCTGTCCCGGTATTCCACAACCACGTTTTCCACCTGCATATTATAGTTGACCGCATGGATTGTCATTTCCGTTTCAATTTCAAAGCCCTTGGAAAAAACAGGAAATGTCTTGACAAATTCGTAGCTGAACGCTCTGTAGCCGGTCATGATATCCTTGATATCGGAATGAAATAACTGGTTAATCCCCGCCCGCATCAGACTGTTGCCGAAATTGTGGAAGGGACGCTTATTCTCGGTAAAATAAGTGGAAGAAAGCCTGTCCCCCACTACCATATCCGCGTTATGCTCCAGCACCTTATCCACCAGTTCTCTCGCGCAGTTTAAGGGGTAAGTATCGTCCCCGTCAATCATCAGGTAACACTCCGCATCTATTTCCCGGAACATACGCCGGATAACATTTCCCTTGCCCTGCTTATATTCATAACGGATAACCGCACCGGCTTCCTTCGCCAGTTCTACGGTCCTGTCCCTGGAATTATTGTCATACACATAGACAACTGCCTCCGGCAGGGCTTCTTTCACATCCCGCACTACCTTGCCAATTGTCTGCTCCTCATTATAACAGGGAATTAAAACTGCAATCTTATCCATCCGTAAAATCCTTTCCAGTTTGGTTGTTACTGTGCGCTTCCGCGCTCTTTTCGCAGCGCATCTTGAAAATCGGAGATTTTCTTCGATGTACGTGCTTCGCACTATCATACAATAAAATCCCCATATGCCCTGTGCAAGCACGGCATATGTCGCTTTTATTGTATGGCACTGCTCATTGCCTGCGCTCATTATATCATAAACTTGCGGGGGGAACCACTGTTTTTAAGAAATAAGTTATGTTATAATCAGTTTATCAGCTTGTTTTGCATATAGGAAGGAATTTTGTTTATGTCTTTGTGGATATCCGGATTATACACTTTTGCTTATCGTTTTATACAGATTTTCAGCCTTGTCCTGACAGGGCTTTTATTTGTGGGAGGCTTTCTTTCCACCTGTTACAGCCTTAATATGGAAACTCAGGTTGTCCTCACCAGTTGGGACAATCCTTTTTTTAATTTATTGGGAATGGGAATTTTCTTTTGTCTTCTGTTCCTTTTCTGCCGCTTTTTCCTGAAAACAAAGAATCGCCTGCGTCTGCTTACTTTTCTGACCCTTGGCTGGATTCTTTTTGTGGGTGCCCTTCTCGTTTTATTCAGCAAAACGGTTCCGGCTGCGGATGCCCTGTCCGTCTACTCCGCTGCGGAGGCCTTTGCCTCGGGAGATACCTCTGTTATCCACCCCGCAGAGTCTTATCTTTCCTATTATCCACAGCAGATAGGGCTTCTCGCCTTTTTTGAAGTGTTCATCCGTATCTGGAAGCTTTTTCCCGTGTCCCTTCCGGCTTATCATTTTATCAAATGTGTTTATGTTGTCCTTGCCTGCTGTATCGTTCTTCTGCAGGAAAAGACAATCCATCTGCTATGGAAAAACGAAAGAGCTGACTGCCTGTACCTGCTTCTGGCGGGTGCGAATCTGCCCCTTCTGCTCTATACTTCCTTTGTTTACGGAGAAATTCCTTCCCTGGCGGCGCTCTCCGCAGCCTTTTACCTGCTGGCCGTTCTTTTCAGTGAAGCAGAACAGCCTTCTCAGGAAACTGCCGGGAAGCTGCACCTGTTAAAGGCTTTGGGCGCACTCCTTTTTCTCTCCCTCAGTGTACTGGTGCGGAAAAATTCCCTGATTCCCGTAATTGCCGTCCTGATTATCTGTACCCTTTACGGAATCCGGAATCAGAAGGGCAAGCTGCTTCTCTGGTGCCTCTGCTGCGCCCTCTGTGCCCTGTTTGTTCTGCCCGGTACCCAGAAGCTGTATGAGCATCGTTCCGGCAGCACTCTCCGCACAGGTGTTACCGCCGGCTCCTATATTGCCATGGGGATGCAGGAGGCATCCCGGGGAAATGGCTGGTACAACGGCTTTAATTTTGAAACCTATCAGCTTTCCGGCATGGATACCGAAACAGCCAATGCCATCAGCAGTCAGGCAATTCAGGAACGTCTGGCTTTCTTCAAAGCCCACCCCGGCTACGCTGCAGATTTTTACCTGAAAAAAGAGCTTTCCCAGTGGGCAGACGGCACCTATGCCTCCAGGCAGGCAACCCTTGCCACCTACGGCGGACGAACCTCCTTTTTTGAATCCCTGTATACCGGAACCGGCAGTTATTTTCTGATTGCCTACTGTAATGCCTACCAGAATGTCCTTTATCTGGGCGTACTGCTCTTTCTTCTTATAAACCTGCATAAAAAAGCGGATATTTTTCCACTCTATCTGGGGCTGCTCTGCGTTATCGGCGGTTTTCTGTTCCATACCCTCTGGGAGGCAAACAGCCGTTACATTTTCCCCTACTCCATCCTGCTTCTGCCCTATACGGCGCAGGGGATTTCGGAACTGTTTTCCCACATTGCAAAAGGGAAGAGATTTCGGTAAAATAGAAACATATCGGAACAATTCAATCAAAACAGAAAGGGATTTTCCCATGAATAAAACGCAATTAAAATGGTCCGCATTATCCGTACTCTTTTTCAGCTTCATCACCCACGGATACCGTTTTTTCAACAATATGTACTCCCATGATGCCCTGCTTATGGTTTATCAGGGTGACTTTGCCTGGCAGATAGCTCTCGGCAGATTTTTGCAGCCCCTTCTTCTCTTTTTCAGAGGAAGCCTCTGCAATCCCTGGCTGATTTCCTTCTGCGCGGTTTTCTGGATTTTTCTCTCTGTGTATTTTCTGGCAGAGCTTCTTAATATCCACCATCCCGCCGGAATTACTCTGATCTCCGGTATCCTTATCTGTAACATGACAACCATTGTGGCAAATGCCTCTTATCTGCCCTGGGTAGATTTCTATGCCCTGTCCTGTTTTTGTGCCATTTTCGGTATCTGGTGCCTGAAAAAGGGCTGTGCCGCTTCCAGAGCGCAGGGCTGGTGGTACGCTTTCGGTGTCTTTTTCCTCGTATTTTCCATGGGCATCTATCAGTCCTATATCTGCGTGGCAATCGGACTTGCCATGATAGATATTCTGGCAGACCTCCGGCAGCGGGAAACCTTCCGGAACACTCTGAAAAAGGTGCTCTGCTATGTGTTTTCCCTGCTGGCAGCTGCTCTGCTTTACTATCTTGCCTGGAAAATCCTCCAGAACATACTGCACATCTGGACGGCAGACGGCTACAACGGACTGGCAGAGGTCGGCGACTATTCCGATACCTCCCTCTTCGCGGTTCTTGCCAATACCTACCGACAGGTTTTCCAGTATTTCTGGAACCCGGATACCTTCAAATCTCTGGTATACAGGAATTATTCCTTTATGAATATCTGGCAGATAATTTTAAGATTCGTCAATCTGATGATTTTTGCCTTTGTTCTGGTTCAAATCATCCGTGCCAATATCCGTCAGAAGAGTCTTTGGTGGCAGAACCTTCTGCAGGCTGTTATCCTTCTTCTCTTCCCCTTTGGCATTAACTTTGTCAGCTTTATTTCAAAGGGTATGGAGCAGCCCCTCATGATATTTGCCTTTTCTCTGGTTTACCTGCTGGCGCTGCAGTTATGTGCCAGCCTGCGCCGCGCAATGCCCGCCCTGTTTGTTGTCATCCCCCTCGGACTGCTTCTCTGGTCCAATGTGGTTTATGCAAATCAGGTCTATTTAAAAAAGGAGTTGCAGGCAGAAGCCACTCAGGCTATGCTGTCAAGAATCGTTGTTTCTGTTGAGAGTACGGAAAATTACGTTGCAGGAGAAACACCTGTTGCCTTTTCCGGAAACTTCCAGACCTCGGATTATCTGCAGGAATTAGCCGATTTTGAAGAAATCGCTCCCTATGGCATGGGAAAATCCACCGCCACCTACGTGGGTACGGATTATGCGCTTTTAAAATATCTGCTGAATGTGAATATGAATCTGACCCGGATAAATACCGGAGAGGAAGAAGTGAAAAAACAGTTGGACGAAATGCCCTGTTACCCGGCGCAGGGTTCCATCCGCTATATCGGAGAAACCCTTGTTGTAAAAATCGCCGACTAAAAAGCTGCTTTTAATAGTACATTCCGCCGCCCAGAAAATTTTTAAAATAGAGTAAACCACAGACTACATGACAGAAAAAGGCAAGCCATTGTAAGGCAACTACAACCGGCTTGTTTTTTTGCCCTCCGGCACCTGCAGTTGCTTTCAATAAGACAAGCAAGGCTCCCATATGGCAGAAAAAGATACCATACATATAGCCCCAGGAAAAATTGAAATCCGGTTTCCGGAAGCCCTTTTCATACAGGAAAAACGCCATGGCAAAGCTCATCAGATATAACTGCCAGGAAAGCCGGTACAGGCTGTCCTGCTTCAACTCCCGCCAGTTACACAAAAGCACCAGAAGGGGAAATCCAACCGCAAGCCCTATGGCAAGGGGAAGATTGCCGCAGTACTGCCGCCAGACATCCCCCAGGCAAAAACCGATACCGCCCTCTGCTCCCTCCCGGGGTACAAATACCCCCTTAAACTGATACAGTAAATCCAGGAATGTAGGAACAAAGGTAAGTCCCATCCATACCGAGGGCACAAAATTTTTAAATCTGCGCCGAATCAGCCGATACAGCATAATCAGTCCCGCTGTTCCCACCAGCACAATGGTAAAACTGGGTTTTGCCATTGTTGCCAGCAGCAGAAACAGGGAAAAGAGAAAATAGTCCTTCTTTTCTGCTCCCTTTTCATACTCCGGCAGAAGCTTCGCCAGCCATAAAAACGCCAGAATGGCAAAGGGGCGCGCTGCCATGTAGGTTGCATTGTGAAAGGGATTCGGCGTAAATACTCCCAGATATTTAAACCGGATTCCCGGCAGATAAATTCCGTCCGGGGGATATATCATGGAAATCAGAAAAAGCAGCACGGACAAAATACTGATAAACATCCCCGGCGCCCAAAGGCACAGATTCCTTTTTCCCGCAGCCTCCCTGCGTTCCCTCCATGCCCGCTGCAGACCTTCCAGACTCAGCCGGTTCAATGCTATTTTGGTAATCACCACTGCCCCGCTGTTTAAAACCATGGTGGCTAATGCCATGGCAAATTCCGGTGTTGTAAAAAGGTAAAAAAAGGCGCCCAGCTTAAACAGAATCGGATAGGGAAAGCTGTAACCGCTGTCCAGCCCCTGCATCTCAAGAATGTATGCCTTCATATCCGAATGATACCTTTCCGGGCTGCCCAGTGTCTGCTGATGGAACAGCCAGAGTGTCACCCCGGAAAACAAAAGCAACAGGATGGCAAAGAACGTCCAGTCAATGATTTTGTCCCGTGTACTGAGATTTTGTTTTTCCACTACCATCTTTCCTTTCCGCTGCTATTTCCGATAATATGCCACCAGCTTCTTTACCGCCCGGATGACATCCTCCACATCCCCGTCTGTCATGGAATAAAACAGGGGAATACTCATTACCTCTTCATAATATTTTTCCGCATTCGGACAAAGCCCTTTTTTGTAACCAAGCTTTTCATAATAAGAATGCCAATAAACCGGCAGATAATGCACCTGCGCGCAGATATTCTCCGCATACAGCGCATCAAAGAACTGACGCCTGTCGCAGGTCAGCTTTTCCGGATTCAGCCGTAAAATGTAAAGATGCCTTGTGGTATCTGATTCCGGGATTTCTCTCTGTACCAGAAGTTCCGGCATCCGGGAAAACGCTTCGTCATACTGCTTCACAATTTCTTTCCTTCTGGCAGAAAAACGCCCCAGCTTGTGAAGCTGGCTCAAAACCAGTGCCGCCTGAAAATCTGTCATACGGTAATTATATCCAAGTTCCACCTGTTCGTTGTACCATCTTGCATCCGTGGGATGTACCATTTCCTCCTGATTTCTGGTAATTCCGTGGGTACGCAGCCGCAGCAGATGGTGATACAGCTTCTCGTCATTTGTGGTAATGGCGCCGCCCTCCCCGCCGGTTACTGTTTTGACCGGATGGAAGCTGAAACAGGTCATATCCGCCAGACTGCCCACAGGCTTTCCCTTGTATTTCGTGCCAATGGCATGTGCCGCATCCTCTATGAATATCAGGTGATTTTCCTCACAAATCTTCTGAATTTCATCATGCTCCACTGCCTGTCCTGTGAAATCCACCGCAACAATACCTTTTGTTTTCGGCGTAATCAGCTTTCTGATTTCCTCCGGGTTAATATTATAGGTGTCCGGACGAATATCTGCAAAAACCGGGGTTGCCCCGCAATACAAAACACAGTTGGAGGATGCTGCAAAGGTAATAGAGCTGACAATTACCTCGTCCCCCGCCTGAAACCCTGCCGCCATAGCCGCCAGATGCAGCGCCGCCGTTCCGTTTGCCACTGCCACCGCATACTTTGCCCCGGTTACTTCACACAGCTTTTTCTCCATGGCAGTTGTCTGGGGCCCCGTGGTAATAAAATCACTTTTCAGGCTTGCCACAACTGCATCAATATCATCCTGCTCTATACACTGTCTGCCATAGGAAATCGGCTTTTCCCGCACAGGCTTTCCCCCGAATATTGCTAACTCTTCCATGTTAATCCTCTTTTCTGCGCACACCCTTTGCGCTAATCTCTATTCCTTCGCACAGTAAATTGTCTGACTGTTTATTTCAGGTATAGTGTAGCAGGATTTCCCTCAGGAAACAAGTAGCTTAAATCTTTAAAAATCCCTTAAAATTTTGTTGCAAAATTAAAAGTTTTGTGTTAGTATACTTCCATAAAGCATATTTCATCTATCAGAATTTCAAAAATTCTACTTTTATTCTTATGCTGAAACTGATTTTCAGCAATTTCAGAAATTCATGCTTTAAATTCAAAACAACAAAAAGCAGGAGTTTCTGGAAAAGAAAAGCCTAACGGAACCCCTGCACAAAAAAGAACAGGAGGTTTCATGAACAATGGCAAGGAAATTTTCCAGTGGCACCCTGCCTTTTACGCCGCAGTACAGGTGGAACTGGAGGAAGAAAAAGAACTGCTTACCTTTACCAATGAATATCAACTGGGTACAAAGCCCAGAGAAGTTGATGTTCTGATTATCAAAAAAGAGGCTGACACGCCCCTGCACAAAAACATCGGAAAAATCTTCCGCAAATACAATCTGATTGAATACAAAAGTCCCACAGATTATCTGAGTATGGATGACTTTTACAAAGGGCTGGCGTATGTCTGTCTTTACAAATCAGATACCGGGGGAGCAAACGCAATTGACATTGACGAAATTACCCTTACCTTTGCGGTTTCCCGTTTTCCCAGAGAAGTATTGAAATACCTGAACCGTCGGGAAGGACATACTGTAGAAAAGGTGGAAAATGGTATTTACTACGTCCGTGGAAGTCTGGTTCCCATTCAGATTATTGTATTAAATCAGCTTCCCGCCGGAAAAAATCTGTGGCTGCGGGTACTTACCAATAATCTGCGGGAGAAAAACGTCGCCAGAAGGATGCTGACAGAATATGAAACCCACAGGAATAATGCCCTGTACAGTTCTGTACTGGATGTGGTTGTCAAGGCAAACGAAAAAGTTTTTAAACAGGAGGATAACAATATGTGCGAATTACTGGAACAGATTATCAACGAAAAAATGGAAAAGAAGCTGGCTGCCATTGAAGCTGCTGAAGCTGCCGCCAGAACTGCGGAAGCAAACGCCAGGGCTGCTGTCAAGGCTGCTGAAGCTGCCACCAGAGCTGCGGAAGCAAACGCCAGGGCTACTGTCGAGGCTGCGGAAGCAAACGCCAGGGCTGCTGTCGAGGCTGCGGAAGCTACAACCAGGGCTGCTGTCGAAGCTGCGGAAACTGCCACCGCTGAAGCAGCAGAAAAGGCAGAGAAAGCTCTGTTAAAGGGCAGGAATGAGGGTATGAAACAGGGACGGCTTCAGGAACAGCAGCATACTGCCTTCAATCTGAAAAAGATAAACTTTTCCGTAGAACAAATTGCCTCTGTTGTAGAAGAAAGTGTTGAAACCGTAACCGCATGGCTGGCAGAAGCCTAGGCAATTCACTTTCTGCATATTATGATATCAGGATCCCAAGGTCTTTCACCCACTTATGAGCAAGCTCATGTGAGTTCAGACCTTTTGACCCTGATATCATATTATAGGGGATTTTGCCATAATTTCTCTATCAGGTTTTATAAAGCAGCATGAAGTTTTTATTGACTTATAAGACACGAAAGTCTATAATTTGTATCAAGACTAAGGAGGAATTATTATGGCACGTTTAAATCCCAGAGAACTTGATGTTCTTAACATTTTGTGGAGCACCGACAAGGAAATGACTTCCACAGATATTGTGAATGAGATGCGCGGACTTACTCAAAGTACTGTTATTGCCGTTTTAAGAAAACTGGCAAAGGATGGATTCGTTGAAGTAGCCGGTGTTACCCACAGTGGAAAAGTATTAAGCAGAACATACCGTCCTACTGAGAGTTCAAAAGAATATATTACGCAGCACTTCACAGAGGATTACGCCAGCTTTACCAATGTAATCTCTCAATCTGATATGTGCGCTGCTATTCTTCAAATCAACAGTACTCCGGAAAAAACCAAATCCGAGATTTCTAAGTTAAAGAGCATTATTGCTGATTACGAGAAGACTTTATAATTCGGAAGAGGACTTTATGCATTATTCACTTTCAACTGTACTAATGACAATATTAGCCAGTAACCTGCTCATTATCCTGATTACCTTTTGCTTCCGGCAAAAGAAGATTTTGTTATCTGTAGGGTACAGGTTATTGGCTGCTTTTCTCTTATTAACCGCAATCCGGTTCCTGTTTCCATTTGAATTGCCGTTTACAAAGAGTATTTATTTGCCGGAATCTTTCTCCAAAACATTATCCAGCATCCGGCATCCATTTTACAAATTTCATAATTTGAAGATTTCTATATGGTTTTTAATTGAATGCGTCTGGTTTATCGGCATCGTTGTAAATTTGGTAAAACATATTCGTATCCATAAAAAATTTGCCAATTATATCCGATTTTATGGAAAAGATATTTCCAATTCGGAACCAGTCAACAGCATATTATCCGAAATTTGTGGAAAACGTAAAAAACCTTTTCGTGTTATTTCTATACCCGGTTTAAAGATTCCACAGGTTACAGGTATTTTTGTACCTAAGATTCTGCTTCCGGAACAAATGGACATAACCGATAAAGATTTACCCTACATTCTCCAGCATGAAACCTTCCACCATTACCACCATGATTTATTGAAAAAGGAAATGGTTTGTCTGCTTTGCGCTGCTTATTGGTGGAATCCGGCATGTCATGTTTTTCAAAAACAGGTAAATCTGATTTTGGAAATGCACGTGGATGATTCTCTGGTTCAGAATAACTCTTCTGTTACGATAGACTACCTGAACACTCTGGTAAGGCTATTTGAATCTTCTTCCAACCACGCCAATACCGCCCCGGCAGGAGTTACCGTTTCTGCTGTCGGAGAAACGGAAAGTGAATTAACACAGCGTTTCCATATGATGTGTTACCAGCATAAACGGACTGATATTTTCATGCTTTTGCCCTTACTAATTATGGTAATCAGTATTTATGTATGCTCCTATCTGGTTATAATTGAACCTAGTTGCTACATTGAAACCTTTAGCCAAGATAACACAATGAGTGTATCGACAGATTTTTATGCTAGACCTAAGGAAGATGGAAGTTATGACATTTATTTCAATGATATCCTTATTGAAAAGTAAACGTCAAAACCTGCGCCTTGGCTAATTAGTTTTTTTATGCCACACTCTAAA
>OLGB01001925.1_pt1 | contig 23598 bp, 14 predicted proteins | sample 1605691 | NCBI WGS metagenome assembly OLGB01 (sample SAMEA3888925, study PRJEB22519) | human gut metagenome | biome: human gut; feature: human-associated habitat; material: faeces | place: Denmark | collected 2010 | reverse complement strand
TGCACAAGTATTTGTATGCTAATTCCAATCCTGTGATGTATTCTGATCCGAGTGGATATATGTCACTTGGTGAAACTATGGTTACATGTGCAGTGATTGGAGCATTGGGTGGTGGCTGCATTACAGCAGGATTAAATGTTTTAAGGTTTTTACGTGGCGATTCAGAGATAACCTCAAAATATGATTCCCCAGTAACTGCTTTTGTTAATGGTTTTCTTGATGGAATGGTTTGGGGTACATTTGTTGGAATCAGCGTGGCAACATTTATGACATTTGGAATATATGTTGCATTGATGGCTGCATTTAATTTTGGATTCTCATATCATTACTATTCACTATTTCAAGATGCGATGAGAGTTGGTGATTGGGACTATGCTTTGTACTATTTATTTATGAGTACATATAGCATGGCTATGGGATTTACAATAATAAGTATTGCTGCTGATAATCAACGTATTGTAGAAGAACAGACGAAAGAAGTAAGTGATTCCAATAAAACAACAGAAACGGTTAGGGTAGGTAGATGGATGTCAAAAGATGAGTACAATAAAATGGTTGAAACAGGGAAAGTTCAACCTCCGTTTAATGGTAACCAGAGTTATGCTGCTTATCCTGCAAATCCCGAAGCATATGGAAAGCAAGCTAAATCAGGTACTGTTTATGTTGAATTTGATGTGCCAGTTTCCTCGATTATTACAACTTCATCAAATAATGGTTGGGTTGCAATTCCTGGACCGAATTCAATATATTCAAGAAATAATGAAAATAAAGGATTACCTATATACAACTACCCTAATGTTACAAATATAGAAATAAAGGGAGAAAAGTAATATGAATATGATATTAGAAAAATGGTTAACAACAAATAAAGATTTATTAAATGAATATGGAGTGATAATTGATAACTTTAAAAGTGGTGATATTGGTTTTGTTGATAAAGCAACCAGTTTTGATTTACAGTTTAAGAACCATATAGCAAGAATTACTCTAAGTCATAGTGGTAAATTGTATGCACATATTATTGAAATTAACTCTAATGAAACGATTTTCCTTTATGATAATGAAGTGAAATTTAATGAGTCGGAGCTTAATGGCTTTTTAATCTGCTTTATACAAATACTGATTGGTTAAAAGTGTTTATAAATGCATATAAACATAATAAGTCATTTTATATGTGAACGGTTCAATTAAAATTGATTATGTAGCCCTAATCCCCCAAAATTAATTTTTGGGGGATATATTTTATCAATATGTAATCATCGACAGTGACGGCAATGTAACGACCACCGAATACAATTCCATGGGAAAAGTATCTTCCGCAACGGACGAAAAGGGCAGAAAAACATCTTACGATTACGACAACTTCGGAAACCTTGTGAAAATATCCTATCCCGACGGCACAACGGAAGCGTTTACCTATGACCGTGAGGGAAACAACCTCACAGCGACCGACCGCCTCGGAAGAACCGTCACAATGACATACGATAAGGTCGGAAACCTGCTTTCAAAGACTTACCCGAACGGCGCACAGGTCACATATTCCTATGACAGTAACTACAATCTCGTTTCCGAAACAAGCGCAAGCGGAGCAACGACATATTATGAATACGACAAGATCGGCAGAAACACCGCTATAACAGATGCCCTCGGAAACAAGACAGAATTCTCTTACAACAGCAAATCCCAGCTTGAAAGCATGACAGATGCAAAGGGAAATGTCTATACCTACAGCTATGACGACAACGGAAACCGCATCAAGACTACATACCCCGATGGTTCAAGCGTTTCATCAACATACGATGCAAGAGGACGTGTGACATCACAGACAGATCAGCACGGCTACAAAACAAAGTATGCTTATGACGGCGGCGACAGACTTACAAGCGTTACAGACGCCCTCGGCAATGTTACAAAATATGCTTATGATGAAGTAGGCAACCTCACAAGTGTTACCGATGCAAACGGAAACACCACACGTTATACATACGATGATTTTGGCAGAGTTATCAAGACAACAAACGCCCTCGGAAATACATCGGAAGTTACCTATGACGAAAGCGGAAATGTCCTGACATCGACCGATTTCGGCGGCAACTTGACAACCTATACCTATGACAGCCTTGACAGGGTTTCAAGTAAAACAACACCCGACGGCACGGTAAGCTATACCTATACGGCTGATGGAAAGATATCCACCGTAACCGACAGCACAGGCACAACAACGTTCACTTACAACAACATGGACGGTCTGACAAGAGTTGATTACCCTGACGGAAGCTATGTAAGCTATGAGTATGACAATGCCTGCAGATTAACGAAAGTCAGCACGGAATATGGTACAACTAAATATGCTTATGATACACTTGACCGTTTGACACGAGTAGTTGACAGAAACGGTTATGCAACAGTATATGAATACGATGCAAACGGCAACCGCACAGCTGTAAAGTATGCTAACGGTTTGACGGTTTCTTACGAATATGACAAGCTGAATAGATTAATTTATGAAGAAACTGTTGACAGCGACAGCAATATCGTGGTAAAATATATCTATACACTTGGCGCTTCGGGCGAAAGAATCAAGGTAGAAGAGCTTGACAGAACAGTTGAATATACCTATGATGAACTCTATCGCCTTACTTCCGAAACGATTACCAAGGGCAAAAAGGTAACTACCTACACCTATGCTTATGACAGCGTAAGCAACCGCACCTTGAAAACTGTAAATGGCGTTGAAACAACGTATGTTTACAATGAGCTTAATCAGCTTATCAGCGAGAATGATACTACTTATGAGTATGATTTGAACGGAAATCTGATTCGTGTAATTGGCACGGCTAACTCTGCCCTCTATGCGTACAATGCTGAAAACAAGCTCATTAAGGCTACTGTTCAAAATGGCTCACTTGTAATTGAGGAAAGCTATACCTATGACTATCAGGGCAACCGCACAAGCAAGACTACTCACAAGAGCAACGGCGAATTTGAGTACACAAAATATCTCAATGATAATTCTTCGCTTACAAATGTTCTTGTAGAGATTGACGAAAATGGCACGGCGAAGTGCGTCTACACGATTGGCGCTGACCTTGTTTCACAGGAACGTGACGGAAAGGTGTCCGTATATCTTTATGACGGACATGGTTCTGTTGTTGGTTTGGCAAATGAGAGCGGTGTTGTAACCGATACTTACAGTTATGACGCATTTGGTAACTTGCTGAAATCCAAGGGCTCTACAAAGAATTGCTATCGTTATTGCGGTGAGCAGTTTGACAGTACAACGGGATTATATTACTTGCGTACTCGTTATATGGATACAAGCACAGGTAGATTTATCTCTCAGGATACTTATCAAGGAAGCTCATTTGATCCAGATACATTGCATAAATACCTCTATGCTAACAGTAATCCTGTAATGTATACCGACCCGAGTGGGTATTGTTTTTTGCTTGGTTCAATGGTTATAGGTAGCTATGGAGGAACTGCTATTGACACTCGCAATAGTATTAATGGTGTTACTCTTTATCATAAACTCAAATCTATGATAAATGCCTTTAGACCAGCAATTGCATCATTAGGAAAAATAGCAAATAGTTCTATTCTCCCTATTGTAACAATGGTTTCGACAGGAACAGTAGCTTCTATTACTTTTACATATGCAATAAAAGAGTGTATAATAGATAAAGTATCTGCAATAGTTAAAACAGGTGGATGTGAACAGACATCAAATAATACAGTATATATATTAACAGAACCAGACAATCCTAACGAAGTGAGGTATGTTGGCAGAACAAATGATGTCAAAAAAAGATTTAGTGCTCATGCAAACAATCCATTAAAAGCTACTAATGGAAAGAAATGGGTTCCATATTCTATTTTTACAGGATTGACACCAGATGCAGCACGCATATATGAACAAGCGTTGATTTCTACATATGTTGCTGATGAATTAAAACATAATCGTGATAATAAATTAGGCGGAAATCGAATCAATAGTATTAGTCCTGAGAAATTCTTGGATTCTAATTTCTTGAAAGATTATAATGATGCAATTAAAAAATTTACAGAGCTTGAATTTTCATTTGCAGAATGTGAATTAATATGTCTTGTGGAGGGTAATATATAATGGGTACATGGGGAACTGCTATATTTTCTGATGATGATGCTTGTGATATTCGTACAGAATATAATGCTTTAGCGGCATATATTGATGATGATGAAGTTATTTTGCAAAAGCTTAAGAAGTATTTTCAAATTGGAGATACGGCAGATGATTTAAATGCGGCATTTTGGTATGTACTTGCAGCATTACAAACAAAGTATGGCAGACTTCACGAAGAAGTTAAAAACAATGCTCTTGAATGTATAGATAAGCGTTATACCATGGATGGTTGGTTTAGTAAAAAAGATTGTATAAAAAGAGAAAAAGAGCTTTTAATTTTGAAGAACCAGCTTATAGGTGAGCAAATCCAACGCAGAAAGGTACCCAAACCAAAATGTGAAAAAGCAATTTGGAACGAAAATGACATTATAGCATATCATCTGGTTAATATAGTTGAAAATCAATGGGAGAAGCCAAGTAATTATTGGTTTTATGGGAAATATGTTCTGCTGAAAATAGTTAAGGTCATTAAAACGCCAGTATCAAAAATTATGCCTGAGCTTGTCAGCGATGAATGGATGTATTGTTCGATATATGATTGGATCGGCGATGAAATTCCTGATATGAAAATTATTGATAATTTGAATTTTCATCCGATAAGCTACAATGAATATCGCAAAGAGCATGATTATGTTGCAGATATTTATTCTAAGGTTCTAAATCCATTTTATAAAAGAAAACATGATGCAGTTGTAATAGGAAATGATACTTCAAATAAATTGCCGCCGCGGTTAGCATATTATTCTTGTTATTCTGCGGATGTGATCGAGTTTTTGTTAAGTAAGATGCCTAAATTTACTGTTGATGAGATAGGATATTATAATGTTAATGGTATGCCATAATTGAAATTTGTATTAGCTATGTGTTGAGTTATCCCCCGAATTGATTTTCGGGGGATTTTTTATAGCAATTTCCGAAGAAACTATTGACAGTGACAGTAATGTTGTGGTAAAATATGTATATACTCTTGGTGCAAGCGGTGAGCGTGTCAAGGTTGAAGAACTTGACAGAACTGTTGAGTACACTTATGACAGCCTTTACAGATTGACTTCCGAAACCATCACCAAGGGTAAAACCAAGACCACTTATGCTTATGAATATGATAGCGTAAGCAACAGAACCTTGAAAACTGTAAACGGTGTTGAAACTGTTTACACCTATAACAGCTTAAATCAGCTTATCAGCGAAAATGATACTACTTATGAGTATGACAACGCAGGTAACCTTGTTCGTGTTGTAGGCGTTGGTAAAACTGCGATTTATTCGTACAACAGCGAAAACAAGCTTATCAAAGCAACCGTTCAGCAGGGCAACAACGTAGTTGTTGAAACTTATACCTATGATTATGCAGGCAACCGCACAAGCAAGACGACAACGATAAACAATCATGTCGAAAAAGTTTATTACCTTAACGACAATTCAAGCTTGACAAATGTTCTTGTTGAGATTGGTGCAGACGGCACAGAGAAGTGTTTCTATACAATTGGCGCTGACCTTATTTCACAGGAAATTGACGGCAAAACGTTCACATACTTGTATGATGGACACGGAACTGTTCGTGCGCTTGCGAATGAGAATGGTAAGATAACAGATACCTACACCTATGATGCTTTCGGTAATCTGATTTCTTCTACCGGTTCAACAGCAAATAACTATCGATGTTGCGGTGAACAGTTTGATAGTACTACGGGTTTGTATTATCTCCGTGCGAGATATATGGATACAAGCACTGGCAGATTTATTTCGCAGGACACTTATGCAGGTTCTACGGCTGACCCTATTAGCTTGCACAAGTATTTGTATGCTAATTCCAATCCTGTGATGTATTCTGATCCGAGTGGGTATATGTCACTTGGTGAAGTAATGTGTGTGTCTGCAATTATTGGAGGAACTTGTGGTGCATTTATTAATGTGGCAGGTTACCTTGATAAACTTGTCGGTTGGCGTAATTTTAACTTAAGTGATATGGTGCAGGCTGCCTTTGAGGGCTTTTTAGATGGAATGGTTGTTGGCTTGCTTTTTGGGGTAGCATTTGCAGGCATTTCGTATCTTTGTACAGTAATTCCGATATTATCAGGACTTGATACAGCACTTGGTTACGCTTTTGGCACATATGGTGTCGCCAAAGCAATTTCTGATGGTTCTATAGAAGCTGGAAAAGGTAATTATTTCACAGCAAGTATATATAGCATTATTGCTGTAATCTCTGGAGCAACACTACTAAATAGTATTTATACAAATGCTAATGCTAGAGATATTTCTGATCAGGTATCTGTTGATGATGCTTCAACTTCTATTGAAAAAGCTCGGCAACAATTACAAGATGCAGCCAATAAAGCTAATAAACAGGTACCCGGAAATGGTCATGCAAATGGATCCCGAAAACATACAGCATTTAAAGATATCGTCAATGGATTAAAGAATAATAAATATGATACAGAAGTATCTTATTTAAATGGTAGAAAAGTTGCGTATGGAACAAAAGGTTCAGCCAGATTAGATGTAGTTGTTTATGGTGATAATGGTGAAATCATTGCAGTTTTTGATTTAAAAACTGGGTCGGCAAATTTAACTCAAAACCAAATAAACCATATACATAATAATTTACCCCCTCAATATAAAGATGTTCCAGTAATTAAAATTACACCACAGTAAGGAGAAAATATGGTTATTAAAGAAATTCACAAATATGTAACGAAAGAAATAGGATCGTTTTTGGTTGAGAATGGTTTAGCAAAACAAAATTCAAAATCATGGGTGTGTTATACTGATGAAATGATACAGATGATTATCTTGCATTTTTCATATGGACAAGAAAAGTTTGATTTAGATGTTATAATTCAACCATGGTGTATTCCCGAAAAAGAGATTTATCTTACACTTTCATCACGACTATCGAAAATTGATAGTCGTGATGAGTACCATAGTTGGGGTGCTTGGGATGAAAAAAAAATTGTTGATGACATAAACGATGTTAAATTGGTTATGAAAAAGGATTTATTTCCTTTATTAAAAAATTGTAGTAATTGTTTGTCATCACTTTCATATATAGACACTTCATTATCCAGTGCTTTTCAAGTTGACGCATGGAATAAATCAAGAACATTTGCGTATATTCTTTTTTACAAACACAAAATAGAGGAGGCTTCTCAATGGGCTAAAAAGTACCTTTGTTTAGTAAATGATTATTCAAATGATGACATTGAAATTGACATTCATAATCTAAAACAGTTATTATTTTTTTCTAAAGAAAATGATTATAGAAGAATTGATGAATTATTTATAAAAATCATTGAAAATAACAGACGAAATTTTAAACTAAAATGTTTAAATTAGTCAATAGGCAACTTTACAAAAGTAAGTAATATAACAATTCATTTTATAGGGTAGCTAGAACGATTTTATTAGAGTTGACTATATAACCTCATGAATTATATATCCCCTCCTTATCATACAACTGGTAAGGAGGAAATTTTTTTATTTCCGAAGAAACTATTGACAACGATAGTAATATTGTGGTAAAATATGTCTATACTCTTGGCGCTTCGGGAGAAAGACTGTCTGTAACTGAGTTGGATAGAACGGTAGAATATACCTACGATGAACTCTACAGACTTACTTCTGAAACAATTACCAAGGGTAAAACCAAGACCACTTATGCTTACGAATATGACAATGTAAGCAACCGCACCTTGAAAACAGTAAACGGTGTTGAAACGGTTTACACATACAACAGCTTAAATCAGCTTGTATCGGAAGATGGCACTACCTACGAATATGATAACGCAGGTAATCTTGTTCGTGTAGTTGGAGCAGGCAAAACTGCCCTCTATAAATATGATTCTGAGAACAGACTCATTAAGGCAACTGTTCAGCAGGGCAGCAACGTAGTCGTTGAAACTTATACCTACGATTATGCAGGTAACAGAACAAGCAAGACGACAACGATAAACAATCATGTTGAAAAGGTTTATTATCTTAATGATAATTCTTCGCTTACTAATGTGCTTGCTGAATATTCAGCAAGCGGTGATGAAATTTGCTATTATACCGTTGGTGCTGACCTTGTTTCGCAGGAAATTAACGGTAAAGTTTATGCTTATCTCTACGATGGGCATGGTACTGTTCGTGCGCTTGCAAATGAAAGCGGAAAGCTTACTGATACTTACACTTACGATGCATTTGGTAATCTGATTTCATCTACCGGTTCAACTGCAAATAACTATCGCTATTGCGGTGAGCAGTTTGACAGCACTACGAGATTGTACTACTTGCGTGCTCGCTACATGGATACCAATACAGGTAGGTTCACGTCGCAGGACACTTATGCAGGTTCTACAGCTGACCCTATTAGCTTGCACAAGTATCTTTATGCTAATTCCAACCCTGTTTCAAATTCCGATCCGAGTGGATATAGTACACTTACGGGGACACAAGCTGCTATGGCAGGTATGACGGCTATTTGCGGCATAATTGCTTTAAATGCTTCGGGTATTTTTCATAAGCTTACTGATGGTTTGGTTGGTTTGGCTGATGCGATTAACGACCTGTTTGATGATATTGAAACTTTAGTTGCTGATATTTCAAGCGGTGCTGTTACATCTGCTGAGGCAAATGAAGAAGCCAGAGATGAAGCTGTTGGTGATGCTACTGGTGGTTCTGGCACGGGAAGTGCTGCTCCTGATCCTGATAATAACGGTAACAAAAAACCTAGGAAGAATAAAGATGATCCACCAGAATCGGATAATTTAAAATGGTCCAAAAAAGCTAAAAGACTTTTTGATAAACTTAGTCCAGAACAAAAGAAGATGACTATAAAAACAATAATGGATTTTATTAATGGAACAAGCAATCATAATAATCATCGGTTGTCTTATGGTAGAACTGGACAATGGGCTTTGGATATTATAGGCATGGGAAAAGGTCGTGGTGGAGGAAGAATAGTTTATGAAATAGTTGATGGAGTAATAAATGTTATAGAAATAATAACAGGTCATAAGTATTAACATGGGTGAGAAAATGCATTATAAACATATTATGCTTGAGGTATATTGCAATAAAGATATAGGCAACTGTGATTCATCTCCGGATGGAATTAATGTCTGTTGCTTTGAAAAAAAATGCAAGGAAATGAAATTTATATCTTGTCCGAATGAAATTGCATATACTGATGAAAATGGAATTGCTTCTACATGGATTGGTTTTGGAGGTGATATGGATTGTAGTCAAAATGATGAGCAACGTAGTAAATTGATAACCAAATGGGAAACTATTTGTAAAAATAAAATAGATGCAGCATATACACAATATATGACAGATGAGTTTTAATATAAGGGTAAGGTTACCGATGCAAAGGGAAATGCCTATACCTACAGCTATGACGACAACGGAAACCGCATCAAAACAACATATCCCGACGGAAGTTCTGTATCATCAACATACGATGCAAGAGGACGTGTGACATCTCAGACAGATCAGCACGGCTACAAAACAAAGTATGCCTATGACGGCGGCGACAGACTTACAAGCGTTACAGATGCACTTGGCAATGTGACAAAATATACTTATGACGAAGTAGGCAACCTTACAAGTGTTACCGATGCAAATGGAAACACTACCCGTTATACATACGATGATTTCGGACGAGTAGTAAAAACAACAAACGCTCTCGGCAATTCAGCTTACACCACTTATGACGAAAGCGGAAATGTTTTGACATCGACCGATTTCGGCGGCAACTTGACAACCTATACCTACGACAACCTTGACAGGGTATCAAGTAAAACAACACCTGACGGCACGGTGAGCTATACCTATACGGCTGACGGAAAAATATCAACCGTAACCGACAGCACAGGCACAACAACATTCACTTACAACAGTATGGACGGTCTGACAAGAGTTGATTATCCCGATGGAAACTATGTAAGCTACAAGTATGATAAGTCCAACAGACTTACAAAGGTTTCAACAGCATTTGGTGATACGGCTTATCAGTATGATGCACTTGACCGCATTACCCGTGTTGTTGACAGAAACGGTTATGCTACAGTTTACGAGTATGATGCAAATGGTAACCGTACCGCTGTCAAGTATGCTAACGGTTTGACAGTAAGATATGAGTATGACAAATTAAACAGACTTATTTGCGAAGAAACTATTGACAGTGACAGTAATGTTGTGGTAAAATATGTCTATACTCTTGGCACAAGCGGCGAGCGTTTAAAGGTCGAAGAACTTGACAGAACAGTTGAATACACTTATGACAGCCTTTACCGACTCACGGGTGAAATAATAACCGAGGGTGAAGATGTAACTGTCTATACCTATGCTTATGATAATGTAGGCAACCGTACCTTGAAAACCCAAAACGGTACAGAAACCGCATATTCTTACAATGAGCTTAATCAGCTTATCAGTGAGAATGATATAACATACGAATATGACCTGAACGGTAATGCTGTAAGAATGACATCCCCGTCCAAGTCTGCACTGTATGTTTATAATGCGGAAAACCGTCTTATCCGTGCAACTGTTCAGAGTGGAAACAATGTTTCTGTTGAAGAATATGAGTATGACTATGCAGGTAATCGCGTTGCAAAGAGTTCAGAGGGCGAATATACCAGGTATCTGCTTGATGTAAACGGCGAGCTTACCTATGTTCTTGCGGAAATGAATTATGATGGTGAGGAGAAGTGTTTCTACACAAGAGGAACTGACCTCATTTCACAGGAACGTGATGGCAAGAAGTCTTACTACGTTTATGACGGACACGGCTCTGTTCGTGCATTGGCAGATGAGAATGGCAAGACAACAGACAAGTATAACTATGACGCTTTCGGTAATCTCATAAACAGCAAAGGACGTACAGAAAACGGCTTTCTCTTTGCAGGCGAGCAGTTTGATTCCGTAACAGGACGGTACTATCTCAGTGCAAGATATATGAATCCGTCTGTTGGTACATTCATATCAATGGACAGTTATCAGGGCAGCATTGATGATCCGGTATCGTTGCATAAGTACCTTTATGCGAATGCAAATCCTGTTTCAAACAGTGACCCCAGCGGCTGCTCTTCACTTGCTGACTTGAACGCAAGTATGAGTATTCAAGGAATACTCAGCAATATTGTTACACCAAATGGAAAAGCACTGTTTGATGCAGTGATGGGCGTGTTTGGCTTTGCAAATGATGTTATATCGACTATCAAGGACGGTAAGGAACAAGGATTAAGTGCAGAAGAAATTGCGGCAAATGTAGCGGCAGTTCTTCTTACAAGCCTTGTAACAAACTTCTCCTGCCTGATAACAAGCTTCTATCCGCCTGTGGGATATATCCTTATGGGTGTAGCTGCTCTTGTTGTCGGAATGGTTGCAGCAGTAAACTTCTCCGAAGGCAACACGGGAATGGGCATAGCACAGGTAATAAACCTTGTGAGCATTGTGTTCTCAATGTTCAACCCAACCTGCTTCACGGGAGATACGGAAGTATATACCGATGAGGGAATTGTCTGCATTGAAGCAATCGAAGTTGGCGACGAGGTATGGGCATATAACCCCGAAACAGGCGAAACGGAACTGAAAGAAGTTCTGAATGTCTGGGTTAAGGAAACCGATGAAATTCTCCATGTATCAACATCTGACGGTGAAACAATCGACACCACAACCAACCACCCGTTCTATGTTGAGGAAAAGGGTTGGGTAGCTGCCGCTCCTGAAACGCTTGGCACCTCACTTGTTATTGCTATCCCTGCTGAAGCTGTTGCTGTAGCTGGTGCGGGAGTTACTGCAACCGGTACAATCCTTCTTGCTTCGGATACTAATGGTTACAATCAGGCTTCGCAGGCTATGCGTGATGCGGAGATGCTGAAAGAAAAGGAAATAAAATGGTCAAATCATGGATATAAGCATTTTCCATCCAAAAATGTTTCTTGGAAAGATATTGTTGCATCCACAAAACATGGTGCGGCCAAATACCACCCTAGCATTGATATAGAAACTTTAGAACGTGATGCGTGGAAAACTGGTCAAAAAGTTACAAACGGGAAAACATGGAAGGTGAAAAAATATGATTATATAGTTGGAGCATGTAGTGGCAATGAAACTAAATTTGTAAGAATAGAAATGACTTCCGGAACAATACATGGACATCCTATTACAGAAAGCGAATACTTAAAACTTTTAAGTTAGTATATTAATATAGAGACATTACAATGTAAATAAAACCATTTGACAAACTGAATGCAAATCGCAAATGTGCTTGCATTCAGTTTGTTATATAGTTAGTTTTTCTTTTAATATGGAGGTATATTATGATTAGTATTAGCAATTTGATTGCCTCGTATGGTTGGAAAATAACATATGATGCATTTAACATTGATTTTAATATTCCTTTTAAACAACAACTTGACGAACTTAATGAAGATTTGCTTCAAGCATTAAATGAAGATTATATTATAGATATTGGTTGGTATCCAGAAAGAAATCCCAAAGGAACAATAATTACTTTATTAATAAAAAAGAATAATTGGAATAAACCCATAAAAACATTTGAGGATACAAATTACTATGATTTTGTAAACCACATCAAATATTTATTATCTTCGTATCCGGCTCACTAATCAATCAATAAAAAAGGTCAGATAGCAGTATCTGACTCCAAATCGTACGTAAATAACTATGAATAGCTGCAAGTTACTGCAATTGCAGCTTACTATACCCAGTACTGTTAAAATATCTCGGAGTACTGTGTTTTACTTTACTCGGGCAGGCTGCAAATCATCCAATTGCATAGGCGATAAATACACAAAGATATAAGCTGGTATGATAACTGTCATTTGCGGAAGCACTTTGTGTATTTTCACTCCGAACAAGGTCGGATTTGCTTAAATTTGTATACATATTTATTGTGCCGTCAATAGATGTGGTAATTTTTATATTTTTTACAACGTAAAATCGGCATTTGTAGGTACGCAAGGTGTGTATATAGGGATACCTATATCAAGATTATACCTGAATTTTCTTGTGATGAGTGGATGTAATGTCCCGTTAATGATTGTATCGGTGATGATAATTCTAATAAGCAAACTATTGATAATTTAAATATTCATTCGATAAGTCATAGTTAATATCATAAATATGATTAATTTTCAGGGGTATTTTATCGTCATAACACCAAACTTCACAAAATCCCATCAAACTTACCAAAATTATTGACAAAAGCGTTGAAAGGTATCCGCCAACCCCACCACCCCCAACAAAAAGAGCCAGACAATCCCGTCCGGCTTCAAGTATATGCAAATAACTACAAACAACTGCAAGTTACTGCAAACAACTATGTCATAGTATTTCAGAGTATTGTGCCTTGCAGTAGTCGGGCAGTGAATCACTCCACGGCAACAGCTTGAGCAGCGATTCTTCCGATGGATTTTTTCCTAACGCAGGCAATGTCGTCAGAAGATACAGCAGATACCCATATACATCAAGATTGTTCCTCTTAGCAGTTTCGATTATTGTCATGACCGCCGCACTTGCCCTATACTAAACACCATTAGAATTATGGAGAAGAAATCGCCGCAAAAGCTTTGATATATGAGGTTTTGTGGCGAGAAATTCCCATAATCAAGGTTCTGAAAAATAAACCGTGTAAACGCAATAATCGCCAAAAATTTAACAATACTAAAAATGCAGCCAAACATAGGCAAAAACTCAGCAAGCTGAGTTCTGAGGAGCGACCCGACGCAGACTGCGGAATAAAATGGTGAAGAGCAGTAGCAGAAATGTTGCTGCTTTTCTTCATCTTCACCGGATATTCCTAAAGCGGATAAACCTCAGGGGTTTGGGGACGGAGTCCCCAACAGCCGTCAGGCTGCAAACCTGTCCTCAAAGTAAATTGCAAACTGTGAGTACGCAAGTCCCCAGTCCCTGACAGGCATCGTCCACTCATAAAAATGTGATAGATAAACAACACCGAGCCGAAAAACAGATGATTTGTCGATGTCACTTAAAGCAGAATAGAAAAAAATGCTCCAAGGAGCAAAAATTTCAAATAATTTATTGACATCGGTAAATAATAATGTTAAAATGTCATTAGATAAAAATGCACCAAGGAACAAAAATTTCTAATTTTGGAGGGCGTATGATAGAGCGAAAAAAATATTTGGATAAGCTTATCCGAAAAAAAGAAAACGGAATGGTTAAGGTTATTACGGGAATTCGTCGCTGCGGCAAGTCATATCTGCTGTTCAACATTTATCACAGCTATCTTAATTCTGTCGGCGTTGATGATGACCATATCATTGAGCTTGCTCTTGATGATGACCTCAATGCACAATACAGAAACCCTTTGGAGCTGGGCAAATATATCCGCAGTCTTATTACGGATAAAACAAAGACCTATTATATTTTTCTTGATGAAATACAGAAGGTTGCAAGCATAAAAAATCCGTATCTTGATTCCGATGATGAAAAAATCGGCTTTGTTGATGTTGTTCTCGGACTGATGAAAATACCCAATGCCGATATTTATGTAACGGGCAGCAATTCAAAAATGCTTTCTACCGATATTCTTACGGAATTCAGCGGCAGGGGAGATGAGATCAGGGTAAATCCGCTGTCCTTTTCCGAGTTTTATTCGGCGTATTCGGGAGATAAGCGTGATGCGTGGGCAGAATATTACACCTATGGCGGTATGCCCCTCGTGCTGCTCCAGAAAACTCACGAGGACAAGGCAAAATATCTTCGTGACTTGTTTGATAAGATCTATCTTGATGATATTATTGCAAGAAACAGCATCAATTATGACAAATCGGTGCTTGAGGACCTGCTGAATATTATTTCTTCATCAATCGGTTCGCTGACCAATCCCCTGCGTATTTCCAAAACCTTTTCAAGCGTTGCAGGAAAGAATATTACAGATGATACTATTGCAAAATACCTTGACTTTTTTGTTGATTCGTTTCTTATTTATAAAGCTCAGCGTTATGATGTCAAGGGCAGAAAGTATATCGGAACGCCTTTCAAATATTATTTTTCCGATATAGGACTTCGCAATGCTCGCTTGAATTTCCGTCAGCAGGAAGAAAATCATATTATGGAAAATATCATCTATAATGAATTGTGCCTGCGTGATTACAGCGTTGATGTGGGAGTTGTCGAATACAGTTTCCGTGATGAAAGCAAAAAGAAAATGCGTGTGCAGCTTGAAATTGATTTTGTCGCAAACAAGGGAAGCAATAAGTATTATATTCAATCGGCGTTAAATGTAGACAGCGAGGAAAAACGTATTCAGGAAACAAACTCACTTATGCGGGTGAATGATTCGTTCAAAAAAATAGTTGTTGTAAAGGATAACATTATTCCCTGGCACGATGAAAAGGGAATATTGTATATTGGAATTGAACGGTTTTTGCTTGATGATAATAGCTTAGAGCTTTGAGGTAATGGATTAAATGTATATCCCCATACAGCACATCAGAGCTGTATGGGGATAACTTATGTATCAAGTATCTTTTTCGTCAATAAGCTCGGCTGGGATATATCCATTGCATTTTTCGGCATAGCTGTCATTTTCCGATACTCCAAAGCAGGCATTATCATCATAAAATCTGTAACATTCTTTGCAGGTTTTTCTGCCCTGTGCAAAGCCGAAGCTTATTGAATAAAGCACTTTTTTGTACAGAAAATCATCATCATATATCAAATAGCAATCCGTCGGAACAAAATATTTTTCATTTGTACATTCGGAAATAACGGCTGCCATTTCGTTTAAATCAGGATATGTATTTATATCGAGCCGACTTTTCAAATTGGGATAAACCTGTCTGTGCAGGTTTGTCAAAGTGCTTTTCCACACCGGCGTATATTTCCCGCAGAAATGGAAGCTTTCACAGCCTGCCATTATAAATTTCAGCAGTTCGTTATTTATATAATCAGTGTTGGAAGTGTTATTAACTATGAAAAACACGAAATATTTATGATTGGCTATAAGGTCAATTTTTCCTTTATGCAAATTTGCACCATATAGCATCGGAGTTATTTTATCATATCTTCCCATAGTACTCCCCCTTTTTTTATATTTTAACACAATTATTTACAAGTTGCAATACACAAATCCGTGTTTGCCAATTTTCTCCCCCCCTGTTAAGAAAATCCATTTTTAGCAAAATACAGTTGATAATTGTACAAAAATATGGTATAATCAAAGAAAATGTCAGCGGCGGTGAGAGCATGAGCAAGATCGTTTTTATTGATACGGAAGTAAGTGAAAATAACGGAAAAGTAATGGACTACGGTGCAGTAAACGCAGAAAATGAAAAACTGCATACAAAATCCGAGAAGGAGTTTGCCGAATTTATCCGCAGAGGTTCTTTATCATCCGAAGATAGGTTTATATGCGGTCATAATATTTTGGCTCACGATCTTCAATATATTGAAGATCCGGTTGATAATTCGGGTATAAAATATGTTGTCGATACGTTGTATCTTTCGCCGCTGCTGTTTCCGAATAAGCCGTATCATGCGCTGATCAAAGATGATAAGCTTCGTACAGATGAGCTTAACAATCCGCTTAATGACTCAATAAAAGCAATGCAGCTTTTCTATGACGAGGTAAATGCTTTTGAGGCTCTTTCCGAGAATATGAAGGATATTTTCTGCTCCCTGCTTTATGAAAGTGAAAAGTTTTACGGCTTTTTCGTGTATATGAATCGTAAGCCTGCCCATAATGCGAAAGAGCTTATGGTCAAGGCTTTTGAAGGAAAAATTTGCACAAATTGCGATATCAGCAGTATAATAAAGCAAAATCCCATTGAACTTGCATACTGTTTGGCACTTATCACTGCGGAGGATGAACATTCGGTTATGCCGAGGTGGGTGCATATAAATTATCCCGCAGTTGATAATGTTATGCGTATGCTCAGAAATACGCCTTGTGCAGACGGCTGCGAATATTGCCGAAACAGACTTGATGTTCATAAAAAGCTAAAGAGCATTTTCGGCTATGATGATTTCAGAAAATATAATGATGAGCCTTTGCAGGAAAATGCGGTAAAGGCCGCTGTGAACAATGAATCTCTGCTGGCAGTATTCCCAACGGGCGGCGGCAAGTCGATAACCTTTCAGCTCCCTGCGCTTATGGCAGGAGAGGCATCGCGCGGACTTACCGTAGTTATCTCACCGCTGCAATCGCTTATGAAGGATCAGGTGGATAACCTCGAAAAGAAAGGCATTGCAGATGTTGTGACAATTAACGGTCTGCTAAGTCCTATTGAGCGCGCAGAAGCTTATGAACGTGTTGAAAGCGGACTTGCCTCAATAGTATATATTTCTCCCGAATCGCTCCGTTCACGGACTATCGAAAGACTTTTTATGTCGAGAAATATTGTACGTTTTGTTATTGACGAAGCACATTGTTTTTCTGCATGGGGACAGGATTTCCGCGTTGATTATTTATATATCGGCGATTTTATTCGTGAACTTCAGGAGAAGAAAAAACTCTCTGACCCAATTCCCGTATCCTGCTTTACGGCAACGGCAAAGCAGAAGGTTATCAGCGATATAAGAGATTATTTCAAGAAAAAGCTCGACCTTGATCTTAAGCTTTTTACAACAACGGCAGCACGAACCAACCTTAGGTATGAGGTGCTGTATAAAGAAACGAACGAAGAAAAATATAACGCAATGAGAGATCTTATCTCGCAGAAAAATTGCCCCACAATAGTGTATGTTTCACGCACAAAGCGAACAAGACAGCTTTCGGAAAAGCTGTGTGCAGACGGTTTTAAGGCTCGTCCCTTCAATGGAAAAATGGACAGCACGGAAAAACAGGAAAATCAAGAGGCATTCATAAATGACGAGGTGCAGATAATCGTTGCGACTTCCGCTTTTGGAATGGGCGTTGATAAATCCAATGTCAAGCTTGTAATACATTACGATATTTCCGATTCGCTGGAAAATTATGTTCAAGAGGCAGGCAGAGCAGGTCGCGACCAGTCGCTTCAAGCGGAGTGCTATGTACTTTTTAATGACGGCGATCTGGACAAGCATTTCATTCTGCTTAATCAGACAAAGCTAAGTATAAGCGAGATACAACAGATATGGAAGGCGATAAAAGACCTTACCAAAACCCGTCCGACATTGTGCAGTTCTGCACTGGAAATAGCTCGTCAGGCAGGCTGGGACGATTCTGTCGAGGATATTGAAACAAGAGTGCGTACTGCAATTCTTGCTCTTGAAAATGCAGGATATATCAAACGGGGAAAGAATGTCCCAAGGCTGTTTGCAAGCGGTATTCTTGTCCCCGATATGGCGACGGCAGGCATAATGATAGACCGCTTTGGCAAATTGAATGATGCTGACAAGGTTCACGCAAAACGAATTATGAGTTCCCTTATATCAAGCAAAAGTATTGCAAAAGCAGGAAATGACGATGCAGAATCAAGAGTGGACTACATTGCTGACAGATTGGGAATACCCAAAGCCGATGTTATTCGGGTAATAACCGTTTTGCGTGAGGAAGGCTTGCTTGCCGACAGCAAGGATATGACGGCATATATCCGTAAAAATGAGAGTAAAAACCGTTCTCTTGCTATACTGAATAAGTTTGCCGAGCTTGAAAAATTTCTTCTTGACCGAATAGGCGAGGAGGGGGATAATTATTATCTCAAAGAGCTTAACGAGCAGGCACAAAGCAGCGGAGTCAAGGGTGCAACGGTCAATAATATAAAAACCCTTTTGTATTACTGGACAATACGAAGCTACATTGAAAAGCACACCGATGCCGCACTCAGCCGTGTAAGCATACTGCCTAAGGTGGAGCCTGATATATTCCGTAAAAAGCGTACCGACTGTGTTAATATAGCTAAGTTTATTGTAAGCTATCTCTTTGACAGATGTTCCGCCGAAAAGACTGAAAAGGAAGAAATACTTGTTCAGTTTTCTATACTTGAACTGAAAAAGGCTTACGAAGAAAGCCGTGCAGTAAAGGTTGACGATTCGGATATTGAAGAAGCACTGTTATATCTGGCGAAAATAAATTCTATGAAGCTGGAGGGCGGTTTCCTTGTAATATACAGCGGAATGGAGATAACCAGACTTGAGCTTGACAACAAGATAAAATATAAAAAGGACGACTATAAACAGCTTAATGATTTTTACTGTCAGAAGATTCAGCAGATACATATTGTAGGCGAATATGCCAATATGATGGTAAGGGATTATAACGCTGCCCTTGAATTTGTAAATGACTATTTTCAGCTTGATTATAACAAGTTTCTGAAAAAATATTTTGCAGGAGAGCGTTCAAAGGAAATTGACAGGAATATAACACCAAAGAAATACGAAAAGCTTTTTGACGTTTTATCATCAAAACAGAGGAAAATAATTGATGATAATACATCTCAGTATATTGTTGTAACGGCAGGCCCCGGAAGTGGAAAAACAAGAATGCTTGTTCATAAGCTGGCATCACTCCTGCTGCTTGAGGACGTTAAGCACGAGCAGCTCTTAATGGTTACATTTTCCCGTGCAGCGGTTACGGAGTTCAAACAGCGGCTGTATGAGCTTATCGGAAATGCGGCAAGCTTTGTGGAGATAAAAACCTTCCATTCCTACTGCTTTGACCTTCTCGGAAAAGTAGGCAGTCTTGCAAATGCGAAAAATATTGTAAGAGATGCGGCACAGATGATACGGGACGGTGAGGTTGAGCTTGGACGCATTACCAAAACTGTGGTGGTAATTGATGAAGCACAGGATATGGACGAAAATGAATATGCACTTATCGAAGCACTTATGGAGCGAAATGATGATATGCGTGTTATTGCGGTAGGCGATGATGACCAGAATATTTACGGGTTCAGAGGTTCCGATTCAAAGTATCTGCGTTCTTTTATCACGGACAAAGGTGCCGCAAAATATGAGCTTGTTGAAAATTACCGCAGCTGCAAGTCGGTGATAGCTCTTGCAAATGCATTTGCCGAAACTATAACAGACAGAATGAAAACCGACCCTATCCTTTCAATGTCGGATAATGACGGAGAGGTCAAGCTGATACGTTATAAAAGCGGTAATATGGAAACCGCCGTTGTCGAAGACTTGATAAATACTTATGACAGTAAATCAACCGCTTGTATTCTTACCTCGACAAATATCGAAGCACTTCGGGTAATGGGCGCACTCAACAGCAGGGGACAGAGAGCGAAGCTCATACAGTCTAATGACGGCTTTGATTTGTATAATCTTGCGGAAATGCGCTATTTTTTCAAGTGCATTGAAAAAAAGCTGACTTCCCCTATAATATCAGATTCCATGTGGAACGAGGCTAAGGCATCGCTTGAAAGTGCATATTCTCGCAGCTCGGCATTGCCTCTATGTATGGCACTTTTTGATGATTATGAAAAATCGGTGGAAAGGAAATACAAATCAGACCTTGATAATTTCATTCACGAATCAAAGCTCGAAGATTTCTATCATACCGAAAACGGAATTGTATATGTTTCCACTATACATAAGTCCAAGGGCAGAGAATTTGACAGCGTTTATATGCTGCTTGACAATGTGAAAGCGGATAATGATGAGGAGCGTCGTAAAATTTATGTCGGACTTACCAGAGCGAAAAATCGCCTGCATATTCATTATAACAATGACGTTTTTGACGGCTTTGACGTGTCGGGAACGGAAAGAATAACAGAGAATAAGACTTATTCCAAGCCTGACGAGATTATTATTCAGCTTGGTATGAAGGACGTTTTTCTTGGATATTTTAAGGATAAGAAAGAATTTATCCTAAATCTGCGAAGCGGTATGAAGCTTGTTCCCAATCATAACGGAATGAGCATACAAACTCAGAACGGACGGTATGAATTACTTGTATATTCAAAACGGGTAAAATCGGAGCTTGCCGACCTTGCGTGTCAGGGGTACATCCCATACAAGGGCGAGATACGTTTTATCACTGCTTGGACGGATAAAAGTGACGGACAGGAATGTGCAGTTGTTCTGCCGGATATTTATTTGAGAAAATATGATAAGCGAAGTTAGATTATTTTGACGATATAAAAACAGGAGGTTTACAGAAATGCCTATGTTATTGCAATTGAAGAATATCGGACCGCATGATAATTTATCTATGAATTTCACATCAAATCACAGCGTAATATATGCCAAAAATGCAAGCGGCAAATCGTTTATTGCACGTTCTTTCAGTGCAGTTAATAACTATCAAAACACGGAAATGATGAAACATCTTGTATCCATTGGTTCTGATGACGGAATGATCAATATAGATAATACCGCTGTGCGCATAAATAGTGACGGAAGAGCTTATTTGTCGCACGAACCGGCTTTCAAAATACTTGTATTTGATGAAAAATACATAGATGAAAACCTTAAAATCACAGGGTTTCATCCTAATGGAAATATTGATGGAATAATTCTCGGAAAAGCAAATATTGATATTCGGTCAGACAGATATAAATTACTGGGATTAAAAACAGCAGGAATAGAACTGAAAGAAAAAATCACTGTTGCAATAGAGCAGCGTAAGAATGAATTAAAGAAATATGATATTTCTGCTTCAATGACCGATTATAAAGCAATCACTTTTGTTAATATTGAGCAGTTGTCAGATACGGAACAAGGCTGTTCAAATTTTGATAGCTTTACCGAAGAATATTTGAGTTTAAAAAACTATACTAACACAACCGTTAATATACCGACTTTTTCTTTTGAGACTGTGTTTGATACTGAAATATTAAATACTATACTCAAAACGGCATATTCTAAAAGCAGCTTTACAGAGGAATTCAAAGCAAAACTCTCCGAACAGCGTAATTTCATTCAAGAAGGATTATCAATTTCCAATGGGACAGTTTGTCCTTTCTGCGGTCAAGAATATTCGCATACTGCAATTGAGCTGATAGATGAATATAATCAATATCTTAATGACAGCGAAAACAAAGTCAAAACTCAGCTTAATGATTTTTTATCGCAGCTCACAAAATTGTCGGAAGATGTTGCGGATTTATATAATGTCAAATACCCCAATATCGCAAATCAGGTAAACTTGGCTTGTTCCAATCTGACTAAGAGCAAGCGTGTTTCATTAAGAGAATTACCCGATACGTCATTGCTGTTTCAGTGCATAGACAGTATTGAAGCGATAATTAAATCCAAGAATGAAGCGATAGATTGCTGTAATTTTGAAATGGACGATGTTTTCTCTGAATTTAAAACACAGTTATTTGAATTGAACGAAGCTGTAAAACAATTGAATCATCAAATCGGAACGGTAAATACCAATGTAAACAACATTTCAAAGGAAAAACTTCAACTGAAAAAGGGAATATGCAAGGCACTGCAGTCAGAACTTGCGATGAGATTGAAGAGTGACTTTATAACGCTTAAAGAATTAAGAGATGAATATAAAAAATTTCTTTTGGAAATTCAGCAAAAGGAAGCTGATGCAAAGGTTTCAAAAAAGGCTTTGGTAGCTGACACATTTTCTCGGCTTATCGAATATTTCTTTGATGGAAAATACACATTCGATAAAAACACATTCAGCTTGAACTTTAAAAACACTGAATTGAATGATTCTGCCGCAAATGTTCTCAGTGACGGAGAGAAGAACATTATTGCTATGTTTTTCTTTATAGCAAGTATTCATTCGGCGGTCAATAACGTAAATGATTATGGTAATATGCTTTTGGTAATTGATGATCCTTCTTCAAATTTGGATAGCGAAAACTCTGTAAAAATTGCTGATATCATCAGTGAGATAAACAGTGTTATTGATGCAGATCAAGATATAAAAACGATAGTCCTTACGCACGATACGGTTTTAAGAGATGAAATAATTAAAACTCAGAATGCAGAGCTGATTACAATTTCAAATGGATTAAAACAATTTTAATCTGTGGATAGCAAATAACGTGATAAAACAATACAGTCGGGAGCATTTTCCCGACTGTGTTTTTTTATGTATTACCGTTTTCCAACCTCTCCGCAATTCCCGCCACCATCTCCGCAAGTGTAATTGTTGTCAGTAAGGGGTCGCCTTCATGAATACGCATAGTGCGGCGGATCTCCTTTGGGATAACCACACGTCCGAGGTCATCTATTCTTCTGACGATTCCTGTAGCTTTCATTCTATTTTCCTCCGATTAAAATTACGAAATATTTTTCCGGCGTTTAAAGTGGACGTCGGTTTCAAGACTTTGTGAATATAGTTTTTGTATCGCAGGCAGGTTTATTCACTTGATTTTGAAATTTTATTAGGGAAAATCTGGGCGAAATTTGGCGGAAAGAATAAATTTAAGCCGGAGATTCAGGTTTTTTAATTAAAAAAATTCAGTTGTATATCTGAGATCTTTCAAACTGATAGGTCATCTCTAAAAACCATAGTGCCTCAGATGCGCAGTCAGATTTTTTGTCAGATTGTATAG
>OLGB01001917.1_pt1 | contig 23712 bp, 19 predicted proteins | sample 1605691 | NCBI WGS metagenome assembly OLGB01 (sample SAMEA3888925, study PRJEB22519) | human gut metagenome | biome: human gut; feature: human-associated habitat; material: faeces | place: Denmark | collected 2010 | reverse complement strand
GGCCATATTCCGGGTTGGTATCAATTTCATTTTTTCTCGAATCAACCTCCGTTCTTCTTCCGTCACATAAAATTTGACCTGCACGGTTCGTTTTCTGCCTTCCATTCGTTTTACTCTCCTTTCCGTTTTGAGGGTTTGGGACACTTCCCAACAAGCTGTTTTGCAGAGCAAAATACGGAAGTGGGTACACACTTCCTATGCTTGCTACCGTAACTCTTTCCTCGTATTCTCCCTCTACTAATACTACAATCCTTAACAAGAGAAATGGCTTAGGCAGAATAAAATAAAAACACAAATTTCATAAAAATAAAGAAATTCACTCAAGCAAAATTCAAATAAAAAGAAGGCGTCTGGTTGGAACAAAAAAGGCCGATTGGAGCGGAAAAGCCTTTTCAAGTCTGCTATAATAGTTACTGAAAACGCCGAAGGGCGCTTTCAAAAAGTCTATGAGTTAGCAAGCCCTAACTAAAAGGAGGAATTTTCAATGTCTGAAGTGAGTACGGACAAAAAACTGAAAGGAAAAGACCTTATTACCATCGGTATCTTTTCCGCAATCTACTTTGTCATCAACTTTGCCTTTATGCTTCTGGGAGGTATTCACCCTGTTCTTTGGATGCTGATGCCTGGCTTTATCGCTGTGTTTGCAGGCATTCCCTTTATGCTGATGGTCGCAAAGGTTCAAAAACCGGGTGCAGTTTTCCTGATGGGGCTTATCACGGCTCTTATCTATTTTGCCACAGGACAATTTACCCTGGTGATCCTGATCTCGATGGCTTCTACTTGCATTTTGGCTGAAGTTGTCCGAATGGTGACTAAGTATAACAGCTTCAAGGGAAATTCGATTGCCTATGTGATTTTTTCTCTGGGGATGGTTGGTTCTCCCCTTCCCATCTGGTTGTTTAAGGCCGATTTCTTGGCACAGATTACAGAACAGGGAATGCCCGCTGATTATGTTGCGGCAGTTGAAGCTCTGTCATCCAATGCAATGCTAATCGTTCTGTTTGTTGCTCCAATCATCGGTGGTATCATCGGCGCATTTATTGCCAGAGGTCTGTTCAAAAAGCACTTTGTAAAGGCAGGAATTGTGTGATGAATGGGGAGGGCAAAAAACATACATTAAGGTTCGATCCACGGACGGAATTGCTTTTGTTGGTGCTGGCAAATATTGTGGCCTTTACCCAGCACTCCGTATGGGTTGAAATTACATGGGTTATTTTTCTGCTCCTACTGATCGTTGCCTGCGGATGCCAAAAATCCGCAGGCAAACTGGCAATCGCATTTGGAATTTGTCTGGCGCTACAATACTATGTATTTCCAAACGGACCGAAAATTTTAGCCAGCAGCTTCACAATCATTGTATCTTATGCAAGAAAGATTTTCCCTTGTTTGATTGTCGGTACAATGGTATTACAGAAAACGCCCGTCCGGGAATTGATGGTTGCACTTCGGAAATGGCATATCCCGCAGGGATTGATTATTCCTTTGTCTGTAACTGTCCGATATTTTCCGGCTTTAAAAGAAGAAACCGGCTATATCCGGGATGCCATGAAGCTCCGTAATATTCATGGAGTACAAAAAATTGAATGCTTACTGGTGCCTACAATGATCTCTGCCACAACAACAGCGGAAGAATTATCCGCCGCCGCTGTTACGCGGGGGATTGAAAATCCTGCTCCTAAGACAAGCATGATTGAAATGAAATTCGGCGTGCAGGACTTTGTGTGTTTGGCAATAGGCGTTGCTTTTTGCGTAGTTTCCATTATGGTAGGATAAGGAGGTGTTTCCTATGATTGAAATTCAAAATGTATCTTTTGAATATGAGAAATCGCAGGGGACGCTTTCTCATATAGACCTGAACATTCAGCAGGGCGAGTGCATTGTTCTTACAGGTGAATCAGGCTGTGGTAAGACAACCATAACAAAACTTATTAACGGTCTGATTCCTCATTTTGTCGAGGGCGGAACCTTATCTGGTACAACGATTGTAAACGGTATGAATGTAGCTCAAACAGAAATGTACCGTTTGGCAGAACAGGTTGGTTCCGTGTTCCAAAACCCAAAATCGCAGTTCTTCAATATAGATTCTGACAGCGAGATTACTTTTGGTTTGGAAAACGCAGGCGTTGAGCCAAGGAAAATCAAAGAGCGATATGATGCTACGGTTTCTGCTCTGAAAATACAGTCACTGCTGGGCCGTAATATCTTTTCTATGTCAGGCGGAGAAAAACAAAGTCTTGCATTTGCCTCTGTATATGCCATGAACCCGTCCATTTTTGTATTGGACGAGCCGACGGCAAATCTGGATGCTGGTGCGATTGACACCTTACGCCAGCAGATTATCCAGATCAAAAAAGAAGGGCGGACGGTTGTTATTGCCGAACACCGCCTATATTTCCTGATGGATCTGATTGACCGGGCAATCTTCATTCAAAAGGGGAAAATCGTTCAGATATTTTCTGGGAATGAGTTTCGCAATCTTTCGGATGAGCAGCGTATCAGGATGGGGCTTAGAAGTCTTGTCCATCCTGTGCTGGAGCTGCCTCCCGCCGATCCGTCAGGAGCGCAGGAAGGCTTATCCGTAGAAAACCTTTCCTGTGCCTTTGATAAGCAGCCGGTATTCAGCGGCCTTGGCTTTTCTGCAAAACGGGGCGAAGTGTTGGGGATTGTCGGTCATAACGGCGCGGGAAAAACGACGATGACACGCTGCCTGTGCGGGCTTTTGAAAGAAGTGAATGGAACCGTCCGGCTGGACGGGCAAACACTGAAAGCAAAACAGCGCAATAAGGCCAGCTTCTGTGTGATGCAGGATGTGAACCATCAGCTTTTTTCAGACAGCGTATGGAACGAATGTGAACTGGCGCAGCCGGATTGTCCGCCGGAGCGGATTGAAGAAATTCTCAGGTCTTTTGATTTGCTGGATTTCAAAGACCGCCATCCGATGGCCCTGTCAGGAGGTCAGAAACAGCGCCTTGCGGTGGCAACCGCTATTCTCTCCGACAAAGATGTGCTTGTCTTTGACGAGCCGACCAGTGGGCTTGACTATCATCGTATGCTGGAAGTGAGCGACATGATCCGCAAGTTGAATGATGAAAATAAAATTATCATCATTGTTTCCCATGATTTTGAGTTTTTGGACCGGACTTGTGATAAAATATTTAATATGGAGGGATGCTCCAAAGAAAGGAGGTAGCGTCTATGCCGGAACTGCTCCAAGAAATGTATTACGGTCCCAATGTTCAAAACTTGATCGAGTCAGATGATTGCAAGGTAATGCGTTTAAGCGATAACTCCGGTGAAGGCATGATGACGCTCTATCATGTCTTTCCCGGTGTATTTCTCATGTATAATGATTTCCACATGAAGGAGTGCATTTCGGGCTTCCAGACAGATATGGACCTGCTCTGTATAGATCACTGCCGGGAAGGACGCATTGAGCAGGAAGTCGGCCAGAATGCCTTTAGCTATTTAGAGGCTGGCGATCTTCGGGTGGATCGCCGCATCCATCATTCGGGCAAGGTGGAGTTTCCCCTTTGCCACTACCACGGTATTTCCATTGGCTTTCAGGTGGAAACCGCGGCAAAAGAAATTCCAGCCTATATGAAGGGCTTTTCTGTTGACCTTTACGAATTACAAAATAAATATTGCAGTGACCGTACACCTTATGTCATTCCAGGAGAACCGGCCATTGAGCATATTTTTTCCGAACTTTACAATGTGCCGGTCAAAATCAAAAAGGACTATTTCAAGATCAAAGTGCTGGAACTGCTTCTATATCTGGATGCGTTAGAGCTGTCAGGACATACAGAGGAACGTCCATATTTCTATAAGAGTCAGGTCGAAAAAATTAAGGCAATTCAATCACTTTTAACACAAGATTTGACAAAGAACTACACGCTGGAAGAACTCTCCGCAAAGTTTGATATTGCATTGACACCGATGAAAAATTGCTTTAAGTCTGTTTATGGCAGTCCGATTTTTACATACATGAGGAACTACCGAATGAACTATGCAGCGGCTTTGCTGAAATCAGATAAGTCGTTGAAGGTGGCTGATGTTGCTGGTCTTGTAGGATATGACAGTCCCAGCAAATTTACCGCTGCTTTTCATCAGACGATGGGAAAAACGCCATTGGAATATCGGAAATCAATTATCTGATTGGCACAGAAAAGGCCGCGTGGAGCGGAAGAAAAAACTGAATCATGATAAATTAAGGATGGTTAGTAGGACTTAGCCATCCTTTTTTCTTTACTGACCGAATAGAACGAAAGAGGTGAATTACTATGAAACAACAAAAAAAGAGTTGGGTCAAAACTCTACTTTCCTTTGCAGAACCCTGCAAGGGAAAGATGATCCTCTCGGTTTTATGCGCTATTTTTAGTGTCGCTGGTGGATTTATTCCGTTTTGGGCAGTTTATAAAATTCTGCTTCTGTTTATCAACCGTACTGCCACAGGAAACGATATTCTGTTATGGTGCTTGGTTGGAGTAGGCGGGTACCTGATCCGTGTGCTTTGTTTTGGTATCTCCACAATTTTGGCGCACATATCCGCGTATACGATACTGGAAGGTATTCGTCTAAAAATTGCAAATCGTCTAATGAAAGCCCCGCTTGGCGAGGTAATGAGACGGAGAATCGGTTATCTGAAAAACATCATCATGGATAAGGTGGAGGACTTAGAGCCGCCCTTGGCGCATGTAATTCCAGAACTGACTTCTAATCTGCTCCTGCCGCTGGCTATTTTCGTCTGGATGCTAGCAATAGACTGGCGTATGGGACTTTCGATTTTGATTGCTCCTGCATTGGCTATGATTCCGATGTTCTTCCTTATGAAAAATTATAACAGCCAGTATGCAGCCTACATGGAGGCAAATAACCATGTCAACAACATTATTATCGAGTATGTAGAGGGCATTGAGGTTGTTAAGGCGTTCAACCAAAGTACCAGTTCCTACGAAAAGTTTGTAGGCGCTGTGAAGTCCTTTAAGGATTTTACTCTCAACTGGTTCAAAAGCACATGGAAAACCATGAATTTAATGATGGCGATTATGCCGACTACCTTGCTTGGGGTACTCCCTGTTGGTTTGCTGCTGGTGCGTGGTGGAAGTATTACTCCCGCTGAACTTGCAATGGGAATTATCCTCTCACTTAGTATTGTGGGGCCACTGATGAAAGCTACGACCTTTATCAATGAAGCAAAATCTATGGAGTATGCGGTTGAAGCAGCAAATGAGCTTTTGAATCTTCCAAATTTGCCGGATTCCGGGGAATTTGTTCCAATCAATCATACCGATATTGTCTTGCAGGATGTGTCCTTTTCTTATGATGGTACAACACAAAATGAAGTGTTGCATGGTATCAGCTTAAATATGCCACAGGGGAGTTTCACTGCACTGGTCGGACCGTCTGGAGGAGGAAAATCAACGGTGGCTCGCCTGATTGCACGGTTTTGGGATGTAACTGGTGGTAGCATCTCCATTGGCGGCAAAAATATAAAAGAGCTTTCAATTCACCAGCTTTCTGAATTGGTCAGCTTCGTGACACAGGACAATTTCCTGTTCAACTGCTCGCTCAAAGAGAACATCCGCCTGGGTAATCCAAATGCTACGGATGAGGAAGTATATGCCGCCGCAAAAGCGGCTTGCTGCGATGATTTCATTGCTCGGCTGGAAAAAGGATATGATACCCCTGCCGGTGATGCCGGCAAGCGGCTATCTGGCGGAGAAAAGCAACGAATTGCTATTGCGAGAGCAATCTTGAAAAATGCGCCTATTGTGATTTTGGATGAGGCAACTGCCTTCACTGACCCGCAGAATGAAGATAAAATCCAGAAATCCATCATGGCCCTTTCCAAAGGAAAGACCCTGCTGGTGATTGCACATCGTCTGTCTACCATTCAAAACGCAGATCAGATTGTTGTTCTGAAAAAAGGGCAGATTGTTGACTGCGGAAAGCAGGGGGAACTTTTGGAACGCTGCCCGCTTTATGCAGATATGTGGCAGGCGCATATTGGTGCAAAGAACTGGTCTGTGGGCGAGAAAAAGGAGGTGGCTGGTAATGTTTAAGTCAATGAAACGCATTATTCGATGGGCTGGCAAGTACAGAGGTCGTCTTTATCTTGGTTCTGTATTCTCTTTTTTCAGCAGTTTATCTACAGCCATCCCGACAATGGCTGCTGCTTATGCGCTGGATAAATCTATTCAGGCATATTGGGCGCATACCACAATTGACGCTTCTTTGATCTGGAAAATGCTGTGGATTATTGTTGGCTCTATTGCATTGAATTTCCTGTTTTCTTATCTACGGGCAATTTTGCAGGAAAGTATCGGCTATGAAGTGGCCGCTGGCCAGCGCATTCATTTGGGCGATGTACTGAAACGGGTTCCCCTTGGGTACTTTTCACAGAACAGTGTCGGTGACATTCTGGCAGGTGTTACCACGGAATTATCTACTTTGGAATTACAGGGCATGAAAATGGTGGATGTCATCATCAATGGATACGCAAAGTTTATTGCCATCGTTTTATGCCTGACCTTCTTCAGCCCTGTTGCGGCGGTTATTTCCATTGTCGGCGTTGCTTTTTCGGCGCTGGCTTTGCAGGGAATTAGCAGACACAGTGAAAAAACCGCTGCAACAACCCATAAAGCAATGGAAGATATGTCCGACGCAGCGATTGAATACATCCGGGGGCTTTCCATTGTGAAGTCCTTTGGACAGGAAGGTGCTTCTATTGAGAATTTTCGTAATGCCAGTAAGGAATTGAAAGATATTCACATCAAGGTAGAAAAGGGCTATACACCATATAACTGCCTACATCTGTTTGTGTTGAAGCTGGCATCTATGGGGATCGTCTTGGTATGCGCGTGGCAAGCATTGCAAGGGCAAATGAGTATATCTGTTTTTCTGATGTTTGTTCTTTTCTCCTTTGTTCTTTTTGGCAGCGTGGAAAATATCAATGATGCTGCGCACACTCTTGGGGTTATTGATTCTGCCATGAACAAGTTGGAAGCATTAGAGAATGTAAACTATATCGACCAGGATGGCACCGATATAAAACCGGCAACCTATGATATTGAGTTTAGGGATGTTTCTTTCGGATATGACAGCCGGATTGTTCTGCATGACCTGAACTTCAAAATTCCGCAAAATAGCACAACGGCCATCGTGGGGCCATCTGGCAGCGGAAAATCTACGCTGTGTAACCTGATTGCCCGTTTCTATGATGTGAACAGCGGAACGATTACCATTGGTGGAACGGATATTCGCCGATTTACATGTGATAGTCTGCTCAAAAATATCAGTATGGTTTTTCAGAATGTCTACCTGTTCCGGGATACCATTAAGAATAACATTAAATTCGGCAGCCCGGACGCTACGGATGAACAGATTATCGCCGCCGCAAAAGCGGCCCGCTGCCACGACTTCATAATGGCTTTGCCGGACGGTTATGACACGGTGATTGGTGAAGGAGGTTCTTCGCTTTCCGGCGGTGAAAAGCAAAGAATTTCTATCGCCAGAGCAATGCTCAAGGATGCTCCCATTATTATCTTGGATGAGGCAACAGCAAGTATTGATCCAGAGAATGAGCATTTGATCCAAGAAGCGATTTCTGCTCTAACACACGGTAAAACTATTATTACGATTGCCCATCGTCTGGCCACGATTGAGAACGCCGACCAAATCCTTGTGATTGATGGCGGAACTGTGGCTCAGAGGGGTACGCATAAGGAACTGCTGCAACAGGAAGGGACTTATAAAAAGTTCATCCAGATCCGCGAACAAGCCGAAGGCTGGCGAATACAGTAAGGGAGGTCTTGATGAAACTTCATGCGTCCGGGGAGGACTACCTGGAAACCATCCTTGTTCTCCAAAAGAAACTCGGTATGGTACGCTCCGTAGATGTGGCCCGGCACATGGAGGTGTCAAAGCCCAGCGTGTGCCATGCAGTGGCTACCTTGCGGGACGGCGGCTTTCTTATGATGGACGAAGATCACTTTCTCCATCTGACCGATGTGGGCCGGGAAGTGGCGGAGCAGATCTACGAAAAGCACCGCTTCTTTACCGACCGGCTGATCGAGGCCGGCGTAGACCCGGTAACGGCGGAAAAGGACGCCTGCCGGATGGAGCATGTCATCAGCCAGGAATCCTTCGAGCGTCTGCGCGATGCCTATAAAACCAAAAAGGAATGATCCGCCCGCATAGCAAACGGGTAAAACAGTAACGCGGCCGGGCACATCGAACCCGGCCGCGTTATTCGTCTTTTTGAAATGCTTCCGCCTGTTTGCAAAGCGCAATATATTTTTCAATTTCCGCCTCACTTTTCCCGGCAAAGAAGTCTACAACTGTTTTTGAAACCGTCTGATTTACCATGTCTGGAAAAATGGCAGCATCCACGCTGATATTTAACTCTTTGGCGACAAGAGCCACCGTTTCAAATTTGGGGTTACTCTGGCAGGTTTCCAAATCTATGATTGTACGGGCGTTCATATTGAGCCGTTCAGCCAATTTTCTCTGTGTCAAATGCTGCCGCTTACGTTCTGACCGCACTTTCCATGCAAACAAGTCAAGAGGATTGTTCACTATACATCACCTCTACCTCATTGTAGGGTGTGCTATCGCTCATATAAATAACCATACAACTCACATTGTGTGAGTTATAGCTCATAATTTGAAGCAAAGAGCTATATGGATAAGAGTATCAAAATAAAGGAGCGCAAAATAAAATGGGGCTTACCGCCCACTCGAAAAGCCCTAACACCAATTAAAAAAAATATTCAAATAACGTAGGGGCGAGCCATACTCATAGAAGTGAGTTGTGGCTCGCTTTTTATATACTTCAATTCACATCCGATAAAGCCCCGCATTTTGACAACCTACGATTGGGTATCGGATGCCGTTCTCCGCCTCGTTTTGCTCCGGCCTATAAACCCGAACAGAACGAAAGGAACAATTCTATGAACGGCAGGAAAAATTTTAATATCAATCTTAAAAATCAGCCAAATGAACCCGTTGGTGAACGAGTAGTGAGCGAAAGGGGAAGAAAAGAACTGCCTCCCGGCACGAAGGGAGGTGAGAACTTGAAACCAAATCGCTACTACGAACACAAGCAGCACGCCTTTGACAGCTACTGCAAAAAGGTGTTGAAATGCGAGGCATGTAACGGCTATCGGCAGATCAGCCGTCATCAAAAACGTTTTGCATCTTTGGAAGAACTGTCCGAGGCAGACGTGGCCCAGCTTGCAGTTTACGATCGTTACTCATGGGAGTATACGGCTTTTCCTGTGGGAAATGCTGTTGTGCTAATCGAGAACGACCGATTGGCCACAGCACTTCTACGGCTGTCACCAAAAGACCGGGAAATTTTTATGATGCACTGGTTTCTATGGATGACAGACGAACAGATAGCAAAGTGCATAGGCATGGCCAGAAGAACGGTCAATACTCGCAGGTATAAAGCCTATCGGCTGCTGAAAAAGCTGATGGGAGGTGAAGCGGATGACTAAATCTGCGCACACACGGGCATCGCTGCTTCCTTACCCGATAATCGCTGCCGCTGTTGCAGGAGACGCCGAAGCAGTGAGCCGGGTAGTCCGGCATTATTCTAGCTACATTGCTGCACTGTCAACTCGGACGAGCTATGGCTCTGACGGCTATCCTCGCCTGCAAGTTGATGAAGAACTGCGCAATCGTCTGGAAGCAAAACTGATAATTGCTATCCTTGATTTTGACTTGACCTGATTCAACGTAGGCATTGTGTGCTGTTCCCCTTTCCATACGATGCCTTTTCTAGTTCTTTGACAAAGAAAGCCCGCAGGACAATGGCGGTGCATTATAGGGCAAACGGATACGTTGCTGTCTGTATCGAGCCGGACGGCGGGTGCGCCACGATGCTTTTCTCTGAAAAGTGGAGCGATCACCACCACGCCGCAATGCAAGCGCGGCTGCTTGCGGGCCATGACATACAGGCAGGCTGATACTCCCTTACCGTCAAAGTCCGAGCGTTCAGAGCGTCGCAGGCAATGAGTAGGGCTGCATGAGGAATGCAGGGGTGAGATTCCCGTGGGCTGCTGCCAGCAGCCGTCCGTTGGCTCATTTTTTGATTTTTAAGAAAGGGGATTTTTACGATGCAAGCGAAAAAGACAAACCCTGAAAAAACAAAAAATCCAGAGATGCTTACTCTGGATTCGACTTATCGTATTGGCAATCGCTCCTTTATCGTTGAGCCGGTGTTCAAAGAAGAAAGTTCCCAGACCTTAGGAGAAGTTCTTCTCCGGCTGATGAAATCCGAAAGCGAAAAATTATAATGACCTTTCGGGAGGCAGCGGACAGAGAAAGCGGATTGTGTTATAATATAGGTGTACAAGTGAATTTGCTATTCGACTGTCCCAAGAAAGGAGCGAGTATGAAACAGTCGAGTAACAAGAAATCCCGTGAAGCAACCGCTTTTCTCTATGAGCGTCTTTCCCGTGATGATAATTTGGAGGGCGAGAGTTACAGCATCGGCAACCAAAAGAAACTGCTCACCAAAGTTGCAAAGGAAAAAGGCTATACCAATCTGGTTCACTTTCTGGATGATGGCATTTCCGGCGTGACCATGAACCGTCCCGGTTTCGTTGAAATGATGCAGCAGCTTGAACAAGGGAAAGCCTCCGCTGTGTTCGTCAAAGACCTTTCCCGTCTGGGCCGAAACTATATCGAGGTCGGGCGGCTGACAGAAGAATTTTTCCCAGACCATGACATCCGACTTGTTGCCGTTTCGGACAACATCGACACGGCCGAGGGAGAAAACGAACTGGCACCCATCCGAAACCTGTTCAATGAGTGGTATGCCCGCGACATCAGCAAGAAACGCCGTATCAGTAATAAAATCAAAGGCAACTCCGGCGAACCGATGGGACTTCCTCCCTATGGGTATATCAAGGACCCGAACAATCCCAAGCATTGGGTCATTGATGAAGAAGCTGCACAAGTTGTCCGGCGCATTTTTGATATGACGTTGGAGGGCTTTGGCACGGAACAGATTGCCACCCAGTTTGAAAAGGAAGGCATCCTGACGCCGCAGGCCTACTGGATTCAGAAAGGCATCGGCCGTCCCGGAAAGAGCAAAACACGGCCCGCCACCAAGTGGAATGGCTCCACGATTACCCATCTTCTGTATCAGCAGGAGTATTGCGGGGATATTCTGAACTTCAAAACCTACTCCAAGTCCTACAAGAACAAAAAGCGGATAATAGGTTTCCAGAAATGCGTTCTGCTTAGGGTCGAATGTTTCCAGTTCGGCCTGTTCGATCTGGCTGTCCAGTTCTGCCAGCTTGAACTGCAACGCTGCGCGGTCTGCATCCGTCTGCTGGCTTGCGAACAGACTGTTTGCTGTAAAGATCAAAGTACAGATAAATGAGACCGTCACAAAAAAGGCGTACGCGAAACGCTGGAGTCCGACCGGGATCAGGGTACTCCCGCGGCGCCGAAGAAAGGCGAGAAATATCTTGGAGGACTCGAAAGCCCCGACGACAATAGCCGGAACCAGAAGGGACTGTCCGGCATTTTCGCCTGACAGAAGAATCGCCTTGAATACCTCGACTTCCATGTACGCCGATACGAAGATACAGGCAACGCCCAGTAAGAGCACGCAAAGAGCGAAGATCGGCCGAAGAACCAATGAAACGAAAGAACGGATCGTAGACATACAGCAACTCCTTAATTTGGGGGTGCAAAAACACAGCCAAACCAGAAACACCTGCGATTTTTTATCGATTCCAGAGAAAAACTCTTGACTTCTTTTAAAAAATCATTTAGAATATCTACTAATATTCAAAGCATTTGTTTTGGATATGCGTGCACCTGTTTTTGTTGAGAGAACATGTGCGATACCGCAGCCAGGAGTCCTGCCAGACTCTTGGCTGCTTTTTTCTTGGTTTTAATCTCCTTTCGTGTTGTTTTTCCAAAGAGTTCTTTTGCCCGGCACTGCCATACTGGAGCAAAAGAAAAAGGGCTGCAGCTTTTGCTGTCAGCCCTTCGTTTCCTTGAAAAACCACTCCTGCCTCCAAGAATGGCGGAGTATCCCTATCTGGATGGAACGGAGAGCGTTAATGCAAAAGGTCATAATCTTGATAACCATTGTACTGCCCTCCTCTCATTTCGATTCCCGTCGATTGGACGGAAGCTTTGGCAAAGAAGCTTATAATCCCCTGCCTTAGGTCAAAGGATACAACGGTTTCGTACACATGTCAACAATGATACGCCAATTTCTCTGTTTAATACTCCAATTTCTCCGTTTGTAACAATTGCGGCATAGGTACTTTTGTTGAATATTTACAGTGCTATTTCTACATCCACAATATTTTAAGAATCTTCGCAAAAAGTCGAGGTTCACACGTGGAACTACCGTTTTAGATGCAGGCAAAATCAGAAAAAGCAAATTTCAGAGATTCCGATGCTATTTAGATGGGAGTTCTGACTCTAAACTCCGTCTCTAGGGAATATGCTTTTTTCTTCATTTTATGTCCAATTAGCGCAACAGATATAGATAATTGATGCACATCTGAAGTTCTATCCGCTGCACATAACTCAAAAAGCTACCGGTCACAATTATCATACTGGTATGCAGCCAGTCTTTATGTTGTGCCAAAATGCAAAAAAGGCACTGATTGCAAAGCAATTCAGCGCCCTACATAATCCGACACGAATCGTGCAAAGGCCGTGCAGAAATCGAGCAGCATCTTTCGTCCATTTGCCCATCTTACGAAGAATCGTCATTTTCATCGAAATGCCGTGATTTCAATATTGTTAATCTATTGTATTCCTTTGCATTGTTTGCGCTTCTTTGCACTCGTTATCCATCCTTGCGATGTACAAGAAAATAAGCCAGATTTTAACGATATTCAACGTGCAAAATATTCCAATTTTATCCAGACAACAATTCTTACCATGACACACCGGTTCTATGGCAGGTTTTAGGACATCCGAACAGACACTGTTTAATATAGAAACAAGGTTCACCATGGACAAACTGCTTTCTTACCGCTACAACATGGACACCAACCGAGTGGAAGCCCACTTTTCGGATGGCTCTACTATTGCCATTGACTGCATCGCTATCGAGGACGAGTACGGCAACACTCCAGCGCAGCGGGCGGAACTGGATTGGCTGCTGTACAACAAGCCACTGGAGTACGCGCAGATGGTGCTGAAAGGGGAGATGGCGCATTATCTGTCACTGGGATGTGACCATGGTAGGCTGGAAGATTGATTGACTGATTGCACGGTTAATCGCACGGCGTGCATTCACCGTGCGATTCAGTCAGCGCAAAGCCCAACAAACGCACGATATATCGTTCGTTTGCTGGGCTTTTTTCCGTGCATTCAATCACACGGCGCGCATTTCAGCATCACTTTTTCTCTTTCAGGTAGTACTTTCTCGCACAGCCTTGCCCTCGTCCTTCGATTATCCCCTCGCTGGAAAGCCTCTGAAGGATGCGATATGCCTGTCCTCTCGCATAGCCGCACAGCTCTTGTACCTTTTGGTTTGTGATCCACGGCTTATGCTTCAGATATTCAAGAATCCGATCCTTTGCCTGAATCTGGCTGACCGTCTTGTCCTGCACATAGGCCACATCGGTTTTCACCGTTTCGTAGACCTTGAGGGACAGCATATAGGTCTTGCCGTTTAGTTCCAGAAGCCCCTCGTCCCGGAGACTGTTCAGAACCTTGTGGGCGTTGTCATCGGTTTCCTGAATCGTCTTTGCCGCCTGTTTCAGGGTGATTTTCTGGTGCTCCCGCAGATAGTGCAGAATCATCAGCTCCGACAGCGTGAACATCTTGGACCGCTTATCCTGTGTCTCTGCGATGAAATGCACGAAGCTCTGGTTCTCCATCGTGCTGCGAAGAGTCAGCCGGACGGAGTTGGCCGTGCTGGCGTACTCCGGGTAGGGTTTGCCCTCGGTGAGCATACTCTGGAACATAATGTCCACGCCCTGCCCGGAACGCTGCACATATTTCAGGTGCTGAAGGGTCATGGCGATCAGCTTATTCCGGGGAATGGACTGGTGGGTGATGATGTTGCTTTCGTTGATGTCTCCCGGAAAGCCGCCGGGATTCTCAATCACGATCTTTGTGGGGTAGTGCTTGACGTAGATCGGTGCCATGTCCTCATAGGAGCGGTGCGCCAGCGCATTCAGCAACGCCTCCTGAAAAACCGCTTCGGAGAAATCGTACACCTCCAGCCGGAACAGCCCCACCTGCACATTTGTCAGGTGGTTATAAGTGCGGATGCGTTCCGTCAGCTTATCCAAAATCGAGATCAGCGGCTCCTGCATATCCATGCGGTTGTCGTATTCCGTCTGCGCCTCGTCGCTGTAATGGAGGTAGATCACCTCTGCCTGCGGCAGCAGCCGTGCAATAGACGCTGCCTTGCCCACAAACAGCAGCCCTGCCACCGTCACACGCACTTCGTCCTTGTCCATGCGGATCAGGTTCAGGTTGTCCAGAAAGGTGGTATCTGCCAAATCCGGCAGGGCAGAGCCAGCATCCCGAATCCGCAGTTTCTCTTTCAGGCGGTACACTTCCAGCAGGTCAATGTCGTTTTCGGTTGCACCCTCCACGATCTTTGCCGAAAAATCCGGGTTATCGGCAGGGGAGTACACATCGTTTGCCGGGTAGTCGGGCTTTGTCACGTTCCCAAGCCGTCTGTAATAGATGCCGCCAGTGGTGGCAACATGAGAGTTGGATTTCTCCACCGATACCACCAGCACCACACCGTCAGAGGTTTCCACCGGCTCGATTTCGGTAAACAGGCTGGGCCGGGTCATATCGTAGATGGCTTCCATCAGTGCCTGCGGGTCGCTCTTGGGGCAGCCTGTAATGGTGCCGTCATCTTCCACGCCAAACAGTAGAACGCCGCCCTTTGTATTTGCCAGCGCAACCGCACTTTTCACCGCAAGGTCTTTCCGCTGCCGGTAGTCCTTGCACTTCACCCACGACTTAAACTCCTGCCGGGTGCTTTCCCCGGCAGCAATCATTTTGCGGAGTGCTTGTTCGGTCATGGTGGGGGCCTCCTTTCTTACAAATTCATTCACTTTCACCAGCCGTTTCAGCCGGCGGCACCGGCGGCAATAGATAAGGTTCCAATAAGTCATCCAAAAGAGCTACATTTTCCAATATTTCGTCTGCCGCTCTCTTTACCTCTTCTGGTTGCAACATTTGCTGTGCTCTCGTAGAATGTGCAATCGCACCTCGCATCGATCCATAGTTATTCGCAGAGATCAGCAGGTCATGCGGTAGTTCGTCGATTCTTATCCCAATTGGAAGAAAAAGATGAATTAAATTTTTCTCCTTTATTCCATGGTTCTCTGAATTGACATAGCTGAAATACGCTGTGAATGAGGTACTAATGCGCTGTTCTAAATCCATTTGAACATGATTTCCGTTAGAAAGTTCAGGTAACGGTTCAAAAGCACCCGGATAATATGCAACGAGTGCCAACAACGGCTTTGATACTTGATTGGAAGAACGCCACTCTCTTAATGCTTTTTGAGCAATAGCTTTCGCAGCCTCCTCAAAATAATATTCCAGCTCTGCGTGGGTTAAAACTTTGTATGCCCTTGTATGTTCATAAACAATGTCTTCGTACTCACCTGTCGGTGAAAACTCTTCTGGCAAGAACGCATTTTGTAATTTTTCAAATCGCTCGCAAAGGTTTCTATAATATTCCGTTGCCATAGCATTCATCCTCGTTAGTTTTCACTATAAGGAGATTCTACTTTCACGCCAAGTTCTTCGCTTAAAGCATTTGCCCAAGTATTAAAGCGTTCTTTCACAGATTGCATACTTTTAGTGGTTGTTTCAATGGCACTTAAAAATTCCACTCTCCCAGTTGAAAGTATTTCAAATCTCGATTTAATTTGTTCTTCATGTCCTGGAACGGCCATGCGAATGTCTGGATTAGAAAAATAGAAGAGCATAATATCTGCAACAGCACGGTTTATTTTGTTTTCATAATCTCCTGCCTTAAATTTGTGGAAAGCATCTTTACCAAAAATATTGAAGGTCATTTGCGCAGCCATTTGGAATTGCTCATAAAGATTTTCAATTTCTGTATATCTATTATCCCATACTTTATTTAGTTCATTGCAAGTGCTATCCAGGAACTGCTGCATACTACCCGAATAGTCTTTTGCGAACACTGCAAAAGCGAAGTATCGGATTAGAATTTCCACATCTCTCATACGGAAGTCTGGCTTTTTAATATTTAGCATTTGTTTTAATTCCGTACAAGTGGAAGAAACATTATTTACATAATTTATAAATTTACCCGGATATAATGCCTGCCTAAGTTCCTGCGGAGAAAGTTTAACGCTTCCCGTGTTTAATCTCAAAAAGAGAAGATAAAGGACTTCGACAGAAGGCCAATTCTTTATAACAACCGTTCGGATTGTCTGATTATTAAACGCATCTATTTCATCACAATATTCACTACCCTGAATATCTTCATACGTCATCTTGTTCAAGTTTTCTTTTACTTCCAATCCAATAAGTTTGAGCTTTTTTCCATCTTCATCACCTTCCACAAATTGTTGCAGACTCAAAAGACGCTGCTTTCCATCAATTACAATATATGTTCCTTTTTTATCCTTTTTTTCTGCCAGGATAATCTGGGGAATCGGAAGTCCAAGAAAAAGCGATTCAATAAATCTGCTTTTCATTTTAGTATTCCAAGCATCTCTTCTTTGAAAATACGGCGAAAGAAGAATATTGCCTTTATGAATTTGATTAACAATCGTATCAGCAGTCCAATCTGCTCCGCTCACTGCCATAGAAGATATATCCAGTTTATCAAGCCCTGAAATATCTTCTTCCTGTTCGTTATAAGGTTCACTACTATCAAATTTATCCTCCGGCATCGGATCTTCCGTATCCATTTTCAACTGCTCATACATATCACTCATAATAAAGCAACTCCTTTATTCCATTACTCTAATCGTACTCTCAATAAACGCAATCTCGTCTTCCGTCAGCTCATACTTCTTGTACAGCTTTTCGTCCGTCCATTCTTCCGTAAAGTTCTGTACAGGAACAAACATAAAGCACCCGCGTGTTATCATAATAGAAGATGTCGCCTGCATAATAAGGAATCGTGCAAACTTTGTCTTGAGATAGGAATACAAGCCAGTGGCTTCCGCTTCTGTATCATAACTGTTCACAACGATATATGTTTCGCTACATACCTCTTTGGGACCCAACATCTCAAGAACCGACAAAATTCGAGATTGACCATTCCTGTCTGCCTTTCCACCATGCTCATACAAAACTCTGGAAACAATTACTTTCCACTTATCAATGAGCTCTGTTCCGCCGGTAACTTTATCGCTAGAAATCGGTCCTTTTCCACCATTCCAACGCAAAGTGAGGTCACCATTTTCGTCAGGGCGGGCAAATGTCCGTAGGCCAAACGGTTTTTGACTGCTGACAAATGTATCAAGCGTTTGCTCTTTTCTTCTTGCAACTTTATCAATAATTGAAATTGCCGCATTAGAACGAACCAGAATTGGGAACTCGTTTAGATAGCGCTTTACGCTGTGTGCAATTTGACTTTCGGCATTTGTCACCGTACAAGGACCATCATAGTCTTTATCCCACAGAAAGTAACAAATACCGCCCGAAATATCAACGCCTGGGAAGCAATAATCCGAACTCGCATAATCATAAAGCACACGCATTCTGGTGTCATTCATAATATTTGCACGAAAATCATCCAATCCTCGACCACCAGAATACCAACGAGAAGGCATAATCATAGAAGCATAATGCGGCTCAATAGTTGTCGCAAGTTCTACAAACCTCTGGTACACTGGCATTGCACTAGCGTTGTTGCCACCGTCCGCAATTTGATAAGGCGGGTTTCCTACGATTGCATCAAAAGTCATTGGTTCTCCGTTCTTTCTCCAGGTTTCTGGCTTTTCCAGCTTCTTTGCCAGACGCTGCGGGTCGTTTTCCATCCGTTCCAGCAGGTGCGGAATGTAGGTGGTGTTGACCGTCCAATCCTGATAGCCCACCAGCGTCCGCCGGGTGATGCTTTCTGCCATCCGGGTCTTGCACAGAACAAAGATCTGCTGCTCCACGGTCTCCTGCCAGAGAGCCTGTGTCTGCTCCAGCGGCAGCTTGTCCTCCGGGCCGGGCAGCTTCATGGCGTACAGGCTGTATGCCATGTACAGGGGATACAGGCCGGATTTGGAGTTCATCTCCAGAATCCGTGCCTCCGGGTTGAGGAAGATGTCCTCCGTGACCTGTTCCTGATCCACCAGACGGGGCTCCTCCAGAACCTCCTGCGAATCGAACTGCTCGTTGAGGAAGCAGTAACCGCCCACCATGTTGCTCAGATGAAGGTTCACCACCCGCCACGGGGTCAGAACGGTTTCCTTGTCGGGGTTGCGGAAGTGGCTGAAGATCTCGGCAATGCGCTTCACACGCTCGGTGGGCGGCAGCTCGTCCGCAGCCTTTGCCATGCGGCGGATGCGCAGACCCGCCCCGCTGACCACATCCTCGTCGTAGTATTTCAGCAGCTTGCGGAACAGGGGCTTGTCCACGGTTTTGGGCATGAACTCCTGCCATGATTCCTCATCCACCAGCGTGATGAAGTCTGCCATCTTGATGCTCTCGGTCAAATCCACCTTGGCACCGTAAATCAGCAGGGGCAGGCGGATGGACACATTCCGCAGCAGCCGGATGACCTTCTCCCGCTCTTTCTTCTGCTCTTGCAGTTTCTTGAGCAGGTCATCATCCTCTTTGGTGCGCTCCCGCTTGGGCTTATTGGAAATCTTGTCTGCCTTTTCGTATTCCTCGCCCGTCAGCCCCTGATGATTGATGTGGATTTTGGTTTCCTTTTTGGCGGCTTTCTGCTCGCTGAGCTTGTCCGACAGGGTATGGAACAGCTGCACATCGTCCTCGTCCATGACGATGCCGGTGTCCTGTTTGTAGACCGATTCATCGTCAAAGCCGCTCTTGATGGCTCTATCCACCGTCAGACGCTTGATCTGCCGCATCATTCTGGAGACGCTGTATGCAGTCATCTGGGTGCCGTCCACCGCAATCACCGGGCAGAAGTTCAAAAACTCGCCCAGTGCCGCCCGGTTCTGCTCCTCGTTGGTCCGGCCCCGCTTGGTAATGCGGTTGACCTCAGAAATCACGTTCAGGGCACGGTCCGGGGCAAAGTCAAAGACGTAGCAGCGTTCCTTCTGTTTGCCGTCCAGCACCCCTGCCGACTGCACCCGGAAGATGGTCTGCATATAGCCGGACGCAGCCGTGCTTGCCGACCCGGTCAGCATCATCACAGCCGTCCATTCCGGCACCGTCACGCCGGTGGTCAGCTTACCGCAGGAAATGGTAATGGTGTAGCGGTTCGCCTTGATGACCTGCTTTACCAGCGTCAGGGCGTTGTCATAGGGCATTTCGGCATCGCCGTCGCCTGCAACGTTAGCAACTTTATACACACCAAACACTGGGTGGTCTTTCAGCAGCCTGCTCAGGGCACTGGCTTCTTTCACGCCCGGAACCATCCAGAGGGTATGCCGGAACATCTCCCGGTACTCCGGCGTGGAGTAGGGGTAGTTGCTCTCCGGGTTCTCCGAAGAAATCAGGTCCAGAAAGCTGCGCACGTCGGCCTCGTGGACAAAATCACCCACCTGTGCGCCAGCAGGCAGAGGACGGAAATCCCGTGCAGGGTCGCCCGTCCACACCCGGAAAAACTCGGTAAAGTTGAACGCCATCTCCAAGGTCTCGTAGCGGTAGGAGGTGGGCAGACTTTTCCCAAGGTCGAAGGTCAGAATGCGAAGTTCCGGCAGGTCTGCATAGGGGTTATGGTCGCCGGGGTGCAGGGTGTCCCACTCCCGCTTGCGCTTTTGCTCCATGACGTAGTCCCATGTGTAGACGTTGTTCTCGTACTTCTGCATCAGGTTGTACGGTGTGCCGGACAGCTGCAGAACCTTGGGAGCCTTGCCGTTCTTTTCCGCTTCCAGCAAAGACTGCACCTTCTGCCCTCGCTGGGTCTGGGTACCCTCGTGGGCTTCATCATAAATCACAAGATCCCAGTCCATATCGAAAACGGCGTTATTCTTGTCAAACTTGCCGTCTGCCCGCTGAGAGCCGCGCAGGTCCTGCATGGAGGCAAAGTAAACAAACGCCTTGCCGGAATTCTGGTAGGCTGTCAGGTTTGCATCGTTGCGTGCATCCATTGCCGCATCGTAAACGGACGAATCCGTATCGAAACGGTCTTTTTTCAGGAAAGCACGGTTGTCTCCTTCGCCAAAAATCAGGTCAAAATCGTTGCGCCAGCCATCTTCCACCACTGGGCGGTGAGTGACCACAATCACCTTCTGATAGCCAGCTTTTTTGATGAGCGCATAGGCCGTGACCGTTTTGCCGAAACGCATCTTGCAGTTCCAGAGCATCGAGTTCTGCTTGCGGAAAATCGTCAGCGTCCGATTGACGCAATCTACCTGCTCGTCACGCAGGGTAATAGCTCTCTTTTTGGGCGCAGCAGGGACAGTCTGCGGCAGAAAGCTGATCTGCCCCTCACTCTTTTCGGCAGCGGTCAGAGCCGTGCGGCCCTCTTTTACCGCCTGAATCGCACGAATGGCAACGGACAGCGGCACCTCAAACCATTCGCTGTCCTGATTGGAATTGGAAAACTTCCGGGCCGAAAAGCCAGAATTGTACAGCACGTTATGGACATCGTCATCATCAAACAATTCCGTATCGGTCGTACCATCCGGGAAGGTGACGGTTCTGCGTGCCAGCTCGGTATATTGCAGGTCGTATTCAACCATCGCCGTCTTGGTATACTGGTCGATGCGGTCACGGGCAGCACAATTCAACTCCGCACAGTTGGGCGGAAGCTGTTTGTAGCTGTTCACGCTGTCAAAATTTGTCTTTCCGATCTTCCAGTAGCCCTCGTGCTGGGCATCGTGAATCGTAAAGATGTAAATCAACCGATACGACATGGTTGGCTTATACGCTGCCATTTGCACTTCCTCCCCTCACCATCGAAAGGAACGTCATTGTCTGATTGGAACGCCAGTCTTTTATGATGCTGTAAATCCCGTTGTGCGCCCGGATATTTCCGCTTTTGCATCCGGGGCAGAGGTCAATTTGTTCCTCACTGCCGAACCAGCTGATAATTTCAATTTTGTTTTCCTTACAGCTGCCCGGAACTACATACTTTGTGCCGTCCATCTGCCAGAGGTTCCACGCAATGATGTTTGCGATCACCTTCATCTGCCGCAGGTTGGGAAGTTTGCCAAAGCGTTCCCGGTAAACCTCCACGAAGGTCACAAACAGGTTTTCCCGTGCCAGCAGCAGGCTGTCGCCCTGATACTCAAAGCCGTACACGCTCTGGAACGCCCGCTTTGTCCATGTGAACCATTCTTCTTCGGTATCCGTGTTTTCGCTGATAACACGCAGCTTGCGGTCCAGTAGGCCAATTCGCTGGGAAATGGGAATGGTTTCGCCCGTTACGGTGTCGTAGCGGCTTACCAGATAGGGAGCCTCGCCGCAGGAGATTTCCAGCCGCTGTGCATCCACATATTTCTGCCATGTGTGCTGACGGTCGTCCGGGAAGGCGATTTTGTCAGCCGTTGCTTTCCACGACATCTCCTTCTGGATGTTGAAAACATCCTTCCTGCCAAACCACTGCTCATCTACCAGATTGTTCTGTGCGTTGCAGATCCAACTGGGGGTAAACACCTCTGCTTTGTCACGGGTGCGGTTGGTCTGGTGCTCCAGTGCTTTTTCCACTCTGGGCTGGATCAGACTCTCCTGTTCGCCTGTAACCAGTTCCGGCAGGATTTCTTTTTTGAAGCTGTATGGTTCGCCCAGTTCGGCGTAATCATCGGTTGCCCAGATGATGTTTTTCTTGGTGGTTTTGTCCTGAAGCAAAATCTCAAGGAGGGTGCGTTCATGGTCCAAAAGCTCCTGCTCCAACAGGTCAATTCCTGCAATGCTGAACATCCGCCGCCCTCCCTTCCATTTATTGATGGTACTATAATAACACACCTTTCGGGGTTTGTGAATGTGTACCATCCACCGTTTTCATCAGGGCACCCCATTTTCCAGTGCCCTGCCGGGAAGAATCCAAAGAGCGGCGGAACGCTCGTTGGCACACGACTTTGCTTGCAAAGTCGTGTGTGTTACACCTTGGTTCCGGCTGACGTGGAAAAGGGGCTGCGAGCAAATGCGGCAAGCACCTGTTCTGCAACAGAAGGATGCGCGGATGGGCGTTGCTATTGACGGTCTCCGCCCGCCCAGCGCAGGCTTGCGGAGGAACCAATGGTGTACGTTCTCCCGTCCTGCCGCAGCAGCGTTTCTCCTATGAGATGCAGGGCAAATGATCAGCGTCTGTGCTTGCCCCGGTTGCCTGCAAGTGTCCCCGGTTTTAGCATTGCCGTTTTATAAAGAATCTTCTTTATCAGCTTTCTTTCATCCTCTGTCAGCTTATCGTAGTTGATGCCGATTGCCTTCAATGCCGTTCGAATCTTCTTTTCATCCGCAGACCCTTCAAGTTTCTGTGCATCCTCCAGTTCCTTCATCAAGTTATCGACCATTGCACCATCCGAAGTGGTCTTGTCCTTGCGGTGTTCCGTCTTGATGTTCTTCAGGATAGCCACCAACTCGTCATACAAGACCCGGCCAAAGTACTCATCTTCATCGATTTGCCCCAGCTTCAAGGTGCTCATGTATAGATCGTTTTCATCTGCTGCATACTTCTTTTTCAGCATTTGCCGGGTCGCTTCCAGACCAGCATTGAGGTTTTGAATGTTTGCGCTGACATATCCATCCACATAGATTTCCAGATCGGTCATGAACCGCCGGAAATTCTCATGCACGATCAGTTCACACAGCAGCCGATGATTGAAATTCCCATTCCTTAATACGTCCACTGCGCCATCGCTCAGATGCAAGTCCGAAAGGACTGCATCTGGGCGTTTTTTGTTTTCCGTCACGCCCAACAGGTAGTCCGTGGTCACGCCATAGAACTCAGCCAGCGTTGTCACCGCATAAATGCTGAGGTCGGTCACATCGTCACTCTCGTATTTCGACAATGCCGATTTGGACAGACCCGTCTGCTCTGCCAGCGTTTCCAGCTTCAGACTCCGCTCCACACGCAGGTCTTTGAGCCGTTCTCCCAGTGTCAGCTTGATGTTCATGGTCGCACCTCCGATGTTTTTTGCACAGTATACCACTTCCGGCGGTTCCTGTCCATAAGCGTGGAATTTTGCAGTTTCTGCACCTGTTTTCCGACATTATGGATATACGGCACAGCAGCCATGGAGGTGCTATCCTATAGACAGAAGGAAAACATATCACTCCCCAGCAGCGAACATATTAAGGGCTTCCCGTAAAAGCCCTCCCGAATCATATAACCGAACCTTGACAACAGAATGACCGTCCGAACTGCCCAGACCGCCAAGACCTCCCATCGGGGGAGCGAGCGCCCTGCATAGGGCCGACACAGAGTCCAAAAAGATTTCCTGTCGGGAGGCAGCAAGGGAGACCGGCTTCACCGAAGTTCCCATTTGGGGGACCCCGGTGACTTTGAACGTGGCAGGGATCAAAACGATCCGTGCCAAAACCTTTGACCAAAGGAGAAATTTTGAGTTTATATCAAAAGATCAAGTCCGCCATCACCGTTCGGCAGGTGGGAGAGATGTACGGCATGGAGCCCGA
>OLGB01001911.1_pt1 | contig 23771 bp, 22 predicted proteins | sample 1605691 | NCBI WGS metagenome assembly OLGB01 (sample SAMEA3888925, study PRJEB22519) | human gut metagenome | biome: human gut; feature: human-associated habitat; material: faeces | place: Denmark | collected 2010 | reverse complement strand
TAAGCATGGGCCGGGGTGAAACTCCCGTGAGGTTGCAGCTAACAACCGCCCGTTTCAGCCTTATTTCTCATATCGTACAAGCCGGAGCGCATATTCTGTACTATGCCGCTAACCGGGAGGGAAAGAAGATGATTACCAAGTTACAACTTCAACAAATGAGAAATGTTGATATTACACAGGTTGACCGCAGCACTTTGGTTGATATTCGTAATATCCATATTGACAGTTCTTTGCCAGCAGCAAAAAAAATGCAAAGCTACTTGGAGCAGATCGTCAATCCGTATTGTTTTCTTTGCGGCGATACGCCCGTAAGAATACGGTTTGTCGCAGAGGATAGAACGCTAAAGCAATCATTGTGCGATTACTTTTTAAGTCTGAAATAACCGCCGACTTTCCCTAACTCTATGGGTAAGACCTTGTGATTACGGGGCGAAAATGGTATAATTAACTCGTAATTATAGGGGGAAAGGAGGTATAATGCCCCGCATACGCAAAGACAAAATGGCACGCAGTTATGCAGAGCCGTTTTGGAAAATTGGGCTATACATTCGACTATCCAGAGAGGACGACAACGAGGACGAAAGCGAGAGTGTTATCAACCAAGAAAAGATACTCCGCGACTTTGTAGACAGCTATTTTGAGCCGGGAACCTATGTGATTGTAGACGTGTTTGCCGACGACGGATTGACAGGCACCGACACAGCGCGACCAAACTTCAAACGGCTTGAGGGCTGCATTGTCCGAAAAGAAGTAAACTGCATGATTATCAAATCCCTTGCACGCGGTTTCCGCAACCTTGCCGACCAGCAAAAGTTTTTAGAGGAGTTCATACCCATTAACGGTGCAAGGTTTATTTGCACAGGCACACCATTTATTGACACTTACGCAAATCCCCATTCTGCAAGCGGCCTTGAAGTACCTATTAGGGGAATGTTCAACGAGCAGTTTGCCGCGACCACTTCCGAAGAAATCCGCAAAACATTCAAGATGAAACGGGAGCGCGGCGAGTTCATAGGCGCGTTTGCCCCTTACGGCTACAAGAAAGACCCAAACGACAAAAACAGCTTGATTGTAGATGAAGAAGCAGCGGAGGTTGTCAAAAGCATTTACCATTGGTTTGTCAATGAGGGGTACAGTAAAATGGGGATTGCAAAGCGGCTTAACCAAATGGGAGAGCCGAACCCCGAAGCCTATAAGAAGAAAAAAGGCTTTAAGTATAACAACCCTAATTCCGACAAAAACGATGGTTTGTGGTCTGCCAGCACGATTGTAAGGATATTGCAAAATGAAGTTTATACGGGCGTAATGGTGCAAGGCCGTAATCGCGTAATAAGCTACAAAGTACACAAGCAGATCAACGTCCCCGAAGAAGAATGGTTTGTCGTCCCCAACACACACGAAGCGATTATTGACAGGGAAACATTCGAGAAAGCGCAAGCCCTACATAAGCGCGACACAAGGACAGCCCCCGGCAAACAGGAAGTCTATCTCATGTCCGGCTTTGTCCGTTGCGCGGATTGCAAAAAGGCCATGCGGCGCAAAACCGCCCGCGATATTGCCTACTACTCTTGCCGCAGCTACACCGATAAGAAGATTTGCAGCAAACATTCTATCCGGCAAGACAAGTTGGAAAACGCGGTATTGGCAGCGTTGCAAATGCAAATTGCCCTTGTAGATCGGCTTGCAGAAGAAATTGAACGGATTAACAACGCGCCTGTTATCAACCGGGAAAGCAAGAGATTATCCCATTCCTTGAAACAGGCAGAGAAGCAGCTAAAACAGTACAATGACGCTTCCGATAGCTTGTACCTTGATTGGAAAAGCGGTGAGATTACCAAAGAGGAATACCGCCGCTTGAAAGGCAAGATTGCAGAACAGATACAACAGCTTGAAGCGAACATCTCCTATCTGAAAGAGGAAATGCAGGTAATGGCTGATGGTATCGGAACCGACGACCCGTATCTAACCGCCTTTCTGAAATACAAAAACATTCAGAGCCTTAACCGCGGGATTATGGTTGAACTCGTAAAAGCGGTTTGGGTGCATGAGAACGGGGAAATAACGGTTGACTTCAATTTTGCCGACGAGTACCAGCGAATTATTGATTACATCGAGAATAACCACAACGTTATCCGAGTGATTGAGAACAAGGCAATCTAACGGCTTGCCTATTCAACACAAAGGAAAATCTAATGTTGTGCATAAATAAACGGCTCTACAGGCCCAACCGGCCCCACCGGCGCGACGGGCGCAACGGGCGCAACGGGCGCTACCGGCCCAACGGGCGCGACAGGCGCGACGGGCCCCACCGGCCCAACCGGCCCGACCGGCCCAACCGGCCCGACCGGCCCGCGGGGGGCGACCGGAACGTCGGGGGCGACCGGGCCAACCGGCACCGCGGCCACGCTGGCTGTGGGCACGGTCACGACGGGAGCGCCGGGCACCGATGCGCAGGTGACGAACACCGGCACGAGGCAAAACGCGATCCTGAACTTCACGATCCCGCAGGGCGATACGGGCGAAGCAGCGCCCGTAAGTCTGTTGTCGGCATATTCCACGCCGTCGCAGGGGCTTGCCTCCGGCAGCCCGATCGTGTTCGACCGCAATGCGCTCAGCTATGGTAGCGATGTCTCCCATACCGCGGGCAGCAGCACCTTCACGATCAACCAGCCGGGCGTCTATTCCGTGCATTTCCACGGCGTGTTGTCGCCGGCCTCGTCCGACACTTTCCCGGTCAACCTGATCACGTCGCTGACGCAGAACGGCACGGTCGTGCCCGGGGTCTCGGTGCCCTACAACTTCCAGAGCGCGTCGGATGCTTCGGAGCAGTCCTTCACGGTGCCGATCGCGGTATCCAGCGCGCCTCAGACGTTGCAGGTGGCCGCGACCGGCGCAAGCTACCTGGCCGATGCCGTCTCCATGACGGTCACCCGGCTCGGCGACAGCCCGTCCTGACGGCAGGCGCATGACTGCCGCGAAAGGGCAACCAGACCGGGCCGTCGCATGCGTGCGGCGGCCCGGCGAAGGGAGGGAAACGCATGAAACTGGTGGTCTATGCCATCTGTAAGGACGAGGCGCAGTTTGCCGACCGCTGGATGGACTCCATGTCCGAGGCGGACGAGGTCGTGGTGCTGGATACCGGTTCGACGGATGGCAGCGTGGAAAAACTGCGCGCGCGCGGCGCGCGGGTCGCCGTGGACCCCGTGTCCCCGTGGCGGTTCGACGTTGCGCGGAACCGCTCGCTGGCGCTGGTGCCGGAGGACGCGGACATCTGCGTGTGTACCGATCTGGACGAGGCGTTCCGCCCCGGCTGGCGGGCGGCGCTGGAGCGCGCCTGGCGGCCCGGCACGGCGCGGGCCAGCTATCGCTATACCTGGTCTTTCCGCCCGGACGGCACGGAGGGCGTCGTGTTCTGGATCGACAAGATCCACGCCCGCCACGGCTACCGGTGGGTGCATCCCGTGCACGAGGTGCTCGAGTGGACGGGCGAGGGCGCGCCGGGCACGGTGGTGACGGCCGAGGGCGTGCAGCTGGATCACCATCCCGATCCGGCCAAATCGCGCGGGCAGTATCTCCCCCTGCTGGAGCTCTCGGTGCAGGAGGACCCGGACGACGACCGCAACATGCATTATCTCGGGCGGGAATACCTGTACCGCCGCCGGTGGGAGGACTGCATCCGCACGCTCAGGCAGCACCTGGCCATGAAAAAGGCCACCTGGCCGGACGAACGGTGCGCCTCCATGCGCTACATCGCCCGGTCGTATCTGCGGCTGGGGAATGCCGGAGAGGCGCGGAACTGGTATCTGCGCGCCATTGCGGAGGCGCCGCACCTGCGCGAACCGTATGTGGAGCTGGCGTACCTGCTGTATGAACAGGAAGCGTGGGAGGGCGTGCTCTATTTTACCGGTTGCGCGCTGGCCATTCAGGAGCGCCCGCGCACCTATATCTGCGAGGAAGCGCCCTGGGGCAGCCTGCCGCACGATCTGCGCGCCATTGCCTTCGACCGGACCGGCAGGCCCGGCCAGGCGCTGGATGCAGCTCGGTCGGCGCTGGCGCTGGAGCCGGAGAACGAGCGGCTGCGCGGGAATGTGGCGCTGCTCGAGCGCGCGGCGGATGCGTGCCGCTGCCCCTGAAAAAGCCGGCTTGTGCCGGCCACCGTGCCACTGCAGGCCTTTGGGCCGCCCGGGCCGGGCGGCCCCTTTTTCTGTTTTGGCGCGGGCAGGAGACGGGCAGCGCGACGATGCGTTACAATGTGTGAATTTTTATTACGTTTGTCTTTTGCGGTTGCATGGCCGCCCGCCGGGCGATACAATCGGGGTATCAGTACAGGCAGTGGCAAATCCAGGGCACAGGCGGGCCGCCGCGCCGCGTGCGGCTGATCCGGAACAAAGCAAGATTGCAAACGGCACAGCAAGAGAAAACGTGGAACGATTCCGACTTTTCATCTAGACAAAACTTTTCATCTAGACAAAGGGGAGTATGGATGGAACAGGACGCCGCAGACCGCCGCCGCGCGCGCTGGCGCGGGTGGGCTGGGCGGCGCAGGCGCTGTGCATGTATGCCGCCGTGCAGCCGTGCGCCGTATCGTTTTCCGGCGAGCAGGTGCGCGATGCGATCTGGGCGGGCGCAGACCTCGCGCTCATTGCGGGCGAGCTGCCGCTGCTCATCGTGATGCTGCTGCTGGCGGCCGATGTCCTCATCGTCTGCGGTGTGGTGCTCAGGGGCTATTGCTTAGCCAGGACAGAGACGCGGGAGCGGGAAAGTCTTGCGGCCTACCTTGAGAGCGAAACGGGCAGGCCGCTTCGCCGGTGGCTCAGGCGGGAGCAGCTTCCCCGCGTGGGGGTGCTGGCGACGTTGTTGCTGTTGCTGGGGCGATACGGCCTGCTGTTTTGACCGGCGGGCGGCGCACAAAAAAAGATAAAGGAGGGGGAAGCACATGGAAGGGCTGGAAGAAAGCCGCAAAGAGATCGGAAGGGACGGCGCCCCGCCGCCCACGGCCCGCCACCGCCGCTTCTGGCAGGGGATGGGCACTTTCGCGATTGTGCTGGCGTGCGTCACGGCGAGTGGAATTGCCATCCTTTGGAGCTCATCGGATGCCTTTAGGAGCGGGACGCCGAAACAGTTCGTGGCATATTTCCTGCGGGTCTTGCCGCTGCTGTGGCTGCTCGTGCATTTGATGGCGGGCTGGATGGACTGCAACCGCGCCTATTGCCTCGCCCGCGCGGAGACGGCGGAGCGACTGAAGCTGTTCGACTATCTGTGGGACAGGTACCGGCACAGCGAGGCGGTACGGCGCCGGGTTGCCAAACGCCTGTATCAGATGGTGTGGGGGCTGTTCGTCACGCTGCCGCTGCCCGCGCTGTACGATCTCCTGTCCATCCTGTGGTGAAGTGCAAACGACGGGGAGCGCCCTGCCGCCACGAGCGGCGGGGCGTCCTCCGCCACGGCGCAGACGGCGTTCGGCATACTGACACATAAAAAAGGAAAGGAGACTTTCATGGAACAGGGGACGAAATGCGCGCCGCGCCGCGGCTGGAACGCCTGGGGCGACGTGCTCTATTGGGGGACGAGGGTCGGCGTCTACATCGTGCTGGGGGGCATGGTCTTGAATCCGGTCCCCCGGCCTGTGGACGGCGCCCACGGGCGACGTCTGGGTGCGGCTGCTGCTGTGTCTGGCGCTGCTGCCATACGGCGCGCTGGTGGTGCTCGCGGGCGGGGTGCTGCGCGGGTACTGCCGCATGCGCGCCACGACCGACGGGCGCGTTCCGCTTGCGGACTACCTGCGCCGCGCGGAACCGTGGGAGCAGCTCAGAAGCGACGCAAGGAAGCTCTTTTCCAGGTCGTGCGCGGCGCTGCTCTGCACGCTGGCGTTGGCGCTGCTGGTCGCGGTAATCCGCCTCGCGCCGTTATTTGCGGAGATGGTGCGATACATGTTCCCGGCCGCGTGACGGTGTCGGGCGGTGCAGACGTGCGGGGACGCCATTTGGCGTCCCCGCCGTTTTTTGTGCCCGGATTTGGGGGCAAATACGGTTGCATTCGCGGATAAGGTGTGATAAGATACTTTGGATACTGGATAATTATCGGTAAAAATATATTGCATGGATTGTTGGAGGACGACATGGCAACCATTGAACGGAAAGAACACAACATTGCAAAGCTGACCATCACCGTGGACGCGGAGACCTTTGCCGCCGCCGTGCAGCAGGCCTACTTCAAGACCGCCAAGCACTACAACATCCCGGGCTTTCGCAAGGGGCATGCGCCGCGCAAGGTGATCGAGAATATGTACGGCGAGGGCGTCTTTTTCGAGGACGCGTTCGAGATCGTCTGGGGCGACGCGTACGACGCCGCGCTCGACGAGTTCGAGCTCGTCGCGGTGGACAAGCCGACGCTCGACATCGAGAAGATCAGCCTTGCAGAGGGCGTGGTATTCACGGCCGAAGTGCAGCTCAAGCCGGAGGTGACGCTGGGCGCGTACAAGGGTATAGAAGTGGAAAAGCCGACGTATACTGTGGAGGACGCCGACGTCGACCGCGAGATCGAGCAGGAGCGCGAGAAGAACGCGCGCTTCGTCGGCGTGGAGCGCCCGGTGGAGAACGGCGACCGCGTGATCCTCGATTACAGCGGCAGCGTGGACGGCGTGGCGTTTGACGGCGGCACCGCCGAGGAGCAGACGCTCGTGATCGGTTCCGGCACGTTCATCCCCGGCTTTGAAGAGCAGATAATCGGCATGCGCGCCGGCGAAGAGAAGAACATCACCGTGACGTTCCCGCAGGAGTATCACGCGGAAAACCTCGCGGGCAAGGAGGCCGTGTTTGCGGTCAAGGTGCGCGATGTGCACGTCAAGGAGCTGCCGGCGCTTGACGACGAGTTTGCCAAGGACGTGTCCGAGTTCGACACGCTCGAGGAGCTGCGCGCCTCCAAGCGCAAGGCCATGGAGGAGCGCGCCGCGCGCAACGAAAAGACGGCGCGGGAGAACCTGTGCATCAAGGCCGTGTGCGACAACGCCACGGTGGAAGTGCCCGCCTGCATGACGGACCGGCAGATCAACTACATGCTGCAGGACATGGCGTACCGCCTGAGCATGAGCGGCATTTCCCTCGAGGACTACTGCAAGTACACCGGCACCGACCTCGAAGCCCTGCGCGAGAGCTACCGCGCGGACGCGGAGAGCCGCGTGAAGATGCAGCTGGTGATCGAGGCCGTGGGCAAGGCGGAGCAGATTGCCTGCACGGACGAGGAGCTGGAGGCGGAGATCGCCGAGTATGCAGAGCAGAACGGCACGGACGTCGAGTCCTTCAAGGCCCAGCTCAAGGAGGACGATTACGACTACCTGCGCGACCGCAAGGTGGCCGAGAAGACCATTCAGCTGATCGTAGACAACGCGGTGTTCACGGAAAAGAGCGAGCAGCCCGCGGAGGCGCCCGCGGCGGAGTGACCCGCATCCACAAGACGGAATTTCCGGCCGGGCCGTCCTCCGGGGCGGCCCCGTGCCAAAGAAGGATGGTGACACCTGTGAACCTGATCCCCATGGTCGTAGAGCAGACCAACCGTGGCGAGCGATCCTACGATATTTACTCCCGCCTGCTGCAGGACCGTATCATCTTCCTGGGCGGCGAGATCGACGACGACACGGCCAACCTGGTCGTGGCGCAGATGCTGTTCCTGGAGGGCGATGACCCCGACAAGGACATCTTCCTGTATATCAACAGCCCGGGCGGCTCCGTGTCGGCAGGCCTGGCCATTTACGACACGATGCAGTACATCAAGTGTGAGGTGTCCACCATCTGTGTCGGCCTGGCCGCGTCGATGGGCGCGTTCCTGCTCGCGGCTGGCGCAAAGGGCAAGCGCAAGGCGCTGCCCAACGCGGAGATCATGATCCACCAGCCCAGCGGCGGCGCGCAGGGACAGGCGACGGATATCCACATCCATGCCGAGCAGATCCTGCGCATTCGCCAGCGTCTCAACGAGATCCTTGCCGAGCGTACCGGCCAGCCGGTCGAAAAGGTCAGTCTGGACACCGAGCGCGACAACTACATGAGCGCGGAGCAGGCGCGCGCATACGGCATCGTGGACGAGATCATCCCCGCAAGGAGGTAATGAGAGAACCCGTATGGCAAAGAACGACGATAAAAATATCCGCTGCACATTCTGCGGCAAACAGCAGGACGAGGTGCACCGCATCATCGCGGGGCCGGGCGTCTACATCTGCAACGAGTGCGTGGAGCTGTGCCACGAGATCATCGAAGAGGACAACGAGTCCGCACCGCTCGACCTGGCCGAGGTGCCAAAGCCGCAGCAGATTCTCGATACGCTGAACGAATATGTCATCGGCCAGCAGGCGGCCAAGCGCGCCCTGGCCGTGGCGGTGTACAACCACTACAAGCGCATCAACGCCGCCAGCGCCAAGAACGACGACGTGGAGCTGCAAAAGAGCAACATCATCATGCTGGGGCCCACCGGCTGCGGCAAGACGATGCTCGCGCAGACGCTGGCCAAGATTCTGAACGTCCCGTTTGCCGTTGCGGACGCGACGAGCCTGACCGAGGCCGGCTATGTGGGCGAGGACGTGGAGAACATCCTGCTCAAGCTCATCCAGGCGGCCGATTACGACGTCCAGAAGGCGGAGAAGGGCATCATCTACATCGACGAGATCGACAAGATCGCAAGAAAGAGCGAGAACGTGTCCATCACGCGCGACGTGTCCGGCGAGGGCGTGCAGCAGGCGCTGCTCAAGATCCTCGAGGGCACCGTGGCCTCCGTGCCGCCGCAGGGCGGCCGGAAGCACCCGCACCAGGAGTTCATCCAGATCGACACGACGAACATCCTGTTCATCTGCGGCGGCGCGTTTTCCGGCATCGACAAGATCATCGAAAAGCGCATCGGCCAGAAACTCATGGGCTTTGGCGCGGACGTCCAGTCCAACGTGGAAAAGGACGTGGGCACGACGCTCAAGAGCATTCTGCCGGAGGATCTGCTCAAGTTTGGGCTCATTCCGGAGTTCGTGGGCCGCATGCCGATCATCGTGACGCTCGAGAACCTCGACGAGGACGCGCTCGTGCGCATCCTGACCGAGCCGAAGAATGCGCTCACCCGGCAGTACAAGCGCCTGTTCGAGATGGACGGCGTAGAGCTTACATTCGATGACGACGCGCTGCGCGCCGTGGCCCGCAAGGCCATCGAGCGCAAGACCGGCGCGCGCGGCCTGCGCGCCATCCTCGAGGATGTGATGCTCGACATCATGTTCGAAATCCCGTCGCGCGGGAACATCGCCTCATGCCGCATCACGGAAAAGACGATCGAGAAGGAGCAGCCGCCGCTGCTGGTGGAGACCGGCGCCGCCGCGCTGCCGGAGGGCAAGGAGACCAAAAAACCGCGCCGCAGCGCCTGAGCGCGTGGGCACATTCTCAGAAGACCTGCATGGGCGGCAGACGCGGTTCTGCCGCCTTGTTGTTGTGTGCACAAGCGCCGTGGAGCCGTGCGGCGGGCCTTAGCGAGCGCCCGTGTATGGAAATGTGGCCGTCCAGGCAGGGTTTTGTCCAATGCTGTGGAATACTACAAGTATGGTTATGAAGAGACGATCCATTGGCTTGCTGTTGTGCTGCGCGCTGCTGCTGTGCGGCTGCAACCTGTTTCAACCGCCGGAACCAACGCCAACGCCCACGCCGACGCCGGTGCCCACGCCGACGCCGAGCCCCACGCCCGCGCCGGCTGTAGTGGTGGCCGCGCCGGAGACGGCCAAGCAGTTTTTGGCGCATGCGATTCCGGACACGTTCCGGCTGCGCCACGTGTCCGGCGGCGCCGCGGCGCTTGCGTCGCAGGCCTTTGCCGGCGAGACGGCCGTCGTGCTGTACTGGACGGGGGCCGAGGGCGAGGCGGAGGCGGTCGAGACCCTGCTCGAACGGGGCGTCGGCACGGTGGTGTTTGCGCCGGAGGGAGCAGAGGTGCCGCAGGGCGCGGTCTGTGTGCGCGCGGTGCGTGAGACGGTGGCGGAAGCGGCGGTGCTCGACCTCGCGATTGCTTACCCGCCGCACGACACGCCGGTGCGCCTGTTCGGCCTGTTTGAAAGCCGGGAGAGCGCGGCGTGCGCCGCGTGGCAGGCGGCGGTGGCCGAAGGGCGCGTGTTCGTCAAGGGCGCCTATTATGCTTCCGAGGCGGAGGAGAGCGCAGAAGCGTGGATGGCGGGCCGGCTGGAACGGTATTTTGAAGGCATGGTGGATGGCATCTACGTCGAGACGGCGGAGTTGGCCGTGGCCGCCGCGCAGGCGCTGCTGGCGGCGGGGCGGTCCGACATGGAGATCTTCTGCACCGGCAGCAGCGACGCGCTGCTGGATTTGATGGAGGCGCACCCGGCGCTCGTCGCCGCCGCCTACGGCGTAGACGAGGCCGAGGCGGGGCGCATGTGCATCTCGCTGGCCGAGCAGATGCTGGAAGGAAAGACGCTGGAGGGGGCGTCGCTCACGGCTGCGCCTGTCGGTGCGGCGGCGCAACAGCCGACGGAGTGACGGCGGCTGCGCGCTCGCGGGCGCGCGAAATGGGACCTGGTTCCCCCCGGGGAGCGGCGGGCCAGCCGCACACCCGGGGCATTTTGTACGTTTATTCGATGGGCACCGCGTAAAACCGCCACAATATTTATATTTATGCATCATGCGGCTTGACAGTTACATGGGTATGCGGTATACTTCCATGAACAGCGAAAGGGGCGGGCGCATGAAGTATACGTTCAGCTTTGCATTTTTAGAGACCTACGGGCAGTTCTTTCTGGACGGCCTGTGGATGACGCTCAAGCTTTCGCTCGTTTCGCTCGTGCTGAGCACGTTTTTCGGCACGCTCATGGGGCTGCTGCGCATCGCGAAGAGCCGGGTGCTGCGCTTTGTCTCCGCGGCGTATGTCGAGTTTGTGCGCGGCACGCCGCTGCTGGTGCAGTTGTACCTGTTCCGGTACGGGCTCATCATCCTGTTCCCGGAGCTGGCGAAGATGAGCGTGTTCATCCCGTGCGTCGTGGCCATGGCGTTCAACTCGACCGGGTACGTGGCGGAGATCATCCGCGCCGGCATCTCCGCGGTGGATGTGGGCCAGACGGAGGCGGGGCGCAGCCTTGGGCTGACGCAGGGGCAGACCATGACGCGCATCGTGCTGCCGCAGGCGTTTCGCAACATCCTGCCGGCGCTGGGCAACGAGTTTGTGGCCATCATCAAGGAGAGCTCCATCTGCTCGGTGGTGGGCGTGTTTGAGCTGATGTACATGGCGGATCTCGTGCGCGCCGGTACGGCGCGGCCGTTTGAGCCGCTCATCGTGGCGGCGCTGCTGTACTTCTGCATCACGTTCCCGCTGTCCAAACTGATGGGCGTGCTCGAACGGCGCATGAAACGGGAGGAAGGCTGATATGGGCGAACCGATGATCCGCGTGGAAAACCTGACGGTGCGCTTTGGCCACCTGACCGCGCTCAACGGTGTGAACCTGGCCATTGAGCAGGGGGAGGTCGTGGGCGTGATCGGCCCGTCCGGTTCCGGCAAGAGCACGTTGCTGCGCTGCCTGAACCTGCTTGCGGTACCCACGGAGGGCCGCGTCATCTTTGAAGGGGTGGACATCAGCGACAAGCATGCCGATATCGATCGTCACCGGCAGCGCATGGGCATGGTGTTCCAGCAGTTCAACCTGTTCAACCACCTGTCGGTGCTCGAGAACATCGTGCTTGCGCCGACGCTGGCCAAGAAGGAAAAGCGCGCCGACGCGGAGGCCTATGCCATGGAGCTGCTCAGCCGCGTGGGGCTGGCCGACCGGGCGGGCGCCATGCCGAGCCAGCTGTCCGGCGGGCAGAAGCAGCGCATCGCCATCGTGCGGGCGCTGGCCATGCGGCCGGACGTGATGCTCTTTGACGAGCCGACCAGCGCGCTCGACCCGGAGATGGTGGGCGAGGTGCTGGACGTGATGAAGTCGCTCGCGGCGGATGGCATGACGATGGTCGTCGTCACGCATGAGATGAACTTTGCGCGCGAGGCGTGCAGCCGTGTGCTGTTCATGGACGGCGGGCAGATCCTGGAGGACCGCGCGCCGCACGCGCTGTTTGACGACCCGCAGCACGAGCGCACAAAACTGTTTCTCTCCAAGGTGCTCTGAAGTGAGAGCGCCGGGAAAGGCATAAAAGGAAAGGATATTGAAGGAGGAAATCGACATGAAAAAGATCGTATGCATCGTTTTGGCTGCGGTAATGGCCATGGCGCTGCTGACCGCCTGCGCGCCCCAGGAGGCGGAAGAGCAGACCAAGCTGGACGCCATCCAGGAAGCGGGCGTGCTCGTGGTGGGCACGTCGCCGGACTATCCGCCGTATGAGTTCATCGTTGCCGGCGAGGACGGCTCCATGGAGACCGTCGGCATCGACATCTGGATTGCCGAGGACATCGCAGAGGCGCTGGGCGTGGAGCTCAAGATCGAGGCGATGGATTTTGCGGGTCTCGACAGCGCGCTGCAGATGGGCACCATCGACATGATCATGGCCGCCTATAACCCGACGGAGGAGCGCGCCGAGATCATGGACTTCTCGGACGTCTACTATATCGACACCGTCGTGGCGCTGACGCTGGCTTCCGAGGCCGAGCAGTACACTTCGCTGGACAGCTTTGCGGGCAAGACCGTGGGCGTGCAGCTGGGCACCACGCTGGAGACGGACTACTTCCCGCAGCTCGAGGGCGCGGAGAAGATGGCGCTCAAGAAGATCACCCAGCTCGTGCCGGAGCTCAAGGCGGGCGCGCTGGCGGCCATCCTCGTGGAGGAGCCGGTGGCCGAGTCGTACATCGCGACCAACCCGGAGCTGACCATTGCGCCGGTCACGTTTGAGACGGGCGCGGAGGGCTATGTGGCCGCGCTGCCCAAGGATGAGCCGGAGTTCAAGGCCGCCGTGGACGAGGCGATTGCGGCGCTGGCCGAGACGGACGCCATCGCGGGCTACGTCGAGAGCGCGCAGGAGATTCAGGACCAGGCCGTCATGCCCGAATAACGGCGGACGGAACAGAGACTTTGTGGGCGGGGCCGTACGTGCAGTGCGACCCCGCCGCCGTTTGTCCCGCCGGCACGCTCGGGAAAATGTGCGTTGCGGCTGTGCATCGCGGCGGGGATGTGGTAAAATAATCAGGTTATGAAGAAGCTGTTGCGTTTTTTAGCGGGATATGGGAAGGAGACCGTGCTGGCACCGCTGTTCAAGATGCTGGAGGCGGCGTTTGAACTGCTGGTGCCGTTTGTCGTGGCGGCGATCATCGACGAGGGGATTCCAGCGGGCGACATGGGCTATGTCGTGCGCATGAGCCTGCTGCTCGTGGTGCTTGCGGTCGTCGGCTGCGTGTCGTCGATCACCGCGCAGTACTTTGCGGCCCGCGCGGCCACGGGGTTTGCCGCGCGCGTGCGGCGCGAATCGTTCCGGCACCTGCAGGCGCTCTCGTTTACGGCGCTCGACAGCATCGGCACGTCCACGCTCATCACGCGCCTGACCAGCGACATCAACCAGGTGCAGTCGGGGGTGAATCTCACGCTGCGCCTGTTTTTGCGCTCGCCGTTCATCGTGCTGGGCGCGGCGGTCATGGCGTTTACGATCGACACGCGCGAGGCGATGACGTTCGTCGTGGCCATCCCGGCGCTGTCGGTCGTGGTGTTCGGCATCCTGCTGCTCTCGCTGCCGCTATATGGGCGCGTGCAGGCGGCGCTGGACCGCGTGCTGGGCAAGACGCGCGAGACGCTTTCCGGCGCGCGCGTCGTGCGCGCGTTCAACCGGCAGCAGAGCGAGATCGGGGAGTTCGACGAGGCAAATGACCGCCTGACGCGCTTGCAGCAGCGCGCGCAGCGGCTGTCCGCATTCATGAACCCGGTTACCTACGTCATCATCAACCTGGCCATCATCGCGCTGCTGCAGTCGGGCGCCGTGCAGGTCAACGCCGGCACGCTCACGCAGGGCAAGGTGGTGGCACTGGTCAACTACATGTCGCAGATCCTCGTGGAGCTCATCAAGCTGGCCAACCTCATCATCATGATGACCAAGGCCGTCGCGTGCGGCAACCGCATCCAGGCGATGCTGGAGACGCCCGTCGGCCTGCCCACGCTGCCGCCTGCGCCGAAGGAAAACGACGACGCCGTCACGTTCGACGCCGTGTCGTTTACCTACGAGGGCGCGGGTGCGCCGTCGCTCACAGGGGCGGACTTTTCCGTGCGGGCGGGCGAGACGGTGGGCATCATCGGCGGCACCGGCAGCGGCAAGAGCACGCTCGTGAACCTGATCCCCCGCTTTTATGACGCGACGGAGGGCCGGGTGCTCGTGTTCGGGCAGGACGTGCGCACGCTGGATGTGGCGCAGCTGCGGTCGCGCATCGGCGTGGTGCCGCAGCGGGCGCAGCTGTTCCAGGGCACGATCGCGGACAACCTGCGCTGGGGCAACCCGAACGCGACGGACGACATGCTCTGGGAGGCGCTTTCGCTCGCGCAGGCGCGCGACTTTGTGGAGGAAAAACCGGGCCGGCTCGACTTTGCGGTGGAGCAGGGCGGCAAAAACCTCTCCGGCGGGCAGAAGCAGCGCCTGACCATTGCGCGCGCGCTCGTGCGCCGGCCGGACATCCTGATCCTCGACGACAGCGCCTCCGCGCTCGACTATGCGACCGACGCCCGGCTCCGGCAGGCCATCGCCTCGCTGCCGGACGTGACGGTGTTCATCGTCTCGCAGCGCGCGTCTTCGGTGCAGCATGCGGACAAGATCCTGGTGCTGGACGATTGCGCGGTCATTGCCCAGGGGACGCACGAGGCGCTGCTCGCCTCCTGCGCGGTGTACCGCGAGATCTATGCCTCGCAGTTTGAGCCGGAAGAGGAGGTGAGGGCATGAGCAGGTCCGCTTCCCAACAGGCTCCCGCCGCCCGGCGCGCCACGCTGCGCCGCGTGCTGCGCTATCTCCGGCACTATCTGCCGCTGCTCATCCTGTCGCTGCTGCTGGCGGCCGTGACCGTCGCGCTGACGCTGTACGTGCCCATCCTCACCGGCGAGGCGGTGGACCGGATCGTCGGCCCGGGCGAGGTCGACTTTGCGGGCGTGGCGCGGATTGCGCTGACCATCGGCATTTGCGTGGGCGTGACGTCGCTGGCGCAATGGATCATGAGCGTGTGCAACAATCGCGTGACCTTCTGCGTCGTGCGCGACATCCGGCGCGATGCGTTTCGCCGGCTCAACGAGCTGCCGCTCTCCTATATCGACTCGCACGCCCATGGCGAACTGGTCAGCCGCATCATCGCGGACGTGGAGCAGTTTGCGGACGGCCTGCTGATGGGCTTTACGCAGCTGTTTACCGGCGTGCTGACGATCGTCGGGACGCTCGGGTTCATGGTCGCCATCCGCCCGTCCATCGCGCTGGTCGTGGTGCTCATCACGCCGGTGTCGCTGTTTGTGGCGGCGTTTGTGGCCAAGCGCACGTACGACATGTTCCGCATCCAGTCGGAAGAGCGCGGCGCGCAGACCGGGCTGATCGACGAGATGGTGACCGGCGCGCGCGTGGTGCAGGCCTTTGGCAGGGAGCAGGCGGTGCAGGCGCGCTTTGACGCGATCAACGACCGGCTCGAGCGCGCCAGCCGCCGCGCCATCTTCTTCTCGTCCATCACGAACCCGGCCACGCGCTTTGTCAACAGCCTGGTGTATGCGGGCGTGTGCCTGTCCGGCGCGCTGCTCGCGGTGACCGGCGGCTTTAGCGTCGGCAACCTGGTCAGCTTTTTGAGCTATGCCAACCAATACACCAAGCCATTCAACGAGATTTCCGGCGTCGTGACGGAGATGCAGAACGCCATCGCCTGCGCCGAGCGCATCCTCTCGCTCATCGAGGACACGCCGCGCGTGCAGGATGCGCCGGACGCGGAGGCGCTGACCGACCCGGACGGGCGCGTGACGCTCTCCGACGTGTCGTTCTCCTATCGCAAGGACCGGCCGCTGATCGAGGGGCTGAACCTCGATGTGAAGCGCGCGCAGCGCGTGGCCATCGTCGGGCCCACCGGCTGCGGCAAAACCACGGTTATCAACCTGCTCATGCGGTTCTACGATGTGGACGGGGGCAGCATCCGGGTGTCCGGCAGGGACATCCGCTCGCTCACGCGCCGCAGCCTGCGCGACGCCTACGGCATGGTGCTGCAGGAGACGTGGCTCAAGCGCGGCACCGTGCGCGAGAACATCGCTTTCGGCAAGCCGGACGCCACGGAGGAGGAGATCGTCGCCGCGGCAAAGGCGGCGCACGCGCATGGTTTTATCCGCCGGCTGCCGGAGGGGTACGACACCGTGATTGCGGAGGACGGCGGCAATCTGTCGCAGGGGCAGAAGCAGCTGCTGTGCATCAGCCGCGTCATGCTCCGCCTGCCGCCGATGCTGATCCTCGACGAGGCGACCAGCTCCATCGACACCCGCACCGAGCGGAAAATTCAAGACGCCTTTGCCCGCCTGATGCAGGGCCGCACGAGCTTCATCGTGGCGCACCGGCTGTCGACCATCCGCAGCGCGGACGTGATCCTCGTCATGCGCGACGGGCGGATCGTGGAATCCGGCACGCACGCCGAGCTGTTGCAACAAAACGGTTTCTACGCGGAGTTGTACAACAGCCAGTTTGCAAAATAGCCGGTTGGTCGCTCCCGCCGGAGCCCGGCAGGGAGGGCAACGGCCGATAGATGCTTGTCAAAAACCGCCCATGGTTGCCATGGGCGGTTTGCGCTTTCCCGGTTATGGCATTGGCCAGGAGTGGCCGCAGCTTTGACACAGACAGATCTTTTCCGTTACAAACCGGGTCTTTTCCGTTCCTTTGGACTTTTTCCAAAACAGGTTGGATACTCCCAGCGTACTCAGCGCGACGATTGCGCGGGCTGTGTTGTTCAGTTTCCCGCCAAAGCCCGTACCGTGCCGGGCCGTCTTGCCAGCTGTCTGTACCAGTTCGACCGTCACCTGCTGGCTACCACATTTTGGACACGTCATCCCATTCCCTCCTCAAAACTAAATACTCACGAGATACCTAATAGATACCAAATGGACATTTTCATGTTACCACAGGAGTATACTATTTGCAAGTAATCTTTGGGAGGAGCGCCTGGTGAAGGGAAAAACGGAAGAAGTCAAGTTCACGCTCAAGTTGCACCCTGAATTGGCTGCAAAACTCAACTATATTGCCGAATACTATGGCCGCACACGCAGCGCAGAGATTATCTGGACGTTGCGCCAGCATGTCATAGCCTTTGAGCGGGAGTTTGGGAAAATTACGGAAGATGCATACAATGGGATATGAATTTTTGCTCCATACGCCCTATCGCGCGCTTTGCGGCTCGACCGCGAGGCGCTTTTTGTTTGCAACCGGAACATCCGTGCCCTCGGCCTGGCGGGGGGATTTTGTTCGCGGCAGGGCTTGCCTTGCCGGGCAGCCGGCGCTTTTGTGTACGGGAGAGGTGGAGTGTGCGCCGGCGCTTTGGGGCGCAAAAAGGGGCGCGCGGCCTGGTGCCGCGCGCCCGGTGTCTCGTCTGTGTTTTGCCTGTGCTTACAGGGATTTGAGCAGGCCGGTCGCCTCGTTGAACTCGTCAATGAGCGCGTCGATGTCCTTGGCCTGGTCGTGCATGTCGGTCCAGTAGTGCTCGTCGTACCACTGCTGGTTGATCTCCTCGTAGGTCTTGCCCTGCTGCTCGACCCAGGTGTAGTACTTGAGGTTGTGGACGCGCTTGCGCGCCGGGTAGGTGAGCTCCTCCATCGCATCGGTGCGGACGCTGCGCAGATGGCCGGCATAGTCCGCGGCGGCCATGACGGGCGTGTATGCGCCGTCGGCCTCTTCGAGTTCCTTGATGCGGCTCTGGTACATGACGGCCGAGTCGGTGCCTACGGTGGCGATCACGTCGTGCTCGGTCAGCTCGTAGTACTTGGCCATCTTGATGCAGCACAACAGGTTCGCAATGCCCGAAATGCCCAGCAGCGGCAGTTTTTTGACGAAGTCCGCCGGCACGCCGGCCTCCTCGACGAGGTATTTCTGCCCGACCGGGTCGTTGAACAGGCGCAGCAGCTTCTGGCTGTCTTCGTCGTCGATGTCGATGACCATGTCGGTGTTCTTCACGTTGTGGATCCACGGCACGTGCTTGTCGCCAATGCCCTCGATGCGGTGCCCGCCGAAGCCGTTCTCGAGCAGCGTGGGGCACTGGAGCGCCTCGCCCACGGCCAGTTTGGCGTGCGGATACTGCTCTTTCAGGTAGTCGCCCGCGCTCATCGTGCCGGCGGAGCCGGAGGTGAAGCAGGCGCCCGCGAACCGGTCGCCCTCGCCGCGGATGGATTCGAACGCGTCCTGAATCGCCTTGCCGGTGACCTGGTAGTGCCAGATGCAGTTGCCCATCTCCTCAAACTGGTTGAAGATGACCACGTCCTTGCGCGTCCTGCGCAGCTCCCAGGTCTTGTCAAAGATCTCCTTCACGTTGGACTCGCAGCCGGGGGTCGCAATGACCTCGCCCGCGATGTTGGACAGCCACTCAAAGCGCTCGCGGCTCATCTCGGCCGGCAGGATGGCGATGGAATCGCACGCCAGCAGCTTGGAGTTGAACGCGCCGCCGCGGCAGTAGTTGCCGGTGGAGGGCCAGACGGCCTTGTGGTAGGTGGGATCGAACTGACCGGTGACGAGCCGCGGCACGAGGCAGCCGAACGACGCGCCGACCTTGTGGCAGCCGGTCGGGAACCACTTGCCCGTGAGCAGGATGATGCGGGCCTTCACACCGGTGAGCGACTGCGGGATTTCGATGAAATTCACGTCACCAAACGTGCCGCCCTTCTCCTTCGGCTCGTTGCGCCAGGTGATGCGGAACAGGTTGAGCGGGTTGAGGTCCCAAAGCCCCACGTTCTTGAGCTGTTCTTTGATTTTGTCGGGAATCAGGTCGGGATTGCGCATTTGCGCGAACGTCGGGATGATGATGCCCTTCTCGCGCGCCCGGTCGATGGTGCGTTTTAAACTGTCTCGATGGATGGTCAGATCGATCATTTGCTCAGCTCCCATTCTTATTTATTGTGGATACTTTCCGGCACAGATTAAGCATACACTGTTTGTCGCAGTTTGTAAACAGAAAAACAAAAATAATTTTTGCGTACAAAAACAATTTTTAGTTTTCCGGGAACAGAGCCGCTTCCCCGCCCGCGGCGTACAGCGCGAGCAGCAGGTCGGCGGCCTCGCCATAGCTCTTGACGCCGCTCGGCTGGGCGTTGTATTTGAGGTAGCTGTCGTTCGCGTCGCTGGCCGCCTCCTGCGCCGGGCCCTCGAACGCGTCCCAGTAGGCGCTGTAGTCGGCGAGGTCGCGCCGCATGCCGTCCGAATAGCAGGCGTCGGCGATGGCAAAGTATCGCTCGGCGCCGGCGGCATAGAGCGCGTTGGCGCAGCGGATCAGCGCGAGCATGGCGCCGGAATAGCGCACCGCGGGCGCCTCCGCGCGCATGCAGGCGAGGAAGGCCACAAAGTCCGCCTCGTTTTCCGAGGCCAGGCCCAGCTGGTGCGCCGTCTCGTGCGCCGCGCTGTGGAACAGCAGCAGCGGCGGCTGGTCCACATTCACGTTGGCCTCCGCCGTCAGGCCGATGTAGATGCCGGAGATGCCGAGCCAGCTCAGCCCGCGCGAACAGGTTACGCGCTTGACGCGCGAGACGCTGCCGGCAAACGTGCCGTCTGCCTCTGCGAGCGCGGCATAGGCCGCCGGCACCGCGTCGAAGCCGGCGTCCACGTCGGCGGCGAACACGCCGTCGGCGTCCTCCTCCACCTGCTCGCGCAGCGCGGCGGCGTGGCGGGCGAGGCACTCCGTGAGCGCCGCCAGCTCCTCCACCGGGCGCGCTTCCACGGACAGGCCCATCCGCTCGGACAGCGGCTCCCGGAAATAGAGCAGCCCCCAAGTGGCGTAAAACAGGTTCACCAGCACGCCGCCCAGGATGCAGAGCGAGAGCAGTGTGGAGAAAAAGCGGGTGGCGGGGATGCGGTGGGCCAGCGCGCGCACGCCCTGCACCGCGATGAGCAGCGGCACGCCGGCTGCGAGCGCATAGAGCAGGAATTCCGCAAGCGAAAAGGGGAACCAGCCGGTGAGCGCCGTCAGCGCGGCGCGGATGGCGGGGTAGATGGCGGGGACATACACCTGTTCCACCCATGCGCTCTGCGCGGCGAACAGGCGCGGCAGCAGCAGGCCGAGCGGGAGGAGCAGCAGCCACGGCAGGCGCAGGAGCAGGGAACGGCAGGACGGCGGGATGGGATGTTTCATGTGGGATATGATACCATAAAATGCGCGGACGTGGTATACTATAGCATATTTTGCCTGCGTCCCCGGCCGGGACGCGAGAGGGGGATGCCTGTGCAGATCGGGATGTCCACGGCCAGCTATTTCAACCGCATGCCCATCGAGGACACCGTGGGCGATATCGGCGCGCACGGCGTGCCGCTGTGCGAGCTGTTCCTCAACACGTTTTCCGAGTATGAGCCGGCGTTCGTCGACCGGCTGGCGGACCGCCTGGCCGGGGCCGGGGTGACGGCCTACAGCGTCCACCCGATGAGCACGCAGTTTGAGCCGCAGCTGTTTTCGCTGCACCCGCGCCAGCGCGCGGACGCGCTCCGGATCTATGAGCGCGTGCTGCAGGCGGCCGGGCGGCTGGGGGCGCGGTGCTATGTGATGCACGGCGCGGCGACGCTTGCGGGGGCGGCCAAGAACCTGCAGATGGAGCGAATCGCGCCCATCTTCGCTGAGCTCAACGACATGGCGGCGGGGTATGGCGTGACGCTGGCGCTCGAGAACGTGAGCTGGTGCGTGTTTGCGTCTCCCGCGTTCGGCCGGGAGCTGCGGGAGCGCACGGGCGACAAGCTGCACTTCACGCTCGACGTCAAGCAGGCCGTGCGCAGCGGATATGCGCCGGCGGCATATCTCGAGGCGGTGGGCGACCGGCTGGTGAACGTGCACCTGTGCGACTATGCCGCGCGGGAGGACGGCGGATACGTCTGGCGCATGCCGGGGCAGGGCGCGTGCGACTTTGCCGCGCTCGCGCAGGCGCTGCGCGCGCATGGCTATGCCGGCCCGGCGTTTGTGGAGGTCTACAGCGATATGTACCGGGAGTTGGACGCGCTGTTTGAAAGCCGCGCGTATTGCGAGGCGCAGATGGGGCGGGCGTAGGCGCGCGTCAGCCGGCCTGGAATTGCCGGATCAGCGCGGCTGCCCAGTCGGACGGCGGCGCCTCGACGAGCACGAACGGCGCGTCGCCCATGCTCCCGTCGTCCGGGAACAGATAGACGCGCGGCCCGTCGCGCACTTCCCCGCTGCGGAGCGTGACGTGGAACAGCGCGTAGGGATAGTAGCCGTCGCAATAGGCCAGCACGGTCGCCTCGCTCCACGGCGCTTCTGCTTCGCCGGACTGCGATTGCGGGGCATATGGCAGTTCGATGGCGCCGGTTTGCCCGTCGCTGTCCGTCGTGTAACGGCCGCCCGTCTCCGCAATGACCACGGTCGCGCCCGGCAGCGGCGCTTCCGTGCGGCCGTCCACCACCTGCACGTCCAGCGCGCACATCGTGTCTGCGACGGCCGGTTCTCCGGGCGGCGCGCCGCACAGCAGGAAGCAGGCGCAGCAGAGCGCGCTGACGAGCAGCAGGGCCGGAAAGGTTTTGCGCATTCTTCATCACCGGTTCAGTATATGATTGTTCATTTGGCAAATTGCGTGGTATAATACCGGCGAAAACAAAGTAATGGGAGGCTTGGATATGACGACAGGCAAACGATATGCAGACCCGGCATGGCGCGACGCCATGCGCGTACGCGTGGACTACAACAACATGATGCAGGACCGCCTGGGCGACCGCGGCATTGCGGACGCGGAGATCGACGCGCTCCTGCCGAAGCTGGCGGCCGCGGCGGACGCCATGGAGGCCGGGCGCGGCAACATGAAGTGGCGCGAACTGCCGTACAACCAGGAGCAGGTCGTGGCAAAGATCGAGGCCGTGGCAGAGCGGGTGCGCGAGCAATTCGACGCGTTTGTCGTGCTCGGCATCGGCGGCAGCGCGCTCGGCCCGATCGCGGTGCACCAGGCGCTCTGCCACCTCAGGTACAACGAGCTGCCGCGGGACAGGCGCGGCGGCCCGCGCCTCTATGTGGAGGACAACGTCGACCCGGAGCGCATGGCGGCGCTGCTGGATGTGATCGACGTCGAAAAGACCATGTTCAACGTCATCACGAAGTCCGGCGGCACGTCGGAGACCATGTCGCAGCTGCTGATCGTCACGGACCTGCTCCACGCCCGGCTGGGCGAGGACATCTCCTCCCACCTGATCGCCACGACCGACGCGGTGAAGGGCAATCTCGTCAAGATCGCCGCGCGGGAAAAGCTGACCACGTTCGTCGTGCCGGACGGCGTGGGCGGCCGGTTTTCGGAGCTGTGCCCGGTGGGGCTGCTGGCGGCGGCGGTGTGCGGCATCGACATCCGCGAGCTGCTCGCCGGCGCGGCCTACATGGACGGGCTGTGCGCCGCGCGCAACGTGCGCAAAAACCCGGCCTACCTGCTGGCCACGTTGCAATACCTGGCCATGCGCCGCGGCTGCAACATCAGCGTGCTGATGCCGTATGCCGACTCGCTCAAGTACATGGCCGACTGGTACGCCCAGCTCTGGGCGGAGTCGCTCGGCAAGCGCGTGGGGCGCGACGGCAGCACCGTGCATGCAGGGCAGACGCCCGTCAAGGCGCTGGGCGTGACGGACCAGCATTCGCAGGTGCAGCTGTACACCGAGGGGCCGTTTGACAAGGTCATCACGTTCCTCGGCGTAGACCGCTACCGCACCGAGACGAAGATCCCGGAGGGCTATCGGGATATTCCGGACGTGTCGTTCCTCTCCGGCCACACGCAGAACGAGCTGATCCGCGCGGAGCAGTCCGCCACGGAGTACGCCGTGATGAAGAGCGGGCACCTGTCGCACACGATCACGCTGCCGGAGGTGAACGCCTTCACCGTGGGGCAGCTGCTGTACCTGTTCGAGGTCATGACCGCATTTGCCGGCGAGCTGCTGGACATCAACGCGTTCGACCAGCCCGGCGTGGAGGAGGGCAAGAACGCCACCTATGCGCTGCTGGGCAAGCCGGGATATGACGCCAAGCGCGCGGAGCTGGAGGCGCAGCCGAAACCGCAGGCGCGCTACACGGTCTGAGCCCATGGTGCGGGTCAGGACGCTGACACAGGCGGACAGACGGGCCGCGCTTGCCCTCTGGCAGGCGCGGTTTTCGGACACGGACCCGTTTTGCGGCTGGTATTTTCAGGAGCGGTTTACGCCCGCGCTGTCGGCCGGGCTGTTCGAAGACGGGCGTCTGCGGAGCATGGCGCTTGGCCGGCCGGTCACGCTGCGGGACGGCGGGGCGCTTCCCGCGGTGCTGGTGGCGGGCGTGTCCACCGAGGTGGGATTTGAGCGGCGCGGATACATGAAACGCGCCATGGCGCGCGTGGAGACGCTGGCCGCGCAGGCCGGCGCGCGGCTGCTCGTGCTCCGGCCGGTCGATCCGGCCATCTACCTGCCGCTCGGCTTTTTGCCGTATTCGGCCGTTTGCTTCGCGTTTGGCACGGGCGAGGCGGAGGCCGCGCCCGTCGCGCCGCGTGCCTGCGACCCGGCGGCGCTGCTGGCGTGCTATGCGGCGGCCACGCAGGGACTGGCGGTCTGCCAGTACAGGCGCGAGGCGGACATGGCCGCGCGGCTGCGGGACGTGGAGAGCGACGGGGGCGTGTGCGTCGCGCTGGAGGGCGCGCGGGCGTATGCGCT
>OLGB01001890.1_pt1 | contig 23946 bp, 25 predicted proteins | sample 1605691 | NCBI WGS metagenome assembly OLGB01 (sample SAMEA3888925, study PRJEB22519) | human gut metagenome | biome: human gut; feature: human-associated habitat; material: faeces | place: Denmark | collected 2010 | reverse complement strand
CACCCACTTATGAGCAAGCTCATGTGAGTTCAGACCTTTTGACCCTGATATCTTACATATGAAAGAAGAGGCTTGCAGAAGCAGGGGGAGTATGATACACTTCTTCTATCTGATACTTCTATTACACACAAATCTTGTGTTCCGGCAGTTTCGCCACAGGTTTCAGAAAATATTTTTGAAAAAATGGAGGTGAGATGCCTTTGAGGGAGTTTTAATGGACTCAATATAGAGTAGAATGGCAATAGAAAAAAAGAAATAAGCATTGACAAAAGCGAACAAATGTTTTATCTTAAATAAAGAACATCTGTTCTTTGCGAAAAGGAGAATCCAAATGGAAAAAGAAGAAAAACTCAAAGCGTTGGATGCGGCAATCAGTCAGATTGAAAAACAGTATGGTAAGGGAGCAGTGATGAAGCTGGGCGACCCTTCTGCACAGATGAATGTGGAAACGATTCCCACGGGCTCTTTAAGCCTGGATATCGCTCTTGGACTTGGCGGTATTCCCAAGGGAAGAATTATTGAAATATATGGACCGGAATCCAGTGGTAAAACGACGGTTACGCTGCACATGATAGCAGAGGTGCAGAAAAGGGGAGGAATCGCAGGCTTTATTGATGCAGAGCATGCCCTTGACCCGGTATATGCAAAGAATATCGGCGTAGATATTGACAATCTCTATATTTCCCAGCCGGATAACGGAGAGCAGGCATTGGAGATTACAGAAACCATGGTACGTTCCGGAGCAGTCGATATTGTGGTAGTGGACTCTGTGGCAGCCCTTGTTCCCAAGGCGGAAATCGATGGAGACATGGGCGACAGCCATGTCGGTCTGCAGGCGCGTCTGATGTCTCAGGCACTGAGAAAGCTGACTGCGGTTATCAGTAAATCGAACTGTACAGTAGTGTTTATCAACCAGCTGCGTGAAAAGGTTGGTGTTATGTTTGGCAATCCGGAAACAACTACCGGCGGCCGTGCCCTGAAGTTTTATTCTTCAGTGCGTCTGGATGTGCGCCGGATTGAATCTCTGAAACAGGGAGGAGAAGTTATCGGTAACAGAACCCGTGTCAAGGTTGTGAAGAATAAGATTGCGCCGCCCTTTAAGGAAGCGGAATTTGATATCATGTTCGGCGAGGGTATTTCCAGAGAGGGAGATATTCTGGATTTGGCTGCCGATTTGAATATTATTGTGAAGTCCGGTGCATGGTATGCCTACGAAGGAAATAAAATCGGGCAGGGCCGTGAAAACGCAAAGCAGTTTTTAAAGGATAATCCGGAAATCTGTGAGGCGGTCAGCCAGAAGGTGCGGGAGCATTACGGACTGGACGGGGCAGAAAAGCCGGAAGCGGATGCAGCGCCTGCACCTGCGAAGAACAGTAAAAAATCCGCGGAGTAACCTGACAGGAGCAGAGTGAAAATACATATATGAAAATAACGGCAATAGAAGAACTTTCAAAAGCCCGAAGCAGAGTATGGATAGACGGAGAATTCGCCTTTGTGTTATACAAAGGCGAATTGCGTTTATACAGGATTCGGGAGGGAGAGGAAATTTCAGAGGAAACCCTGAAAACAATCCGGCAGGAGGTTTTGCCTAAAAGGGCGAAGCTCAGAGCCATGAATTTATTAAAAAGCAGAGAATATACCACAAAACAGCTTCATGATAAGTTAAAGCAGGGAGGATATCCGGAGGATATTATTACTCTGGCGCTGGATTATGTGGCTTCCTATCATTATACGGACGACCTGCGGTATGCTGTCAGTTATATGCAGAGCCATGAAACAGATAAAAGCAGACGCAGAATCGAACAGGATTTGATGAGAAAGGGAATCGGGAAGGAAACTTTGGAGAAGGCATGGCAGACCTGGGAAGCCCGGGGAGGAGAGCAGGACGAGCAGCAGATGATATCAGAGCTTCTGGAAAAGCGGGGGTATTGTCCCCGGGAGGCAGACCTGAGGGAAAAACAGCGCCTGTATGGATTCCTGATGCGCAGGGGATTTTCGGGCGAACAGGTCAGAAAAGCTCTGGGGGATATCTATTGACATTTTTTCCCACTCTGTTTAAACTTAAAAAAATAAGAACAAATGAGAAATGAAGACAGCGGGGGTAACGGAAGTGGGAAAAGGAGTCAGGAAGCAGTTTCTGGTTTTAGCGGGGACATTTTTGATTATTGCGCTGAGTATGCTGGTGCTGGTAATTCAGGTACAGAGATTTAACAGACAGGAGAGGGTACAGTATTTTTCAGCAGCAAATACGAAGGAAAAGGTAGGAGATTGCAGAGTTACCATTCAGCCCAGAGGCGGAAGTACAGATGCGTGGATGAAGAGCCAGATGGATGAAAATGGAACAGACCGGAAATATACCGGGGTTATTTATGAGATGATGCTTTACAATTTTACGGATAAGGAGCTTCTGGACTGGAAGATTCAGGTGGAAGTACCGGAGGATTGTATGATAGATAATGCCTGGTGCGGTGAGATAGAGTTTCATCAGCATGTGGGCGGGGATGAAAAGGTACAGGTGCTGGATTTGCAGAGATATGCGGAAAGCAAGTCCGTACTGGAGGTGGATGCCTTTTATATGGGAACGGATTTGATGGTTCCGCTGGAAAAGGGAGATTATTTTGTGTATCTGCCCAGTGCAGCTGAAAGTGAGGACAGGCTTAAGGCATCTGATTTGGAAAACAGGTATTATCAGAATGTCAATGTGGGATTTATTGTCTATCATGAGGCGGAGGATACGTTAAAGCCTCTTTCATTTTCCAAAGCGGTTCTGACTTATAAGCTGCATAAAAATCTTACGGATTCCCGGTTTTTCCGAGTGCTGATTGCAGCTTTCGCCCTGTGGATAATGTGGGTTCTGGCAACAATTGCTTTTCATTTCAAGACGAAGAAGCTTGTTCAGGAGGCAGAGAATGATGCCCAGATTATCAAGCAGACAATGCTTACCTTTATGGGCTTTATTGATGCAAAGGATTCCAGTACAAACGGACATTCCAGAAGAGTAGCGGTTTACTCCAGAAGGATTGCGTTAAAGTATGGGATGTCGGAGGAAGAGGCGCAGAAGGTATATTATATCGGACTGATGCACGACTGCGGAAAGATTGGCATACCGGATTCTATTCTGAATAAGCCGGGAAAGCTTTCGGATGAGGAATATGAGATCATCAAGACACATACCACAGAGGGTGGAAAAATATTGAAGGATTTTACGTCCATCGAACATATAAAGGACGGTGCCTTATATCACCATGAGCGGTTTGACGGCAAGGGGTATCCCGAGGGACTGGAGGGAGAGCAGATACCGCTGGTAGCCCGGATTATCTGCGTGGCAGATTCCTTTGATGCCATGAACAGTGACCGCTGTTACAGAAAGCGTCTTACCAGAGAAGAGATAGAGCGGGAAATCACCCAGAATCGGGGAACCCAGTTTGACCCCGAAATTGCGGACTGTCTGCTGCAATTGTTGCAGGATGGAGAAATTATGTGCGAAAGAACGGATGGGATTCAAGAATAGTGTGAGAGTTGTGCTTGACATTATATCATTTTAAGTTTAGAATTTAAGTGTTGTAAATTGCTTGTCAAATGACAGTAAAATGAAACTGTCATATGGTTAATGTACAATGAAAATTTCATAAGGAGGTGTTCCTGTAAATGGCGTCATGGATATGGGGCATTATCCTCGTAGTGGCTGTTATTGCAGCAGTACTGATAACCGCAGTTGTTGTTTCCGGGTATCAGAAGAAGGTGGCTGCATCAACCATTGGAAGTGCAGAGGATAAAGCAAGGGAAATCATTGATGATGCTCTGAAGACTGCAGAAGCCAAGAAGCGTGAGTCCATGCTTGAGATTAAGGAAGAGTCCATTCGTACAAAGAATGAACTGGACAAGGAAATCAAAGAGCGCAGGGCGGAGGCACAGCGTTACGAGCGCAGGGTTCAGCAGAAGGAAGAGAACATTGATAAGAAGGCAGACGCGATTGAGAAGCGCGAAACAAGTCTTGCAGCGAAGGAAGAGTCCTTAAACAGAATGAAGGACGAAGTTTCCAAGCTGAATGAACAGCGAGTACAGGAACTGGAAAGAATTTCAGGATTAACCACTGAACAGGCAAAAGATTACTTATTGAAAATTGTTGAAGATGAAGTGAAGCATGAAACGGCCGTGATGATTAAAGAAATGGAAAGTCGGGCCAAAGAGGAAGCAGACAAAAAGGCAAAGGAGTATGTTGTATCCGCAATTCAGAGATGTGCAGCAGACCATGTTTCTGAAACAACTATTTCCGTTGTACAGCTTCCAAACGATGAAATGAAAGGAAGAATCATCGGACGGGAAGGACGAAATATCCGTACACTGGAAACAATGACGGGTGTAGACCTGATTATCGATGATACGCCGGAGGCAGTTATTCTGTCCGGTTTTGACCCGATTCGTCGTGAAGTTGCAAGAATTGCGCTGGAAAAACTGATTGTGGACGGACGTATTCATCCTGCCAGAATCGAAGAGATGGTAGAGAAGGCGCAAAAAGAAGTAGAAGTGATGATGAAGGAAGAGGGAGAAGCTGCTACACTGGAGGTTGGTGTACATGGCATCCATCCCGAACTTGTCAAGTTACTTGGTAAGATGAAATTCAGAACCAGTTATGGTCAGAATGCGTTAAAACATTCCATTGAGGTTGCACAGCTTTCCGGTCTGCTTGCCGCAGAGATGGGGCTGGATGTACGGCTTGCAAAGCGTGCGGGTCTGTTACATGATATCGGTAAATCTGTCGACCATGAAATGGAAGGCTCACATATTCAGCTTGGTGCAGAATTGTGTCGGAAATATAAGGAGAACGCAGTGGTTATCAATGCTGTGGAATCCCACCATGGTGATGTGGAACCGACTTCCCTGATTGCATGTATTGTACAGGCTGCGGATACAATATCTGCTGCAAGACCAGGGGCGAGAAGAGAAACGCTGGAAACCTATACCAGTAGGTTAAAACAGTTAGAAGAAATAACAAACAATTTCAAAGGTGTAGATAAATCTTTTGCTATTCAGGCAGGTCGTGAAGTTCGTGTAATGGTAGTACCTGAGCAGATTTCAGATGCCGATATGGTATTACTGGCCAGAGATATTTCCAAGAAGATTGAAGCTGAAATGGAATATCCCGGACAGATTAAGGTAAATGTTATCCGCGAAAGCCGCGTAATTGATTACGCAAAGTAAGCCATTGCTACAGTTTCATACTTGAAAAAACAATAAAAACCGTTGTGTTGAGAAAACACAGCGGTTTTTTTCAATTTCCTCTTGTAGAATCCTTCGAGTTATAGTATGATTAGTCAGATGTATGATTGTATACGATAATCCAGAGTGTCAAAGGAGCGAGGGATGAACATGAAAGCATATCAGGAAATGGAAACAGAAGAGTTGGTGGCATTGCAGCAGGAACTGGAGCAGGCTTTTGAAGATGTGAAGGGAAAGGGTTTGAAATTGGACATGTCCAGAGGAAAGCCGGCAGTAACCCAGCTCAATATGAGCATGGACATGTTTGATGTCCTGAATTCAGAGAGCGATATGAAGTGTGAAGATGGAACGGATGTCCGCAACTATGGTGTACTGGACGGAATACCGGAGGCAAAAAAGCTGATGGGAGATATTATGGGGGTACCCGCTGAAAACGTCATTATATGTGGGAATGCCAGTCTACCGATTATGTATGATACCGTTTCCCGTTCTGTGACCCACGGAGTAATGGGAAGTACGCCCTGGTGCAAGCTGGATAAGGTAAAATTCCTGTGCCCGGCACCCGGGTATGACAGACATTTTGCTATTACACAGCATTTCGGCATTGAAATGATTACAGTTCCCATGTCCCCCGAAGGACCGGATATGGATATGGTGGAAAAACTGGTACAGGAGGATGCCAGCATAAAGGGTATCTGGTGTGTGCCGAAGTATTCCAATCCCCAGGGATATACCTATTCTGATGAAACAGTAAGAAGATTTGCAGCGCTCAACCCCGCGGCAGAGGATTTCAGGATTTACTGGGACAATGCTTATGCAGTGCATCATTTATATGAGGACAGACAGGATGAAATTCTGGACATTCTGGAGGAATGTGAAAAAGCAGGACATCCTGATATGGTATATATTTTCGGCTCTACGTCCAAAATCAGCTTTGCGGGAGCAGGAATTGCAGCAGTTGCTTCTTCTAAGGGTAATCTTGATTTTATGAAAAAATCCATGACAATTCAGACAATCGGCTACGACAAGATTAACCAGCTCCGCCATGTAAGATACTTTAAGGACTTTAATGGAGTGAAGGAACAGATGCGGAGGCATGCAGATTTGATGCGTCCGAAATTTGAGGCGGTTCTGGCAGTTTTGGAGAATGAACTGGCAGGAACGGGAATCGGTACATGGACAAAGCCCAACGGCGGTTATTTCATTTCCTTTGAAACGCTGGAAGGCTGTGCAAAAGAGGTTGTGGCAAAATGTAAGGAAGCAGGGGTTGTACTGACAGGCGCCGGAGCAACCTATCCCTATGGAATAGACCCGAAGGACAGCAATATCCGAATTGCTCCCTCTTTCCCCACACCGGAAGAAATGGCAATCGCAACGGATTTGTTTGTGCTTTGTGTAAAGCTTGTCAGTGTGAAGAAGATTTTAGGACAGAGATAGTGTGAAAAATATGCTTGAAAGCATATTTTTCAAAAGTCATATTTATATGACTTTGGCTATATTGTGCCGCAGGCGTCACAAAGTAGCCTTTATCGCAGAACTGAATCTGAAATTCAGTTCGCGATTCCTTCGGCAAAGGGATGCCTGCGGAATGGATGATTAAAATGGAAAAAATCGAGTGTTTGAAGCATGAACTGGCAGCAAAAGGTTCTATCATCGACTATTATCGGGATACTGTGGCGCTTCCGAATGGAAATACACCCCAGTGGGATGTAATCGAGCATAAGGGTGCTGCAGCGGTGGTAGCAGTAAGAGGGGATGGGAAAATCCTGCTGGTGCGCCAGTACCGATATGTTATCGGGCAGGAAATTCTGGAAATCCCGGCAGGCGGTTTAAATGAAGGGGAGCCGACAAAAGAGGCGGCTGCCCGGGAACTGGCGGAGGAAACCGGATATAGCTGCGGAAAGATAGAGTTTCTGATGTCTGTTTTTACTACAGTAGCCTTTTGCAAGGAAAAAATAGACATTTATCTGGCGGGGGATTTAAAGCCGGGAAAACAGCATCTGGATGAAAACGAATTTATCAATGTGGAGGCTTATACGGTAGAGGAGTTAAAGCAGATGATATTTGACGGCGTGATTCAGGATGGAAAGACAATCAGCGCAATCCTGACCTATGCTGCAAAGTTCGGGAAGTAGGACAAAAGGCGTCATAGGAAATGGAAACACCGCATACAAATGAAGTTGTAAAGGCGGTGGGAAAATGCGTTTGGTAAAGGAAAATAAGGCGGTTCTCTTTTTGGGAGGATTTTTGCTGGGATTTCTTTTGATGAATATGGGAAAGAGCATTTTGCTGACCGGTACAGGAATGTTTGATGAGGATACTTTGTATCACATGAGGTACATGGCTGTGGACAGCGGTGCTCTTTTCTGTTATGTCCTGAGAAAGCGCTTTTTGAGAATGTCCGGACTTATTTTGCTGCTGACAACCTATCTGGGGGCGCTTACCTGCGCTGTTATGATTGCATGGTACGGATTATCAGCGGGCGTTTTTTTGTCTACCCTGTTACTGCGGTATGGAATCAGAGGATTTTTGATTGCCCTGGCGGGCATATTTCCCCAATATATTTTCTATGTGCCAGCGATATTGCTGTTATTGCGGTGGGGGGACAGGGAATCAGCAGGAACCCAGGAGGGGTGGAAAAGAAAGTTTCAGCTTTTACCGATACTGGGGCTGCTTCTGCTGGGATGTTTATTGGAAGGATATGTAAATCCGGGAATATTGCTTAGCGTGTTGAAAATTTTGTAGAGAGAAAAAGGAAAGGTGCGTCATCTGGCGCACCTTTTTGAGTTATTCATAATCTGCAATATCGTAAATCAGTTTTTCGGAGGCTTCCCAGCCCAGACAGGGGTCTGTGATGGATTTTCCATAGACACCGCCGCCGACCTTCTGGCAGCCTTCTTCGATGTAGCTTTCTACCATGACACCCTTTACAAGATGGTGAATATCGGCGTTCAGCTTTCTGCTGTGCATGACTTCCTTGACAATACGAATCTGCTGTTCAAACTGTTTGCCGGAGTTGGAATGGTTGGCATCAATAACGCAGGCAGGATTTTTCAAATCCATTTTGCCGTACATTTCCAGCAACAGATTCAGGTCCTCGTAGTGGTAGTTTGGAATATTGTTGCCATGTTTATTGACTGCACCACGCAAGATGGTGTGAGCCAAATCGTTTCCGGTAGTGTTGACTTCCCAGCCACGGTAAATAAAGGAGTGGGGATGCTGTGCAGCATATACGGAATTTAACATAACGGACAAATCGCCACTGGTGGGGTTTTTCATACCGGCAGCCACATCAAAGCCGCTGACAGTCAGACGGTGCTGCTGGTCCTCAACGGAACGGGCACCGATTGCAACGTAGGAAAGAATATCGGAAACATACCGCCAGTTTTCGGGATAGAGCATTTCGTCTGCAGCGGTCAGTCCGGTTTCTTCTATGGCACGGATGTGCATCTTACGCATGGCAATCAGTCCGGCGAGAAAGTCCGGTTTCTTTTCCGGGTCAGGCTGATGGACAATGCCCTTGTAGCCCTCGCCGGTAGTTCTGGGCTTGTTGGTGTAAATTCTGGGAATCAGAACCAGCTTGTCCTTTACCTTTTCGTTTACTCTGGCAAGCCGGTTGACATAATCGCATACGGAATTTTCGTTGTCCGCGGAGCAGGGTCCGATAATAACCAGAAATTTATTGCTCTTTCCGGTAAGGACATCCCGGATTTCAGCATCCCGTTCTTCCTTGATTTTAACGAGAGCGGGAGGAAGAGGGTATTGTTCCCGGATTTCTGCCGGGGTGGGCAGTTTCTTTACAAATTCAAAACTCATAAAATAATCTCCATTTCTGCGCGTGTTTTTTGCGCATCACACTGAATTCATTTCTGAAGCGCTTCTTTCGTAGATAATAAGGCTTCCATAGTATGCTTCGCATTCCCGTAATCTGACCCTGCGGGTCATTAAGATATACATCAAAGTGCATACATGATACTTTTTGACCTTTTAATCATAGTATAGAGCAGAAAGCAAATTCCTGCAAGTCCTGCTTGACAGGAATGGCATTATAGGATATTCTGATTATGAGAATGGTTCTCAAAATCAGGAAACGGAAAGGGGCGCTATTGATGTTAGTGAAGATAGTGGTAACAATAGGTATCATAGCGGTATTCTTTTATATACGAAACAGTGTAAAAAAGTGGAGCAGGGAATGGAATATGAAAGAAATTGCCGGAAAAAAGAGCAGGTAACTGCTCTTTTTTCATTTTTTACTTTTCGTAAATCCCATCATATGCTATAATGTATAAGCGCCAGAGAAAAACAAGCGACTGCGAAGCAGACATTTGTTTTTCTGGCGCTTATAACGAGCAAATGTCCTGCGAAGCAGGACGGAAAGCACGAAGTGCGGATTTGCGAGTGAGGACGCTGCGGAGCAGAGGAGAGCAAATGTCCTGGGAAGCAGGACGAAGAGCACGAAGTGCGGATTTGCGAGTGAGGACGCTGCGGAGCAGAGAAGAGCAAATGTCCTGCGAAGCAGGACGGAAAGCGGCTTACAAAGCAGGTGATGCGCTGGAGGATGGGCAGGAATGGAAAGCGGTATTCAGACCGAGGCACGCCGCAGGCGTGTGCAGCGGTTGAAGAAATATATTATTCTGTTACTTCTGTTATCTTCTCTGGTGCCGATAGTGATGTGCGTTGTTCTGTTTGTACAGGCAGCGGGACTGAACCGGTCTGTGCGGGCATTGACAGAGCAGTTGGGAATTTTACAGCAGCAACAGGTGGAAATGGCAGAGAAATTCCAGAACTGGGAAGCCGGAAGAGAAGAAACCGGAGATGGGAAAATTTCCGGTGGTGACGGATTACAAAATTCCGGAAACAGCGGAGGACAGGGAACTGCGGATGCAGGAAATCAGGGACAGGAAGAGCCTGTGGCAGCCCATGAGGTTTATCTGACCTTTGATGATGGCCCCAGCATCTATACGGAAGAAATATTAGATATATTGGATGAGTATCAGGTAAAGGCGACTTTCTTTGTTGTTGGCAAGGAATCAGATGCTGCAAAGGAAGCGTTACGGGATATAGTAGCCAGAGGGCACACTCTGGGAATGCACTCGTACAGCCATAAGTATTCCGAACTGTATGCTTCGGAGGAGGCTTTTGAGGCAGATTTCCTGAAGCTTCAGGGGTATCTGGAGGATGTCACGGGAGTCAAAAGCAAAGTATACAGGTTCCCGGGAGGAAGCTCCAATACGGTAAGCAAGGTAGACATGGGGATATATGCGGATTATCTGGACAGTCAGGAGGTACGCTTTTTTGACTGGAATATATCTTCCGGTGACGGAGGAAGCGCAGTGCTGCCGGTGGAAACACTGGTGGAAAATGTAACCGGGGGTATTTCTGAGAATCAGATTTCTGTGGTTTTAATGCATGATTCCGCAGAAAAAAGTACGACAGTGGAGGCACTTCCCACAATTATAGAGAACATTTTGGCAATGGAGGATACCGTGATTTTACCGATTACGGAAAATACCAGGCCGGTTCAACATATACATCGGCAGAGTCAGGAAGCTGGGGCTGATGAAAGAACGAATGGAGGAATAGGGTAAATGGGTTTTTTCTCGGATTTAAAAGAAGACTTGTCACAGGCGGTAAATGAGCTGATGCCTGAGGAGGAACAGATTAAGGCAGATAATCGTTCTATTGATGAAATGCTGGAAAATATTGATAAGATTTCACTTCCGGGTCAGGAAGCTGATATACCGGAACAGGGTACGGAAGAGAATGCGGAAGCAGATGCGGAGCAGGCTGCAGAGCAGGTAGCCGAAGATGGCGGAAATCTGCCGGCTGCAGAGGAAAGCACTGATATGCAGGAAACTTTGCCGGAAGAAGCAGCCAAAGAGGCACCTGTTAATGAAGATGCGGAAATGCAGGCAATGTTAAGCAGGATGCTGGAAGAAAGCCCCATGGAGGAAAATCGGGCAGATGCAGTTCGGGAAGAAAGAAAGACCGTTGAGCAGAAGGCGGATAATGGAGGAGCAGAGAGAAAAATGGAAGTAAATACCGGCAGAGAGGCAGTAGACGAAACATCTGTTATTACAGCAGGAATGACAATTACAGGTGATGTGGCAACAGAAGGTTCCATGGACATCATCGGAACTATCAATGGAAATATTGATGCTCTGGGCAAACTGAACATTACAGGCTATATTAACGGAAATTCCAAGGCGGCAGAGGTTTATGCGGAAAGCGCAAAAATCAACGGCGAAATTGTCAGTGAGGGTGCTGTAAAGGTTGGAGCCAGCGCTGTTATCATCGGAAACATTACTGCTACAAGTGCAGCGATTGCCGGTGCTGTAAAGGGTGATATTGATGTGAAGGGACCGGTTATTCTGGATGCTTCCGCAATTGTTATGGGAAATATCAAGTCCAAGTCCGTCCAGATTAACAATGGTGCGGTCATTGAAGGTATGTGCTCCCAGTGCTATGCAGATGTCAGCCCGACTTCTTTCTTTGATGAGTATAAGCCTGAAGGACGTAAGGAAAAGACAAAGTAAAAAGGTGGAGGCGTAAAAGGGATGCGCAGAATTCTATTAAAGCTCAGCGGTGAAGCACTGGCTGGTGAAAAGAAAACAGGGTTTGATGAGCCGACAGTCAGAAAGGTGGCTCTTCAGGTAAAGGAACTGGTGGATGACGGGATACAGGTTGGTATCGTTATCGGCGGTGGTAATTTCTGGCGTGGCAGAACCAGTGAGAATATTGACAGAACAAAGGCAGACCAGATAGGGATGCTGGCAACGGTGATGAACTGTATTTATGTATCGGAAATTTTCCGTTCAACAGGGATGCAGACAAATATTTTAACCCCTTTTGTATGCGGTGCATTTACAGAACTTTTTTCAAAGGATAAGGCAAACAGCTGCTTTGCACAGGGACAGGTCGTATTCTTTGCAGGGGGCACGGGACATCCGTATTTCTCAACGGATACCGGTGTGGTGCTCAGAGCAATTGAAGTGGAGGCAGAGGTTATCCTTTTAGCAAAGGCAATTGACGGCGTATATGATGATGACCCGAACAAGAATCCCAATGCGAAGAAGTTTGAAGAGGTAAGCATTGACGAGGTGGTTGCCAGAAATTTACAGGTTGTGGATATGACGGCTTCCATTCTGGCAAGAGATAATAAGATGCCCATGTGGGTATTCGGGCTGAATGAGGAAAACAGTATTGTCAATACCGTAAAGGGAAAGTTTAACGGTACGAAGGTAACAGTATAGAAAAATCGGAGAAAAGAAAGGATTAGAATATATGGATGCCAGATTACAGCAGTATGATGACAAAATGAAGAAAGCAATTGAATTTTTGGAGGCAGATTATGCAGGGGTTCGTGCAGGACGTGCCAACCCTCATGTATTGGATAAGCTGCGTGTCAACTATTACGGTACGCCTACCCCGATTCAGCAGGTAGGAAATGTAACGGTTCCCGAAGCGAGAATTATCCAGATTGCTCCATGGGAGAAATCTCTTTTGAAGGAAATTGAGAAGGCAATTATGACTTCTGATATCGGAATCAATCCGACAAACGATGGAAGCGTAATCCGTCTGGTATTCCCTGAGCTGACAGAGGAGCGCAGAAAGGATTTGGCAAAGGAAGTAAAGAAAAAGGCTGAGGATGGCAAGGTTGCAATCCGTAATATCCGCCGTGACGGAAATGATGCCTTGAAGAAGCTGGGAAAAACAGAGGTTTCCGAGGACGAAATCAAGCAGCTTGAGGAGCAGCTTCAGAAACTGACGGATAAGTACATCAAGGATGTGGATGTGCTTATGGAAGCAAAAACAAAGGAAATTATGACCGTATAAAAATGAGGCAGGGCAGGGGAGTGGAGGACATCTGCTCCCCTGTTCCTGCTTTTTCTGAATGATTATCTTACAGTAATCATTCGGAGATGTGTGAAATTTTATGAGGGCGACGGAAAATTGTAGAAAGGATACAAAATACATGGAAAATAAGTTGGAGGATACATGGAAGGTGCCCCGGCATGTTGCCATTATTCTGGATGGAAACGGAAGATGGGCAAAGGCGAAGGGGATGCCCCGGAATTACGGACATGTACAGGGCGCTAAAACAGTGGAAACTATCTGTGAAGAAGCTTATAAAATGGGGATTCAGTATTTGACAGTGTATGCCTTTTCCACGGAAAACTGGAATCGCCCCAAGGACGAAGTAGATGCGCTGATGAAGCTTCTGAGAAATTATATGAAGACCTGTCTGCAGACGGCGAAGAAGAACCGGATGTGCGTGAAAGTGCTGGGAGAAAAATCAAGGCTGGATGAGGATATCCGTACCAGAATCGCAGAACTGGAGGAGGCAACAAAGGAGAATGATGGTCTGCATTTCCAGATTGCCATCAATTATGGCGGAAGGGATGAGATTGTACGGGCGGCGAAAAAGCTGGCAGGAAAAGCAGCAGCTATGGAGCTTAAGCCGGAGCAGATTGACGAGGAAGTTTTCGAGATGTGTCTGGATACTGCGGGGATTCCTGACCCGGATTTACTTATCAGAACCTGCAATGAGCAGAGAATTTCCAACTTCCTGTTATGGCAGCTTGCCTATACGGAATTTTATTTTACCCCGGTTCCCTGGCCGGATTTTACAAAGGAAGAATTGAAAAAAGCCATTGAGGCATATAATCATAGAGAGAGAAGATACGGCGGGGTAAAGGAGGAGTAGCGGATGTTTGTAACAAGACTGTTAAGCGGTGTTGTACTGGTGATTATCGCTTTTATATCCTTTTTTATCGGTGCGCCGGTTTTGCCGCTGGTTTTGCTCGGCGTTTCCCTTGTGGGCTACCGGGAACTGATGAAGGCGCTGGGGATTTCCAAAAGCGCACTGGAAAAAGCAGGCTTTGCAGGAACAGTTCTGTATTATCTGGTGATTCTGGCGGCGGATTTGGGCTATCTGCAGATGCCGGCGGATTTCGCGCTTATCTTCATGGTGGTGGTTTTTCTGGTGGAACTGCTGGTATATGTACTGACCTTTCCAAAATATCAGGCAGAGCAGACAGCAGAAGCGGTTTTTGCCTGGCTGTATGTACCGGTGATGCTTTCCTTTATTGATTTTACAAGGATGCTGGAGCATGGAAGGCATCTGGTATGGCTGGTTCTGATTTGTTCCTGGGGATGTGATACTTTCGCGTACTGTGTGGGAAAATTAATTGGTAAGAAAAAGATATTTCCGGTATTGAGCCCGAAAAAGTCCCTGGAGGGCTGCATTGGCGGCGTGCTGGGGGCGGCGTTGCTTGCGGGACTGTACGGTTATTTCCTGTTAAAGGAGGAACCGGTATGGGTGATGGCAGTGATTGGCGCTGCAGGAGCACTTATCAGTATGGCAGGAGATTTGGCAGCTTCTGCAATTAAGCGGAATAAAGGGATTAAGGATTACGGAAAGCTGATTCCGGGACATGGTGGCATCATGGATCGTTTCGACAGTGTAATTGTCACGGCACCGGTGGTTTATTTTCTTTCTGTGCTGTTGTTCGGGTAGAAAACAGGAAGAAATATGCGCGGGAAGTGTGCGTAGAAATGGAGTATGCAGATGAAGAAAATTGCAATATTGGGTTCCACAGGTTCCATAGGAACCCAGACGCTGGAGGTTGTCCGCCAGACAGGTGAACTGGAGGTTGTGGCGCTGGCAGCCGGCAGCAGTGTGGAGAAGATGGAGCAGCAGATTCGGGAGTTTCACCCAAGGCTTGCGGCAATGTGGGAGGAAACGGCGGCAAAGGAGCTGCGGGAAAGAACAGCAGATTTAGATGTAAAGGTGGTTTCCGGGATGGAGGGGCTTCTGGAAATTGCAGTTTTGCCGGAAAGTCAGGTATTGGTGACGGCAATTGTGGGAATGATTGGAATCAGACCGACCATTGCGGCTATCCGGGCAGGTAAGGATATTGCGTTGGCGAATAAGGAAACCCTTGTCACTGCAGGACATATTATCATGCCCCTTGCAAAGGAATGTGGAGTATCCATTTTGCCCGTGGACAGTGAGCACAGTGCCATTTTCCAGTCTTTGAACGGAGAACCTGCGGGGAAGGTTGAAAAAATTCTGCTGACAGCCTCTGGAGGCCCTTTCCGGGGAAAAACAAAAGCGGATTTGGAAAAGGTACAGGTAGAGGATGCCCTGAAACACCCGAACTGGGCGATGGGCAGAAAGATTACCATAGATTCCTCCACCATGGTGAATAAGGGACTGGAAGTGATGGAGGCAAAGTGGCTGTTTGGAGTGGACCTTGACCGGATTCAGGTAGTTGTGCATCCCCAGAGCGTGATTCATTCCGCTGTGCAGTATGTGGACGGTGCGGTGATTGCCCAGCTCGGTGTGCCGGACATGAAGCTGCCCATACAGTATGCACTGTTTTATCCGGACAGAAGATATATGTCGGGAAAGAGGCTGGATTTATTTGAACTGGGGCAGATGACCTTTGAAAAGCCTGACCCGGATACCTTTACAGGGCTTGCTCTGGCGTATGAGGCGGCGAGGGTGGGAGGCAGTATGCCAACTGTTTATAATGCGGCGAATGAGAAGGCTGTTGCATTGTTTCTGGACAGAAAAATCAGATATCTCCAGATTCCTGAGATTATTGCGGAGGCGATGGCGCATCACCGCAGGATAGAGGAGCCCTCTGTGGAGCAGATTCTGGCAGCGGAGGCTGAAACATATGATTATATAGCAGGAAGGAAAAAGTAATACATGGTGACTTTGATTTTATTTCTTGTCATATTTGGGGTGGTCGTCATTGCACATGAATTTGGCCATTTCCTTTTGGCAAAGGCAAACGGAATCCATGTGGTGGAGTTTGCAGTAGGAATGGGACCTACCCTTTTTTCCGTGCAGAAGGGGGATACGAAGTATTCTCTGAAGCTTCTTCCTGTGGGCGGTGCCTGCATGTTTGAGGGAGAAGACGGTCTGGCGGTAAAGGAGGGGGAGGAACCGGGAGAGGGTTCTTTCCTGAAAGCAAATGTATGGGGAAGAATCGCTACGGTGGTTGCAGGTCCGTTTTTCAATTTTATTCTGGCTTTTATCGTAGCATTTATTATGGTAAACATGATGCTGGTGCGGGAGCCGATAGCAACGGAGATTACTGCCGGAGGTGGAGCGGAGGCTGCCGGAATGATGGGCGGTGACAGAATTGTATCCCTGAACGGGGAGAAGATAAAGCTGTTTCAGGAGATTTCCCTTTATATGCAGACCAGTTACCGGGGAGGAGAAATCCGGGTAGTCTATGAGCGTGAAGGGGATAAATATGAAACGGAACTGACACCTGTTTATGATGAAGAAATGGGAATGTATCTGCTGGGGATTGCCAATGCGGAATTTATCCGTCCCAGCGGTTTTGAACTTTTCCGATATAGCTGGTATGAAATGCGCTATTCTGTGAAGGCGACCTACAAGAGTCTGGGCATGCTCTTTACGGGCAGGGTGTCCAGACAGGATGTGGCAGGACCTGTGGGAATTGCAGTGAATGTGGTAGGGGAAACCTACGAACAGACAAAGGCATACGGCTGGCAGAATGTGCTTTTGAATATGCTGAACATTGTATTGATGCTTTCCGTAAATCTGGGAATTTTAAATCTGCTGCCGATTCCCGCGCTGGATGGAGGCAGACTGGTATTTTTGCTGATTGAGGTAATCAGGGGAAAGCCTGTTCCGCCGGAAAAAGAAGGCATGGTACATTTCGTCGGACTGATGTTCTTTGCGGTATTGATGATTTTTGTGTTCTTTAATGATTTGGTAAATATTTTCTCTAAATAAGTCAGATTCTTTTGTAACTATTCAGAACTCATTAGCCATATAGATTGCTGTTCTGCCTGAAATCAGGTATTTGCAGAAAGCAATTTGGCACGGCTCTGAATAGTTACGCAAATTCTAACATTCAACTTCCCGGTTTCCGGGAACATTCCATTTCAGTAGTTATCAGGACAACTGCATTACAGACAGAATAAACAAAATAGAAAAGAGAGAAGAAAGGCGGTAAAAGTATGGCATTTTTGACAGCCTGTTACTGGCAGGCGGAAAACAGAAATTCTCTTTTGCTCAGACGGTTTGTGGTAAAGGGGATACCGGTTGTATTTGCGTGCATCTGGAGGGAAGAAAAAGAGGAGGAGAAAGAGATTGCCCGGATTCTGGAAAGCTGGTTTCAGGAGTTTCCCTTTGGAAAAGGAAAAAGAAGAAGGGAGCGGCTGCTGCGGGCGCAGGGGGAAAAGCTGAAAAATATGTTGGAAAAGTCGGAAAACAGGGGGATAGGCGGTCTGTTTTATCTTAAAAATCAGGGCTTTTTATTTGGCAGCGGGGGAATACAGCTTCGGCTGATAAATCAGGCAATGGGAAAGACCTGTCTTGGGGAAAACCTGTTTTCAGAGGAAGGCTTTACACTGCTTTTCGGGGAAGTACAATCGGAAACCTCGTTTCTGCTTCTGGGAGAATCACTGTCTGAGGTTGGGGGAGAAGGGTTGAAGAATGTTCTGGCACCATGGGAAACCGGTGAGGAAAGGCAGGTAAAGAGGCGGATGAAGGAGCTGGGAGCGCTTTGGGAAAAACGGGGTCAGGAGGATGTGACCGCGGTTTTATGCTGTTACCGATAAAGCAGAGGGACAGATATAAATTCGGCATATGCAGGGGAAGTGCGCAGAAATGAGTATAAAAGGGATGCTGAAAAGAGAGAACGGGAAAAGAGAACAGGAGAAAGGCGACAGGAGAAAGAAAACAGGAAAAAGAGAGCAAAAGGAAGAAAACAGGAGGAAGAGAGCAGAAAGTAGAAAAAAGGAGGAAGAGCATAGGAGAAAGACAATAGAAAGAAGAAAACAGGGAAGAGAGTACAGGAAAAGGACACAGAAAGAAATTAAGAATGGCAGGAGGAAATTGGGAATGGAGAAGGGATGGAATCAAAATGTATCCGGAGAGGAAGAACAGATGCTGGAAGCACTTGGCTATAGAATAAGGAATTTTTTGGGAAGCGGGCAATTTGCAAGAGTTTATCTGGTGGAAAAGGAAGGAAAAAGGGCAGCCTGTAAAATCAGCCGGAATAAGGAACTTCTGGAAAGGGAAGCACAGAATTTAAGCAGGTTAAGACATTCCCTTTTCCCGGCATTTATCGCTTTTGAAAAATCCGGACAATATGGGTATCTTTTTATGGAATATCTGGAAGGGGAAAATCTGGTACAATCCATAGCGGCAGGAAGGAAGTTTGGCAGAAAAGGGATATTGAAAATGGGGCGGGAGATAGCTTCCGGGCTTCAATATCTGCATGAAAGCTGCGGGATGGTATACCGGGATTTGAAACCGGCGAATCTGATATTCTGTAAAAATGGAAGGGTAAAACTGATAGATGCGGGCTGTATCTGCAAGCTGGGGGAGAGAAAAAGTCTGGCAGGAAGTCCCGGATTTGCAGCTCCGGAGCAGCTGCTGGCAGGCGTGGAGGCTGATGCGTTAAGTGATGTTTACGGACTGGCAAAGACGCTGGAAAGTCTGTTGGGGGCATCAGGGACTGTTGACAAGGAGAAGGGGAAAGAAAAATGGAAAGGAAAATGGACGAGGCATCGCAGCGACAGGAGATGGCAGCGCGTGTACAGGGCATGCACGGAGAAAAATCCGGAAAAAAGAGTCCCGGATATGAGAAGTATGGCTTCTTTACTGGAATATGCGGAAGGAAAAAGGAGAAAGAAAAACTGGGAAAGGGTGCTTCTTGGTGGAAAAGTGACTATTTTGGAAAATATCTGGAAAAGTTGCAGTAAAAAACCTTGATGTTTTCCCTGTGACCTAGTATACTGAGGATAGAATCCTTGATGTGCACGGGCACAGGCATAACTGCGAAAGAGCATACGGGGGTAAAAATAAAGAAAAAGGAGATATGGCAATGCGTTTTTTTATTGATACTGCAAAGGTAGAAGACATTAAGAAAGCGAATGATATGGGGGTTATCTGTGGTGTAACAACCAATCCTTCCCTGATTGCAAAGGAAGGTCGTGTGTTTGAAGAGGTTATCGCAGAGATTGCGTCTATTGTAGACGGACCTATCAGCGGTGAAGTAAAGGCAACAACCGTGGATGCAGAGGGCATGATTCGGGAAGGCAGAGAGATTGCAAAGATTCATCCGAACATGGTAGTAAAAATTCCCATGACGGTAGAAGGTCTGAAAGCATGTAAGGTACTCAGCTCTGAAGGAATCAAGACAAATGTAACGCTTATTTTCAGTGCAAATCAGGCACTTTTGGCAGCCCGCGCCGGAGCAACCTATGTTTCTCCTTTCCTGGGACGTCTGGATGACATCAGCACAAGAGGCGTGGATTTGATTCGTGAAATTGCAGATATTTTCGCAGTAACAGATTTGGACACAAAGATTATTGCAGCAAGTGTCCGCAATCCTATTCATGTAACAGACTGCGCACTGGCAGGTGCAGATATTGCAACGGTTCCCTATTCTGTTATTGAGCAGATGGTAAAGCATCCTCTGACAGATGCAGGTATTGCAAAATTCCAGGCAGATTATAAGGCTGTATTTGGTGAATAATATAGGATACATAGAATAGGCTCCGTATGTGAAAAGCGTACGGGGCTTATTTTGCAGTATGAAGTAAGAATATAGCTGAAAGCAAAGGCAGATATGAAAAACGGCATGAAAGATTGGCAAAAAACAGGTTCTGGTGCAGATGGAGGCAGTAAAGGGATGGAGAAAAAGCAGAAGGTTTTTAAGGTGGGTATTTTAGGAGCGGGAAATATTGCCGGTTCCATGGCGAAGGCTTTGAATGGTCTTGCGAAAGCAGGGGAGATTGTTCCCTGGGCAGTTGCCTCCAGAAGTCTGCAGAAGTCGGAAAGCTTTGCAGAAGAATGGAATTTTGAAAGGGCGTATGGAAGCTATGAAGAGCTTGCAGCGGATGAAGAACTGGATTTGATATATATAGCAACGCCCCATTCCCTTCATTTTGAGCATGCGGCGCTCTGTATCGGGCAGGGAAGGAATGTACTGGTGGAGAAAGCGTTTACGGCAAATGCCCGACAGGCGGAGCAGCTTTTTCAAATGGCGGCAGAGAAAAAAGTATTTCTGGCAGAGGCGATGTGGACGAGATATATGCCCAGCAGACAGATGATTACGAAGCTGTTGGAGGAAGGGGCAATCGGGGAGGTACAGAGGCTGGAGGCTGTTTTTTCCGTACCCAATTATGAAAAGCCGAGAATGCACGAACCTGAGCTGTGCGGCGGCGCCCTTCTTGACCTTGGGGTATACGTTCTTACCTCCGCTTCGATTTATATGGGGGATAATGTGATTCGAACAGAGAGCCACTGTAAGCTGTATGAAACGGGAGTAGATGCAACGGATGATATCATTCTCACTTATCCGGGAGAAAAGAAAGCAATTCTTCACACCTCCATGATGGAAGAGAAAAGTAATTTTGTAAGGATAACGGGAAGCGAGGGAAGTCTTTTCTGGGAGAGCAATAACAATCCCCGGAATGTGGTATTATATTCCAGGGAGGGTATGGTACAGAGGAAGATAGAGCTTCCGGTACAGATTAACGGTTATGAGTATGAGGTGGAAGCCTGCAGGAGGGCAATACAGGCGGGGCAGAAGGAGTGCCCGGAGATGCCCCATGGGGAAACCATGGTGATAATGCGGCAGATGGATGCCTTGCGGAAAGAGTGGTGGGTAAGATATCCCTTTGAATAAGTTTCCTGTTTTTCTTTGTTGATGTTGACAATTTAATTTTGAAGAAATATGATAAAACAATGCTGCAGGCATTCTGGCTTGCAGCTCTTAAAATCTGGCGATTTACGCAGTAAATCAGCGGATTCCGAATGTTTTAGAATTACAGGAGCATCATACAAAAAATACCCGGTACAACAGTTGTCGTACCGGGTGTCTTTATTTAGTTCTTTTACGCAGAACTTTTACTTCATCTGCTCTTCCTGCTTCTTAATCATACGACGAACCATCTCACCGCCGATAGAACCTGCTTCACGGGAAGTCAAATCTCCGTTATAACCTTCCTTCAGGTTTACACCAAGCTCGGATGCAACCTCAGTTTTAAAACGGTCCATAGCTGCCTTTGCTTCAGGCACTTCTACCCTGTTACTTCTGTTTCCAGACATGTTTTTCACCTCCATAGTTTTTTGCTTCTTTTTCTATATTCAAGATAAGTGCTGCCTGCACTTATCCTGAAAGAACTTCGGTTCAGTGCTTTGCTGCGACTTATCTTGATGTTAGTATGACCTTTGGAAGAGAAAATATGTTGGAAATATTTTGAAATATGGTCACTATTCAGAGCCAGGCAAAACTTCACAAAGCAAGCATAAAACGCCTGCGTTTTTAAATCTTATTTGGCTTTGAACAACAGTTTCATTATAAATCTTTTCATCACCAGTCAAAAGTGCCGAAGGTGTTGTGCCTAGAACTTCGGATAATTCAGAAAGTTGGTTAAAAGACGGAAAAGAGCGGCCTTTATAAAAAGCCTGAACCTGATTTTCCGTACAAGAAAGTAAAGTGCTCAGGTGGGACACGTCAAGTCCGCGCTGAGTCGCTAAATACTCTGTATAGTTTCCAAGCATACGAGCTTTTTTCATGTTAATCCCTCCTTACTAGCAAAAATTGATTTATGGAAATTTGATTATTTTATCACGGAAACTGAATCTTGTCAATAGAATTTCCCAATATCATTATATTATACAGAAATACAGTTGTCAATCCATATATATGCTGCCGTTCAAGATGAGTTGACACTATATGTTGATCTTCTGTAGAACAGAGCCACATATAGCACTCCACAAGTCTTTCTTGACCTCTATTCTGTGGGGCAGCTCCGACATTTATACGCTCCTTAATAATTCTTTCTTCATGTGTGGAATCGCCCCATACCGGCCTTGCAGATAGCCCTTGGCAATGTTTTCCCCTTTCCGCGGGGAGAATTCCGTCAGAACATAAACATCGGTCTGCATGGTCTTTTCGTTCTTCTCTGCAAACCAAATCTGATCGCGCCGCAGCAATGTCAGGTCGAGAAGTCCGGTATCGTGTGTTGTGAAGATGAGTTGTGCATGGTTTGTATTGATAGCGGCATCCTGCACCATCTCGATCAGATGCCTTGTCAGCAGCGGGTGCATACTGGATTCTATCTCGTCTACTACCAAAACAGAGCCGGATTCCAAAGCCGCAAGCCACATACCGATGCGAGAGAAGAAACGCTGTGTTCCAACGGATTCCTGCCCCAACGGGAGCCAGAAACCCTTAGAAGTGCCATCTTCGGCATCGAGGGTGTGCAGTGCGGAAATGATAGGCTCTTCCTTGGAGCCTGTAATGCGGATGTCCTTGATACCGAGGTCTGCATACAGCATTTCATGCAGGATACGGCTCTTTTCAGAGCCGCCCTGCCGAATGGCAGATAATGTAGCATCCAGCCGCATTTCGGTTCCCATAAAGCCTGTCAGCTTTTCAAAGAACCACAGATACGCTTTTTCGGTCTGGGGGCAGTTCCACTCGTTCGAGCTGGACAGATAAAGGCGGTTTTCAGCAGTTCGTCCAGCAAGCGTGAACTGCTCTTGAATATTCTCGCGGAACTGATAGCCATTGTTTTCTCTTGAAAAAATCAAGGCTTCCCGGCCATTCGGCCAGTGATAGAGATATTCGGTCAGGACTTTGGACTTGTCAAACGAGAACCCATAGGCATACTTGATGCCGCCATAAAAATAGATGGCTTCAAAGCTGGTCGGCTGTGTGGGCTGGTCAGTGAAAGCAAACGGCTCCTGCGGAAGGGACTCGCCCTTCAGCAACTTGGCATATCGGCCACAGACCATTTCCCGCATGAGCAGGAGAGCATGGAGAACATTGCTCTTCCCGGCTGCATTTGCGCCGTACAGTGCCAGCACAGGCACAAGCTGTTTCTTCTCGTCCGGCGAAATCAGGCAATCAGACAGACTTTTATCCGTAGATGCTTTCAAGCTGATAATAGCCGTGTCCTTGATGGAGCGGTGGTTGGTGACTGAAAATTGAAGCAGCATCGCGATTCCTCCCAGATGATTTTCTGAATCCAGTGTACTCTATTCTGGGCAGAAAGTCAAATTTTGATTTTGAAATTTGCAAATATTCCGCAAAAATCAAGAATAAAATCTAAAATATCGGCTTTTGATACCGTTCAGATGCTATCAGGAATCATTCTGCATACATGCGCTCTCTCGCCACCACTTCTTCCGCCTGCGCGATCTGCAGGGCTTTCCACAGTTCGCTCTCTTTCGCATCTTTTTTACGCCACTGAAGATTACTTCGGATGGTTCCCAGGAACAGAACTGCTTTCTGTGGAACCACACCAATCTTCTCACGCAGATGCCGGAAAGTATAAGCTTTCACATCCTGACCGTCTACAGTAACCGAACCTTTTGTAGCGTCGTAGAACCGTGGAATCAGGTTAACCAGTGTGGACTTTCCGGATCCGGTACCGCCGATGATTCCAACCGTTTCTCCCGGCATTGCCGAAAAACTGATATCTGTCAGAGAAGCTTCCTGCGCCCCACCATAAGTAAAAGTCACATGGTCAAACACGACTCTCGGTTTCCCGCTTTCCTGCGTATTTTTTTCTTCAGCGCCCTCTTTCATGGAACTGTTTACCCGGAAAACTTCATTAATACGTATCGCACAAGCCAGTGCTCTTGTTACTGCAACAATCAGGTTCGCCAGTGCAACCAGCGCCAGCAGAATCTGATTCATATAATTGACC
>OLGB01001880.1_pt1 | contig 24003 bp, 30 predicted proteins | sample 1605691 | NCBI WGS metagenome assembly OLGB01 (sample SAMEA3888925, study PRJEB22519) | human gut metagenome | biome: human gut; feature: human-associated habitat; material: faeces | place: Denmark | collected 2010 | reverse complement strand
GGAAACCTTGCTACGCAAGGCTTCCGAAACTGACGCACATGTCGTCAGTTTCGGATTGTTGTTCAGAGGGCTGCGGCCCTCCGAACCTCCCATAGGGTTTATCGACAGTCCGGGCTTGTTGTTTCTGCCTACTGTTGCGAATCGTCCTGATCCGGCTGCTCCTGCGGCGCTTCCCATCCTTCCATAATCAAAAAAAGAGGGCCGCTTCCAAAAAAGGCGCGGCCCTCTCCGTCTTTCCTTACAGCGAGTTGATCAGCTCGTAGGTTTCGCGGTCAAAGTGCTTCTTCATCAGCAGCGCGTCCGCAAAGGGCATGTTAAACACCCGCCCGTGGCGTATGCCAATGGCCTGGTTGGTGATGCCGCGGTTCAAAAGCTGCACGGCCAGGTGGCCCGCCTCAAAGGCAAAGGCGCTGTCCTCCGCCGTGGGCTGCGCGCCGCGCTGGGTGTAGCCAATTACGGTAGCGCGCGCCTCAATCATGCCGCACTTGCGCTTCAAAATGCTGGCAAGGCGCTCGGCGTTAATGGGCTCGCCGGGATAAACGGTCTTGCCGTTATCGTTTAGGAACTTGCGCCAGTCAAACTCCTTCATCTTGTGCCAGCAATGCTCGCCAATCACCAGCGTGGCGCGGGTGTTGCCCTTGGCAATCAGGCCGTTGAGGCGCGCGGCCAGCACGTCCACGTCCCAGTCCATCTCGGGCACAACCACCATCTCCGCGCCGGTGGCCATAGCCGTTTTCATGGCGATGTCGCCCGCGTTGCGGCCCATCACCTGCACCACGGCGGGGCGGTCATGGCTGCGGCTGGTCGCGCGGATGGAGCGCACGGCCTCCACGCACACGTTTACCGCCGTATCAAAGCCCAGCGTCCTTTCGGTATAGCCAAGGTCGTTGTCAATGGTTCCGGGAATGCCCACGCAGGGAATGCCCAGCTCGCACAGGTGCATAGCGCCGTTAAAGCTGCCGTCGCCGCCAATGACCACCAGCGCGTCTATGCCCAGCTTGCGCAGGTTATCGGCGCATTGGCGCTGCACCTCGGGCTTGCGGAACTCATCGCAGCGGGCGGTGCGCAAAAAAGTGCCGCGCTGGTCGGCAATGTCCAGCACCGTTTCCAAATCCAGGGCCGCAATATCGTCCTCGGGATTTTCGCTCAGGCCCAGCAGGCCGTTGTAGCCGCGCTTGATACCCATAAGCTGAATGCCCAGCGCGTTGGCGCAGCGCGCCACGCTTACCACCGCCGCGTTCATGCCCGGGCTGTCGCCGCCGCTGGTTAAAATACCAATTCTATTGATCAACGCAATCACTCCTTGCTCTGCTTGGCGGGCAGGGGCCCGCATGCAGTAGTATAGCATATCTTTTGGCCTGCGCAAGGGGTCAAAGCGCGCTGTAAGCGGTTACATTTTACCGTTTCCGCCATGAAGCGGCCTGTCTCCCGTGCCCACGTGCTTTAGGTACGCCGTGGGGCTCATGCCCACAATGTGCTTAAACTGCTTGCTAAAATGGTAGGGATCCGGCATGCCTATCTCCACGCCCGTCTGCCGCACGCTCATGCCGTCGCGCAAAAGCGTTTTGGCGCGCTCCATCTTTAAAAACTGCAAATAACCCAGCGGCGGGATGCCCAGCTCCGCCGTGAAGCGCTTGCGGAAGGTTTCCACCGGCATGCGGCTGATGGCCGCCATATCCGCCAGGCTGAACGCATCGCGGTAGCGGCAGGCGCGCAGCGCGTCCACCACGCGGGCAATTTCATGGCTCAGGGTGGCGCTGGTAGCCACGCTTTGGCCGGAATGCGCGGCAATCAGGCCCCACAGCAGCTGCCCCAGCTGGTAGCTGGCCTCGCCCGTGCCGGTATGGCGCACCAGCACCTGCACAATCTGCCGGATCAAAATTACCATACTGGGCAGCATGCCCTGCTTGGCCGGCACGCGGTTAAAGGCGTTCATCTGGCGCATAAAGTCCTCGGTCAGCGGCCCCTCCACGGTCAGCCACAAAAGGCGCGCGTCCTTGGCCTTTTTCAGCATGCAGCCTTCCGTTTGCGCGGGAATCACCACGCACTCGCCCTTTTTCAGCGGCAGCTCCGTTTCCTTGTATTCAAAGGCGATGGTTCCGTCGTCCACAACCAGCCACAAAGGCGCCTCGCATGAGGACAGGCGGTAGTTCTCATTGAGCAGCATGGCGCTTCCCGCCGTGCTCAGCCATACGCCGCTGGCCTCCACAAGCGGCGCGGGCACGTGCGTGCCCTGCACAAAAATTCCAGGATCGGCGCTTTCTCCCACCGGCGCCTGGGGTACAAACGTAACGTAAGCCATATGTTTCATTACTCCTGCGAAATAAGTACCATCGGGCCCCAGCATTCATTGTATGCAATCCCCCGGCGGCTGTCAAGCCATCCTTGCTTCATTTTTCCTTCGGCCTTCCCATTTTTTCCATTCAAAAGGCGTTGTCTTTCTCAACAACGCCCAAAAAAAGCGCATTTGCGTTAAGTCGTTTCCAATGGGGATATGGTTGCTTTTCCCACCGTTATCTGGCCTTGAGCGTGATCAAATGCACCTGCGGCGGCGCAAACAGGCGCACCGGCGCGCCCGATGTGCCCACGCCGTTGGATACCAGCACGGCGGCGCGGCTTTCCTCCAGCCATCCGCTTAAATAGCGCGCCCCCACCTCCGGTGAAAGGGTCTTAAACGGCGTGTGGCCAAACAGGTTGATCTGCCCGCCATGCGTGTGGCCAAACAGCGCCAAGTCAAACCAGTGGTTGTCGCCGTCGGCGCTTTTGGCCGCCAGCACGGCGGGCATCAAATCCGGCGAATGGCCCGCAAAAATCACAAAGTCCGCGCTGCTTACCTGTGCGGCCACGCCCGCCACATCGGGGTAGCCGTTGTAAAAATCGTCCACACCGGCAATGTATACATAGCTCTGCCCCACCTTCACACGGCTTACGTTGTTTACCAGCGGCAGGCAGCCGTAGGCCTTCATCTCCGCCACCAGCAGGCTTAGGTTGCTCTCGGGCTCCGTGCGGTCGTGGTTGCCCACCACGCCAAACACGCCCAGCCTGGCATGCAGCGACGGCGCGTTGCGGAAGAACTCCACCGCCGTATCGCTGTCCGTGGCATAATCGCCGCCCAAAACCACAATATCCGCGTTCAGGCTGTTTAAGGTCTGTATCAGCTCGTTCACCCGGTTTTGGGAAAACCATGCACACTGGTGAATGTCGCTGGCAAAGGCAACTTTCAGGTTTTTCAGGTTGGCGGGCAGGTTGGTTACGTACAGCGTGTGCTCTTCCACAATCAGCATATTGGCCTCTGCAAATGGGTATAACAGCAGCGCGGCCAGCGCCAGGGCCGCCAGCAGCCGCTTGAAGCGAAAGCGCCTTCTCTGCGGCCTGCGGTATTTGTACTCATAATGCGTGCGCGCCATGGTTCCCGCCTCCCTTCCGCCATTTGACACATTTGTTTGTTCATTGTACACTTACCAAAAGTGCTTGGCAAGGGGGACGCGCAATATGGAACAAACTACCAGCTTTCGTACCATTGGACCCACCACCTACCTTTGCCCCATTCCAGCCGTCATGCTGGGCTGCGCCGCGCCCGAGGGCGGCGAGCCCAACCTCATCACCGTGGCCTGGACGGGCGTGGTGTGCTCCAAGCCGCCCATGCTCTCCGTAAGCATACGCAAGGAACGCCTCAGCCATGATCTTATCGCCCGCAGCGGGGAGTTTACCCTCAACCTCGTCAGCCGCGGCCTGTGCCGCGCCATGGATTATTGCGGCGTCAAAAGCGGGCGCGAGGTCCGCAAATTCGCCCAGCTTGGCCTTGACGCTATCCCTGCCCCCGGCCTTGCGCACGCGCCCGCCGTTAAGCAGGCGCCCGCGTTTTTAAGCTGCAAGGTGCATTCCATCCAGGAGTTGGGCAGCCACGACCTGTTTTTGGCCGATATCGTACAGGTTAGCGTGCAGGACCGTTACTTCCTCGCGGACGGTTCCATCGATGAAAGCGCCATGCAGCTGGTTAGCTATGTGCACGGCAAGTACCACGCCCTGGGCAGGGCGCTGGGCTTTTTTGGCTACTCCGTCGCCTCGCCCAAGGCGCTTGAACGCCGCATGAAGAAAGGATGAGCCTGCTTATGAAGGTACTTTTGGCCGACGCGGACGATACCCTCTTTGATTTCCACCGCGGCGAGCGCGTAGCGATCTCCGATACCTTCCGCGCCTTCGGCATCCCGGATACGCCCGAGCACGCGGCCCTGTATCACCGCGTGAACCTTGCCCAGTGGCAGCGGCTGGAGCGCGGCGAAACCACGCAGGCCCGCCTGCGCGTTGACCGCTTCCGCGATTTTCTCACGCAGGCCCGCCTTCCCGGGGATCCCCAGGCGCTGTGCGATTTCTTTGTGGAAAGGCTGGGCTGCCAACGCTTCCTTTTGCCCGGCGCGCTGGCCTTCTGCCAGGCCGTAAGCCGGCATATCCCCATCTATCTGGTTACCAACGGCATCGCCCGCGTGCAGCGCAGCCGCTTTTCCTCCTCCGAGCTGGCGCCCTATATCGCCGGGCTCGTCATCAGCGAGGAGGTAGGCCGCTCCAAGCCCGATCCCGCCATGGTGTTTGAGGCGCTGCGCCGGGCCGGCGGCGTTTCGCCGCGCGACGCCGCCATGATTGGCGACAGCGTCACCTCCGATATTCCCGCCGCGCGCGCGGCCGGGGTCAAAAGCATCCTGTTCACCAACGGGCAGGAGCCCCCGCAGGGCCACGGCGCGGATGCCGTCGCCCGCACCTACGTAGACGCGCTGGCCCTTCTCGGCCTATCGTAAGGCCTTCCGCTAAAAATCCGCTAATCCGCGCCGCAATTCCCACGCCGCCGGCGCTTTTTCTGTTATACTAATGAAAAATTTACGCATGGAGGGAAACGCGCGATGAAGCACCGCTGGGCGCGGCAGGCCGTTAACGCATCCATTACGCTTGGTATGCTGGGCGCGGCCACCGGCATGAGCTTTCTTTTGGGCTGCCGCAACGGCAACGCGCCCAACGCGCATATGACGTTCCTTTTGGCGGTGCTGCTGGTTTCCCGCTTTACGGACGGCTACTTCTGGGGCGTGTTTTGCGCGGTGGCGTCCGTGCCGCTGGTCAATTACATGTTCACCTATCCCTATTTCGCGTTTAACCTTACCATTTCGGGCTACCTGATCACGTTTGCCACCATGCTCACCGTATCGCTGATTGTAAGCGTTCTCACCACGCGCATCAAGCGTCAGGAGCAAATGCGCCTGGAAACGGAAAAGGAAAAGCTGCGCGCCAACCTGCTCCGCGCCGTATCGCACGACCTGCGCACGCCCCTTACCTCCATCGTCGGCGCCACGGACGCCATCTTAACCGGCAGCGTGCCGCCGGAAAAGCAGCGCGAGATTCTTCAAAACGTTAACGCCGACGCGCAATGGCTGGTGCGCGTGGTTGAAAACCTGCTGGCCATCACGCGCATCCAGGGCGCGCGGGGCCCGTTGCATACGGAAACGGAAGTCGTCGAGGACGTTTTGGCCGAGGCGGCCATCAGCTTCCATAAGCATTTCCCGCAGGTAGCGGTGGATATGGATCTGGCCGAGGAGATCCTTCTGGCGGATATGGACGCCGTGCTTATCGAGCAGGTGGTGCTAAACCTTCTGGAAAACGCCGTATATCATGGCCAGCACACAACGCGCATCCGCCTTATCGCCCGGCACATGGCGGGCTATGTGTCCATCACGGTTTCCGATAACGGCGCGGGCCTAGCCCGCGGCAAGCAGCCGCTGTCCGCCGCTTCTTCAAGGGATGAGGGCGGCGACGCGCACAAGCACATGGGCATCGGCCTGTCTGTTTGCAAAAGCATCGTCAAGGCGCACGGCGGCACGCTGGAGGCCCATAACAACCCCCAGGGCGGCGCGGACTTTACCTTTACCCTTCCAGAAAAGGAGAATACCTATGGCAGTGAAAATTCTGGTTATCGAAGATGAACGCAGCATTCAAAAGCTGCTTCGCGCCATCCTTATCTCCAACGGGTACGAGGTCGTGGAGGCGGCCACCGGCGCGGAAGCGCTTTCGCTGATCTCCTCCCACTGCCCGGACGCCGTTTTGCTGGATCTTGGCCTGCCCGATATGGACGGCGTGGAGCTTTTGCGCGCCGTGCGCAAATGGTCGGCGGTGCCGGTTGTGGTGCTCTCCGCCCGCACGCATGAGCGCGATAAGGTGGAGGCCCTCGACCTGGGCGCGGACGATTACATCACCAAGCCCTTTGGCGCCAACGAGCTGCTCGCGCGCATCCGCATGGCGCTGCGCCACACCCAAACCATGAGCCAGAATGCGCAAATCGCCCGTACGGGCCAGTTCCGCTCGGGCGGCCTTGTCATCGATTACAACAAGTACCGCGTCTATGTGGACGGCGTGGACGCGCAGCTCACCCAAAGCGAATACCGCATCGTGGCGCTGCTGGGCAAGCATGCCGGGCGCGTGCTCACCTATGATTTCATCATGAAGGAAATCTGGGGCCCCTGCTCCACGGGCGATAACAAAATCCTGCGCGTCAACATGGCCAATATCCGCCGCAAAATTGAAAAAACCCCCGCCCAGCCCCGCTACATTTTTACCGAGGTGCGCGTGGGCTACCGCATGGCCGAAGGGGACGAGCTTGTGGACGCATAAGCGCCCCAAACGCGGCAAAGCCGGATGGCCCTCCCATCGGAAGGCCATCCGGCTTTGTATTCTCCCTCAATCAATCCATACGGGAATAGTTCGGGCTCTCCTTGGTAATCGCAATATCGTGCGGGTGGCTCTCCTGCAAGCCCGCGCCTGTAATGCGAATGAACTGCCCTTCCCTGCGCAGGCTTTCAATGGTGGGCGTGCCGCAATAGCCCATGCTGGAGCGCAGGCCGCCCACCAGCTGGTACACCGTATCCGCCAAAGCGCCCTTGTAGGGCACGCGGCCCTCCACGCCTTCGGGCACCAGCTTCTTGTCCGCCTCCTGGAAGTAGCGGTCGCTGCTGCCATGCGCCTGCGCCATCGCGCCCAGGCTGCCCATGCCGCGGTATACCTTGAAGCTGCGGCCCTGGTAAATCTCCATATCTCCCGGGCTCTCATCCACGCCCGCAAACAGGCTGCCAATCATCACGGCGCTCGCGCCGCCCGCAATCGCCTTGGGAATATCGCCCGAATACTTGATGCCGCCGTCCGCGATCACCCGCACGCCATACTTGTCCGCTTCCTTGGCGCAGTCGCTCACCGCGGTCAGCTGCGGCACGCCAATGCCCGCGATCACGCGGGTGGTGCAAATGCTGCCCGGGCCAATGCCCACCTTCACGCAGCTCGCGCCCGCCTCAATCAGCGCGCGCGTCGCCTCCGCCGTGGCCACGTTGCCCGCGATAATGGGCAGCTCCGGGAAGGCCGCGCGCAGCTGGCGCACCTTGTTAATCACATCGATATTGTGCCCGTGCGCCGAGTCGATGGAGATCACGTCCACCTTGGCGTTCACCAGCGCCTCCACGCGCAGCATGCTGTCCTTGGTAATGCCCACGGCCGCGCCGCACAAAAGCCGGCCCTTCGCATCCTTGGCGGAGTTGGGATACTTCGTGGATTTTTCAATATCCTTAATGGTAATCAGCCCGCACAGCTCGAACTGCTCGTTTACAATGGGCAGCTTTTCAATCCTGTGCGCCGCCAGGATGGCCTTGGCCTCCTCAAGCGTTGTGCCCACCGGCGCGGTAATCAGGTTTTTGGAGGTCATAACCTCCTCGATGCGGCGGGTATCGTCCGTTTCAAACCGCAAATCGCGGTTGGTCAGGATGCCCACCAGCTTCTTGCCCCGCGTAATCGGCACGCCGGAGATGCGGAACTTCGCCATCAGCGCCTCCGCATCCCGGATCAAATGATCCGGCGAAAGGAAGAACGGGTCGGTAATCACGCCATGCTCGCTGCGCTTTACCTTGTCCACCTGCGTGGCCTGTTCCTCGATGGTCATGTTCTTATGGATGATGCCCAGGCCGCCCTCACGCGCCATGGCGATGGCCAGCCTGGCGTCGGTCACGGTGTCCATGGCGGCGCTCAGCAGCGGCACGTTTAGCTTAATGCCTGGCGTCAGCATGGTTGAGGTGTCCACATCCCGGGGCAATACGCTGCTCGCGCGGGGCACCAGCAACACGTCGTCAAACGTAAGCCCCGTGCGAATATTCTCCTCCAGCATCGAACTTCCCACCCTTTCAATCTTAGATTGGGCCTATTTTACCAGCGTCCGCCTGGAATGTCAATTCTATTTGCCGCCCCGTCAGGGCAATCGCCGCAGGATTTTTCCCGGCCTTTTCCGCATGCTTGCCCCTCGGCCTCTGGAAAGGCGCCTTTGGGCTCCAAATGCGCTCCCAAGGGCCAATTCCGTTTCGCAACCCATTGCCCCGGCCGCCCCGTGCGTCCTTCGTCCCCCTTGGCGCCGCCCGCTACCGCCTCACGCCCATTACCGCGCCAACGCTTGCCAGGGCCGCCGCCACACCGCTCAACGCGTCCTTCTTCCCGCTTTTTTTCGTACCGCCGCCTCTGCGGCCCGCTGACGCGCCGCCGTACTTGGCGTTGTATTCCGCCTGCCAGCGCGCCTGCTCCGCCGCCTCCTTGTCCAGCTGATGCTGATACTCGTACAGCTTCAGCTCTAGCTCATTGCGCCTTGCGCTGTTTGCGGCCGCGCGGTCGTACTCGCGCGCCTCCAGCTCGTCAATATAATGAAGCATGTCGCTGCTCTGGCTCTTGTCGTATTGGCTTAGCTGCCTGGCCAGCTGCTGGCTCAACAGCGTGCGCTTCTCCCCAATATCGCTTTCCTGCGCCGTCTGCCGCCCGTCTATGGCACGCTGCGCCTGCTCGCCCGCCAGGTTGATGTTGGCCAGCGTCGCGTTGTTGTAGCTGGATCGCTGCATGCCCCGGCTCAACGCCTGGCGGTCCGCCTGCGCATACGCCTGGCGGTAGCCCTGGCGGCTCTGCGCCCGTTCCGCGTCGTAGGCGGCCTGCAAGCCCCTCAGCTCGCGCGCCAGCGCCGCGTCGCCGTTTTCATATTCCGTCCGCGCGTTCAGCCGGTTCTGGTCGTACACGCTTTGGTAGCGGTTTTGCGCCTGCCGCTCCATTTCGCTGCGCGTCAGCGGCGTATAGGCGTTGTTCGCGCTTCTAAGCTTTAGAATCAGATCCTCCAGCGAAGCCGCCATCTTCCTTCTCCCCCTCCTTGCGCTTCTGTCCCAAAACCCGCTTCATCCCTTCCGGGAACGGCACGCCCGCCAGGCTCAAGTTCTCCAGCAGGCTCAGCCCTTCGTTGGCGATATAAAACCAGCAGGCCGCGTCGCGGCACACCGCGCCCTGGCCCATCGCGCGGTCCAGCAGGGCCGCCACCAGCACCACCAGCAGCATCAGCCCCTTCTTTGCCAGCCCCTTCGCGCCTACCTTGCTGCATAGCCCGCCGTATTCCGTCTTTTCGGACCGGCCCAGCACGCCTACCGCCATGCCGCTCACATAGTCCGCGGCCATCATTGCCACCAGTACCGCCAAAAGCTTGTCCCAGCCGCCAAAAGCGCCCGCGACCGCGCCGCCCGCCGCCGCCAGCAGCTTGATTCCCTTATCCCAAACCGTATCCATACCATCCTTCTCTCCTCATTTCTCAACAATTCCTCTGCAAAAGGGCGCGCACAAGCAGGCTTTTCCATGCCCTTCCCGCGCCAGCGGGAGCCGTCCGGCTTAGCCGCGCCCCGCAGGCTGCCCGGCTTGCCGCGCGGCAAGCCTTCCGGCCAGCTCTCCCCAGGTGTTCCGCCCCACAATCCCGTCCTCCCGCAGCCCGCGCTCCCGCTGGAACCTGCGCACCGCCGCCTCGGTAGCCGCGCCGAAGTCGCCGTCCATGCCATAGGGCCCTATGTCATATCCCAACTCCGTCAGCCATGTTTGCAGCCTGCGCACCGCGCCGCCCAGGCATCCGCGCTTTACCTTGTAAAACCCGCGCACGTCCACGGCCATTGCAGGGGATGCGGCCGTTTCTCCGCCATGGGCCCCCGCAACGTCGCCTTCCTCAGCCGCGCCAGCTTCCACGTCCAGTCCAAAATCCACCCATTTCGGCAGCCCCACCCGGTTCCACCCGCCGTTTGGAATGGTTTTCCCCTCAAACCGGCTTTCCGCCACGCATCCGCGCGACGCGCTCGCGTGCAGCGCGCGCCCATCCAGCGCAACGCCCATGTGGCGCGCGTCCCCCAGCCCGTCGCCCCGGTACTTTTCGGGCTCTCCGCCGTCCTCGTTCACAATAAACACCCACGCCCCGGCAGGCACGCGCCCAAACCGCGCCGCGCACTCCTCCGGCGTTCCCCGCCACACGCAGGCCCGCCAGTGCGCGTTGCTGCCGGATAGGTTGCATTCCTTCCCTGGCATGCCGCACCGTATCAGCAGGTACTCGCACAGCCCCTGGCAGTCCATCCCCGCCAGGCCCATGCCGCCCGCCGCGTACGGAATACGCGCTCCCCCACAAACCTGGCTAAGCAGCGCCTCCGCCTCCGCCGCATACGCCGCGCTCGAAACCCTCTCCATCTCCCTCACCTCATAGCCAAAAACCGCTTCACGCCAACCCCACACCGCCGCAAAGCCGGGAGGAACGCGCATCCCCCCGCGCGCCCTCCCTGCTCCCGCATGCCGCCCGTTACTCCGCCGTGCCGCCAAACTCCGCCGGCACAAGCTCGGGCAGGCCGCTGTCCACCAGAACCTCGGCCACCTGGGCCTTGAGCATCTTGGGCACATTCGCAAACGCCGTCTTGCCCAAAATCACCCGCTGCGCAAAAAACATCGCCATCATCATTACACCTCCTTTCCCTGCCATCGCTTTCAGCAGCCATAGCCGCATAGCGTCAATCATATCTTCTACCTCTTATTTGGGGTACGCACGTCCGCCCCTAAGGGCCGTCCGCGCTTTGCGTACTACCTTCTTGGATGCCGCTCCCTTGCGGTCAAAGGGGTTCCGCAACCTCAATCGTCGTTCTGGCCACTTCCGTGGCCAGCCCTCGTTTCGCACCCTCGGTTTGATCGGCGTGCAAGGCGCTGCCGCGCCATGCGCTTGTCAAACCTCACGCCTGCGGGTCACTTTGGGCTTCGCCCAATGGCCCACAGGGCCACCGTTTCCCTCCGTCATCCTTCCCTTTGACCCGGTCGCTTTTTCCCTGGCCTCGCGATCTAGCCCGGGTTCGCACGTCCGCCCCTAAGGGCCGTCCGCGCTTTGCGTATTACCTTCTTGGATGCCGCTCCCCTGCGGTCTAGGTGGATAACAATCCTCCCGCTTCCTTTTATTCGCCGCCATACACCACGCCCGCCATCTCGGCTACGCAGTCCTCCATAAAGTCGTTCCTGTCGCTTAGCGCCTGTATCTGCGCCTCTTGCAGCTTTAGCTTTTCCTCATACGCGGCGTGCTCCGCCTCCGTCTGCTCCAACCGGCTCATCACCCGCGCGCCCTCATGGTAAAACGCGCCGTTTTCATACGTGTCCCCAATCTGCACGGCCCTGTCCCCCATGGGCATAGCTCCCGCAAATTCATGCGCGTTCCCCTCATATAGCCAGATGATGTTCGCCACCACGCCATTTTCCACCAAGGCGTAATTCATTCAGCATCGCCCTCCTTATCTCGCGTTGCGGATAATCACAATTCCGCTGCCGCCATTAGCAGCTTGTATCTTATCCGTACCCGCTCCGCTTCCCGCGCCGCCTCCGCCGGTATTCGCAGCGCCATCCATAGCGTTGCCGCCTTCAACGTTTCCGCCGCCTCCCGCGCCGCCATAATATGTCGTCGTTGCGCTGGTGGTAGACGCCCCGCTTCCAGCGTACAATGCCGCGCCGCTCTCTCCAAATTCACGCGTCGTGGTTCCTTGCCCTTTCCCCGCATTTCCAGATGCGTTTTTCCCATTTGCTCCATCCGAGCTTCCATTGTTGTTATATCCTATTGGCGCGCCGGTTCCGCCCGTACCAGGATAAGTAGCGTGCTTTCCTGAATATCCCCCTTTAGCAGAACTTCCAAAAGCGGATGACGTGCCTCCTTGGCCCGTATCAGATGTAGACCCAGCGCCAATCACAATTGAATAGTTCGTTGTGGCGTTCGGAATGATATGTTTATTTGTAAACGTGTACCCTCCTGCCCCCGGCATTGCCCATATTCCACAGCCTCCACCGCCAACAAGAAACACGTCAATGCCGTTCTTTGCGCTGCCAAGCTTGGTGAACGTCAGCGTACCGCTCGTTAAAAACTTGATCCTCCAGTTTTTATTCCCGTCATCAAGAAATTGGTAGCTCCCAGTGTAGGTGAATTCAGGAAACTCCTTGCTTGCGCCGCCGCCAGCCATGTTCAAAAGCATCCTTCTCTTCCTCCTTTGCGTAAGTGCCACAAAGCATCACAAAAGCCGCCCGGCGTTTCGCTGGCGGCTTGACTTTCTTCCTCGGCCATGATATGCTAACGGTGCGGAGGGTTTGAAGCATTAACCTCTGCTTCGATTAACGGTCACGATCTTGCTCATCGTGATCGTTTCTTTTTGCCGTAAAAAGCCACCAAAACAGCGTTGCAACAGCAGCCGTTCCAATAGCGCTTACTACTTCAAAAAGCGTCTTTTGCACAGGCTCACCCCCTTTCTTCAGCCTTGCAGCCGTTGATTTTGGGTGAACCCTCCGCACCGGCGCGGTTTCCCGCGCAAAGCTATCATATCAATAATTATGCTAGGCCGTCAACGCGTGGTTCGCCTGCCGCGCCCTCATTCCTCAATTAATACACAACACATTTGCCGTCAGCGCCGCCGTTGGCTTTACCGCCGCCGTAAACGTCAGCTTGCCCGCCGCCTGGGCGCTCGCGTACACGCCGCTCTCGCCCCAGGCCGTAAAGCTCGCCGGGGCGGGGGACACAACCACCACGTTGCTGGCCGTCACCCCGCTCACGCTCACCGTTTGCGTGTACGGCCCGCTTCCGCTCCAGCTTGCCACAGCAAGGCTCGCCGTCGCCGCAGTCTTGCTCGCCTTGCCGTTTATCAGGTCGCTCAACGCCTTCCCCTGCCGTGCGTCCAGAATGTACCCCGCGCCCGTCGTGGTCACGTTGTTCGCCACCGCGCTTTTCAGTAAAAACCGGCTCTTGATTCCGGCATAAAACCGCGAAAGCCCGTCCTTATCCAAATAGCCCATCGTTCAACACCTCCCCTGTTAGCTCGCACGTCCGGCCCTTTGCGCCGTCCGCGCATTTTGTACTTCATGCTTGCCTTCCGCTCCCTCGCGGCAGGGGCCCTCCCCTGCCTTCGGTCGCTGTGGTATAGGCCCTGCGGCCTAGATGGTCCGCACGTCCGGCCCTTTGGGCCGTCCGCGCATTTTGTACTTCATGCTTGGCCTCCGCTCCCTCGCGGCAGGGGCCCTCCCCTGCCTTCGGTCGCTGTGGTACAGGCCCTGCGGTCTAGGTGGTACGCGCGCCGCTCCTAAAAGCCGCCCGCGCCTTGTATACCGCTTCCTGCCGCTTCGCCCGGCAAAGCCTACGACGCCAGCACCGTATCAATCTCCGCGTTCTGGATGGCCACCACCTCCAGCGCGCTGCCCAGCGCGTCCCATGCCTCGCCCGTCCAGGCGTAGTTCATGCCCGTGGCAGCCACGTCCCACACATCGCCTGCTTCATTGCCCTCCGTGGGCAGGTCGGCCACGGCGGCCTTGCTGCCCTTGTAGCGGTACACGCTGGCCAGCTCGCTTTTCAGCGCGTATGTCCCCGCCGCCTGGAACGCGTCCAACTTGGCCTTGTCCGCCGCGCTCATCAGCCCGTTTGCGTCCGGTGTGGCCGCGCCGTAGGTCGTGTTGGGCGGCGCTTGCCACGTGCCGTCTCCGCGCAGATACTTGCCCTGCGCGCCCGCCGGAGGCGCGGGCGCCAGGCCGCCTTCGCCCGCCGCCTCCGCCGTCGCGCCCGTCATGGCGACATACAGCGTATCCTTGTCCTCGCCCCACACGGCCGCGCCGTCCGCGCTCCAGCGCAGCACCTGTCCGCTCGCGCCCCCGCTGGGAATGTGCCTGTTCCCACTGTCCGTGGGGTGCGCATAATTGCTCAAGCCCGCCAGCTTGTCCTTCAGCGCGTCGGTAAAGTCGTTGCTGCTCAGGCCCTTGCCCTCCGCCTTGTCCACCTTGCCGCCCAAAAGCCCCTTCAGCTTCCCCCATAGGTATAGCAGTCCGTTGCTGTCCAAATATTTGCTCATTTCAGCATCGCCTCCAGTTCCTCGTTGGTCAGTACCGCCACCGCCGTGCGTATGCTCACGTCCCGGCTTCCGTCAAAAGCGGCGCCTCCCGCCACATCGCCAAATAAGGCGATCTGCCGCGCCGTTGCCAGCCTGTCCGCGCTCCCGGCGCGCCTCACCGTTCCCTCCAGCGATAATCCCACCGTCAGGTTCTTCGCGCCCGCGTTCACCCTTAGCGGAATCTCTCCCGCGCTTCTATACACGGCCTACCACCTCCAGTATTTCAAAGCGCTGGGGCGCAAACGGCGTGCGCACCTCTCCCGTCGGCAGCACAACGCGCAAATCCCACCAGTATGTCCCCGCGGCTATATCCGTTTCCTCGCGCCCTAGCCCAAGCTCGCCAACGCCGTCCTCCACGGCAATCAGCTTTTCCCACACGGGCGGAGCCATTGCGCTGGCCTCGCGCTTGAGGGTCGCCAGCATCCGCGTGCCCGGCGGCGTTTCATCGCCGCTCAACGCCAGCCTGATAACCGCCGTATCCCCCCGCGATATGCGTATCGACTGGTTCGTGATCTCAACCATCTTCTCTCACCCCTGCTGTTCAAGCGCCTCGTCTATCTCCGCCTCCGTCAGCGCCGCGCCCACCGTTCCAAGCGCCTGTGCCAGCGCCGATAGCCTGGCCTCCAGCGTCGGCTGCCCCTCGCCGGGGTCCAAAGGGATATCGCGGCCCGTCAGCGCAATGTTCCCGTTCATTGGCAGCAAGCCGTTTACGGTAATGCCCTCGCCGTCCCGGCCCGCCTCCCCCTTCAGGCTTTGCACCCATTCGGCTTCCGTGCCCGAAAACCCGTGCTGCACGGCAATCTCATAGGCGCTGTATCCGCGCCAGTCCTCCAAAAACAACGTCAGCTCCGCGTCAGCCATCGCCCACCGCCTCCAATATCTCAAACGCCGCGTACGCCATCGGCGTGCGCACCTCCATGCCGTTTCCCACGGGCGTCAGCACCCGTATGTCCCACCAGTACGTCCCCGGGGCCAGCGCCGTGTCCGCAGGCTCCAGCGCTACCACCACGCGGTTGTCCGCTACCGCATAGCGCTTCTCAATCACCGCTTCCTTCATCCGCGCCCGCTTTTTTACCGTGAATACCGCCACGCTCCCCGCCGCAAGCGCCCGCCCGCGAAACCGCACCGTAAACACCAGGCTGTCCCCGCCCGTCGCCTCTATGTCCAATCCCTCAAACCTGTACATCGCTTCCTCCCGCCGTCCGCATCAGCTCGCCCGTTTCCGGGTCCATATACACATTCGCCGCACGTTCCGTCGCCGCGCCCAGCTTCAACCGCAAGCCGGCCGTCCCAAGCAGCGTCGCGCCGCCGTCCGCGTCCGCGCGCAGCGTTAGCCCGCCCACCCGCACGCAGCCGCCGCCCGCGTCAATCTCCACGCCGCTGTCCGTATACAGCCGCCCGTTGGCCACATGCAGCCCGCCGATGTCCGCGCCCTCAAAGCCTATGCGCTGCGGCCGCACGGTTTCCTCCTCTGCGCTCTCGTTCACCGCCCGTATCACCCCGTCCGCGCGCACCCGTCCGGCCAGCTCCCCGTCCAGCCGCGCAACGTCCGCCGCATGCTTCTGCCAATCCTCCTGCCGGGCCCGCTCCGCCTCGTCCAGCCGCTCGCCCTGCGCCTGCACCGCGCGCCCTGCCCCGGCCACGCCCGCCTTCAAATCGCCTATCGTCCCTTGGAACGCCGCATCCACATCCCTTATCCCCAGCCGCCCATACCTGCGGTAAATGTCGTCCAATATCTCCGTCAGCCGGTTCACAAACCGCCGCCCCTCCTCGCCCCAGGCGGCGGGCGCGCATAGCGGCTCGTACTGGTGCACCGTGTGATATTTCGCCATTTTCTAGTCCCCTTCCGCTTCCGTTTCCACCTGCAAGCCGCCCACTAGCCTCCAGGGCGCGCCCTCCCGGCCCTCCAAAACCAGCCGGAACTGCCGCCCGCACCCGCCAAACCGAAGCTTGCGCTGCCTGGGCTGCCGCCCCGCCCGCACGGGTTCAAACCGCACCCGCCTGGTTTTGATTTTCTTTTCCGTTTCCAGGCTCACATCCACCTCCACCGGCTCCGCGCACGCCACGGCCATGTAAACCGTAAACCATCCCTTGCTCAGGCTTTTGGAGCCCAAATCCACCCACGGCGTCACCCAGCGCATGCGCTCGCAGGGCGCGTCCGGCTCCTCCTCGCGCCACCGCCACACGCGCCCCGGCGTGGAGGCGCTGGTAAAATACAGCGCGTCCTCCGTAGGCAAAAAGGCCTCCACCTCTATGTCCCGGCGCAATAGCCAGGTTTGCTCCCGCGTGTTGTACAAAATCACCGCGTTGTTCCTCTCGGCCCCGTCCAGGGGCAGCGCGCAGTAATACGTGCCCCGGTACATGCAGGCAAAGGCCTCCTTCAGCGCCGCAGCGTTCATCCGCCTGAACACGTCCCGCGCATACTCCTGCGCATAGGCCGTCACGCTTTCGCCGTCGTAGGCCATCAGCCCGTCCCGCCCCAGCATCAAAATCCGCGCGCCGTCCACCGCCACGGTGGCCGCGTAGGCCGTTCCCCCGCCGTATTGCTCCTTGAACACATACTCGCCCGGGTTCGTGCCCAGAATGCGCCATACGCGCGTGCGCTTTAGGGCCACCAGCTGGCTGCCAAACGGGGTCAGCGCCGTAAAGCTGTCCCCGTCCCAGCTGGGCTGCTTCAAATCGCCCGCGCCGTCCTCGGGGCTTTCGTCGTTCTGCTCCCAGTTAAAGGGGTCAAACGGCGCGGAATACGCCAGCATATCCGGGTCGTCCTCAATCGCGCCGCCCCAAATGCGCTCCGCATGCCGCGCTATCACCCCAAACCGCTTCGGCGTTTTCACCACGCTGGCCGCCATGCTGTCGCCCCGCACGCAAATCATCCCATCCCGCGCATTGCTCATCAGCAGCACATCCACCGGCGCGTCCGCTCCCTCAGGGTTGATCTCGTAGGTCACATAGCTCCATACGTTGCTTTGATAGCCTTCTCCCTCCCAGTCCGGCGGAAGCGCCATTTTCTCCCAGCTCTCCCCGCCCGGCAGCATCCAATATAGCTGCCCGCCTGCGGCCGCCACCAGCACGTCGCGCGCCTGCGCATGCCAGCGCCTGTTCAGCCGCGCCAGCGTTTCAATGGGCGCGGGCAGCGCGCCGTCCAATAGCGCGCATTGGGCCATCGGTCTCAAAACGCCCTCCGTGGTCAGCGCGTTCACGCCCTCCACCGCGTAGCGCGCGTCCGTGCCAATGCCGTCCCCGCTCTGCCATAGCCCGCGAAAGGCCGGTATCCTAATTGCCGCCATCTCCCCGCTGTATCCCGCCATCGTTTCCTCACCCCGGTATATGGCGGAAGCGCCGCCCGTCCCCGCGCGGCGCTTCCATACCCTTCTTTTCCGCCTCCGTCATTGCGCGCACCCGCGCAAGCACAGCTTCAAACGCCTGCTGAAACGCCAGCCCCCGCCCCTGCCTTTGGGCGCTGCCGTTTCGGTACAGCAGCCATGTGGCCCAGTCCGCAATGGCATGGTGCGTCCATTCGGGCACGTCGGGGCGGCTTTTGTCATGCCTCAAGGGCGCAAATTCGCCCTCCCCTCCAAAAGCCCGCCATAGCCGCCCATATCCCTCGTTTAGATACTCCGTCAACTGCGGCTCCAGCTCCTCCAGCTCCTCCTCGTCGTTGTTCGTCTGGAACAGCGCCGTCCGCCTCAGCTCCCCCAGGTTCATCCCCTCTTGCCTCCCTTACAGGTTGGGGTAGCGCTGCTTCAGCTGCACAAACACCTCTGGCTTTACGTCCACATACTCGCCCCGGCGTATGCTCGTCACCCGCCCGTTAATCGTCACCTGCTCGGTCTGGTCCACCTTTACCCCGCCGTCCGCCTCCAATAGCGGCAGCATCACGCGCACGGTCGCCCGCTTTTCCATCGGCCTTTTCCTCCTTCTTTTCCTTTTCAACAGCTTACCCTCTGCTGCAAGCATGCTCCAGCCTTACAATGAACGCGTCCTGCAAAATCGCGCATGCAAAGCCGCGCACCTTCCATGCGATCGTGCCGCGCTGCTCCAGCGGATCCGCCGCCCCGGACGAGCCCGGCGGGTTGATAATAATCTTCACATTCTTGCCCATGCCGCCCAGCTCGATATCGCCGTAAGCGTCCTGGCCGTAAATCAGCGTGCCGTACACCGGCTCGCCGGAGGCCCCGGCCCCCGTGGGAACCACCGTCGCGCCCGCAGCCCAGCCCGCGCTCACGCTCTCCCCCGGCATCCAGCGGAAGATGATTTCCTTTTTCTGCGCGTCCACGCGCTCCACGCACATGGGCGTTCCCGCCTCGCCGCATACCACCTCCACCAGCCTGCCCGCAAGGGCGCGCGCCTCATCCTCCGTCAGGCTCTCCTGCACCGTCGCCGCGCGCCTGCCCGCGTCCACCGCCGTCACGGTAAGCTTCGCCTTCTCGCCCACCACATAGCTCTCCCCGCCAAATACCTTGGCGTTGGTGCTCTCAAAAAACTTCACCTTATACAGGCAGCCCAGCTCGTAGCGCTCAATCTTGCCCTTGTCCTGGTACTTCGCCACGTCAATCCAGTTGGGGTCGTCCGTCAGGTCGTACACCGCGTCGGGATGGATAATCGCGTGATAGAACCCGTCCGCAAACGGCTTGCAGTTGGCGCGGCGCAGCGTGCGCACGGCCTTCTTCACCTCCGCCGGGGTCAGCTTGTCCTGCGCCCCAATCGCGCCGCGGCTCGCGCGGCCGCCCGCATACTGCACGTTCAGCCCCGCGCACAGCGCGTCGCGGCAGATGGTATCCAGGCTCAGCGCCGCCTGGTCGGAAAGCAGCTTCGCCACCTCCCTGTGCATGTTGTCCAGCTGGTAAAAGTTCAGCTCGTCCGTCAGCTCCACGTGGCGGCCATAGGGCTTCACCATCACCGTAAACGCCGTCTGGCCAATCTCCTGGCCCTTGGGGGTCACGCCCTCCTTCAGCGGCTCCGTGCTCGCCTCATACGGCGTAAAGCGCCTAAACTGCACATGCTTGCCGTTGTGCGCCGGTAGCGTGCGCTTCTGCGCGTCGCGGCTGTGCACCATCTCCGGCTTCGCATTCTCCAATAGCGTGCGCTCGTAGTAGTCCACCACGCCCGGCGCCACGCCGCGGCTGGTGGTGTAGTTCATGTTCTCAAAAATCGCCATTGTCATTTCCTCCTTCTTTCTTCTGCCAATATCCCCTCAAGCGCGGCAAGCCCCAGCGGTCGCTGCCCTGCCGTCCGTCCGCCACAGGCGAAGGCTGCCCGCAGGCCTGGCCGCAAACAAGCGCCGTGCTTCTCACGCCCCGCCGGTTGAACCCCCGTCCGAGGCGCGCATCCCGCCCCGCCGCGCCCTCGCCTGCGCAAAAGCGCAGATATCCCATGGGCATCCGCCCTGCCTCAACCCACAAAAAATCAACGCCCTCATAGCCTTCACGCCTCTCCGCGCACCCTCACCATCTCATATCCAGCGTTCCTCCCTGCCTCAGCACCGCATCCAGCTTCTCAAACTGGCGGCTGTCCATGCGCCCAATATTCATGCCGCCCAGGCCGCCCCCGTTGGGCGCGCGCACGGGCGCGGGCGGTTCGGCGCGCCCTCCGGCGTCCCGCCACACGTCCACAAAGTCCCATTCCCCGCTCAACACGCGCCCGCGCACGTCCACGTCCGTGTCAAACAGCGCCATCACATCCACGCCGCTCACCGCCCGTATCGCCTCTGCCTGCGAAAGCAGGGCCTGCGCCTTCATCCGCAGCGCCTCCCCGCCGCCCGCCGCCGGCCCGGCCTGGCGCGCCGCCTCATCCTCGCCCCCGGCCGCCTCAGGCCCGCCGGGCGCAAAGCCTTCTGCCGCGGCACCCCCAGCGCCCGCATATCCCCGACCCATGCCCGCCACTACCGCCGCGCCATCAAAGCCCGCACCCTCAAGGCCCGCCGCGCCGCCGTTCCTAGCGCCCGCATACCCCCGACCCATGCCCGCCGCTGCCGCCGCTGCTGTCGCGCCCTCAAAGCCCGCTCCCTCAAAGCCCGCGCCGTCCGCAATCATCCCCGCGCCCTGCGCGCCCTCACGCCATGCGCTCTCCATCCTCAACATCCTCCTTTTCCTTCCTAACCGCCGCCTCCGGCTTCCTTTCCGCCTCCGGCCCGCTCACGGCCCTCGCCATCTCCGCCTGCTGCCGCGCCGCGCCCTCGCGCATCCGCGCCATCAGCGCATCCGCCTCCCCGCACATGGCCTTTAGCTCCTCGTTCTCCGCTTCCAGCGCCTCCAGGCGCGCAAGCGTCGCCTCGTTGGCGCGTATCACCGGCAGCACCCGCTCCTTGCCGTCCACCTGCAACAGCTCAAACAGCATGCTCAACGGGAACGCCTGCCCCGCCTTCGCGCTCATCTCGTAGGCCTGCAAAAACAGCTCGTTCTGCGCCTGCTGCCTCAACGGGTTGCGCCTTTGCACCTGCACCTGCACGGTATAGGGCGGCGGCGGCAGAGGCGCGCCCGGCGCGGCCGCGCCAAACAGCCTTTCGGGGCTCGCGTCCACCTCGCGCGCCCGTCCCGCCTCCCGCCCGGTAATAAACAATACCCGCCGCCTGTCGTAAAACTGGCTGATCAGCCACATCACCTGCTCCACAATCGCCCTGTACCCCTGGTTCAAAACGCTCGTGCGCAGCCGCGTCAGCTTCCCGCCCGCCTCCTGCAGGGCGCTTATGGCGCTGGCCGCCGTCACGCCGCCCGCCGTTTCGCCGCGCGTAAACTGGTTCTGCCCGCTGTCCTGCTTAATGTCGGTCTGCAGCTGCAGCATCTGCCGCGCCGCCATCGTGCCAAAGGGCTGGGTTTGCAGCCATTGCAGGGCGCTTGGGTCTATCCTGTCGCCCTCCACCACATCCGTTTCCCAGTCCAGCAGCGCTTCCTTGTCCAGTCCCGCGTTGCGGTTCACCAGCAGCCTGCCCTTGCTGGCCATGCGCAGGTTCATGTCTATGTAGCTGGCGTAGCGGTTCACATAGCGCATCACCGGGGCCAGCTCCTGCACCAGCCCGTCGCCCACGGGAATGCCCTCGATGGGCGTATACACGTCCAGCACAAAGGGATATTTCCCGTGCCTGTACACGTCCCGGCTGTCGCTCAGCACCGTGCCGCCCGCCAGGTACGCCACGTTGATGGTATACCGCCGCTCCCGCGCGTCGTATAGCCGGTACCAGTATTCCAGCAGCATCGCCCTGTCCTCGTCCGCCGGGCGGCTTGGCTCCCGCCCGTCCGGCAGGCCCAGCCCGCTGTACTCGCCCTCGTCGCCGCCTATTTCCGCCGTCTTCTTGGGATAGTGCTGCGCAAACCAGCTCATCGGGTGCCAGCTCACCTTGAACACCGCCCGCGCCTCCTGAATGCTCTCCGCCGCCGGGTCCCACAAAAACGCCTCCACCGGCCAGCGTATCACCGCCACGTTCCCGCGCCCGCCGTCCATGTCGCCGTCCCACGCCACCTGCGTCACCGCCGTGCCCGTGCAAAAGCAGTCCTCCACGCGGCGGCGGTGCAGGCTTTCGTAGTTGTTCAGCGCCATCACAAAGCGCACCACATCCGTCAAGTCCTCGGCCACCGCCTCCAGGCCCCGCGTTTCCGGCAACATCACCGCGTCGGGCATGTTGTCCATCTGGTCTGCCACGCAGTTGTTGAAGGTCGATTTTAGCGTCTGTAACTGAATCGTCCGCTTGTCCAGCCCCCTGCGCCCCGCGTCCTGCTTGGGGTCCTCCAATAGCAATATCCTGCGCGCCTCCCGCGCCCGCTCGTGCATCTCCCGGCAGCCGTCCCGCCATATGCGCAGCCGCCCGTAGGCCTCGTCCCTCAACCGCCGTTCCTCCGCCGTCATGTCATCCCCTCCTGTTTTCCTCAAACGGGTCGTATTCCATCGCCCTTCCCCTGGGCGCCGCCCGGCCGGGCGAGGGCATCGCCATCAAAAAATACCGCGCCTCGTCGTAGGCGTGGTCCTCCGCGTCCGTGTCTATGTCCTCCGGCGTCGCCGCCGAATACGGCAGCGCGGGCACCGTGCGTATAAAGTCCCTGCACGTCGAAAACGCATACAGCATCGCCCGGCCCTCGCCGTCAAAGCGCAGCCTTTCATGCATCTGCATCTTGCCCGCCAGCCGCGTGTTGTCCCCGGGCCTGAAGTACACGCCCGGCCTGCCCGCCTGCGGCTCCATCTGCTGGGCCACGCTCTCCCCGCGCGACCGGTCAAAAATCGCCGGGTCGGCCACGCGGTCCACCCGCAGGTTGTCCCGCATCTCCTCCCCTTCCCTGGCGATAATCCCCGCCGCAATCTCCGCCGGGGTCAGCTTCAGCCCCGTGTTCGCCCTCCCCGGCTCGCATCCGTACCATTCCCGGTAGCGGTACGCCGCCCCCGAAGGGGCCACCGCCCACCACCCAACGCTGAACGGCCGCGAATACCCGTGGTCAAAGCTCATGTACCGCGGCCACGTAACCGGTATCTCAAAGGGCTCCACCACATGCGTCCATCGCCGGTCGCGGTAATGCTCCGGCCTGTCCGCCCACTCGGTGAATACCTGCCCCTCAAACGCGTCCCAGTCCCCGTTCAATAGCGCCCTTCTCAACGCCTCCGGCTTGGTTTCCAGCTGCAATAGGTAGTCCTCGCCAATGTGCGGGTTTTCCGTTGCCAGCGAGGGGATGTACTGCGTGCGGTATACCTTCCTGCGCCCGTTTGCGCGGCTCCTCACCACCCGCTCGTTCATCGCCAGGTAGGGGGCCGCGTCCACAAACATCCGCTTCACCCACGCATGCCCAATGTCCCCCGGGTTGGAGCTGCTCCTCACCAGCGGCCTCACGCCCAGGCTCTTCTTCGCGCGCAGCCGCGTTTTCAAAAAGTCGTATATCTCGCTCTCAAAGCTCGTCAGCTCGTCAAAATACAGCCACTGTATCTCCGCGCCCTTGTAATGGTACATGTCCGCCGCCTTCGCGCAGTGCCTAAAGTGAATCATGCTCCCATTGGGCAGCGCCATCTCATGCCTGCCCGCGTTGTAGCTGCATAGCCCCTCGGGATAGCTCGCCTTCGCCTCGCGTATCACCGTGTCCTCCAGCTCCGCATATGTCCGCCTAAAAATGTAGGCGTGCGTCCCCGCATAGGTCAGGCACCTCAACAGCGCGTCCATCACAATCGCCTTGCTCTTGCCGCCGCCGGCCGCCCCGCCAAACAGCACCTCGTCCGCCCTTGACGCGTGAAACAGCCTCTGCTTTTCCGTCGGCTCATATGTGATCGTGTATTCCGTCGTCCTCCCTCGCCTCCTCGGGCATGCCAAGCTCCGGCGCGCCCTCCACGCGCACCACAATCTCCCCGTCGCTCTCCTTCATCAGCGCGTCGCCAAAGCGCTCCATCACTTCCTTGGCCGCGCGCTGCGCCACCTGCGCGTTCTCGTCGTCCACCTGCGCGCTCAGCCGCTTCACCGCCCGCGCATAGCTCACCGCCGCCCGCCGCATCACCGCCTCCCGGTACGCCCTTCGCACCTCCGCGCGCTTCATCCAGCGGTAAATCGTGTTTTCATGCCGCCCAAGCCTTTCCGCCGCCTCCGCGGCGCTCATCCCGTCGGCCAGCATCCGCGCGGCCTCCCGCCGCTCCCAGTCCAGCCCCTCCGCCATTCGTCCGTTTCCCATACCCGGCCTCCGGCCTTCGCCGCCCTCCTTTTGCCAACTCAAAAAGCGCCCTGGGCTCTCTCCCCCGGACGCCGATTTAGGAACATATGTTCCCTGCGCCGTCGAAAAAGCTCGCCTACGGCGATCTTTTC